>Ga0208482_1000176_pt1 | contig 21608 bp, 18 predicted proteins | sample LakMenEpi26Sep10_FD_150737 | JGI IMG/M metagenome (GOLD analysis project Ga0208482, IMG submission 150737) | Freshwater microbial communities from Lake Mendota, WI - 26SEP2010 deep hole epilimnion (SPAdes) | ecosystem: Environmental > Aquatic > Freshwater > Lake > Epilimnion/Euphotic zone ... | reverse complement strand
CGGTCGAACTGCGAACGGTCGACAATGGTTCCCATTGCCGTCTTCGGATCGTAAGTGTCACCAGGCATGATCGTTTCGGAAACCTTGCGCACTTTTTCTAGCAATTCATCTTCAATCTTTTGATCCACAATCATGCGTGTGCCCGCATGGCAGGTTTGGCCAGCGTTGTAGAACACTCCCCACGCGATTGCAGATGCCGCGGCATCAACGTCTGGGCAGTCGGAAAGAACGACGTGCGGTGTCTTGCCGCCAAGCTCGAGCGAAACTGCCTTCGCGTTGCTCTCTGCCGAATACTTCAAGAAGTACTTGCCCACCTCTGTGGAGCCGGTGAACGCCAGCTTGTTGACGTCCATGTGCTTACCAAGGGTGCCGCCGCAGCTTGGGCCGAAGCCGTTCACCACGTTGAACACGCCAGCAGGCACTCCCGCCTGCACGGCAAGCTCGGCAAACAAGAGCGCTGAAAGTGGCGACTGTTCTGCTGGCTTCAAGATGACGGAGTTGCCGCCGGCGAGAGCCGCGCCAACCTTCCAGGAAGAAATGATGAGTGGGTAGTTCCAGGGCACCACTGCACCGACAACACCCATTGGTTCGCGCTCGATAAGGGCGATGCTGTCGCGAGGGACGGGCGCAATCTCGCCGTACAACTTGTCGATTGTTTCGGCGTACCACTGAATGTTGTTGGAGCACGATACAACGTCGACGTTGAGCGAGTCGCTAATTGGCTTGCCGCAGTTCATGGTTTCGAGAAGCGCGAGCTCTTCTGCATTGTCTCGAATAAGTTGCGCCCACTTCAACATGATGTTCTTGCGATCGAGAGGGGCCATTTCGCTCCACACTCCCGAATCGAAACTTGCTTTTGCAGCAGCTACCGCTCGATTGACGTCTTCAACATCGCCTTCGGCAACATGAGCAATGACCGATCCATCTCGTGGGTTAATCGACTCGAATGTCTTGCCGCTGACCGCATCAACAAACTTGCCGTTGATGAACAGTTGCGTTCGGGCAACTTTCTGTGCTGCTCGCTTTGTCCAGTCGGCGGTGGTGAGTGTGCTGGCCATGGGGTTCTCCAAAGGGGTCGTGGTATATCAGGGCGAAGAAACCGTACCAGCCGTCCTAGGCTCTCCGAAATGAAGACACAGCGCCTACTCGTGATTGCCTCAGTGGAGCGCACGGGCAGCACGCTTCTTTGTTCTATTTTGCGGGGCACCCAAGCTGCCGGGGCACCCGAGGAATACCTCAATATTCAGACCAAGAATTTTGCCCGGCTACGCAAGATGGTGGGCGCACCCAAACTTCGCTTATCTCAATTACCGATGGCCCTGGCCAGGTTGGCAACCGGTCGATACAGCTGGAAAGACATTTCGTCCTTCTCGCAAGTTTCCTTTCGCGACTATCTGCTCGCGGTCGCTCGCGAGCGAACGACTCCCAATGGCGTATTCGGCGTGAAGATGCACTGGAACCAGTACAAGCGCCACATGCTCGACGTTGGATTAGACGTGAATGTTTGGGAAGCGCCAGTCAGTTGGGTGCGAATCACCAGAGAAAATGAATTACGCCAAGCAATATCATTCGTGCGCGCTGCACAAAGCGAATCGTGGAACAGCAATATGCAAGTTGTGCGCGAGCCGATATACGACGCCGCGGCAATCATCAGTGCCCTCAATCGCATAGCCGAAGAAAACGCAGAATGGGACAACTACTTTGCAGCAGAAGGAATTGTGCCATTGCACATCACCTACGAGCAGTTGACTCAAAATATGGATTCGACCGTGCGCAAAGTCATGGCCTTTATCGACTCCCCTGTTGATGTGGTTCCGGCCCCACAAACGAAGAAGCAATCCGAATCCACCAGCCGGCAATGGGCCGAGCGGTTCGTGACCGAGCACCCTGAACACGCACACCGATTGGGCACGCCCCAGTAACGAAGGGTGCAAAACCACGCATTCTCCTGCGACAATGGAGCCGTGAGCAACAAACACGTCTCCGATATTTTTGACCAATCAGCTTGGGACGAGGTTCAAGGCTTTTCGTTCACCGACATTACGTACCACCGCGCAAAGGCACATGGAACTGTGCGCATTGCGTTTAACCGACCGGAAGTGCGCAATGCGTTTCGCCCTTCAACTGTGGACGAACTTTTTGTTGCACTAGACCACGCAAGGCAAAGCACCGATGTTGGATGCGTGCTCCTCACCGGCAATGGCCCCTCGCCGAAAGATGGCGGCTGGGCGTTTTGCAGCGGTGGCGATCAACGCATTCGTGGCAAAGATGGATACAAATACGCAACCGGCGAAACCGCAAGCACCATCAACCAAGGACGCACAGGACGATTGCACATTTTGGAAGTGCAGCGCCTGATTCGATTTATGCCCAAGGTAGTCATCTGCGTTGTTCCCGGCTGGGCAGCTGGCGGCGGACACAGCCTGCACGTTGTTGCCGATCTAACGATTGCCAGCAAAGAACACGGTCGTTTCAAACAAACCGACGCTGACGTTGCAAGCTTTGACGGTGGCTTCGGTTCGGCTTACTTGGCTCGTCAAGTTGGCCAGAAATTCGCTCGCGAAATTTTCTTTCTTGGTCGTGAATACTCTGCCGACGATGCGAAACGCATGGGCATGGTCAACGAAGTTGTACCTCACACAGAATTAGAGTCGACCGCATTGCAGTGGGCGAAAGAAATCAATCAGAAAAGCCCCACCGCACAGCGCATGCTCAAGTTCTCGTTCAACCTGATTGACGACGGGCTAGTTGGGCAACAAGTTTTTGCTGGCGAGGCAACACGTCTTGCATACATGACCGATGAGGCAGAAGAAGGACGCAATGCGTTCCTTGAAAAGCGTGACCCTAATTGGGACGCTTACCCTTGGCAGTTCTAGAACCCTGCATAATCTGTGATCATTGACATCGAGAGCGCATCGGACGAACGGCTGCATGCGTTTCGTTGGCGAGAACGACAACTAACAACAATTGCCCAGCGAAAAAGTGTTCTTGGTGAGGGAATGTTCATCGCTGAGGGCGACTTAGTCGTTCGCCGCGCACTTGAGGCAGGCTGCAAGCCAGATGTGGTGCTGTGCGATCCAAAATGTGCGCACGAGTTTGCCGACTCCGTTCATCAAGCCGGCGGCACAACCCTGACCGCCTCCGCCGATATCCGTCGAGAAGTAACCGGGCTTGGAGTACCACTTGATGCAATTGGTGTTTTTCTTCGACCACCAATATCGGATGCGCTAGACCTAATCAATGTCTCGACACGGATCATCGTGTTGGATTGCGTTGATAATCCCAGCAATGTAGGCACCATTGCGCGCAGTGCTGCGGCGCTGGGCTGGAACGCGCTGCTGCTTGACAGCACTTCCGCCGACCCGCTGGCCCGCCGGGCACTTCGCGTAAGCATGGGCACCACCTTCAAGCTGCCATTTGCACGAGTGTCCAATGTTGGCGAGACACTCCAACTTTTGGCAGCACGTGGGTTCTCGATTGTGGGCATGACGCCGCACCACCCGACCAAAAAGGTGGAGAGCCTGCGGGAGATACGGCTTGCAGAGAATCAGCCACGAGCGGTTGTGCTCGGTTCGGAGCGCCAAGGACTTAGCGATGCAGCACTTGAACACTGCAATTTGCTGGCACGTATCGAAATGGCCGACGGTATTGACTCGCTCAATGTCGCGGCCGCTACCGCAATTGCGTGTTACGCGTTGCGATAGCTACTGCCCCGTATTCACTAAATGTTGAGCAGCATTGCTCATGTACTCGCTGAGCCTTGTTCGCACAGAGTCTGAAGTTGGCATGGCGTCAATGGCGCCTTGCATGTGCATCAGCCAATGATCACGTTCGCGTTCACCAATCGAAAAAGGAAAGTGGCGTTGTCTCAGCCTGGGGTGACCGCGCTCGTCCGAATAGGTTGTGGGGCCGCCCCAATACTGAATGAGGAAAAGTGATAGTCGCTCCTTGGCACCTGCAAGATCGGTGCGATCGGGATACAGCGAAATAATCACCTCATCGTTGATCACGCCCTCATAAAACTTGTTGACGAGTTCAACGAAAAAGTCGCTTCCGCCTACCTCTTGATACAGGCTGACTTCGTCACTCATAAGAGCTAGAAGAACTCGGGTTCTTCCCAACCCGGAAAAATGTCGGGAAGATCAGTCGAAACTTTTCCTGTGAACTTTGCAGGCCTCTTTTCAAGGAAGCTGGTGACGCCCTCGCGTACATCCTCGCTTCTACCGCGAATCTGTATGCCGCGCGAGTCGACACGATGAGCTTCCATCGGGTGCGACGCACCCAACATCCTCCACATCATCTGCCGAGAAAGTGCAACAGAGACCGGCGCGGCGTTATCGGCGATCTCTCGCGCCAAACCCCGAGCCACGTTCATCAGCTCGTCGGCCGGGTGGATGCTGCGCACCAAACCACCTGCAAGGGCTTCCGCCGCAGAGAACACTCGACCAGTCAACACCCATTCCTGGGCCTGCTGGATACCGACGATTCGTGGCAGGAACCACGAGGAGCACGCCTCGGGGACAATCCCCCGGCGCGTAAATACGAAACCAAACTTTGCGGTGTCTGCTGCAATACGAATGTCCATAGGCAATGTCATGGTGACGCCGATGCCGACACCAGCACCGTTCAATGCCCCGATGATTGGCTTGTTGCACTTGAACATTCGCAGCGTCACTGTGCCGCCTCCGTCACGACGGAACTTGCTTGATGCCTCGGTGCTGAGTTTGCCATCGCTAAATGTGTCGCCACCAGCGGCCAAATCTGCACCCGCGCAGAACGCCCTACCAGCACCTGTAACAATCACTGCGCGAACATTGTCGTCGGCATCTACCTGATCGAAAGCGTCGATTAACTCGGTCATCATCACATGGGTGAATGCGTTGAGTTTCTCGGGACGATTAAGCGTGATTGTCGCGATGCCATCTTCTACTTGATAGATGATCTCTGAATAGTTGGGTGCAACTGAAGCCATACCCAACCTTACGTTGAGTGGCTAGACGTCGAGAAAGCGAGACGCAGCAATTGCAGAACCCACAGCCCCGACTACTGCACCAATTGCCAAGATCATCAGCATGACGCCACTCAGGTAACTGGACGGAACAACCAACGACGAGATGCCAGTTCCTGGCTTAAATGAGGCAACCCCATTAGTCCATGCCGAATTGAGCACCCACAAGCCACCGCACGAGACGACCGCGCCAATGAGGCCTTGCAGTAATCCTTCGAGCATGAACGGAATGCGAATGAACCAATTTGTTGCACCAACAAGCTTCATCACTTCTATCTCTCGACGTCGGGCGAACATTGCGGTTCGAATGGTGTTCCAAATGAGCCCAACCGCAACAACAAGCAACACAAGCGACATGACGAGCGTTACCGTGCGAACGAAACCAGACAGTGTTGAGATCACCTGAAACTCGTCTTCGGCCAGAGCAACGTCTTCAACACCCGGCAACGAGCGATATTGCTCACTCAGGCTTCGAACCAGGGCCGGATCTTGCGTGATCGGAACAACTTTGAACTGGGAAGGAATGTTCTCGGGAGTAAGCAGGCTGAGCGTTACTGGGTCGCCAACGAAAATTCGTTTGGCTTCTTCATAAGTTTGTGCTTTGTCCAGATATGCAAGTTTCTCGGTGTCAATGATGGTTGGCGACGAACGAATTGTTTGGTCGACAAGCGATATTTGCTCGGGTGAGGCGTCGCTGCGGATAAACACGATCATTTCGACATCTCCGCGCCACTGCACCAACAAGTTGTCGAATGCACGTTGAATGAGCAGCGTGGCACCCACAAGAAGAAGGGCAATTGCAGAAGTAAGGATGGCCGCGGCAGTGAGTGTGAGGTTGCGCCGAAAACTGGCCCACATCTCTCGGAATGCATACATGATTTTGGCGATCATTCGTATACCCCGCGCTCTTGGTCACGCACGATGACGCCACGATCCAACTGGATTACTCGACGACGCATGGCATTCACCACGCGGTGATCGTGCGTTGCCATCACGACCGTTGTTCCAGTTGTGTTGATTTCGTCAAGCAGCGCCATGATGCCCTCTCCAGTTGCCGGGTCGAGGTTGCCCGTTGGTTCGTCGGCCAGCAAGATAAGCGGCCGATTGACGAATGCACGCGCGATAGACACGCGCTGTTGCTCGCCACCAGAAAGCTGGTGAGGGAAACGGTCCTCTTTGCCCGCAAGGCCTACGAGATCGAGAACAATGGGAACCTGTCGATTCACCATGTGTCTTGGCTTGCCAATCACTTCTAGGGCGAACGCAACGTTTTCAAAGACTGTTTTGTTTGTGAGCAGCTTGTAGTCCTGAAAGACGTTTCCCATATTGCGCCGCAGGAATGGAACCCTCGAGTCGGAGATTTCGTTGATGTTGCGTCCTGCAACCCACACGTCACCGCGCTCGGGGCGCTCTTGCCTGTTGATCAATCGCAGCAATGTGGATTTTCCAGAACCGGATGGACCGACCAAAAAGACGAAATCGCCCTTCGCCACGTCGAACGAGGCGTCGCGTACGGCGACATTCTCGGCGCCGTATCTCTTGGTCACATTTTCCAAACGGATCATGGGGGCCCTCTCAGGTAGCCGACGCTCGTTACCGATAAGTCTAATTTATGATTCGGAGTTTGCGCGTCGCCAGCGCAGGAAGCCTTCCATAAACAGGTCCAAATCGCCGTCGAGCACACCCGCGATGTTTCCGCTTTCGATATCAGTGCGCACGTCTTTCACCATTTGATATGGCTGCATTACGTACGAACGAATCTGACTTCCCCACCCAACCGTTGCCGACTTACCTGCAATAGTTCGCAGTTCTTGTTCGCGCTCTTCTTCAATGCGTGCAGCAACCATCGTTCGCAAACGCTTCAATGCATTCTCACGGTTTTGCAACTGTGAACGCTCCTGCTGCGATGAAGCCACCAACCCAGTTGGCTCATGAATGAGACGCACCGCCGACGAAGTTTTGTTCACATGCTGACCACCTGCGCCAGATGCGCGAAACACCTCCATGCGGATGTCGCTTTCGTTTATCTCTACGTCAAGGTCGTCGAGTACTGGCCAAACCTGGATGGTCGCAAAACTTGTTTGACGACGACCCTGGTTGTCGAATGGGCTAATGCGAACCAATCGGTGCGTGCCGCGCTCGGATGTGAGCATGCCATAGGCGTAGCGCCCCCGAACTGTGAAGTCGGCAGACAGAATGCCCGCTTCGGTGCCAAGTGAAATGTCTCCAACTTCGATGGAAAAAGCTTTTCGCTCGGCCCAGCGCGTGAACATACGCAGCAACATTTCGCTCCAGTCCTGCGCATCGACGCCGCCATCTTTTGCATTGATCTGCACGATTGCGTCGGCTTCGTCATGCACTCCTGTAAACAAGCTGCGCAACTCCAGCGCATCCAGTTTCGACTTGGCGAGCGAAATGCCACGCTCGAGTTCGGGCTCCTGTGTTTCGTCGTCTACTTCTCGAGCCATCTCGTGCAACACCTCAAGATCTTCTACAGACGAAGCAAGTTGTCGGAAATCCTCAAGATCAGTTTTGAGGTTTGCATACTCGGCATTTACTTTCTTTGCGTTGTCTTGGTCGTCCCACAAATCTGGACGAGCAACGTCTACTTCAAGTTCGACCATGCGCTCTTTCCCAGCTGCCACCTTGAGATAAACGGCTGCTTCGTCTACGCGCCGGCGAAGGTCGTTGAGGTCGTTCGAGAAGTCACGCATGATGCACTAAGTATTAATGGAGTTATTCGCGCCCGTGGCACATTTTGTATTTCTTACCTGAGCCGCAAGGGCAAGGTGCGTTTCTTGGCGTTGTCGACCAATCCTCGGCAGATTTGACGACAGTCTTTTGAACGGGAGCCGAAGTTGGAATAGCTTCAGGAGACGCCTCAGAAAATGCTGTGTTTTCTTCTGTTTCGAAAGATGTCTGTTGCAAGTTTTGCACCTGCATTGTCGGCGCTTCATTCTTTACCACTTGTACATGCATCACATACTTGACAAAGTCCTGCGCGATGCCCTTCATCAATGCACCAAACATTTCGAAGCCTTCGCGCTGCCACTCGGTGAGAGGATCTTTCTGGCCCATAGCTCGAAGGTTGATGCCCTCTTGCAAATAGTCCATCTCTTCGAGATGCTCTCGCCAGCGCTGATCGATGATGCGAAGCATGACCTGACGCTCTACCTCGCGCATCGTTGATTCGCCCATCTCTGCCTCGCGCTGCGCGTAGAACCGAGATGCGTCGGCCATGATCACGTCGTACATGTCGTCGGTGTTAGCGCAATCGCCGAGGTGACCGATAGTGACAGCCGACGGCCAGAACGAAACGAGCTCGCGGGCCAAGCCTTCCAAATCCCATTCGTCATCGGCATCCGAAACGCAATGAGTCTCGATTAAGGCATCCACTGCTTCGGCCAGGTAGTCCATTGCGGCCACTTTCAAATCGAGGCCTTCAAGAATTTGGTCGCGTCGCTGATAAATGACCTTGCGCTGCTCGTTCATTACTTCGTCGTACTTAAGAACGTTCTTTCGGATTTCACCGTTTCGTTGTTCGACGGTGGACTGCGCACGCTCGATGGCTTTCGTGACCATGCCCGCTTCAATCGCTTCGTCCTCAGGAAGCGCGCGACCCATCACCCAGCTGAGTGCGCCAGTGGCAAACAGGCGCATCAATTCGTCATCGAGGCTGAGATAGAAGCGGCTTTCGCCCGGGTCTCCCTGACGGCCTGCACGACCACGCAATTGATTATCGATTCGCCTCGACTCGTGGCGCTCGGTGCCAAGAACATACAGACCACCAAGTGAACGAACCTTGTCGCCTTCCTCTTGGCAAGAAACTTTGTACGACTTCACGAGCTCGTCGTAGCGTGCCTGCGCGGCCACCCTTGAGGCGCGATATTCATCGGACATTTCGGCAAGCGGAAGCGGCAAGTCGGCTTCATCGGCAAGCGTGTCGGGCGTAAAGCCTTCGCGAAGAACATGTTGCTGAGCAAGGCCCTCGGGATTGCCGCCCAGCAAGATGTCGACGCCTCGACCAGCCATGTTTGTTGCGACCGTTACAGAGCCAAGCCTTCCAGCCTGAGTGACAATGATGGCCTCGCGCGTGTGCTGTTTTGCGTTCAACACTTCGTGCTTAATGCCGCGCTGATCCAATTTGCGCGACAACAACTCGCTCTTTTCGACGCTGACAGTACCGACCAAGATTGGCTGGCCTGTTTTGTGCCTTGCTTCGATGTCGTCTACCACCGCAGTGAACTTTGCTGTTTCCGACTTGTAGATAAGGTCGGCGTTGTCGACTCGGACCATGGCGCGGTTGGTTGGAATTGGCACCACCTGCAGGCCGTATGTGTTCATCAGTTCGGCTGCTTCGGTTTGAGCCGTTCCGGTCATTCCGCTGAGTTTGTCGTACATGCGGAAGTAGTTCTGCAACGTGATCGTTGCAAGAGTCTGATTCTCTTCTTTGATCTTGACGCCCTCTTTGGCCTCGACCGCCTGGTGAATACCCTCGCTCCACCGGCGACCTTCAAGAATTCGTCCGGTGAACTCGTCGACGATTTTTACTTCGCCGTCTTGAACGATGTAGTCCTTGTCGCGGTGATACAGCACTGCAGCTTTCAGAGCAACCTGCAATTGGTGGACCAAGTTTTGCTGCACTTCGTCGTACAAGTTGTCGATGCCTAATTGTTGTTCGACTTTCTCGATACCGGCTTCGGTGGGCACAACAATTCGTTTGTCTTCTTCCACTTCGAAGTCGACATCACGTTTTAGCGAACGAACGATGCTCGCAAAGCGGTAATACATCTTTGCGGCATCGGCCAAACGACCGGAGATAATCAACGGCGTACGCGCCTCGTCAATCAGAATGGAGTCGACTTCGTCGACGACAGCAAAATGATGACCGCGCTGCACCTTGTCGTCTTTTGTGCCGGCCATGTTGTCGCGCAAGTAGTCGAAACCAAATTCGTTATTCGTTCCGTAGGTGATGTCGGCTGCGTAGTCGACACGCTTCTCTGCAGGAGATGTGCGAACGCCAGGGATTACCAAACCAACTTCCAAGCCCATGAAGCGATGAATGCGACCCATCCATTCGGCGTGAAAGCGCGCAAGATAGTCGTTGACCGTGATGACGTGCACTCCGTTGCCACTGAGCGCGTTGAGATAAGCGGGCAATGTGGAGACAAGTGTCTTTCCCTCGCCCGTGCGCATTTCTGCAACCCAACCTGCGTGAAGCGCAGCGCCACCCATCAACTGCACATCGAAATGCCGCTGGCCAATGACACGCGACGAGGCCTCCCGCACAACGGCGAATGCCTCGATCATGAGATCGTCGACATCCTCGCCGCGCTCGATGCGCTGGCGGAACTCGATGGTCTTGGCCTGCAATGCCGTGTCGCTTAGGGCCTTGATCTCGGGCTCGAGCGCGTTGATGTCCGGGACAATGGCCGCCAGGGCTTTGACCTTTTTGCCCTCACCGGCACGAAGAATGCGATCTAGAAGGGCCATGCGACCATTGACTCTACCTGCGCTCGGATGGTGCCGGAGTAGCAGCAAATGCCGCACACGTCACGCGAATGGCGCCTGCTTCGCGAAGCGCGGTTGCAGCACGTCCGAGGGTTGACCCTGTTGTTACGACATCATCGACCAGCAACACTCGCCCCACGCTGCCACATGCCCGAGCAACAAATGTGGGGCCGATAAGTCGCGCATTGCGAGACTGTCCAGTTTGTGAAGTGGATGAAGTTCGTCTGAGGAGCTTCCTGCACGGAACACCCAGCCGAAATGACACGGCGCGAGCAATCAGCTCCGCCTGATCGTGCCCACGCTCGTGAGCGCGATACTTGCTAGTTGGTGCCCATGTCACAACATTGACTAGCTCGAGGCTGAGTGACAGTCGCTCCACCATCACTTCGGCAAACAGCGCTGCGATCCCCCGATGATTATGAAACTTGAGACCGTGAACGAGCTGACGTGCTGTGTTGTCGTAGCGAACGGCAGCGAGCACACCCGGAACGCCAGGTAGATCTTCTTGCAACATCTCGTGCATGCAGTGTGCACACACGCCCCGAATATGACGAGAACAGCCATCACACTTGTAAGAAAAAAGCATTGCATTCCCCCTCGTTGAAACAGTTACCCTGACGAGGTGCCGAACTACTTCTTGCGCCCGTTCAAAGATCGACCAGCGCAACGCCTCACACGATGTGTGTTCGGCTTGACGTTGTTCGGCGTGGGAATTGGTATGCAAAAGCGCGGCAACCTTGGGTTGCCGCCATGGGACGTATTCCACGACGGACTGAGCGGAATCATTGGTTGGCCGTTTGGCCGAACCATCATCTTGACAAGTGCTTTCGTCATGCTCTTGTGGATTCCATTGCGTCAGGCGCCAGGATTCGCCACGCTTTTGAACGCAGTACAAATAGGTGTTGTCGCCGACATTTTCTTATCGATCGTTCCAACCGCAACCTGGATGCCGGCGCGTGTTGCACTCATGCTTGGAGGCATTGTCGTCACCGGCATTGGTTCGGGCTTTTACATTGGCGCCGGTTTGGGCCCAGGCCCACGTGATGGGTTAATGACGGGGCTTGCGAAACGCGGAATGAACTTGGCAGTTGCGCGCACCTCGGTTGAAGTAACCATCATGATCACCGGAGTGATTTTGGGTGGTTCTATCGGCGTGGGGACGCTCGCATTTGCGCTACTGATTGGCCCAATTGTTGCGCGGGCGCTTCCGTTGTTACAGATACGCCCGCGCGTCTAAACCAATTAGTAACGGTATGCGTCTGGCTTGAACGGGCCACTTGGTGCAATGCCCAAGTACTCGGCCTGTTCGTCTGTCATCTTGGTGAGCACTGCGCCCAGTGCGTCAAGGTGCAGTGATGCAACCTTTTCGTCCAAGTGTTTTGGCAGCACGTACACACCGAGTGGATACTTCTCGGTGTTTTGGAACAATTCGATCTGAGCAATCACTTGGTTAGAAAATGAGCAACTCATCACGAAACTTGGGTGCCCTGTTGCGCAACCAAGATTGACCAAACGACCCTCTGCCAGAACAATGACAGCGTGTCCATCCTGGAATGTCCACAAGTCGGTGCCTGGCTTTAACTCGTCGCGAGTTGCGCCACTTCGTGCAAGGCCTGCCATGTCGATTTCGTTATCGAAGTGGCCGATGTTGCAGACGATGGCATTGTGTTTCATTTTGGCCATGTGTTCGACGGTGATGATTGCTTCGTTGCCGGTGGCCGTCACAAAAACGTCTGCAATCGGGGTCATTTTTTCAAGTGTGTCCACCTGGTAACCCTCCATTGCCGCCTGCAACGCATTGATCGGGTCGATTTCGGTGACAATCACTCGTGCACCTTGGCCGCGGAGGCTTTGTGCACAACCCTTGCCAACGTCGCCGTAGCCGCAGACCACTGCAGTCTTGCCAGCAAGCATCACGTCGGTCGCACGGTTGATTGCATCAATCAATGAATGGCGGCAACCGTAGAGATTGTCGAACTTGGACTTGGTGACGCTGTCGTTGACGTTGATAGCCGGAAAGAGCAACTCGTTGCGCTCGGCCATTTTGTACAAACGCTTGACGCCAGTGGTCGTTTCCTCGGTGACGCCCTTGATCGGTTTCGCCATCTTCGTCCACTTGTTTGGTTCGGTCTTCAGCGTGCGCTGCAAGAGGCCGAGCACGATTGCAAGCTCTGGGTTTGACGCGGTCGTTGGGTCTGGCACTGCACCAGCCTTTTCAAACTCGACACCCTTGTGCAACAACATGGTGGCATCGCCGCCATCGTCCAAGATCATGTTTGGGCCATCGCCGTCTGGCCATGTCATCATCTGATCGGTTGCCCACCAATACTCCTCAAGCGTCTCGCCCTTCCAAGCAAAAACAGGAACGCCGTTTGGCTCGTCAACCGTTCCATTTGGCCCAACAACCACCGCTGCTGCTGCGTGATCTTGAGTAGAAAAAATGTTGCAACTAGCCCAGCGGACTTCTGCGCCAAGCTCGATCAAGGTCTCGATCAACACTGCAGTTTGAATAGTCATGTGCAGCGAACCGGAAATGCGTGCGCCCTTCAGCGGCTTTGTCTTGCCAAACTCTTTGCGCAGTGCGCGCAAGCCTGGCATTTCATGTTCGGCCAAGTGAATTTCTTTGCGGCCAAACGGTGCCATTGAAAGATCGGCAACGCGCCAGTCACGACGTTGTGCGAATGAGGACATAGAGGTCTCCTTAGTAGGTAGTGAACATCTATGGGCAGGGGCCTGCTGGCTCCGAGTCGAGACAGCCCATCTAGAGCCGCCAGCATAGACCAACTAAGAGAAGGTAGGTGCGATTTTCTCGTCGTGGATGCGCTGTTGCAAGAGTGCTTGCTCATCGGCGCTGGCTGCCACCGCTTCGTCGATCAGCATGACTGGTATTCCGTCGCGCACAAGGTACTTCCGTGCGAGGCGAGGGTTGTACAAAAACTCGTCTGCCGAGAAGTAGTACAGGGCGCCCTTGTCTTGTGGACAGGCCAGTATTTCGAGCAGTTTCGCATCTAAAGACATAGTCACAAACTACTTCCCTATCCCGCCGTGATCGTGGCGAGCAGAGCCATTACTTGCGTGTCGCATTCGTCACGCGTTGCGGCCTCAAGGTTGAGGCGCAGCAATGGCTCGGTGTTCGATGGGCGAACATTGAACCACCAAGAGCCACAGTCAACCGTAAGGCCGTCGAGGTGATCCTGGTCGAACGCCGAATAGTCTTTCGCGATCTGGTCGATCACTTTGCCGATGTCGGCAACCGTGGTGTTGATTTCTCCACTGGAGGCATAGCGCTCGAGAGGCTTACGCAATTCGGAAAGCGACTTGCCACTCGTGCACATTTCGCCCAAAACACCCATCGTCGCGATGAGGCCACTGTCTGCTCGATAGTTGTCGGCGAAGTAATAGTGACCAGAGTGCTCACCCGCAAAGACGGCGCCAGTCTCGGCCATGATTTGCTTCATGTAACTGTGACCATTCTTTGTTCTGATTGCGGTGCCGCCAAGTTCGCTGATTACTTCAGGCACTGCGCGCGAACAAATGAGGTTGTACAAAATCGTTGCGCCTGGATTTAGCCGTAAAAATCGTGATGCGAGCAACGCCGTCGTGGTGCTACCCGACATGCCCTTGCCTAATTCATCGACAACGAATACTCGGTCTGCGTCGCCGTCAAATGCCAGCCCTACGTCGAAACCACCCGACAAGACCCGCGCCTGCAAGTCGCGCTGGTTTGCTGGCTGAAGTGGGTCGGCTGGGTGATTAGGAAACGTTCCATCCAATTCGCCGTACATCACTTCAAGTTCAAAGGCGCTCAACCGATCGAATATGGCTGGCACGACAAGACCGCCCATCCCATTAGCCGTATCGGCAACAATTTTGAGCGGCCGAAGCGTGTCGCCTGCAATAAACCGAACTACATGGTCGGCAAACTCGGACAACATATTGACGTGATCGAGTTTGCCTGCAGTTGCAGCCGGCGCAGGTTCGCGACCTGCCAGCACCTCTGCAGCAATTGCTTTCATTTCGCGCAAACCATTGTCGATGCCAATTGAGCGAGCACCCGAAAGACAACACTTGATGCCGTTGTACTGTGCCGGATTGTGCGAGGCAGTAAACATTGCGCCTGGCATGTCCAACTTGCCGGAGGCGTAGTAAAGCAAGTCGCTCGAGGCGAGCCCAAGATTGGTGACACTTACTCCATGTGCGAGCAAACCACGCTGAAACGCATCGACCAATTCGGGCCCACTCGGACGCATATCGTGCGCAACAACAACGGCCGAGGAACCAGTGAACTTTGCAAACGAGACACCCAAGGCATAAGCGGCTTGCGCGTCCAGTTGGTCTGGCACAACGCCGCGAATGTCATACGCCTTTACGATTGCATCAAGATTGGCCACAACGAGTCAGGCTACTAATAAACGCGCTTCAAGTTGCGTCGATAAACGACGATCCAAGCAATTCCAGCAAAGGTAAGCAGGTAAGCAAATACGTCGCGCACCGACCAACCAAAGTTCATCGAAACTTCAGTCGAAGTTGGGATGACCACCATCAAGTTTGGCGCCACCCGGTATGGCCCCTCGGCGCCACTCACATTCCAGTTTGGAAAATAACTCACACGCACCAACACAGGTACGCCAACTTTGTCCACACTGAAGTTGATCGAATCCTGACCGATATCAACATTGCTCACCACGACCGGATCAAGTGCAACTTGTGCAATGGGGGCACTAGGCCCAACAACATCCACTCGCCTACTGGCAGCACCTGGTTCGCCATCTCGCTTTTCCATATCGACAACAGCTTCGACACGCTGCCAATCGTCGGGGCCGTCATCGGCAACAGGAGTAGTCCACAAATCAGGTTGCTGGAACCAGCTCGTTCCAACTTCGAGCCAACGCTCACGCGGATCGCTATCGGCAAGATCGACAACCACCGGCTGCACAGCCAACGGCATAACAACTTCGCTCTGGGCAACTCGATACACCACCCACGGGCCAGAACGGGCAACTTCGGTCAGCGCCTCTTGCTCCGATGCGGATGCAATCGCCTCTGGTGTGAAACCCATGAAGTACTTAACGCCAAGCTCCTGTAGATAACGAACGCCCTTGACTGCGTCATTGTTGTCGTAGCGCAATTCGCGTACAGGATTGCTGCTTTGTTTAGACATTGCTGCAGCAGTAATGAAGTGGTACGGGGTGGAGCCCGCCGCTTCGAAGAACAATCCCTCCATCGACCCGATGCAGCCATCGGTCCAAAACGGAAGAAGCATCAACGACATAGTCGTGCCGTATTTGTTCAGTTCTCCATTGTTCTCCCACAGCGCGCGACCGCAACCCTGTTGTGGATCCTGCCCAAGTGCCTTCATGGTTTGCACTACGCCGAAGTATTCGCCGTAGGCCGCCTTGCCCTCGTAGCCAGTGAAATTCCATCGTGCCCAGCCATCAACAAAACCATCATTCGCTGACGGGCCCCTAAACGGACCCCACACATACTGCGATTTTCCTTCTGCTGAAACCTGTACGCCACCAAATGGCAACTGCTGAAACCGAAAACCAAGAACGAGCGCTGTCAACAGAGCGAACACTGCAAGTACCGAGAAGTTAAAACCAAACTTGTCGCGCGCAGAAGGAATTTTTCTGGGTGCTCCCTCGTCAGATGGAACACTTGCCGTGTTTCCACGCACCATTTTCTCGAGCGTCAAGATACGACTGACAAAAACCAAGAATTCGAATACGCCAATTGCAAACAAGAAGTATCGAAGCAAATAGAAGAATGGGAGTATTCGCGGGTTCCACAACAACCCGATAATCGGAAGACTGTTTTGCGCAATAAAAACGCCTATCGCAAGCAGTATGCAGTACACGCCCATCCACGTGATAATTCGATTTCTCTTTCTCAAATGAACGAAGAAACCAATCACCGCAAATGCCGTGATCAAGATGTCCCAAACAATGTGCAATGGGAAAAACATCGCTACGAACGAATCAGTTGCACCACTTGGTCGTGGCTCGTACTTCATGTCGGTCATGTACGCGTGACTGCCAACAAAAGGCACGATCCAAAACGACGACAGCAGCGTGGCAAGCGTCAACACCTTGAGACCAAGCCCCAGCTGCTCGCGCTTGGCCCACACCACAAGCATGAGCGCTACGCCGCCAAAGACGAACAGTAAAACAATGCCGTGGCTCAGCGCCGAGAGCGCAACCAACACCGACGACGTGACGAAGTATTTGCCCGTGTACAAACCTCGGGCGAAAAATGCGAATGCAAGCACCGCTAACGAAAGCGAAATGGAAAATGAAAACTCCCCCGCCATTGTTGAGGCAATGTTTCCGCCATAGATGGTGAAGCTTTCGTCGTACAAAAAGATTGTGGCGCCAATCGCCATCAATTCAGGGAATGGATATGCGAGTCGGGCAAACCGACCAAATAGCCACGTGCAAAATGGCAACGTCAAGATGCCAAGGACGGCCACAATTTTGATCGCAATGCCGTATGGAAGCACCACATCGATCAGAACGATCAAGAGCGCCGGGATCACCATGTAAAAGCGATACACCGGCAAACCGGAATACCAATCCATGCTCCAGCCAGACAACTTGAACTGCGTCAGCAAATGGTCACGAAGAAACGCGGGGGCCCATACATGGGCACCCATATCCCCACCAGTAGGGGTGTTGTTCCTGAAAATCAATTCGGGTTGCATGGTGAGGAACAGCAAAATTGTTGCGCCGCCGACAGCGATGATCGCCGACAGTCGCTTCCAATATGCCGAATTCTCCTCGAAGCGTTGAGCAAAGCCCGCCCATCCGCCCAATGTTTTCGCTTCGGCCTCTATGCCGCTGTCACTCGGGAAAGTTAGGTCGTTACTCACGCGCAGTTGAGCCTAGGTCAGAAGCACCAGCAGGAGACCCGCGGCGTTAAATGACATATGGGTCACGATGGTAAATCCAGTTCGCTTCGTTCGACGGAATGCAAACCCAAGTATCAGCGCAAAGGCGAACAAACCGGGAAACTCAACTGGCGCCAAATGGACAACGGTGAAAAAAGCAGAGCACAAAAACACCGCTGCGATAGAACCGAAACTGCGCGCCATCGATTGCTGCAGTAAACCTCGATACACCAGTTCCTCAATTATGGGTGCACCAACGACGACAACAACGGCAAGGAGCAATAACCACGCGCCGTCTGCACCGTCGACGAGATTTTTTGCTCGTTGCGATACCTGTTCGGGATCAAAAGTTTCAGGGAATAGCTGCCGAAATGGCCACGTTGCCAAATTGACAATCACAAGTTGCGAAACAACACCAAGTGGAATTCCGATGAGATCCGACCATGCAAAGCGCAGCGAATAATCCGCGCGAAAATTGCCATGTCCCCTTGTTCGCGAGAGATACAGCAACACACAGAAAAAAGGAACCCACAGCGTTAATGCGGAGAGCCCGACGAACCATGTTGGGACATTGTCTGGGTCGGTTTGACCAGCTGCTGCAGAAAGCGATACGCCGAAGACAACAGCTGCCGCGTAGGCAATTAACCAGCCAATGAGCGCTGGAGGAAATGCAATTTGCTTTGCGTTTCTGTCAGACCCGACTACGTCGCTAGCTTGCGGCGCGGGCCAATCGTTGTTTGTCATCCAGCGAGGCGATTGGGAATGACCATTCGAAAGCGGTTACGGCGGTCTTCTAACCGCCAGCCACTTGGCACGGTCAGTCGCTTTCCATGCTGCTCACAGAGATCGTAAGCGTGCGGGTCGCGCTCCTCTGCCAAGTCGTCAATCCAAACCAAGGCTCGGCTGTATTGATACGTCAGGGTCAGACTTGACTCGTGCTTGCACGCCGTCTTGGAACACTTTCTTGCCACGACCAAACGCTAACCATTTCACCCGCGCCGTTGGTGGATTCACGACAGTGACGGACGCCGCCGAGCACGATGGGAACCGTGCAACTTCTGGCCGTAACATAAGCAACGTGAGCAAACTTCCACCACCACCCCCACCATCCGGAAAGCAACCCCCGCGACGAGGCGTTACTGGTCGAACGGGTAAAAACAATAAGAGCACTGCGCCTCAACCAGGCGCTCGCTCCTCAATGCCTCGCTGGGCAGTTTGGGCACTCATCGCCGTAGCAGCAGCGCTCATCGTTGGGCCGCAACTCTGGCCAACATCTACGGCCACAAAATTGACATACACCGAGTTCCTTGACGCGGTTGCCAAGGGCGAGGTGCAAAGCGTTGACATCAACAACCTCAGCAACACCATCAGTGGCAAGTTGGCTGACGGAACCGATTTCACCACAACGGGCGCAATTACGTTGTCCGATGCCGATGAACAACTGCTGAAACAAAAAGGAGTGGACTACGGCTTCTCCACGCCAACCGGCAACTTCTTCACCAACTTGATTCCCATCCTGTTGCCATTCTTTTTGATTATGGGCTTTTTCATCTGGATGCAACGTCGCGCCATGGGCCAAGCCGGCAACATCATGTCAATTGGTCGTAGCCGTGCGAAAAACTACAACGCTGACAACCCAAGCACCACTTTCGCCGACGTTGCCGGATACGAGGGCGTGAAACAAGAAATCAAAGAAGTCGTCGACTTTCTTCGAATGCCAGAACGCTTTAAAGAAATCGGCGCCAGGGTGCCAAAAGGAATTTTGCTTGTAGGCCCTCCGGGTACCGGCAAGACACTGTTTGCTCGTGCGGTTGCTGGTGAAGCAGGCGTTGGCTTTATGTCGGTAACTGGTTCCGACTTCATGGAAATGTTTGTCGGTGTCGGTGCAAGCCGTGTTCGCGACCTGTTCCAACAGGCAGCGAAAATGGGGCGCGCAATCATCTTCATTGACGAAATCGATTCGATCGGTCGTAAGCGTGGTGCTGGGCTTGGCGGCGGACACGACGAGCGCGAACAGACACTCAATCAGTTGTTGGCAGAAATGGACGGCTTCGAAGCAACAGAAGGAATTGTTGTTCTTGCAGCAACCAACCGCCCCGATATTTTGGACGCCGCGCTTCTCCGACCAGGCCGCTTCGATCGTCAGATCATTGTTCCGCTGCCAGAGTCCGACGAGCGCCTTGCCATTCTGAAGGTGCACTCCACCGGCAAGCGCATGGGACAAGACGTCGATCTCGACACCATGGCCCGCGCAACACCAGGCATGAGTGGCGCCGACTTGGCCAACCTTGTTAACGAAGCAGCGCTGTTCGCGGTTCGCCGCGGTTCAACGCACATCGAGCGAATCGACTTTGAAAATGCGCGCGACCGAGTGGTTCTTGGCGCCCGTCGCGAAAGCCTTGTGCTCAATGCAGAAGAAAAGCGTGCCACCGCGTATCACGAAGGCGGCCACGCCGTGCTCGCCACTGTCTTGCCGCACAGCGATCCTCTTCACAAAGTGACCATCCTGCCTCGAGGCATGGCGCTCGGTGTTACCTGGTCGCTCCCTGAAGAGCGTCACACGTATTCACGCGAGTATTTCCAAGATGTCATCTGCAAAGCAATGGGTGGCCGTGTAGCCGAAATGATGGTTTTCGGAAACCTCAACAGTGGTGCCGCAAACGATCTCGAGCAGGCAACGGGCATCGCTCGAAGAATGGTTCGCGAATGGGGCATGAGCGAAGCAGTTGGCCCAATGGCCTTTGCTGGCCAGCAACAAGTCTTCCTCGGTGAAGATCTAATGACCAGCGGACGCGAATACTCCGACGAGATGGCCCGCACGATCGACAACGAAATTGGTCGCATCCTTCGCGAACAAGAAGAGCGTGCACGTGTAACGCTCGAGAAGCACCGCGCAGGTCTCGATCTCGTTGCTCAAGCGCTACTCGAGCAAGAAACTATCGATGCCGCACTCGTCTCTCGTTTGATTCAGCAAGGCCTCGGCGAACCTTCTCGCCAAACCACACCAAACAATTAGTGGCAGTGTTCGTCGGCGGTCTTTTGAGCTAGACCGTCACGCGCACGGGCAAGTGCAGCCCATAAATCGGTTGCGCTGACTGGGCCAAGAAAACTTGCGTGCACCACACCCTGCGAATCGACCATGAGCACAGCAGGGACAGCGTCAATTGAATACTTTTCGTGCACAGCACGCTGTTCAGTGAATTCGGCGATGTGTACTGCAACCGATTTCGTTTCAAGCACCGAAACCTTCCGCTGAATGTCGGCACACGTATTGCACGTGGCAGACGTAAATGCAACGACAAGCCACTCGTGACCGGGGTTGACGAAATCGTTTCGATCAACCTGCATCGGCAGCGACGAGCCTCCCCCAGTTGGTGCCTGCGGCGCGCGGCGACGCATGATCAAACTTGTGACTACAGCAACAACGAGAACTGCACCAACAATGATGAAACGAATCATTTGCCAACATCCGGCGAAGGAAGATGCGGAAGCGCGAGCACCGCTGCCCGACCGACGAGGTCGTTACCCCTCGACAACAGTCGCTGAACAACTACCTGCACTGTGGACTGAATCACTATTTCGGACTGCGGCAACCCTGCCGGAACAGCGACGACAACAACGCCGCTTGCGGGAACTGGAATGGACTCCAAACCACTCAGCGCAACCGTGCCTGCCGGACCAACTTGCGACACGGTCACAAACCCTTCGACGGGAGTTGCATTAAGAACGACTAGCGAATCAACCAAACCTGCAGAGACGCCACTTGGTGCACTCCAAAGCGTAGATGCAGCACCTGTCGGTGCGCCCAGCAAGACAGAAGTACCGACGCTGTTGCCAACACGACGATTGACGACTTGCTCAACCACAACCCCGCCTCCATCGACGAGGTCGTTTGTAGAAATCACAATTCCGTAATAGCCCGATGGCAGACCTGGAATGTTGGCTGTATTCAGCACCGTCACACGACCAGCAGGCGCAGTGACTACCGCTGGCTCAAGACTATTTGCCGAGTCGGATCCGTTGACAAAGACAACGCTCAGCGAACGGTCGATCTTCGTTGGGTTGTAGATAACGAGTTGTTCGCTGTTCCCTTCAATCTTCTCACCATCAGGAAACGACCACTGAGTACTGAGAGCAGAAGCACCCAAGCTCATCGAGTAGCCCAGACGTCCCTGACCCAAGTAGTGCTGCGAACGACCGGCA
>Ga0208482_1000175_pt1 | contig 21669 bp, 17 predicted proteins | sample LakMenEpi26Sep10_FD_150737 | JGI IMG/M metagenome (GOLD analysis project Ga0208482, IMG submission 150737) | Freshwater microbial communities from Lake Mendota, WI - 26SEP2010 deep hole epilimnion (SPAdes) | ecosystem: Environmental > Aquatic > Freshwater > Lake > Epilimnion/Euphotic zone ... | reverse complement strand
AGATACTAATGATGCGGTTATTTTTAACGGGCAAACGGTTATCAGCAACAGTTTGACCACTACCGTAGAAGCTTACGATGTAACTTTTAATACTTTCCAAACCGTAGTTCTCAATGGTGCACCTGTGTTCCTTAATACCGGTGATGTACAGTTTTTTGGCACCAACACTGTTCTTCCTTCGGGTGCAACCATCGCTGGTGGTTCCTTGGCGAATGTTAATTTGGCGGGCACTATAGTTTCAGGTGGTGCGTTCAATATTGGTGCGGGTCTCGCTGGTATCAATGTTTCTGATAACACGCAATTGATTCTAAATTCTATTACTGCAAGTAGCACTTTTGCCAGCCCCATTAATCTTAATGCAGGAAGTGTCGGTGCTTTTAATTTACTGGGCGCAGGCACGCTTACCCTTTCAGCTAATTCTACTGGTGGTGTTACCACTGGTGACACTATCAATGTGACCAACGGCACTTTGAATGTAACTGGAACACTTGGTTCCGCATCGACTATTACGCTTACCAATGGCACTATCTCCGGTGCTGGTGGTACTATCGGTGTTCTTACTGTTAACACGGGCACCGTTGCCCCTGGTGGCACTTTGAATACCGGTGCTGTTACCTTGAATGCTGCTACCAACTACAGCGCTGCTGTGTTGACCGCAACCACTGCTGCCAACTTGAAGACTGCTTCTGCCATTAACCTTGGTGGTGCAACTCTTTCCTTGTCTAGCGTGGCTGCAGGCCTTGCTGTTAATAACACCTTTACCATCATCGATAACACGGCTGTTTCGGGTTTGGTAACTGGAACTTTTGCTAACCAGCCTGAAGGTTCAAGCATTTCCGCTAAGGATACTGCTGGTAACACCGTTACCTTCACCGTCAGCTACATTGGTGGCACTAACGCCAATGATGTTACCTTGAAGGTTTCAAGCATAACCCCTTCCACACCAACCCCAACGGCTCCTGCTCAACCTATGGTTGCTGGTCAGCCCGCGTTGAACAAGTTCACCGCAGTTGGCGCTGATGCTGGCGGCGGCCCACTTGTTACCATTACCTTCCAGAATGGCACCTTTGTTTCCTTCTTCGCTTATGCATCTACCTTCACCGGTGGTGTACGCGTCGCCCTCGGCGATGTTAACGGCGATGGATCCACAGATGTTATCACTGGCGCAGGCCCTGGTGGTGGCCCTCAGGTTAATGTTTACAATGTAAACAATGCAACCGGAGCGGTTTCCCTTCAGAAGAGCTTCTTTGCCTTCAACGCACCTTCCTTCAGCGGTGGTGTGTATGTTGCAGCAGGCAATACCAATGGCGATGCCTTTGCTGATGTCATCGTTGGCGCAGGCGCAACTGGCGGCTCACGCGTTCAAGTTTATGCTGGTAGCGCAACTGGCGTAGTAACTACTTCTACCCTCAACGACTTCTTCGCCTACTCCCCCGCCTTCACCGGTGGTGTTGTAGTGGCCGCTGGCCAGAGGGATGCTGTTGCAGGTGATGAAATCATCACTGCTCCTGCAAGTGGTGGTGGTTACAACATCAAGTCGTTTAATGCTAACGGAACTGGCAACAACCCAACGGTTGTTGACAACTTCTTTGCATTCAACAACACCACCTCAGTAGGTGGCCTTAGCTTGGCTGTTGGTCTCCTCAATTCTGGCAGCATTGCTGACTTGATTGTTGGTACCACCAACGGTGGCTACGGTGTGATTGTTGATTCCGCAACTGCAGGTATCGCTGGTGTGCCTTTCGCAGGCTTCACCGGAGCTATCCGCGCAGGTGTTGCAGAAGATGCCAACGGACAGGACTTTGCAGTAGCCTTAGCTGGCCCAACCGGTGCTCCTCGCATCTCGGTATTCAGCGTTGGCGCAACCGCCCTGACCCAGACCGACAGCTTGTTCGTCATGAACACTGGCTTCACCGGTGGCTTGTTTGGTACGCCAACCTTGCCAGCGACTATTGTTGTTGCCTAAGGATTATGGAATGCGATCCCTGGGAACCGCCCATCCCGGGGATTTGCAATTGCGCTAAACTCAGTCTAATACTGAAATCTTTGTTGAAAATCTTAAGCCAGCCTGGCCCAACCCTCCAGGCTGGTTTTTTTATTGGTATGATTTCTATTAAGCCCATGGACTGCGTTCCATGGGACTGTTGGAATTAGCCACGGACGAACACGGAAAAACACGGAAACAGCAGAAGAATTATTGATTTAGAGCCGGAAGCGTGAGCGACGGAAGGTTTAGAAAAGAGAAAAAATATATGGATGCAAGTCGAAATAATATAAATCTATCTTGATATCTATCTTGTGGGTGGGTATACTTCTTATAGTTCGACACTTTTCCTAAAGGTTGTTTTCTTTTTAGGGGTATTTATGATGAGAATTAAAGTCTTGGCTGAAAATCTTGCGCGAGAATGCCTCTCCGACCTTACTGCCTCGGATTTGATGGCGCAGCCCCCGATTTCCCTTTTGGCTGAAGCTTCCATCCCAGAGGCTTTGGAATTTTTTACCCTGCGGGGGTTCCATGCAGCTCCTGTGATTGATGCAGCAGGCAGGCCCGTTGGCGTGGTCAGTGTCACCGATCTTTTACGCCATGATCTCGATAAGGGTACGCATCCTTGTAATGAAGGTGGTTGTTGTTCTGGTAAATCGCTTCCCGAAGGATTTAGTGTGGAAGAGGTGGATACCACCAAGGTGGAAGATATCATGACCAACGCTATTTTTGCTCTTTCCCCCAATACAAAGCTTCCAGATATCATTAAAAAAATGCTCGAGTTAGATGTCCACCAATTGTTTGTTGTCAATCAGGATGGACTTTTAGTAGGTGTTATTAGCACCTCCGATATCATGCGGGTTCTTTATAGCATGCTTTCTTGATAACCATTTCTTTGGCTTGGGTGCTATTAGAAAAACTCTTATTGCTTTACTTTTTTGCAAAGCGATGAGAGTTTTTTTATTTTCACTTAAATATCAATCATTAACTTGGGTTGCCTTGGTTATGCGTTATGCGTTATAATTATGAGTTCTGTTTGCTCGCTTAATATGAATCATTATAAATGAATAACTTTGTGAGTTATGTCTTAAAGGCTAGAAATGAAAAACCTCTTTGGAATTGTGATCATAATGGTGCTGGGGTTAGTGGGATGTTCTTACGAAGCCCCTCAGCAATCAAAGAAGCAACCTGTAAAGATTGAAGTTACCGCCAATGAAGCGGAAGCTATTGTTGCAGCTTTAGAAAAAGATATGGTGTTAATCCCCGCGGGGAAATTTCAGATGGGGCCCCCAGGCGAAGAACATGAAGTTACTCTTACCAAACCCTATTACATGGGCAAGTATGAAGTAACGCAGGAACAATGGGTTGCTTTAGGCTGCGAAAATATTAGCGTTTTCAAAGGTGCAAAGTTGCCTGTCATTAATGCTTCTTGGTTTGATTGTCAGGAATTTATCAAGAAGTTAAATGCAAAGACGGCTGGTGGTTATAGGCTTCCAACAGAGGCTGAGTGGGAAAATGCATGCAGGGCGGGCACAACAACTGCCTATTCATTTGGTGATAAAATCACACCCAAAGATGCAAATTATAATGATTCCAAAATAGGTAAACCCATGAAAGTAGGTAGTTACACTCCTAATAAGTTCGGCCTTTACGATATGCATGGCAATGTATGGGAGTGGTGCGAAGATTGGTACGCAGCGTACCCCAAGGAATCGGTGATAGATCCGAAGGGGCCAGAAACAGGAACTTACCGTACTCTGCGTGGCGGTGGTTTTATTACGGATGATGCTTCTGCTTTATCTTTTGGTAGGATTCACCTACGCACCCCAGATCTTCGGTATGATGGTATAGGATTTCGTTTGGCGAAGACAAAATAATTACACCTCTGGATAATTCTTTTAATCGAACTTGTAAAACATAGAGATTATGTGCCGAAAAGTGTTTCGGTGCAGTCTTCGAATCGTATAATCATCCATTGCAAGACATAAGCCTAGGGAAACATTCATGTTGGATGGTTATCAAATTCTTGGCCAATGCATTGATGCAGGGTTTTAAATGACAACTCCGCCTATTCAGCGTATAACTTCGCGCGAAAACCCGATGGTCAAGCGATTGCGTCAGCTTTCTGGTCAAAGTAATTTTTATCGAACGCATGGACATTTTTGGCTGGAGGGCGATCATTTATGCCGTGCTGCTTTGTCGCGTGGGCAATCAGTGACACAAGCTTTTTTTTCCGAAAGCCTTTGGGAGTCGCAAAGCAAACTCTGGTTGAAATGCGCACCCGTGATAACCCTTTTGCCTGATGCTTTGTTTTCTTTCATCAGCGGTTTAGAGTCGCCTTCGCATATGGGTTTTTTGTTGGAACTACCAGAACAAAAACCCATAGAGCCCGCGGTGCTAACGGTGGTGTTGGATCGTTTGCAAGATGCAGGCAATGTGGGTTCAATCTTGCGTAGTGCAGCAGCGTTTGGTGTTAAGCAAGTGTTGGCATTAAAGGGAACCGCTGCGCTCTGGTCGCCCAAAGTTTTACGCTCTGGCATGGGTGCACATTTCGGCCTTCAACTAATTGAGGGCTTAGCCGAAGCCGATCTTGATACCTTGGCCGTTCCTCGCATTGCAACCAGTTCGCATCAAGGCCCATATTTGCATGAGTGGATGCACCATTCAGATTGGCCTCATCCTTGTGCCTGGTTGCTTGGTCATGAAGGGCAGGGCTTGTCAGAATCTCTGCTTTTAAGTGCGAAGCATTGCGTTCGCATTGCTCAACCAGGTGGTGAAGAATCTTTAAATGTAGCTGCAGCAGCGGCTATTTGCCTGCATGCCAGCGCCAGTGTTCATCTTAGCGCACAAAGAAATTCTTAATACAAAAGTGGGAAATTGGAATAGTACTCGTACTTACTTTGCAACTTTCAAAAAGGAATATGCCATGACTGTAAACAATACCCGTCGAGAATTCATTAAAGCATCTACTGCAGGGCTGCTTCTTCCTGTTTCTGTTACTGCAGCCGATCCAAAACTTATTAATGTCGTGGTATGGGATGAGCGCCAGCCGAAGCAGAAAGAAGCATACGATAATTTTTTGGGAAACCAGATTGCCAACCACCTTAAGAACCTGCCTGGCCTTGCGGTAAAATCTGTGACCATCGATGAAGATGAGAAGTGGCTATCGCCTGTGCATATGCGCGGTTGCGATGTTCTTATTTGGTGGGGTCATGCTAGGCAGGCCGAGATTACACCCGAGATGGCCAAGCCGCTGATCCAGCGAATCAAAGATGGAACCTTATCATTAATTGCGCTGCATTCTGCGCATTGGTCTACACCTTTCGTAGAGGCGATGCACGAGCGCACCAAGCTTGATGCCGAGAAATTGTTGAAACGCAATGGTGCGAATGTTGAAATCACTTATGCCAATCCGCCCAAGCGTTATACGGTTCCGAGTGCCGGGGATAGACGTACGCCTTACATTGATTTGCGCAAGTTTCCGGATGGCACCGAGAAAGCAACGGTATACAAGCCGAACTGTTGTTTCCCTGCGTATCGAGCGGATGGCAAGCCGAGCCAGATTCGGATTCTCAAGCCTGACCATCCGATCGCCAAGGGGCTTCCTGCGACATTTGAAATACCGCAAACGGAAATGTATGCAGAGCCTTTTCATGTGCCTGAACCAGACGAAGTCGTGCTGGAAGAGCGATGGGCGAGTGGCAATTGGTTTCGCAGTGGCATGGTTTGGAATCTGGGCAAGGGCCGGGTATTTTACTTCCGCCCTGGGCACGAAACCTATGCTGTGTTCAAAGAGAAAACGGTGCTTCAACTTTTAGAGAATGCAGTCCGCTGGCTTGCCCCGAAATCTGAGTAATACCGGGTTATATCAGTTATGTGGTCAGATTAGATGTGATCGATTCAAACGAAGATACTTAAAAAAATTCTGAAGCTGGATTATTTTATGGTTTAGCTTTATCCCCTGAGGTGTGACATGAAAAGAATATTAGGAATAGTGATGGTGGTCACGATTAAATTTTTAATGCTTGTACCTTAATTCATCAAGCCGCGCAGCCAGTTCTGTGCGGCTTGATTCTTTTATTAATCTTTCCCGATGCAATCCAAACAGAACAACATTGAATTGTGATGCTGGGGATTGCTTATTTATTGATTCCAGTAAATATAATTTGGTGGTGATGGGTTTCTTTTAACGAAGAAAAATTATTCTTACCGCGGATATGTTTCGCTTGCTCGGTCTTCCAACCAAAACATCTTTAAACCATCCGTTCCGATCAACTTCACAAGGTTGCGTTTGGCGAGGGATAAATAATTTACTTGTCGAAGGATTGACTGATGCAAGCAGATTGGCGGATTGGTTGACCTACTGCCCGAAGGGTTGGGGCCAGACTGCTAATAGGGATATGGCGGTACATTGGGTCGCCAAGAAATTACAAACTAATTATTTCGAAATCTATTTCAAGTTATCGGGGCTGTTGGCAGCTCGACAACCATGCAACCTGTGTGAATAAGCCTTGGAATCATGTACAGACTTTGGGGCTTTTAAGTGCAGGCTTACTTGCCTTTATTCTCATCAGCCTTGGCATAAACAGCCCTAGCCCTAAGCTCAGCCTCAGCTACAGCTTTATCATAAATGACCCTAGCCTCACTCTCAGCCTTTTCAAAAACAGCCTTAGAATCATCCTCACTCTCAGCCTTTTCAAAAACAGCATTAGCCTCAGCTATAGCTTTATCATAAATGACCCTAGCCTCACTCTCAGCCTCTTCAAAAACAGCCTTGGAATCACCCATTGCGTCTGTAAACATTTTCTCCTGCTTGCTTCCTATCATATCTTTTAAAGCGATAATAAAAATCACAGCGGCAATCCATGTCAACCCGCAACCTGGAATACAAAGCCATAAAATAGACCAGTCGTGGCCATCAAATACAACAGCATATATTGGCATAATGAAGATAGTAATTCCTCCACAGATTAATGAGAAGAACAATAGACAATCAAATATTTTTTGATTCTTACGAATAATTCTGTCCATTTGTTCCCCAAGCCATGGTAAAAAGTCTAGCATTATTTTTTTGCTCCAAACTATCACACATAAACAAATAAACCCCAAGGTATTACCCTTGAGGTACAGCTTCATGACCACCCGGCCCAAGGCAATTATGATGGGCAATTCCAATATTGCATATCTGAATCTTGATACAAACAGAATCTTGTTTTATTGACAGTAAGTGAAACCGTGGCCCTCATAACCGATACCCTAGCGGGGGTTTTCAAGGGCGTGGGATTGCATTTTCGTTATGCTAATTGGTTTGATAACTTGCCTTCCACTTGGAATATCGACTGCCTTGGTTTTCGTTTGGCGAGGACATATTAATTACTGGCCGATAGTTTTAGACAGATGCGGGAAGGCTGTATTAACGGATTAGGAATGTGATGATTTAAATTGATCCCGAAAACACAGTATCCTAAAATTAATGTAATACGGTTTAACTTTATCCCCAAGGGTGAGAGATGAAAAGAATATTAGGAATTGCAGTGGTGTTAGGTTTAATGAGCGTTTTGGTTTTAGGTTTAGTGGAGACCTTGTCTTTAATGGCACAGGAAGTGAAACCCGGGAATCTGGAAGTGGACGAAATTGCCAAAGGAATTAAATTAGAACTTATGTTAATACCGGCAGGTAAGTTCAATATGGGGTTCAGCGCAACTGAAACCAAGGTTAGTCCATCATTATTTGAAAAACAACATGAGATAACGATAACAAAGCCATTTTTTATGGGCAGGTATGAAGTAACTCAAGCACAATGGGAGGCGATAATGGGTAAGGATGCCTTAAGTGTTTTTAAAGGCCCAAGGCTTCCAGTTTATAGCGTATCATGGGATGATTGCCAAGAATTTATTCAAGAATTAAATCGTAAAACTAAAGGTGGTTATAGGTTGCCCACGGAAGCTGAATGGGAATACGCATGCAGGGCAGGAACAACAACTTTATATTCATTTGGAGATAAGATCACCAAAAAAGATGCAAATTTTCAAAATATATGGAATGATTTAAAAACAGCGAATCTTGAAGCGGAGAAAAGGTTAACGGAAAGAAATAAAGCATTAGGAGTAAAAGTTAAGGATCCATTGGCTGGATCCGTAATAATAAGTGAAAAGCCCTTCGCTGTGGGTAGCTATAAACCAAATGCCTTTGGACTTTACGATATGCATGGAAATGTGGCTGAGTGGTGCAATGACTGGCACGATAGTTCTTTGGATTATGGCAAGGCAACAGACCCGAAGGGACCAGTAACTGGAAGGAACCGTGTTATTCGTGGAGGCGATTTCAACAGTGACCCAGAATCTTTGTATTCAGCCGTTCGGAACGAATCGGGTAAACCTTATTCTCGTATAGATACTGGTTTTCGATTGGTGAGAGACAAATAATAATCAATTTATTTATTAATATCCATTGAATATTAAAAGTTTTTACGAAGGTGCTGAATGGTTTAATTTGTAATATTTTTTTGATGTATCTTTGATTATCACGGTGTAACTTTGGTTAATTTTAAAAAATATTTATTAAGTATCTGCATAGAGGTAAGGAATGAAAAGATTATTAGGGATTACTATGATTTTGGGATTATTGGTTACATTTTCAGGGATGGCCCAGGATGCGCAGCCTAAGAATCTAGCAATAGACTTGGGCAACAAAGTAAAGTTGGAGATGGTGTTAATTCCAGAAGGTCCGTTTATGATGGGGTCGGCAGCAAAAGAGAAAGACCGAATCTATAGCAGATGGGAACCTTCGCCGCACGAGGTAAAGATAAGGAAGCCGTTTTACATCGGAAAGTATGAAGTAACGCAGGAGCAGTGGGTTGCAATAATGGGCAAAAACCCAAGTAATTACAAGGCGCCTAAGTTGCCAGTAGTCAATGTGTCGTGGGAAGATTGTCAGGAGTTCATTGAGAAGTTGAATGAAAAGACGAATGGAGGTTTTTGTTTGCCCACGGAAACTGAGTGGGAGTGTGCTTGCAGAGCGGGTACTCGTACAGCGTATTCATTTGGAGATCAGATTGCCCGCAAGGATGCAAACTATATTTACGTTACTAATCTATTTGCACCTCGAACACCTTTAGTTCCAGTCGGAAGATATAAGCCAAATGGTTTTGGCCTTTATGATATGCATGGAAATGTGTTTGAGTGGTGCGATTCAGTAGACGGAGGAAAAGATAACTCTTTTATAATTCGAGGAGGTTCAGAATCATCATTGCCCCGCTCCGCAGCACGTGATCGCAAATGGTCTAATTATAGGGAATCTCATACTGGGTTTCGTTTGACAAAATTAGAGAGTCTTATTGTAAAAGAAGAGGGTTCAGAAAAAGTTGAATTAATTGATCTGGGACAAAGAGTTAAACTTGAAATGGTTCTAATCCCAGCGGGCAAGTTCGTTATGGGTTCATCCACACCTGAAAAGGCCAGAAGTCCTTTTGGCGGAACGCAGCATGAAGTAACACTAACCAAGCCCTTTTACATGGGCAAGTATGAGGTCACACTGGAACAGTGGAATGTAGTGATGGGGAACAACCCAATTAGAGGTAGAGCAGCAAAATTACCAAAAGACAATGTATCGTGGGAAGAGTGTCAAGATTTCATTAAGAAGTTGAATGCCAAGACGAATGGTGGTTATAGGTTGCCTACTGAAGCAGAGTGGGAATATGCATGTAGGGCAGGAACAACAACAGAGTATTCTTTTGGAGATAATATAACGGAAGATGATGCTAATTGTTTTGGTGATCATACGTTGCCGGTTGGTTTGTATAAAGCAAATCCCTTTGGCCTTTATGATATGGATGGAAATGTGCGAGAGTTTTGTGAAGATTTTTACGCTCCTTACCAAAAGGGCGCTGCAACGGATCCGAAGGGGCCTTTAACTTGGGATGCCGCTCTTAAACTTTTAGGCATTACCCAAACGGCGAATGTAACTTTGGTAAAAGAAATTATGGTACCACGCCGTGTTATTCGTGGTGGCCATTACTTCAGTGTAAGTTCTTCTTCTTACCGGACCAGCGCTATGTGGAACGAGAAAAATGCTGGGCTTCGTTTGGCGAAAACAAAGTAAATGCTGTTCAATGGTTTTTCAAATATAAGTAGTATGGTTCAAAATTCTTTACTTTTTTAAAAATACTAAGTTTAGAAATGTGCAATATACATTTAAAAGCCTAAAGTTTTAACTTATAACTTAATCAAGATCATTTGGTTCTTCGCCAGCAATGGCGTAGAATTATGATTAAGGAATCATTTTCTGTTGGGCGATTAACGTGATCGCCTAATTTGCATCTGCCAAATCGGAAATCATCACCTTCGTTTTCTGGTAGCTGCGTGTGGCTACCAGATCCGATCGGCGGTCCTTTCTTCAAAGGCCACACAGAATCGGAGTTGGTGTATGTGTTTTTCTGCTGAAGCCAGTTTTGGTTTGTCTGTAGCCTTGCTATCAGCTGGAGTGTATTGCTTAAAAAACGCACTTAGCAAAAATCGTTTATTACTACCTGTTGCGATCGTCCCGTTTTTGTTTGCTGTTCAACAATTTTCAGAAGGGTGGGTTTGGATTGGCCTTCGCTGGGAAAATGCTGAATTGGTGAGGATTTTCGCCCTGGTGTTTTTAGCCTTTGCCATAGTCTTTTGGCCTTTTTGGGTTCCTTTCTGCGCATTCGTAACCGGGAATAGGAAAGAAAAGATACTTTTTGGATTTCTAAGCGCTCTTGGTTTAGTGGTTGGACTTGGAGTTTATGTTCCGCTTTTTATTAATGTTGATTCGCCAGTGGCTGATGTGATAAATCATGCGATTCATTACAATGTTTCAAGATCAACCATGTTTCAATTTTTTCCTGTATTGCTTTGGGAAGCAATGTATATTCTCATCATCGCTTCACCCCTTTTTGCCTCGAATGATACGAAAATACTTTATCTAGGTATAGCCATCGTTCTTTCAGCAGCGATCAGTTATCTTGTATTCTGGTTTGCTTTTGCATCGGTGTGGTGCTTCTTCGCAGCTTTATTGTCGCTGTATTTATGCATCGTCTTCCGCAATTTACCCGCACTCACTTTTAAGCAGCAAACTAGCTGAACACCTCAAAAGAATCTGGCCCACCGCTGTACATCAGGAAAAGGAATCTGTTCAATTCTCTAATCTTTTCTATTTTTTTCATGATAGTGGCAGACAGGTAGACAGGTTGGTAGATTGACTTGCTACCCCAAGGGTTGGTACGCAGCGTACCCCAAGGAATTGGTGATAGATCCAAAGGGTGCTAACGACGGACCCTTTCGTGTGTTGCGTGGCGGGTCTTTCAAGGTTAATGGTTCTGCTGCTTTATCTTTTGGCAGGAATCATTTACTCACCCCGGATCTACGGTTCGATAGCATTGTTTTCCGCTTGGTAAAAACACAATAATTATCGCTTGGCTACCGTCCTTATATCAAAAGAGACCTGACACCTTTTAATTCAACTGGTTGCCACAGATATGACATTTATTTTTAGTGTCATATATCGGCTCTGCTATTTTTATACATTTTTTACAAGTTAAGTCATAAAAACTATGAAAACAAAAAGTGGCCTTATCAAAACTTTATTGAGTCCTTAAAAATTTAATTTAAAGTTTTGAAATAGAGTACAAAAGTTCAAAATATTTACTCTGCCGTCTGAGTAATCTTTCCACTTAAAAATTAAACTGAACCCTAGTGCCAAAGGAATGAAAGGCAGCACCTCCAGGACCTTCTGGGCCAAATACGCCCGTAGTATAGATGTAATTGGCCATGACCAGCGCGCAGGGGTTCAGGTACCAATTCAGGCCTAGGGTTGTGGAACCCAAATATCCCCCGACCGAATTGGGATCATCGGGAACCTGGAATTGTGACTTGACGAAGTCGTATTTGATTCCAGCCTCCCAGGCACCCTTGCCCCGCAAGCCGCCCCCAGAACCGAAAGAAAAGTTCTCGACCGGTACCACCTGAAGAAACGAGGGAGCCATTTTGTTCACCCCACGGTGATCACCATGGGTAAGAAAGCAAAGCGCCTCCACCGAGAAACCATCAAAGTACAGGTTGCCCACAGGCTTGACACTACCCGGCGCATTAGGGTTGGCAGGGGAACCGGGTAATCCACCAATAAATGAATTGTTAAACATCTGGGCATCGTACTGCGCTCCAAGTGAAAAAGGACCGTTGGCATAATTCAGGCACAGCGTGTAAAGTTGCGTGCCGGCTGTGGTGTAAATGGCAGAGGTGTTGATAAGATTTGGCACTTGGTTAGAGGAGCCCGCACGCACCTGGGGCTGCACCGTGACCTGACCCACTGGAAGGGAAGTACCCAACTCATTTGGATTACCCCGAATGGAACCTGTTGCACCCACATTCAGCCAGTGATTGGAAGACTCCTCATAAATCGGCATGGCACAAAGGCGCACATCAAAGGCAAGCTCGCCCGTGCCATTAACCCCCAATGCATCGGTGCGCGTGTTCGTCTGAAAAAGCCCCATCCAGGAATATAGGCGATCATCCATGTAAGTTCTACTGATGGTCATACCATTACTGTAAAGGTAGGGGTTTTCGAAGGCATCCCAGGAATTGGGTCGTTCCATGAAGGGAAGATTTTTGCCGCTAGAGGCACTGTAAAAACTTAGCTCCTCCTTGATATGTCCAAAACGCACCGTTCCAATCCAAGGCAGGCCCCGCAGCCCCACATACATATTTTGAAAGGAGATATCAGGCTCGGTAGAGGTAAGCCGGTTTTTATTAAGGTCGGCAGCCTTGGAAAAATCCATCTCGAACATATATTCCATAATATTGTGGGCTATGCCATCGGCATGGATTCGAGCCCTGCGAAAGTCTGAACCTTGTTGCAGTGTGGGAGGTCCAAGCAGGTTTTGTAAGTACGGATCCGCACTGTAAAAACCGATATCAAACTGAAAGAGGCCCCCAAATCGGGTGACAAAAGAATCATCCTCGTTACGCAAAGTAAAAAAGGCATCTTTGCCCCAATAATCGAGCATGCCATCCTCTCGGGATGTATTTCGAAGCCCGCGTGTTGTCAGTGCTTTCTGCGATTGCGAATCCGTCTCCAGGTTTATTTTGCTGGTATATTCAGGGGAAAAACCTATTCCGGTGGGCAATGACAAAGGTATCCCCTGGGCTTTGTTGATTCCCTTTTTTTCCTCCAATAGTTTGGATTGTTCTAGGATAATAACTTTTTGCTCTTCCATCCGTTTGGAAAGCTGGTCCATTTTGGCCTGCTGGGCCTGAATAAAATCTCTGGTATTTATATCTTGTGGGGAATCCTGGGCTTGAACTAGGGAAGAAGAAATAAAAATAGCGATAGCTGCGTTGATTAAGCGCCATGGAATTGAAAGGATTTTGGTCATGGAAAGCTATCGTACTTTTGTAGACTACCAGAACAGGGAAAATGTACCGGGAGTTCCCAATATTCTGATCTAACCATTAATTCGGCCTATTCCACCTGTTTTCTTTAAACGAATTCATTTTTTTCATATTAACTCAAGTTTACCTTGAAGAAATGTTTGTGCCATAAAACCAAAAAGCCCGGTCACCCGGGCATTAAAGAGGCATTTAAAATTGATCCAAGAATATTTAAAAAATAAACATTACCCGGGTGCCAAAAGCATGAAATGCGCCATCTGAGGGTGCTTTAGCTGGATCAGTGCCAAAAAAACCAGAGTTATAAACATAATTAGCCATAAAAGTTGTATTAGCGTTAAGGAACCAATTTAGCCCAATTGTGGTTGAACTGAGGTAACCACCACGCTTATCCTTTGGTTTAACTTCATCCGGTACGTCAATCAGGGCTTGCACAAAGTCAAATTTTACGCCCAACTCCCATGCACCTATGCCTCTAACGCCATTCCCATAGGAAACTGGGTTTTGAGGAATCACTTGGACATACATGGGATTATTTTTGTTTGTTCCACGGTGATCACCATGGGTAAGAAAGCAAAGCGCCTCCACCGAGAAACCATCAAAATATAAATCACCCACTGGTTTTGCACCATCGGGTAGTCCATTGACGGGTTTGTTCACATCACCGCCGACAAATGAATTTTGAAACATCTGGGCATCGTACTGGGCGCCAAATGAAAAAGGCCCATTCGCATAATTGGCACAAAGAACAAATAATTGGGTGCCATCTAAAGTATAAAAGGGCTGTGTATTGATGATATTTGGAACTTGGAAAGAAGACCCCCCCCTTACCTGTGGTTGTATATTTACTTGAACAGCTGGAATAGTGGTATCAATTTCATTAGGATTGGCACGTACCGAACCAGCGGCACCCAAATTCAGCCAGTGATTATTATCTTCGTCATAAAAGGGCATCACGCATAGCCTGGCATCAAATGCCAGTGTTGCGGTATTGCTTACATTAAACGCCCCGGTACGGGTATTAGTCTGAAAAAAGCCTAACCAAGAATACAGTTTATCATCTAGGTAATTCCTACTAACAGTAATGCCGTTGGAAAATAAATAAGGATCTTCAATGGCATCCCACACGCTGGGTCTTTCCATGAACGGGATGGTTCGGCCGCTACCAGCACTGTAATAACTAAGATCCTCCTTGATATGGCCTGCGCGGATGGTTCCCAAAAAGGGAATATTTTTAAACCCCACAAATAAATTATGAAATGAAATATTTGATAGTGGTTCTTGCTGGCCAATGGAGTTTCCTGGATTAATGGTGTTTTTGCGCAAGTCGGCAGCGCGTGAAAAATCCACCTCAAAAACCCATTCCATAATCTCGTAAGCTGTTCCATCACTGCGAAGCCGAGCCCTTCGAAATGCAGATCCTTGATTCAAATCATTGTTGTTACGCAATAAATCTTGTGTGGAATCATCTGCGTTATAAAAAGCGCTGTCATACTGCATCATGATTCCAAGGTGGGAAGTAAGGCTGCCATCCTCTGTCTTAAAATTCAGCCTACCATCTTTTCCCCATTCAACTTTTACTCCTTTGTTCTTGCTTTCTCGTAAAGTCACCAAAGGCTGCTGAATTTCGCCTTCCTGCCGAAGAAGCATATCCAACGTGCCGGATTTATCTTGCGATTTGCCTTCCAGTTGTTTCCCTGTTGTAGATGATTGTTCTTCCAGCCGCTTGGACTGGGCCTGCATGATAATTTTCTGTTCTTCCAGCACCTTGGAAAGTTCTTCCATCTTGGCTTGCTGGGCTTTAATAAATGCCTGAAGATCTTCGTTGGTTTTCTGGGTTTCCTGCCCAAATACAGGAACGACAATTCCCAACCCTAGCACCACTAGTAGTAGCAATTTTGCATACTTCAAAATGGGGGCAGATGGAAATATATGAAGTTTCCTGCCAACTGTTTCCGTGACACGAACTACCCATCTGGTTTTATTATAGAACATACTTTACCCTTAGAAAATTACCCGTCTTTCATAGCTGATAACTTAAATGAAAATTAATTCAAGCCTGAATTATTCAACCTTGGAGAAATTTTAAACCAATAATAGGGGGTCTAGATAAGGGCAAAAAGGAAAACAGTTTAAAAAAAGTACCCGGTTTAAGCCAAACGAACCAGTGAACCTTAGCAAATTCGAATTAATGTATTTCTTGAAAAGAGTGGCGCAGAATCCGGCGCACTTGACTTCAAGCGCTGCGATCTGCCGCAGGCGGTTTTCGACTGATCTTTCTGACTAGATTGAATCAATACAACCTCGGCAAGCATCGCTCGTTACTATACTCCGATCGGTTGAGATTGAACTCTGAGAGAGAGTTATCTCGAAACTCGCTGATGACGAGACCGCCCATGAGAAAAATCCGGAGATCATCCAGTTTCTTTGGCTCGCCGTGGTAGATGGTGATCTGATCGTTCTTCCCTCCGGTACCACCTTCTCCTGCCGATATCTCAGAACAACTTTCAAGGGCTCCGCTTGGCAAGGACAAAGTAAATACTGCTTTTGGGTTTAAAATGCCTTTGCGTTCTGCGGAGGCGAGTACAACACGGATAGAGATAATTGCAAAAATACTTGACTACTTCATTCCTTCAGTTAAAAATTTAGTGGTTTGCGTGGGGTGGTTATTATTACCCACAAAAACAGAACGGACTTCAAGGTGCAGGCCATGTTATTGAGATCAACATAACCTTGGTTAGGAAAAATTCAATGAAGACAATCAGCATTATCACTATTTTATTTCTTGGCTTCCACATGATCCTTCACGGTGATGAGCCAGCAAACTTGCAGTTTGCCGGTGTGAAGTACCAACTTGCATCTGTGGAGATAGGTAAAGACGGCTCTATCACAAACGAGTATGTTCCCGCAGGCCAGAACCTTGATTCATGGACCACGCTTATAGCGGTCCGTCAATGGACGAATACTACGGATATTGGGGATGCTGTTAAGCCTTGGCTGAAAATGATACGGCCGCTGCTAACTAAAGATGTCAAAGTATTTGACAAACCCGATAGCGGGAAGGAGGGCAATGATGTTGTTTTTGAAGCTTGGCTTGCCGCTCCCGATCGCTCCTACATTGAGATAAATTTACACCGATTCGTGAAAGAGAAAGGGTCTGAAGGCGTTAAGGCATATCAATTTGCTCAGAAAATTTTAATTTCGGGAGGTAAGAGCGATCCCAGCTTATTTGTTAAGAATAGAACGGCTTTATTTAATGATCTCGCAAAGTTGCAGATTTCCCCGGTTAAGAAAAAGGAATAAATCCGCCTAACTAGGCAACCATTGCACTCCTGAATGCTTGGGTGTTGAGTAATGTCACGCCAGTTTTGCGATGAATTTTATTCTTAGCTGCTGGTTTTTCTCTAACGATGAATCGGCTGCTCGTTCTTCCGGATCGGGTAGAGAAAGGGTTGCTATCAATTTTTTGTGACCGGTTACAAGGCAGTCACGAACAGCTTTGTTCATCAGTGAGCGTGTTCGTGCTAGGCGTTCTGCAGACAGATGCCGGTTGGTCTTGAGAACATTCCGAGTCCATTCATCATGGATTGTTTCAGACCATCTTGCATGGACAAGCCCTGATTGTGCGATCCGTATGAGCAGATCGCGCAGCGGGGCAGGATAAAGGATGTTAGCATCATAGATGGCGATGATAGGTTGTTCTATCAATAGCCCATCCCCAGTTTTTGAGCTTCCGCCGTAAGACGATCGAGAATTTTTGCCCTCGCCTTGTCATCTTTTCGTTTGTACGCCATCAGGTCGTTGAAGCGTAGACGGCGGTATTTACCAACAGTTCGGCACGGGATTTTTCCTTCGTTCAACAGTTTGACTAAATACGGCCGCGAGACATTAAGCATGTTGGCGGCTTGCTGCGTTGTTATTTCAGCATGGCTTGGGACGAGGGTCACTGCGTTACCTTGTGACATTTCATTTAGCATATGAAGCAATAAATGCAATGCGGATCCTGGTATTGAAACCGTTTCAGGCTTCCCTCCTTTGGTGAGTACCTTGATGCGGACGCTTGACCGTTTGGGGATCTTGTAGGTTGCAAGGTGCTGCCTAGATTCGAAGGCGAGCCGTGCATCAGCTTCGCTCGGAGTGATAGTCTCAAAGTTTTCAGAAATCTGCTTGTTCATGGTTTTGTGCCTCGAGTAAGTAGTTAAATTATTTTAACACACAATCGAAACAGACGCAATAGTCGAAATGGTCGAAACATCTTACACCAGACAACTCCCCCATTTATTACACCATTGAAATAAGTTGATAACTTTAGATGTGTTGATTTGTATTTTGAACAGGAAGCGTGAGCGACGATGGTATTTTTGTTATTGAGCGGCGGATGTTAATCCGCTGGTGCTAGAACTATTATCTTAACAGAACTCGCCGCTTTTATTTTGCCTCTTCGCGTTCTTCGCGTCCTTCGCGGTAAAAATGCTTTGCTTCTTTTTAAAACATTCACCGCAAAGACGCAAAGTACGCGAAGGAAGACAAGTCAAGAAATGAGATCGCCTGCTTTAATTGCCATTTCTTTGCTGTCTATATTTCTAATTTTCCGCCAATGTAACAATGACTGAGGGAACCGTCGCTGACGCCTCCGGCTCTGAAAGAAGCAACAATCAAAAAAGCAAAAGGCCCGCTGTTTTAAACAGCGGGCCTTTGTAAGTGGAGCTGAGGGGATTTGAACCCCTGACCTTCTGCATGCCATGCAGACGCGCTCCCAGCTGCGCCACAGCCCCAAATGTCATTCTTCAATGACATTAGTGAGATTACTTGAAAAGAGCCCCATCGTCAATTCACCCTGGGGTTTTTTCCTTGATTTGATGTGTGGGTTGTAACGGCTTGAAGTTTTGATGAAGTTGATGGGAAGGTAAGAATTCCGCAACTTTTCCGATATATGTTATGGAAAAAGGTAGCTTACAAGGCTAAGGTGTAAGAGGTATAGCGTTCCCAGTCGATTCAATTTCTGAATTTGGGGCTCACTCTATGGCAATTGCAACTTTAGGTGGTGGTTGTTTTTGGTGCTTGGAAGCTGTTTTCGAGCGAATTAAAGGTGTTTCCTCCGTGGTTTCGGGGTATAGCGCAGGCCAACACCCTCAACCAACCTATGCTTTAATTTGTTCCGGGAAAACCGGCCATGCTGAAGTGATTCAAATTGAATTTGATCCCAATATCATTTCCTATGAAAACCTTCTCGATGTCTTTTTTGCAATTCATGACCCCACCTCGTTAAATCGCCAAGGTGCGGATTCTGGCACCCAGTATCGCTCCATTATTTTGTTTCATGATGAGCAACAAAAAAAAGAAGCTGAAGCTAAAATAGCAGAAAATAATGCCTCGGGTACCTGGTTTAAACCCATCGTCACGCAGGTAGAGCCTTTAACTTTGTTTCACCCAGCGGAAGAGTATCACCAGCATTATTTCACGAATAATCCGGAGCAAGGATATTGTCAGGCGGTGGTCGCACCCAAGGTTGCAAAGTTACGCAAACATTTCCCTGAAATCGCATCCTAAACCCTTTCTAAGCATAGAATTAAAGTAATTCGAACGATTCTGGTTATAATCTTTGCCAACATTAGCTTTGGTGAAGTGTTCTGTATTTAGTCTGCCTAAAGGCGAAACGAGGAATAGGTGGCGCATAAGGTTGTTAAACCTGAAACGAAGCTGGCGATATTCCAGCCCGGGGCTTTAGAACCAAACTTGGCAAGGTTGGTTCAGGGCGACCGAGAAGCGTTTGCGCAATTGGTGATGTTTTACAACGAATCCTTGTATCGTTGGGTTGCTCGGTTGACAGGGAACTCGCATGCAGCAGAAGATTTGGTGCAGGATACTTTTGTAAGGGCGTACCAGGCGATTACCAGGCTAAGGCCCGATACGAATTTGAAGGCGTGGATTTTTCGGATTGCGCATAACGCCTACGCAAACTGGGTGCGTAATCGTAAGGGTAAAAACTCACTTTTGCCAAATGAGGTTTTGGATACCCAAGCAGGGCCCGAAGAGTTGGCGCAAGAAAATGAGACAAGCCTTAGGCTACAGCAAGCGATAGATAAACTGCCCGAGGAATGGAAGGCAGCATTGTTATTAAGGACACAGGAAGATATGGCATTTCGGGAGATGGCGATAGCGCTTGGAACGACGGAAGAAACAGCACGCTGGCGGGTGTATAAAGCTAGGCAAAAGCTGATGGAAACTCTTGAAATAAAACGGGAAGATGCAAGATGAACTGTAATCAGATTCGAGAACAAATACTGCGTGCAGAAAACATTGGCAAGCTTCAAAAAGAAGTGGCGCAGCATGTGCAGGCATGCCCTGCGTGTCGGGCGTACCAAAGCACGGTTCAAAAAATGGAAATGCAGATAGAGCAATTGCAAGTGGCGGAACCTTTGCATTCTTCGCATATGCGATTAAAGAATATTGAAGGTAGGCTGGATGGAAGAAAAGTATTTGCTTCGCCTTTGTTTAAGTTTCGAAGGTTTGAAAAAGAAAGAGGCAGGCAGAAGCTATCGGTTGCGGTGGCGCTTGTTGCATTTCTTTTTGCAGTAGTTGGCGGGCTGATGTTGATTCCAAAGCCAATCGATCGAGAAAGTATTGCAGGGCTTCGGGTCTATAAAGAAAGCAGCATCAACCGAGCGAACTCGCAGGAAAAAAAGTGGCAGGCGATGGTAAGGCTTGCAAAAGAAGCGCGCACTGATGCAATAGTATTTGCAGCGAGGAATAATACCGTTCATGTAAAGTTAATGGCAGATTACCTTGAGGAATTGCTGCAAAAAGATGTCGACAAGTTGATTTCAGTAAGAGAACTTCGAGAGCAGATGTTGGATTTTGCAATAGAGCTTGGGCGTAGCGAAAGTGAATTTCAAAGGTTAGCCAGTCTGCACTCATCTTCGCCTGAAGTTGCAGATTCTTTGGTTCGGATCGCGATGGCATCGAAGGATGCAGAGTTGCGATTAAGGCGTGCCTTGCAAGCTTAGTTTAAGCGTTGTTGAAGTTTCTTAGTTTCTGCAGGCGAAAGCAGCCTGAATTTCCCGGGTTCAATACCCTCCAAAGTAAGAGCGCCTATTTTCGTGCGCACTAATTTTCTCACCTTGCTTCCAACAGCATGAATCATTTTTCGAATCTGCCTATTCAATCCCTCGTTAAGAATAAATTCAAGAATAGAAGACTCTGTATTATCTTGCAATACTTTGACTTTGCAGGGCTGGGTGTATTTTTGGTTGAGTTTAATGCCATTGCGGAGTTGGTGCAACGATTCGGGGGTAAGTTGCCCGCGGATAGTGACAACGTAGGTTTTATCTATTTTGTGGGATGGATCGGTAAGTAGGTTGGTGATGAGGGAATCGTTTGAGAAAAGAAGCAAGCCTTCACTTTCGAAATCAAGTCTGCCTGCAGGGAAAAGATAACCAAGATCTGGGGGCAATAGATCAAAAACGGTGGGTCGTGAAAGTTCATCATCACGGGTGGTGACATAGCCCGGGGGTTTGTGCAATAGAAGGGCGATGGTGTTTTGTTTAGGTTTTTGAGTGTCTTTTAGTTCGATGTCTTGGAGTTTTAAATCAACCCATTCGAGAGGGTTGGTGCAGGTTTTGCCATCCACTTTAACTCGGCCGTTGCGAATCCAATCGAGAGCTTGGGTACGGCTGCCATAGCCTAGCTTGGAGAGGGCTCTGTTTAATGTAACGCGTTGGTTCATGCCTCCTTTTTAAGGGATGTTGGCGCTTACGGGAAGAGAGTTATTTTCGTTTACCTGCGTAGGGGTCTTCTTTTTGTCTAGCTTTTTGCAGGTCGTTGAATTCTTGCTGTAGTTTATCTTGATCGATGGGTTTGTTATCTGATCCGCATCCGGAAATGAATAAAGGGCCGAGGATGCCAAGCGAAAGCAGGAAGCGTAGCATTGTGAAATCTCCGAGTTAACTAAGGTAATTGGACAACTTCGCCACCGTTACGGGTACCCATGGAAGTCCAGGTGATTGGATCGATGGCCTCGTTGACGAATCGAACCGAGCCATCACACATGACGGTAGAGGCGCCACCAGAGTGGAAACTACTGGCGGGGCTGACAAGTTGCCACCAATCGCCGTTAGGTCTCCAGCAAGGGCTGTTGGGTGGTAGGAGATGATTGTAGCCATTGCGCCAGACAGAGCCTTCACGCCAAGGGTAGCCGCGATATCGCCAGTCGGTCCAGCCGGCGGGGCCGCCAGCGGTTTTCCAGTCTTTACTGGTGAAGTAAGATTGGGCGGATGC
>Ga0208482_1000173_pt1 | contig 21708 bp, 19 predicted proteins | sample LakMenEpi26Sep10_FD_150737 | JGI IMG/M metagenome (GOLD analysis project Ga0208482, IMG submission 150737) | Freshwater microbial communities from Lake Mendota, WI - 26SEP2010 deep hole epilimnion (SPAdes) | ecosystem: Environmental > Aquatic > Freshwater > Lake > Epilimnion/Euphotic zone ... | reverse complement strand
CCTCGGCATCTTTGATGAAAATAAAAATCTAACTGCCACTTCAACTTGGGTAATCAACCCGTGGCAAGACGATCTTTCAGCCATAGCAATTCAACTCAGGGGTATGGCAGTAGCAACTAAACATCAGAAGTCTGGGCTCGGCAAACTACTGCTTGATGCAGGGCTAACTCACGCAAAAACACACAACGCCAAATATGTTTGGGCTAAGGCCCGCGACTCGGCGCTCGATTTTTATTTGCGCAATAATTTTGTTTCAGTCGGTGATGGCTTTACCGAAGGCATCACCCAAATGCCTCATCATTTGGTCGTTCGAAAACTTTTTTAATCGTTTATCGCTACCACAGTGCTGAACCGCAGACTCTTGCCGGGCTCTGAATTGACAAATATCTCTAGCAACCAATCGCCAGCGCGCGGCACAAGCAGCGCCGCCTGAAAATGATTTGTGCCGACCAGCTGCACTTCAATCGGTATTGCCGGTATTTCTTCAGCGACTAACGAAATTCGTGCCGTTGCTTCAGTGATTGACTGCAAACTGCCGCCTGGTGGCGACAACAAAATATGCACTTCGACTTCGCCAACTCGCGCTGGGGTTACACGAATATCTGCAATCACATTTGCCTGCACGACTGACGTTTCGAAGGCTGCCGCACCACTAACCGACAACGGCGGCACTGAAACGAGCACTGCAGTCACCGCCAAAACAGCAATACCAATCATGCTCTCAGCAAGAACAGTTCTTGAAAATTTGATTTTTCTCAAATCTTGCTGATCAACTTTTTTGGATTTAAACACTTGACGAGCACGAGTGCCAGCGGCAATCGCAACAACTACCAATAGAACTTTGACGCTCAAGACAATGCCGTATGTCGTCGAAAGAATATTTTGAAAACCTTCCATCATTCGCCACGCTTGAGCAACGCCGGTCGCCACCATGATCGGCATCGAGATCGTCGCCGTAAATGAAAACCACGAAATCACAAGCGACGACTCACTTTGCCACTTTCGACCCAAAAGAACGAGAGTCACCAACCCACCCATCCATGCCGACACAGACAAAAAGTGCACAATGTCGGTGCCAATACTCAAGGCTGAAAACTCACGCATTCCGGGGTGGCCAGAAATTGAAAAGGTGGCAAACAACCCGATGCCCAAAAGAATGGCCGCCATTCGATAAATCGATTTATCGTGCAAATTTCGCTGCCTGATCAAGATCAAAAATGCAAGCAATATTGTGCCGCGCACAACTAGCCAGGTGCCAAGTCGTGTCTGCAAAACGTCATCTGCAGCATTAAAAACTTCGCCAACACTCATTGCCTGACCCAGCGCATACGGTGCCTGCAATAGCAATACCAAAGTAGAGCCAACAAACGCAGTTATCCAAGAGCCAAAGATTATTTTGTCAACCCGCGAAAAACCGACAATTCGGGTCGCCAACAACATCGCGCCGACCATCACCATCACACCTAAAAAACTCAGCCATCGTGCAAAACCCATCGTCAACCTCACGGCGAACGGCGCGCTGCTTGAAGCCAAAATTTCTTCGCTCAAACTTTCGAGGTTCAGGCCTTTTGTGCCAATTTGAAATGCGAAAGCCCCTTGCACAGGGTGACTATCAGCAGACACGACTCGCCATACAACCAAATAACTTCCAGACTGCAGTTCAGGTATCTCGACTTGAATCGTTTTGGCGTCAATCGCACCGTTCGCTTCGACGAATTTCGGTGTCGGCAACGCAACTGATTGCGAGTTTGAGTCAAACAATCTGATACTGCCAAATGAAACTTCAACTGCTTCGCCAAAGTTGAGCACAATTTCTTTCGGTGATTGCTCTAACACCGACGATGCCGCTGGTTCGCTCGACTTCAATCCAGCGTGGGCCTCTACTACATCGATTGAACTTGCAACGCCGCCACAAACAACAAGCGTGACAACAAAACTGAAACTAAAAAACTTTCTCACAATGGTTCAGGTTTAGCGAGACCGTCAACTTCAATACGACCCATCAACCATGCCAACCGTTGCGACGGCGATAACTTTTTTGCAATCTCTGGTATCTCAGTCATACCCATCGGTTTGCGACTACGCCACAGCATTATCTGCTGATCCAATTCAAGTCGCACATACAACGGCGTTAAGTCGTCATAACCGAAACCCAAATTCAAGTCTGCATGATGAATCTCAACTTCACGCCAACGCAAAAAAACCAGTGACGACATCTCAATAACCCGACCACTCAAATTGCGCCCTTGTCCCTGCCACGCTTTTTCGTTGGCACTCGCCCACGCGGCTTCAAGCCCGTAAACGCTGAGGCGCAGATCCATCACTAACTCTTCTGCGCTACGTGTTGACCCGCGCTCAATGTCGCCGTTGCGTTGCTCGGCGCTCGCATATTGTTCACCCACCTCTCCCCGCACAGCGGCTTGTAACAAATTCACATGACTATCTGCGTTACGCGCCAAATGAGTCAACACATGCCCGCGCGACCAATTCGGCAGAAGTGAACCTTCACGACATTGATTGTCAGTCAAATTTTCAAGCGCGCCAAGCAATCGCTGATGTGCAACAGCACAACCTGAGACATGCTCGTTTAACGTGTTAGCAAATTTGCGCTGATCAGACTCAGACATCTATTACAAACTAGTTGCTGTTCGCCCTCTGCGGAATAACAACGACTGTGCCATCAGCCTCGTGATGCACTCGGGCTGATACACCATAAAACTCAGCGAGAGTCTCTGATCGCAAAACAGTTTGAGCATCACCCGACGCAACACACGAACCTTGGTGCATCAACACGAGTCGATCTGCGTACAAACCTGCAAGTGTCAAGTCATGCATTGCCGAGACAACAGTTAGGCCATGCTCGCGCCGCAAGTCGTCGACTAGTTCTAGCGCTTGTTGTTGATGGCCAATGTCAAGCGCCGCTGTGGGCTCGTCGAGCAACAACACTGGGGCTTCTTGTGCCAACGCGCGTGCAATTACAATTCTCTGGCGCTCTCCGCCAGAGAGTGTGCCGACCATTCGTTTTTTAAACTCTGTCAAGTCAAGTCGCTCCAAAACTTTCTCAATCACTTGCTTGTCATGTGCCGACTCAGAAGCAAAATGTTTGATATACGGATTACGCCCCAACAACACATATTCATACACCGACATATTTTCTGGCATCAACGGCGTCTGTGGCACAAACGCAATGTGTTGCGCACGCCACTTTGCTGACGTAGCAGGTATTTCTTGCTGGTCAATCGCTACAGAACCCGAGTATTCGACCAAGCCTGCCGCCGCTCTCAACACCGAAGATTTGCCAGCGCCGTTCGGGCCAATTAAACACAGCCACTCACCAGAATGCAAAATGTCGTTAAAGCCGTTGACCGCTATCACGCCGTCGTACGCAATCGATAAGTCACAAAATCCGAGTGTGCTCATGCTTGATTCTTTCGCACTCTCAGTAACAATAAAAAGAACGGCGCACCAAAAAACGCTGTGACTACACCGATCGGTGTTTCAGCAGGGTCAGCCAACACGCGGCTCGGAATATCCGCCAAAACCAAAAAAATCGCGCCACACAAAATGCTCAACGGCAACACGCGCCGATAACTCGAACCAACAATCAAACGCACTGTGTGAGGCACGATTATGCCGACAAAGCCAATCAAGCCACTAACTGCAACAGCCGCTGCCGTGCCCAATGTGGCTGCTAAAACAACAGTTAATCGCACCCGACGAATATTCATGCCAAGCGCGGTTGCTTCATCGTCGCCAACTCGCAACACATCTAACAAGCGACGGTGCATCAACAAAACGCCACAACTAAAAACGACATACGGCAAGATCAAGCGCACATCTCCCCATGTTGCACTCGACAACCGACCCAAAATCCAACTGTAAACCTGGCGCACAACATCGTTGTTGCGTTGCAACACGAAAGTCTGAATTGCAGTCGTCAACGATGTCACTGCAATACCTGCCAAAACTAAAGTTGCGCTCGATCGTGCCTTGCTAAACGTGTTACCAATCATGTACGTCGCAAAAACTGCAACCAGTCCGCCAGCAAATGCAGCCAGCGGCAGCGGGTCAATCAACCAATTTTCGGTTGCTGAGCGGCGCAATGTGAAAACAAGTGTCGCACCTAATCCAGCGCCAGCTGCAACACCCAACAAATATGGGTCAACCAACGGATTACGAAATACTCCTTGGTAACTTGCACCAGCAACCGAAAGCATCGCGCCAACCAGCACAGCCAACACAACTCGCGGCATACGAATTTGCCAAACAATATTCCATTCTTCAGGCGAGACACCACTGTCAACCGTGATCAACGGCAACCGGTCAACTAACTCAATAGGCACTCGCCACCATTGCGGCCCAGCCGGACCAATCATTGTTCCAACCAGAACCGCAATAGTGAGCAGAGCGAAACTCACCAACGATAAATAAGCGACCCGTGTCCCTGCACGCGGCACGAAATTATCGTTGGCGCGTAACATTTCGGGCTATTTACCTGCTGAGACTAAAGCAAGAGCATCACTAATGCTCTTGACAAGTTCGACCACACGTGGCCCCCATCGAGATGCGATGTCGTCGTCTAGTTGCACGATATTTTTGTTCACGACAGCATCCATTTTTTGCCATCCATCACGAACAGAAACGGTTTCTGGTGTTTGTGCGCAACATTTAGTATCGGCAAGAAAGATCATCGTCGGGTTACTCGACACAATCACTTCACTCGAAAGTTGCGGATAATCATTACCTTCTTCAACACCATCCGCAATATTTTCGAGGCCGAATAGTTTAAAAATCTGACCGACGAAAGTATTCGAAGTCACGGTGTAATAAGTGTTGTCAAGTTCATAGAAGTATGTAATCGAATCACCCATTGCAGTCGCCGACGCAGACGATGCCACAACCGCAGCATCGATGTCTGCTTGCATCTGGCCCGTCAACTGCACGGCAACATCAAGATGACCAGTCAAGGCTCCTAGTTGCTCAATTTGCTCATAAGCCTGTTCGAGGCTTGATGCTCCGTTGCCGATGTAAACCGGAATATCGAGAGCGTTCAACTGTTCGACAAGGTTTCCCGGGTCATAAGAAATCACAACCAGGTCTGGCTCGTAGCCGGCTATTGATTCGACATTGGGCTCGTACCCCGAAAGTTTCGTGCCGAGCGCTACTGCCTCTGCCGGAAAATTCGAATATTCGTCGACTGCAACCACTTGATCGCCAGCACCAATTGCATAAAGCATTTCAGTGTGTGTTGGCGATAGCGAAACAATTCGCATCGGTTGTGTCTCGAGGGTGACTCCTCCAGCGGTAACCGGGTAAGCCACTTCACTAACCGTTGTTTCAACAACAACAGTTGTTTCGGTTGTGCTGTTCGAATCCGAACATGCAGCAAATAATGCTGTCGCACAAATAAAAAGACCGGCAAAGCCGGCCCGAGTTAGTACTTTCATTTTCATTTCCTCCTATCCCTCACGCGGGGACTTTTTAGGTTTGGTGCTCGACCGAGGCGACCGGACTAATCACTGTTCTTGCGCAGAGCGCTCGAACCGTGAATTACCGTTGCGGGACAGTGCCGGATTCTCACCGGACTTCGCTGGGTTTTACACATTGCAACTATTGCTGCAACGCCACGACCCTACCAGAGTTATCTAGCTGTTGACGAAACTCGCCAGACGACTTATACCTTCACGTAAATCATCATCGCCAAGCGCAAACGAAAACCGCGCATAGCGCGCCAACCCAAACGCCTCACCCGGCACAAACGCAACCTTGGCGCGATCAAGCACGACATCAGCCAACTCAAGGGTGGTCGCCGACTCGACACCGCTCAAACTGCGATTCAACAAACCAGAAAAATCTGGAAAACAATAAAACGCACCCTGCGGCGCCATGCAATTAACACCAGCGATTTGATTTAGCATCGAATGCATCAACGTGCCACGACGCGCAAAACTCTCACGCATCATCGCCACCGCTGACAAGTCACCAGACACTGCAGCCAAAGCCGCGTATTGCGCCACATTCGAAACATTCGAAGTCGTGTGACTCTGAAAATTAATCGCGGCTTTCATTACATCTGGCGGCCCGATCATCCAGCCGACTCGCCAGCCAGTCATTGCATAAGTTTTGGCAACACCGTTGACGATGACGCAACGATCAGCGATCTCGGGCACAACTGTCGGCATTGAGGTGAACTTGTGCTGACCGTAGGTCAAGTGCTCGTAAATTTCGTCAGTTACGACCCAAATATCATTTGCAACGGCCCACTTGCCGATCGCAATTGTTTCTTCGCGCGAATAAACAGCGCCGCTCGGGTTGTCGGGCGAAACAAACAACAAAACTTTCGTCTTTGCAGTTTTGGCCCGCTCAAGTTGCTCGACCGTCACCTTGAACTCTGTCTCTTGTGTCGTGTCAACTATGACTGGCACTCCACCCGCAAGCGTTATGGCCTCTGGATACGTCGTCCAATACGGCGCCGGACAAATAACTTCGTCGCCCGGATCACACAACGCCGCGAATGCAACGAACACCGCATACTTTCCACCCACGGTTACCAAAACTTGCGAAGCCGCACACTCAAAGCCCGAGTCACGTTTCGTTTTAACTGCAATCGCTTCACGCAACTGGGGCAAGCCTGCTGCAGGCGTATAACGGTGCGCCTTCGGGTCTCGCGCTGCGCGCACGGCCGCCTCGACAATATATTCGGGCGTCGGAAAATCTGGCTCGCCAGCACCAAATCCGATTACATGTTCACCTTTAGCTTGCAACGCCTTGGCCTTCGAATCAACAGCCAGAGTCGCCGATTCAGCAATCGCCGCAAGCCGCTTCGAAACTCGAGATTTAGGTAGTGAATTCGCAACCACGGCTGCCATGCTTACACAGTGGAAGTAAATTGTCACGGTTATTTTCGAGGGCCACGATGAACGTCGAAGACGTGCTTGAAGCCGACTGGGACGCCGTGCCCAACCTGCGCGACCCCGTATTAGTTGTCGCCCTTCGGGGTTGGTTCGACGCTGCGGGCGCGGCAACCGGCGCAATCGAGTGGTGTCTCGATGATCGAGCTGTAACTGTCGTAGCCAGCATCGACCCAGATCCGTTCTTTGACTTCACCCATGAACGCCCAGAGATTTATCTCGACGAAGACGACGAACGAAAGATTCGCTGGCCCGAAAACGACATTGTCGTCGCGAAGTTTCCAGAAGGTACTCGCGATCTTGTCGTATTGTCCGGCATCGAACCTCACACAAATTGGAATATTTTCTCTGAGTGTGTTTTAAGAACCGCGCAACGCCTGAATTGCGGCGTCGCCGTCACAGTTGGGGCAATCTCCGAGGCAATCCCCCATACACGCACGCCGTCAGTGTTCGGCAGTACAACAAACGTTGCTCTGGCACATCGACTCAAACTTTCAAGACCGACATATCAAGGCGTCACAGGCATCGTTGGTGTGATGCAAGAGCGGTTTGAACGCGAACAACTTGCAGCAGTTTCATTGCGTGTTGGCGTGCCCCACTATCTGACAAATGCGCAACACCCCAAGTCAAGTGCCGCTCTGTTGCGCCATCTAGAAATTGTGCTTGGCATACCTACTCGTCACGCCGAACTTTATGAAGAGATCCAGCGCTGGGAAGAACTTCACGACGCAGCCGTCGAGGGCGACGAAAACATCTTTCAACACTTGAAGCGCCTTGAGACCGACTACGACGCTCGATCAAATTTTGAAATACCAACGGCTGACGACCTTGGTGCCGAACTTGAAAAATTTCTTCGCGAACAGCCAGACGAAGACACAGAAAAATAATATGAAACCAACACTTTCTCGCCGACTAGCCGCCGAAACACTCGGCACGATGCTTTTAATCATCGCAGTTGTCGGCTCGGGCGTCATGGCAACCAATCTCACTCAAGATGTTGGTTTACAACTTTTGGCTAATTCGGGCGCGACTGTTGGTGCACTAATTTCATTGATCTTGATGTTCGGTTGGGTTTCAGGTGCTCACTTCAACCCAGTTGTAACAATCGCTGCAAAGTTTTTAGATAATTTCTCATCTCGTGACATTGTTCCTTATGTAATTGCTCAAACAATTGGAGGATGTATCGGCACTGTCATCGCAAATTTGATGTTTGACCTTGACGCGATCACACTGTCAACGAAAATTCGCACTGGCTCGAACATCTGGCTTTCAGAGGCTGTTGCAACCATTGGATTATTGCTAGTAATTTTTCTAATATCTCGCTCTGGTCGCACCTCGGCTGTGCCTTTTGCAGTTGGCGTCTGGATAGGTGGCGCATACTGGTTCACATCATCAACATCTCTAGCGAACCCTGCCGTAACTTTGGCGCGAAGTCTGACCGATACATTCGCGGGCATCGCACCTGAGTCGGTGCCGATGTTCGTTCTAATGCAACTAGTTGGTTTGGCAATTGCTTTAGTAATCATAAAATTCATCGCACCACAAACAGACAGCCAATAAAACTGTGCTTATTCGACCAAATATCCTGTTTTTATGTGTACATAATGCCGGTCGCTCACAGATGGCCGCAGGGTTTGCTCGCGAAATCGGTGGCGACAAAATAAAAGTTTGGTCAGGTGGTTCAGAGCCCGCATCACAAATAAACAAAATCGCCATTCAAGCTATGAACGAAATTGGGATCGATATCTCCGCCCAAATCCCTGCCAAATGGTCAGATTCAGATATCGCTCAGGCAGACGTCGTGATCACTATGGGTTGCGGCGACACCTGCCCATTTGTTGCAGGCAAACGTTACGAAGATTGGCAACTAAACGACCCGGCTGGACAAGATATCGATGCTGTGCGGATAATTCGTGACGACATTCGCATCCGCGTTGCTGCATTAATTGATTCACTGATTTAATCAGTATCAAAACTAGTTAACTAAATTGCGAATTACTTTGCCAACAAGCAGACGAAGACTCTGACTAGAACGATTTAGCCCATTTTTCCACTGATGTATTGCTCAGTGCGAACATCAGAAGGCGTCGAGAAAATTTTTCGAGTCGTGTCATATTCGACAAGCACACCAGTTGGTCTTGTTGCATTTGCACCAATTTCTGTGTTGAAAAATGCCGTACGGTCGCTCACACGCGCAGCCTGTTGCATGTTGTGAGTCACGATAATTATCGGATACTCGGTCTTGATTTCGGCCATCAAGTCTTCAATTCGGGCAGTCGCGATCGGGTCAAGCGCCGAACAAGGTTCGTCCATCAACAAAACATCAGGTTCCACTGCAAGCGCCCGAGCGATACACAAACGTTGCTGTTGACCACCAGACAACGAAAACGCCGACTGCTTCAAACGATCTTTAACTTCTTCCCATAAGGCTGCGCGCTTAAGCGAGCGCTCGACGATTTCATCGGTCTCGGCTTTTGACGGCTTGCCATTTACTTTTGGACCAAACGCCACATTTTCATAAATTGACTTTGGAAATGGATTCGGCTTTTGAAAAACCATGCCAATGCGACGACGAACCTCACCCGAATTTGCCTCCGGCCCATAAAGATCAATGCCTTTGTAAAAGACGTTTCCTCCAACTTTGGCTGACGGAATCAAATCATTCATTCGATTGAAGCAACGGATAATCGTCGATTTACCGCAACCTGAAGGGCCAATCAACGCAGTGATCTCGCTTTTATGAATTGTCAAATTCACATCACGAACTGCCAGAAAATCACCGTAGTGCACTTGAAGGCCAACCGACTCCATGATCATCTCGTTGGCAAAATTTGCCGAACTACTCGATTGACCTTCAGCTAAGTTCATTCTCAGCACGCTACCAACTTTCGGCAATGTGCTTGAAACTTCGGAAATTGTTGAATTAACCATTTTGTCTACCACGACTTTCTGCTCTTGTCTCTAATAACGATTGCGATCATGTTTAAAGAAATGAGCAATACCAGCAAAACTATGATTGCTGCTGCCCCAACTGCCTGAAATTCTTCTTGCGCTTCTTGCGTATATTTCAAAATCACAAGAGGCAACACCGTGTAGTCGGAACTCAAACCCGATGGATTCGAACTCACGTATGCGAGCGCACCGAGCAAAATTAATGGTGCCGACTCACCGAGCGCGCGCGAGACCCCCAAGATGCTTCCAGTTGCGATTCCAGGAACTGCCGAAGGGATCACCTGCTTAACAATTGTCTGCCAACGAGTTGCGCCGAGCGCAAAAGCGCCTTCACGAAGACTCGATGGCACCGCTTTCAAAGCTTCACGTGCAGAAACAATCATCACCGGCAAAACCATCATCGTCAATACCGCCGAAGCAGTGCCGACTGTAAATCCCCAACCCAACCAGCCTCGCGCAACGAATGCCAAACCCAAAATTCCGAACACGATGCTCGGCACACCCGCGAGGGTTTGGATATTTATTGTTATGAGGTTGTTCAAACGACTCTTTTGATCGGCGAACTCTTCGAGATAGATCGCCGTTCCTAAGGCGATGAATAACGACACCAACCCAGATATCACAACCACCCAAATTGAACCAAAGATTGCCGCTTGAATCCCAGCGTCCTCTGGAAACGGCGATGGAAAGTTAACTACCAGTGACGGATTAAGTCGTGTAAAACCTTTGAGCAAAGTCGTGCCAATTAAAACAACAAGTGTGACAATCGCAAGCAAAGTAAATATCCACAGACCACCCAAGAACGCTTTATCCCAATTCTTGCGCGAAGTGCTTGTTGTGTCACGCAGGTCTGCCCGCACTGCTTTTGTGGTTACGACATGGCTCATTCGTAAACCTCACGAAAACGAGCCACGATCTTGCGACTGAACATATTCAAAATAAAAGTAATCACAAACAACAGCGAACCAACGGCAAAAATAGTTTGATAACCCGTCGAACCTGTTGGCTGATCACCTAGACCCGCAAAACCAATAAACGATGACATCGTCTGCATTGGTTGACCAACATCAAAGGTGAAATTTGCGGTACTACCAGCGGCCAATAAAACGATCGTTGTCTCACCGATTGCCCGAGACATCGCAATCACACCAGCTGCAATGATTCCCGAGAGAGCAGCCGGAAACATCACGCCGGTGCAGGTCTCTCGCTTTGTTGCACCGAGCGCGTAAGAACCTTCGATCAATGCCCTCGGTACCGCAGCCATTGCATCTTCAGCCAACGTTGTCATCATCGGCATGATCATTAGACCCACTGTGATGCCCGCAGAAAGCGAACTGTAAAAACCAACATCACTAAAAACCCAAATTTTCGCGGCAATGTTTGGGCCAATAAAATTAATTGCGAAAAATCCAAACACAACAGTCGGCACGCCGGCAAGAATCTCGAGTATCGGCTTTAATTTTCTTCGTACCCTGTCGCTCGCATACTGGCTTAGGTAAAAAGCGATTGCTAAACCACCTGGAACCGCAATAACCACGGCGATCAACATCACCGAAAAAGTGCCAATGATCAAGGGCCAAACGCCAAAGTCTGGTGGTTCGTACAGCGGAAACCAAGCAGTTGTACCCAAGAACTCACCGATGCTTACAGATCTAAAAAAGTCAATCGTCGGTCTTACAAGCGCAACCACTACCCCGGTGGTGATTATCATGCCACTTGCTGCAACGATCAATAGAAAAAACTTAATAAACTTTTCGATACGTTGCTGACGAAGCTTTCGACCCGAAGGTTGAAGCTCGTTAATTGCAACAAATGATGTGCTCATAAACTTCTTTCAGCAGGCAATACGAAAAACACTAGTAGCAAAACAGGGAGCCCTCAGATTAAAAACCTGAGGGCTCCCAACGTTTTAAAACTGCTTACTTCTTAACCTTTGGAATCAAAGCAATCGCTTTGATGCCGCCTTGAAGCGCCTTAATCTGCGGTGTAGTCAAAGGCACGAAAATTGCATCTTCACTGATCTGAGCGAGATTATCGACCCAGAACTGAACGAATGCACCAACTGCCGGCTTGGTTGCAATTGATGCGTTTTTTACATAAAAGTACAACGGACGAGCCATCGGATATGTGACGTTTTGAACCGTAGCGATGGTTGGTTCGACGGCACCTGCGCCTTTGTCGAGTGGCACTAATTTCACCTTGCTCGCGTTCTCTTCGGCATATGACAGACCGAAGTAACCCATCGCACCTTTATCACTTGCAACGCCTTTAACTGTCACGTTGTCGTCTTCGGATGTCTGCACGCCACTCTTTCGCACGCTTTTTGCCTTGCCGTTCACAAACTCTGTAAAACTGTCGAAAGTTCCTGAGTCAGTACCGGCACCAAAAAGTTTAAGTGCCACGTCTGGGAAACCAGGTCGGACTTCTTTCCAGTTTGTAATTGTGCTGCCATCTTTCCAGATTGCATTCAATTCTTTCATCGTCAACGAAGTTGCCCAAGTGTTCTCTTTGTTCACAACAACTGCAAGCCCGTCGTTTGCCACGATGACTTCGGTGTATGTAATACCAGTTGCTTTGCATGCCGCAACTTCTTTTGCACTGATTGCTCGAGATGCATTAGAGATATCGGTCTCGTTTCGGCAGAACTTTTCAAAGCCACCACCGGTGCCTGAGAAACCCACAGTTACTTTCGCGCCATCTTTTTTCTTGACACTCTTGGTCGAGTTTTCAAAATACTTTGCAGCTACTGCTGCCAGAGGGTAGACCGTGCTCGAACCGTCAAGACGAATCGTCTCTTTCTCGGCGTTTGCCAAAATGTATTGCGACTCTTTGGTTGCAGTCCACTTGAACTTAGCTTTTTTCTTCGGGTCAGATGAGTGAATCGAAGTTCCCTTTACGATTTCGCAACGAATATAACTTGAAGCAAGTTTCTGGATCTTGTAGAGGTCTGACGACTTGCAGCTGTCACCGACTTTTGCGGCACTAACCGGGCTCGCCCCTGCTACTGCTACCAAGCCTGCAGCAAGAGAAGCCACGACCAAGCGCGCAAAGCGACTTCTGAAATTCTGGTTAATCATTGACGAAATTCCTCCTTGATGAAATGACGGGACTTTCCCGACTTCATTAATCTAAGAAGTCATTACGAACGAGAAGTTGAATTACATTAAACGATGAGACAACTCAAGGTGAACTTTGTATGAACGACTATTTCGAGGCGTTAAAACCCAAGTCCAGGTCGGCCAAAATGTCTTCAATCGACTCAAGACCAACTGAAAGACGCACCAACCCAGGAAACACCCCAGTTGAGGCTTGTTCTTCAGCCGAAAGCTGACTGTGGGTTGTTGAAGCTGGGTGAATTACAAGACTGCGCACATCGCCAATATTTGCAACATGACTGTGCAGTTTCAGACCGGCAACAAACTTCTGACCCGCTTCAAGACCGCCCTTGATGTTGAACGCCAGCACCGAACCGTAACCGAGGCCTTTGCCATAACGCTTTGCTCGCTCGTGCCACTTGCTGGTTGTCAAACCCGCGTAAAACACTTCTTCAACTTGCGCGTGCTTGGCGAGATATTCGCCGACACGTTGCGCGTTCGCCCAGTGACGATCCATGCGGAGTGACAAAGTTTCGAGACCTTGCAAAAAGTTAAACGCATTGTCTGGGGTTGTGGCCATTCCCAAGTCGCGCAACATTTGCACTCGCGCTTTGATAATAAAAGAACCTGCGCCGAGTGCTGGCCAATATGCCAGACCGTGGTAACTCGGATCAGGCTGCGTGAAGTTTGGAAACTTATCGCCCTTACCGAAATCGAATGTGCCACCGTCGATGATTGCGCCACCAATGCTTGTGCCATGACCGCCAATAAATTTTGTCAATGAGTGCACAACAATGTCTGCGCCCCACTCAATTGGACGAATTAAATATGGTGTTGGCACAGTGTTGTCAACTATCAACGGCACGCCAGCTTCGTGTGCAACTTTTGATACACCTTCAATATCGAGCACACTGTTGCGCGGGTTTGCAAGAACTTCGCCGTAAAACGCTTTCGTATTTGGCTTGACTGCTGCGCGCCACTGATCCAAATTGTCTGGATCATCAACGAACGAAACTTCGATACCAAGTTTTGGCAACGTGTAGTGAAATAAATTGTAAGTTCCGCCGTACAAAGTTGGTGACGAAACAATATGTGAACCAGCCTCGGCAAGTGTCAAAATCGCCAACAACTCGGCCGACTGACCTGAACTCACTGCAAGTGCGCCAGGCAAACCAACTGCGGTTGTGGTTCCGCCTTCAAGCGACGACAATCGTGCTTCAAGCACGCCTTGCGTCGGGTTCATGATGCGTGTGTAAATGTTTCCGATCTCGGCGAGTGCAAACAAGTTTTGTGCGTGTTGCGCATCGCGAAACACGTAACTTGTGGTGCGGTAAACCGGCACTGCGCGAGCACCCGTTGCTGAGTCTGGTTCTTGACCAGCATGAATTTGACGAGTATCAAAACCCCAATTTGAATTTGTCATTAGAGCAACTTATCAGGCTAATCCCGACTAAACAACTCGGGATTTAACCGCCTGAAATTTCTGAGACTTTCTTCTTGCCTTTTGAGATCCACGGCATCATTGAGCGCAACTGAGCACCAACTTTTTCGATTGGGTGATTGCGACCAGCATTTTGCAACTCGGCAAAACGCTTGCGGCCACCGTCGCTCTCGGCGATCCACTCTTCGGCAAACTTGCCCGATTGAATCTCGCCAAGAATCTTTTTCATCTCTGCTTTGGTTTCGCTGTTGATGATGCGTGGTCCGCGTGAGACGTCACCGTACTCGGCCGTATCAGAAATTGAATAACGCATTCCGGCAATTCCTTCTTCGTACATCAAGTCGACGATCAACTTCACTTCATGCAAACATTCGAAGTATGCCATCTCTGGCTGGTAGCCAGCCTCGACAAGTGTTTCGAAGCCTGCTTGCACCAGCGAAGTGAGTCCGCCGCAGAGCACAACTTGCTCACCGAACAAGTCGGTCTCGGTCTCTTCAGTAAAAGTTGTTTCAAGAACACCTGCGCGTGCACCACCAATTGCTTCGGCATATGAAAGTGCAATTGCTTTTGCTTTGCCTGAAGCATCTTGCTCAACAGCGATCAGTGCTGGAACGCCACCACCTTCGGTGTATGTGCGACGCACCAAGTGGCCTGGACCCTTTGGAGCAATCATGATCACGTCGACACCCTTAGGTGCTTGGATGCGATTGAAACGAATGTTGAAACCATGGGCGAATGCAATTGCCTTGCCCTCTGCCAGGTGTGGCGCAATGCTCTCTTCGTAAATCTTTTTTTGCTCGGTGTCTGGAGCAAGAATCATGATCACGTCGGCGTACTTTGTGGCGTCGGCAATCGACATCACGCGCAAGCCAGCACTTTCTGCTTTGGCTTTTGATGACGAACCATCGCGTAAACCAACAACAACATCAACACCAGACTCTTTAAGGTTCAACGCATGAGCGTGACCTTGAGAACCGTAACCCACAATCGCAACTTTCTTTGCGCGAATAATTGATGGGTCAGCATCTTTTTCGTAGTAAATATTTGCAGCCATTAGATTGCCTTTCCTTTTGGTTCTTTCACTGCACGAACCCGTGCAGTGCGATCTAGTTTTGGCAGCGCGACGCGACCCGTGCGCTGTGATTCGATGATTCCATATTGTCGCAGTAATTCGGAGAAATCGTTCAATTTTTCTGGACTTCCATCCAAACTCACGCTCAATGCCTCTGGTCCAACGCCGAGAATCTTGCCTTCGAAGATATTCGTCAACTCAACAACTTGACCACGTTGCTCTGGCGTTGCTCGAATTGTGGCGACCATCAGCTCGCGCTCAACCGAGTTTCTTGGGTCGAGTTCAGAAATTCGAACGACATCTACGAGTTTGAACAACTGCTTGACCATCTGTTCAAGTGTTGCGCTCTCAAGATCTACAACAATTGTGATGCGGCTGTAATCTTCTTGCTCCGTCGGGGCGACAGCAAGCGAAAAGATGTTGTACCCACGACGAGCGAATAGTGACGCTACGCGCGCCAGAACACCCGGTCGGTTCTGCACCAAAACCGAGAGCACATGATGATTGGCTTCTGCACCGTAAGGATTTGTAGATGTCATCGCAGTAAGTCCCTTCGAATTTCTTGAGATGGTTGCAACATGATTTCGTCGTTGCTTCGACCCGCTGCCACCATCGGAAAAACTTGCTCTGTCGGCGCAACACGAAACTCGACAACAACAGGTCGGTCATTGATGCTGTTTGCTTTGTCAATTGCCGATTCAACTTCTTCTGGTGCTTCAACACGAATGCCGACACAACCCATTGACTCTGCCATCTTCACGTAATCAGGAACCGACTCTGAGAAGTGCACTTGGCTGTAACGATTGTCGTAGAACATTTCTTGCCATTGACGAACCATGCCCAAGTTTGAGTTGTTCAAAATGCCAACCTTGATTGGAATCTGCTCAACTGATGCGGTGATCAACTCTTGTGCAGTCATTTGGAAACAACCGTCGCCATCAATTGCCCAAACTGTTTTGTCTGGGCGACCAACTTTGGCGCCAACTGCTGCAGGCACCGAGAAACCCATCGTGCCAAGACCACCGGAGTTAACCCATGTATATGGCTCGTTGAAATGCCAATACTGACTCGACCACATTTGGTGCTGGCCCACACCGGAAACGAGAATCGTGTCGGGTGGTGAAAGATCTCGAAGTTTTTCAAGGCAGTATTGCGGCTTCAATGCAGCGCCCAACTCGCTTGGCTCGTACGAAAGTGGAAACTTTTCTTTCCAACCGTTTACGCGACTACGCCAAGGCAAGATGTCTGCCTGCGTCATGCCACCTGACATCAAATCGCGCAATGCAACGATCATTTCTTCAATCACCAAACGACAGTCACCGACAATTGGCACGTCTGGTTTGCGAACTTTGCCCTGTTCAGCAGGGTCAATGTCGACGTGAATGATTTTCGCATCTGGCGCAAACGCAGAAACTTTGCCCGTTACACGGTCGTCAAAGCGTGAGCCCAGCGCGATCAACAAATCGGCTTTTTGCATTGCAGTCACTGCGGTCGCAGTGCCGTGCATACCCGGCATGCCCAAGCACAACGGATGATTATCAGGAAATGCGCCACGAGCCATCAAGGTTGTAACAACCGGAATGTTCGTCAACTCTGCAAGTTCACGCAACGCTTCTGCTGCACGCGCTTTGAGCACGCCACCGCCAACATAAAGAATTGGTTGCTTTGATTCAAGAATCAGTTTCGCCGCTTCTTTGATCATTCGCGGATGACCCTTTGTCGTTGGCTTGTAGCCAGGCAAACTGTCGATTACTTCGTCGTCTGATGGCCAATGCCAATCCATCATGTTTTGCAAAACATCTTTTGGCACGTCGATAAGAACTGGTCCTGGTCGACCAGTTGTTGCGATGTGAAATGCCTGACGAATTGCGAGCGGCAAATCATCTGCGCTCATTACAAGTTCGTTGTGTTTGGTGATACTGCGGGTGATGCCCACGGTGTCGCACTCTTGAAACGCGTCTGTACCAATTGCGCTTGTCGGAACTTGGCCGGTTATGGCAACCATCGGAATTGAGTCCATATATGCATCGCACAGAGGAGTTACCAAGTTCGTAGCCGCTGGACCACTAGTTACCATCGCAACACCAGGTCGACCAGTTACGTGCGCATAACCTTCGGCCATGTGTCCCGCACCTTGTTCATGGCGCACGAGAATGTGGCGAATACTTGATTTGATCAATGGGTCATACGCAGGCAGAATGCAGCCGCCTGGCAACCCGAACATCACTTCAACATTTTCTTGCTCGAGTCCTTTGATCAGGGCTTGGGCTCCGGTGATTTGTTGATTTGATTTCATTTTCAGTCTCCTCTTGCTAATTTTCTAATTTCTTAATTGAATTTTGGGGAATAAAAAAACCTCCCTGGCGGGAGGTTGTCGGCGCACGCTCTTTGAGCGCGCGCCTAGAGAATAACGACGACAGAAACGCTAAAGATTCCTTTTGTTGAAAACATCCCTTCTAGTGTGGCAGCAGACTGAAGCGGTTCACAACCTTTCAGTTACAGCCAATTTGGCTAGTTTTGAGCCAATTTCACCTTGACTACTACTTTGCGTACTTTGCCGTTGCCAATCAGGGCGCCTTTTGACTCAGTTAGCGAATTTGTCGTTAGCCGACCCATCGAAATGCTGGCGACCTTGATTGAAACTCCACGAACCAATGCTGCGATTAATTGACAAACATTTTGCGCCCGTTGTTTAGCCAGCATCGCCATGGCTGGGGCTGGGCCGTCTCCTGCATATCCGATACAGGTGACTTCGTCATTTTTTGTGAGCGACTGTGCAAACCGGTTCAGTTTGCGAACTTGTTCAGGTGAAAGTCGCGCACTCAATGGTGCAAACGGTTGCACAACTAATTGTTTTGTAACTTCAACAACTGGTTGTTGCACTGGTGCTTGCGGTTCGCTTGCAATCAGCACAGTTGTACTAGTTGTACTCGTGCTCGTGCTCGATGCAACAGTCGTTGAAGTTGTTGCTGTCGTTGTTTGAGATTGGCTAGACGAGCTTGTTGTTGTACTCGTTGTTGTGCTCGTGCTCGGTGCAACAGTTGTTGAAGTTGTACTAGTTGACGAGCTAGTAGTCGTACTAGTAGTTGTGCTTGTTGTTGGCGTCACTGCAGACGAGTTTGCCGACACAGCACCAGACCCGATCGTGTTTTTCGCTGTGACGCGAAACTGATAAGCCGTGCCGTTTGTCAAACTTGTGACAGTTGCACTCAGCGCACTGGTGACCGCGTCAACAAATGTTGTCCATGTCGTGCCACTATTTGCCGAATACTCAATCAGATAGTCGCTGATTGATGCGCCACCAGTTGCAGGTGTGCTCCAAGCGAGAGCGACTTGACCGTCACCAGAAGTTGTGCTCAGCGACCCAACTCGTGATGGTTCAGTAATTGCATTGATTGTTCGACTAGTTCCCAGACTTATTGCATTGAGCGCATTGCCCATCTCATTTGCTTCGTCACCCAAACTCAAAGTTGCACCAGTGCCAAGTCGACCGTTCGAACCGCTGCCCCAACACTTAACTGTGAAATTGTCGAGAACCGCACAGGTGTGTGCGTCACCAGCTTTTATCGCTTTGGCCGTGCGCGAAGTGCCGAGATCTACAACTGCAAGTGCGTCGCCCATTTCTTCGCTCGCATCACCCAAACTTGTTGTTGCCCCATAGCCAAGTCGACCACTTGCGCCATTTCCCCAGCACTTCACTTCACTGTTATCAAGAATCACGCACGTGTGACCCGAGCCCAACGAAATCGAATTCGCTGTTCGTCCAGTACCTAATGAAACTGCAGAAAGGGCATCGCCCATCTCGCCCGATGTGTCGCCTCGATCATCGGTGTCGCCATAACCTAAGCGACCGTTGCCGTTTCCACCCCAACATTTCACAGAGTTGTTGTCGAGAATTGCGCAAGTATGAGCATCGCCACTGCTCAATGCTTTAACTGTGCGACCAGTGCCAAGCGATACTGCGGCAAGTGCATTGCCCATCTCACCCGCATCATCACCGAGCGAATTCTGATCACCGTAACCAAGCCGACCATTTGCACCTGCGCCCCAACACTTCGCAGTCGCGTTATCTAAAATTGCGCACGTGTGCGTCGAGCCCGCACTGATCGCCACAGCCGTGCGACCCGTACCGAGATCAATAGTTACGAGCGCGTCACCCATCTCGCCTGCATCATCACCGCGATCGTCTGTGTCACCTAGCCCAAGTTGGCCGTCGGTGTTTAGCCCCCAACACTTCACAGTTGCGTTATCTAAGACTGCACACGTATGTGCCGAGCCCGCGCTTATCGCCACAGCAGTGCGACCCGTACCCAGATCAATAGTTGCTAGCGCATCGCCCATTTGACCACTCGCGCGACCAAGCGATGTTGTCGTTCCATAACCAAGTCGACCATTTGTGCCGAGCCCCCAGCACTTAACCGTGTTGTTATCGAGCACTGCGCACGAGTGTGAAGAGCCAGTTGCAATTTGTTTTGCAGTGCGACCCGTACCGAGATCAATAGTTGCAAGCGCATCACCCATCTCGCCTGCGCCATCACCCAAAGTTGAAGTCGCCCCGTAACCAAGTTGTCCCGAACTACCGAGCCCCCAACACTTAATCGTGTTGTTATCGAGCAACCCGCAACTGTGGGCTGTGCCGATATCTAAATAGCGCAATACTGCCTGAGTTTGCGTCGCTGAACCAGATTCGCCGCTCACACTGCCACCAGACATCTCTGCTCGCACGCGATGGCTGACCAACGAACTCGCAAGCAGCACGAATGTGAGCACAATGACCGAGTTACGCCGCAACATGATGCGAGATTAGAAATCTCGAACAAATTGAAGTCAAACTTTGCGCGATTTGTCATCAAATCTAAATATTGCAGTGGTGTAACTTGACCGGTTTCTCTAACTTGGCATCGACATTAGCCAGCCGATACTCTGCCACTACCCGCAATACAAAGGTGCTCAATGAAAATTCTCCAGACTCCCGATGAGCGCTTTTTGGGTTTGCCAGACTGGCCTTACGAACCCAAATATACGATTTTGAAGTCGTCACAATCTGCAGACGCAATCAACTTACGAATCCACCACATTGATACCGGCGCTGGCAAATCGGGTGAAACAATTCTGTGTATGCATGGTGAGCCGAGTTGGTCGTTTTTATATCGCAAGATGATCCCGAAGTTTGTCGAGGCTGGTCACCGAGTTGTCGCACCAGACCTGATCGGTTTTGGTCGTAGCGACAAACCAACTGAAACTTCTGACTACACGTATGAACGGCACGTTGATTGGATGACCGAGTGGCTGACGTCAAATGATTTAAAAAATCTGACTCTTGTCTGTCAAGACTGGGGTGGACTAATCGGTCTGCGACTTGTTGCTGCGATGCCTGAACGGTTCACACGAGTTGTAGCTGCGAACACTTTTTTAAATACTGGCGAAGGCGCCCCTAGCGAGGGTTTTATGGCGTGGCGCAAATACAGCCAAGAGACACCCGTGTTTAACGTCAGTGCGATTATGCAGGGTGGTTGCAAAGTTAAACCACTAGATGAAAAAGTTCGAGCAGCTTACGATGCGCCGTTTCCTGACGATACTTATAAGGCTGGCGCTCGGGTGTTTCCGACGCTTGTTCCAATCTCAACCGACTATGCATCTGCGCAAGAAAATATTGAAGCTTGGAAGTCACTGCGCAAGTTTGACAAGCCTTTTCTCACAGCGTTCAGCGACAGCGACCCCGTAACTGCTGGCGGCGAAAGATACTTTCAACGCGAGATCCCCGGCTGTGCAGGCCAAGCCCATACGACGATTGTGAATGCATCGCACTTCTTGCAAGAAGATGCAGGTGAAGAGTTTGCTGATGTCGTCAATAAGTTCGTGGTGTCAACGAAATAACTACACTAGAAAAAACAAAGAGAAAGCCGACTAATGAAAAATATTCTTCCAACCAAAGATCAAATCAAAGAATTCTTGGCGATGCCAATTGCTGGCCCAATTCACATGATCAACTTGTTGAAGTTTCGTGAAAAGTCAACTGACGGCTCAGGAAGCGGACAAGAGTCGTATGGCAAATACGGCGAAAACGTCGTGAAGATGGTGCAAGAACGTGGCGGCAAAGTTGTTTGGCAAGGTCGCCCATACGGACTTCTAATTGGCGATGAAGAATCCGACAAGTGGGATATGGCAGTGATCATCGAATATCCAAGCCGCGATGCGTTTATCGAGATGACATCAAATCCTAAATATAAAGAAGCG
>Ga0208482_1000171_pt1 | contig 21826 bp, 20 predicted proteins | sample LakMenEpi26Sep10_FD_150737 | JGI IMG/M metagenome (GOLD analysis project Ga0208482, IMG submission 150737) | Freshwater microbial communities from Lake Mendota, WI - 26SEP2010 deep hole epilimnion (SPAdes) | ecosystem: Environmental > Aquatic > Freshwater > Lake > Epilimnion/Euphotic zone ... | reverse complement strand
CACACGCCGCAGCATCGGCGCCGCCGATGTCATTTTAGCCAATACAACCACCAGTGCCGAAATTGTGGCAGCCGTTTATCCAGAGGTTGCCAATCGTATCCAGGTGCTCGAGATGCTCACTCCCGAGCTGGATGCGTTGGACCGCGCCCGCCGGAAGCGCACCGGGACCCATCATCCAGGCCCCCTTCAGGTGGGTGTGATCGGTAATGCCATGCCCCACAAGGGGCTTTCCACCCTGGTGCGGGTGATCAAGGCAAGCCGGGGCCTGCCGATCGAGCTTCACATCCTGGGGGCGACGCCGGAACTGCATGGGGCCCTCCAGGAGTCAGGACTGACCGCAAGCGAGCCCCCGATCATGAGTTGCCAGGGCAGTTACGTTCGCTCTGAACTGATCGGCCTACTGATGCAGCTGGATGCAGCGCTGTTCCTCTCCACCTGGCCGGAGACCTACAACATCTGCCTGGGCGAGGCTATGCGGCTGGGGGTGGTGCCGGTAGCAACTGACCTGGGTGCACACCGTGACAGAGTGGTGAATGGGGAGACGGGAATTCTGGTGAGCACCAATAACCCATTGGAGGTGATTCAGTCCCTTCTGCTTCTTCAGGGTGACCGGAATCTGCACGCCCGCTTATCAGGTGCTGCTGCTGCTGTTCCACTACAGAGCAGCATCAGCCATGGAGATGAGCTGGAGAGGATCTATCACCGACTCGCCCCCTGGCGGGGCCAACATAAAATTGCAACGCCACCTCGCCTGGATTCGCAGATTGATCTCGCAGCCCTCGGCCTGCGCCTCGCCCAGAACCGTTGGGGAGAAGCTGGTGTGAGCTGGGATCCAGCCACCTGAGACCAACCAGGTAGCGGAACCGATGGTCAGCCAGATCGGCCATCGCAAGCCGGAGCAGTCAACCAGTTTCGTCAATCGAATGCCTTGCGGTCTTCGGACCGCGCAAGTCGTCCATTGTGATTGCGTAGCCCAGCTCCCTGGCAAGCTCAACCTCCGCACGGTAGCGAGCATGGCGCAGGCGAAGACGCAACAATCTGTCGTGTCGCAACCGAAAACGGAAATCGCGATACTCCTTGGAAGGCTGATTCATTGCCAATACAAATCCAGGGTGATGGGCACTATTTTCCTCCCGTGAAAGCCGGGCGGGCCTCCGGGGAGAATGCCAGCGCCATAGCGAACTCATTACCCAGATTATAGAACCGAACCGAGGCAGAGGCAGGCAGATACCCAAGTACCACCAAGGATTTAATTAAACGCCTGAGGCTCTCACTGGTGAACTTCCAACAATGAACATCAACATAAGGATTAGATCTGTATTCAGAGCAGGCCTCCTCTAATCGATCACGAAGATTCACGGGCAATGCAACCGCCGGGTCTGGAGCATTCTGCCAATCCGACACCGTGAAGCATCGATGCTCAAGAATGGATTCAAGGGACGGTTTTGTACGACCCTCGAGATGGGCTGCAAGAACATTCACAAGACCAGTGGGAGCGAGATGGCGATCAAAACATCGGCGTCGATCAGGGATCGAACACAGATAGATTCCATGGGGATTAAGTAACCGTGCCACCTGCTGGAGATGGGCCACGAGGTCGGGCTGGTGCTCTAGGCAATGCTGAGACACAACGGCATCATATTGGCTCTTAATCTGCCCATAGCCACCATTAGAGAGGACATAGCGGATCAGCGGAACAGTATCGGGATTACGCTCTGGGATGGTTCTGGCCCTTGCCATCAGCTCAGCTGTATCCAGATAATCGGCGTAGTCAATGACAACTCCGGGGCCATGAAGAAACTCCACGGCTGGACGATCGAACGGCCCAATCTCCAACACAGAGCGGCAGGGCTTCAGGCACTGCAGCAGATTCGCCCACGTGGCAACTGAAGAAGCGTTATCCCCATCGCGTCGACCCTGCTTTTGCCAATGCAGTCTCAGCTCAGAGCGGCGCAGTCCCCGCAGTTTCGAATAACGCTCCCTATAAATCCAGGGATCGAACGCTGGCGGAAGGAGAAGCACGCAAGCATCAAGGGCTGAAGACAGTATAACCGACTGCCATCCCCAGGGCCAGGCAGGAATGGCGCAGCTGAGCTCGACTATGTATATTGAATAAGCACCGATAAACCAAACAGCACAGGAGCACCAAATACTGTAGAGTTCATTTATGGCAAACAAATCGATGGAGCTTCTGGCTGACGCCTGGCTTGCCTTTTTCTCCCAACCATCCGCAGATCTCCCCCAGGACAATCTGGAGGCCATCAGCCAAATCGCTCTCAGACGGATTCAGATCGTCAACCCCAGCTCAGCGCCAGAGCCTCTGCGTAGTTTCTACACACGCGCGAGCTGTCAAGAGCTAGTGATCGCGGCAGCCAGATTACGCACTCACGGCCTTTTTCCTCCAATCTTGGCAAGCCAACCAGGGGAGATTCTCGCCAGTCGCCTGGTTCTGAACTGGAATGTGCTGCTAATTCGAGAGGAAAATCAACTAGTACTCGTCTACCAAGGCGTAACCAGCTGCGACGCAGTGCTGATTCCAGGACTGAACAGCCTGCTGATTGTTTGCCATATTGACTTCCAACGTGTGGCAGCCTGTATAGCCACACTGAGTCGAACACCAGACTTCTTCAGGCCTTCGTTTAAACCCCGATTTGGCGGCTACTTGGTTGGCCATTCCAGGCCCTACCACTGTTTTTATGATGGGCTGCCGGCACTGGAATGCATCAGGCAGGAAGGCCAGCTCTCAAGCCGAGATCTCATTTTCTCCAAATGCGATGAGGCCTTTGTTGATGTAAGTAGCTGCCTGGCTTTGGAGCAGGAGCATCAGCGTCTTGACCGAGATGGGCTCAATCAGTACTGCTCTGCTCATAATGTCTACCTATTACAACTCGGATTTTGGTTCAATACTCGTGCACAAGATCAAGTGCTCAGGCAACTGGTCGCATCAGTGGATGAGCCAATGCGGCAAGCAGCAATCCAGCATTCAATCATCAATGAAACCGGTGCCATTGAAGCACTGAAGCACTATCAGCCCCTGCTCTGGATAGGAATAACAGGCCAGAAGCGCTGCTGGATTGAACAAGTGAATGGCACTGCAGAGCTGCTGAACACCCTGCATCAATTCTACCCGAAGCTAGGCATCATCTTTGATGGCTGGACACCTCCACTAACCAATTCAAACTATCACCGCAAAGAGATAAGTGCCGACAACAAGATAATTCATAAGATCATCCGCCGCCTAAACTTTAAGACACGAAAGAACATATTCATCGTCGCCGGCCTTCCCTTTGCAGACAAGATCAGGATAGGCCTGGAAGCAGACGGATTTCTAGCCAATTACACTAGCGGCTCCCTTGTTATTGCACGGATCTGTGGAAAGCCAGGAGTGGGGCACATGGGCCGCCGGATGATGGCGTCAAAGCACCAGCACATCCACTACAGAACAAGTGAACCGGATCCCATGGTCGTACGCGACGTAGGCGAAGCGAGCACACCCACTGGCTACGTGAATTACAGCATCCCTTGGCAAGCTCTCTACAATGAGTTGATTGACGTCCTAGCTCAAATTCCAATCACTCCTGAGCAGAAACCCTGCCGCCTGATCATTCCACAGCATGTGGACGCCTGATACCTGGATGGATCAACTGAGTTATCGAGACACAAGCCTGCTCCAAAACCTCTCGCTAGCGGCAGCAACCCCATCCCATGAATTACAATCAATATCCCGATGTTAATCTCGTCAGCAAGCCTTAACAGATTTCCACCTTATGGAGGGGAAAACCCCACAGCTCTCGTAAAGGCCAATCCCAATACGAGAGTCCAGGGTGGTCCGCTGTTGCGCGAAACATGGCGAAAAGCGCCAAACCGAGGATAAGGTTTGTTGGCAAGCCCGACAGAGTTGCATGGGCCAGGAGCCTTGAACATCAGCCAGCCAGCCAGCCTCTCGATGCCGCTGCTCTGCCGTAGAGATGCAGACCAGTTGGAGCACACCTTGAGCAGCATCGCCGTTGCCGCCATGGCTGATGATCTCTGGCTCGAGATCCTGCTGGTGCCTTGGCAGCTTTCGCCCTGCGGAATGGAACGCGCCTCCGCTGCCCTTGCCAGCCATAAGCGGCTGGTATGGCTGGAGCACAACGCTTCCAGTGAACCGGCCGCCCTCCAGCAGGCCTGGCGCCAGGCTCGGGGATCATGGATCTGGTGGCTGGAGGCCGGCGACCAGCTCATGCCAGCAGCACTGGGGGACTGGTTCAACATCGTCAATCAGGAACCGCAACTGCTGTTGGTCGCCGGTGAAGGAGAGCATCTGGCCTGGGATGGCCAGGCTCTTAGGCGGCATCGCGCACGACCCACCAGCACGTGGGTGCCGCAACTCACGATCCAGGGGCTCTACTGCCCAGGGGCGGTCGTGTGGCGGCGGAGCCTGCTGGCCCTCTCCACGGCGCTGCGAGAAGAGCACGGTCCAGCCCACCTGCAGCTCAGTCTGATGGAAACCCTGGCAGCGCACAGCCCGCGCTGCTTGGCAGTTCCCGAGCTCTGGGTGCGCACCCGCAGCGCCAGCGATTGGCAGAGACCGGGACGGTGCAGGGGCCAGGCGATGGCACTCACCCAATGCTTAGCCGACCAGCTCGGCGATTCACCCGGCGACATGTTGCATAGCTATGGGCTGCAGCTCCAGCGTGGGGAGGCCCTGCCCCAGCCCGAACGCACCTGGCTGGAAGAACTTGACAATGCCGTCGCCACGGCCGAATCGCTCCTCAGCGCACCCACCCTGCTGCGGCTGCGGCAGGCCTGGGGCCTGGATCCAGAGGTGCAGCCCTGGCAGGAGCTTCTAGAAACCCACCTGGCAGCGTCCGGACTGGAGGACCTGTGGTGTGTGACGCTGCTGCTCAACCTCCTGCATCCCGAACTCGGAGCCCTGCACCTGGGCTCTCCATGGGGCCCGAACCTGCGACTGGCCGTGCGGCTTGTCAGCCCCGAGTTATGGGGGCAGTACCGCCTGTTGCGACAGGACGCTGAGCTCCTGGAGGTGCTCAATCAGTCGGTGCGGGGGTTGCCATTGATCGGAGTGCTGCAGTGGCTGGAACAGCCCTTGCTGCAAGAGCGGTTTCCCCTGCCGGAGGCACTCCACCTCTATGGCCGATGGTGGAGCGACCACGCCCAGGATGAGCTCAGCCATATCCGCTTTGGTGCAGGTGGCCTGATCGAGGCTGAGCCTTACGAGGAGGACTCCGGGTTGGTGCAGGGTGAGCGCCCCTTCGGGGTGAATCTGATCGGCCATGCCTTCGAAGTGTTCGGCATCGGCGAAGACGTGCGGATGGCCGCCCTGGCCTTGAGCAGTGCCGAAGTTCCCTTCTGCGTTGTGAATGTGCCTGCCAACAACGGTGCCTCCAGAAGCGACCGGAGCCTCGAACCCCAGACCCTGCCACCGGGAAAACTGGGCCCCTACCGGTTCAACCTGGTGTGCCTGGCCGCCCCAAGCCATGGGGCCTGGATCGCCCGGGAGGGGATGGCCCAGCAGCGGGGACGAACCACGATTGTGGCCTGGCCCTGGGAAACCCAGACCTGGCCAAGGGCGTGGGAGTGCCTGATCCCCTTGGCTGATGTCTTCTGGCCTTCCAGCACATTCACAGCCCAGGCACTGAGGCCCTTCAGCGATCCCTGCCGGCGACCTGTTCAGGTGATGCCCATGGCCGTTCACATCGACAATCCGGAGCAATACCGCCAAACAGACCGCCGCCGGGCAACTCGTGAGCGATGGGGGCTGGATCCGGATGCAAAGTTGGTGTTGTTTGTCTTTGATGTCAAGTCGTCCCTGGCACGCAAGAACCCCTGGGGTGCCATTGACGCCTTTCAACGTGCATTCAGCGAGAATAAATCCAATCAGGTGCAGCTGGTTATCAAGGCCTTGCGGCCCATGGCGCCCAATGTCGAATGGGAGAAGTTACAAAAGCAAGCAAGAGAAGACTCCCGACTCAGGCTCATCGACAAGGATCTTGAGCGACAGGAATTACTCGATTTGATGGGTTGCTGTGATGTATTCCTATCCATGCATCGCAGCGAAGGGTTTGGCCGAGGAATTGCCGAAGCGGGGATCCTCGGACTTGAGGTTGTCACCAGCAGCTTCGGTGGAAATGCCGACTTTTGCCTGGGCAGCTCCTTTTACCTGGTGACCTGCAGTCCCTCGGCCATCACCGCCAACGCCTACCCCCAGGCGGAGGGGCACATCTGGGGAGAGCCGAATCGTGAAGAGGCCATCCAACACCTTCAGCGAGCCACAAGGAGCCAGCCCCCCGTGCCTGCGGTGCAGAACTCCAATCCGATCCTCGATCAACTGACCAAGGAAGCCTGCGGCCAGCGCTACGTCGAAGAACTGAACAAGCTTCTGCACCTCCTAACTCTCCGCCTGGACAATCAAACGTTTCCAACTGCCGCCCCGGAGAAACCCGCGCCGGGCCCGGAGGCACGTGACTATCCAGAACCCTTTGCCGACCTGGCCTATGCCGGAAAAACGGCAAGAGACAGCAACAAATCCAACCATTGAGAAGCCAAGGAATCACCACTGCGGTGCTCCCAGAGATAGAGGTGGATGGCCCGGGCTTTCCGCCGTAATCGGCGTCGATGATGGTGGGCCCAAAGAATCTGTTCAGCCCACTGGCCAGGTTCCGCCGCGAAGGCCAGACCGGCATCGAGCAGGTCCTGATAGGCCGGCCCCGGCGAACAGAGAGTGGGCACTCCCATCGCCGCATAGTCGAGCAGCTTGAGATCGCTCTTGGCACCATTGAAGGCGTTCCTCACCAAGGGAGCCAAGCCCAGGTCGTGGCGGGACAGCCGGCGCAACCAGCGCACAAAGCGGGGGTAGCGACGGGCCTCGGGGGGAACGTCCACCACATCCAACCAGGACCGCTGCAGCGGCTGGCTAAGGCCACCTACCAGCGTGAGGCGAAAGGCACGGGACTCGCGGGCTGCCAAGGCATCAAGCTCCGGCAGGATCAGGGCCAGATCCGCATCATGGGTGCGGCTGCCCATGTAGAGCAGCTGCAGCGGGCCCTCTGCCTCAGCGCGGGGGAAGCGCATAGGCCCCGCCCATGCCTCGGCATCAAGGCCATTGGGGAGCACCGAATCTGGGCCCACTGGCAGTCCCTGATTCCGGATCCGTTCACGGCACTGGGCTGCCAGGGTGACCGTGGAGAACACGCGCAGATCGGCAGCCGCCAGCAGATGCTCAAGGGCTGGTAGCGCCGGGGCAAAGCGCCCGCGCTCGGGATGCTCGTCGGGCAGGGCAAAGAGGGCGTCGTCGAGATCGAGGATCAGCGGCAACGAGCGCTGGCGGCAGGCCTGCACCAGCGCCTCGGCCTCAACCAGTGTGGGACAGGCCGCTCGCTGCACGATCAGGCGATGCAGACCATCGAGCGCCAAGGTTGGAGCTTCTCCAGGCGTGGAGTGCTCCAGTTGCACCAGCTCACAGCCCCCCTGCTGCTCCAGGCGCCGTAGGGGCAGCAGCAGCCGGATCCAGGAGGAGCTGGTGAGCGGCCCACCGGGGGACTGGGCCAGCACGCCAACGCGAAGCATCAGGCCATGGCCTGGGCGAGGCGGCCCTGCAGACGCAGGCTCGCCTCGCAGCCCGCACCCACGAGCTGCTCAAGCAGGGCCAGACGGCGGGCGAGCTGCTCAAGATCAAGCTGCTGAGCCTGCAGGCTGAGCTGCAGCTCGCTGCAGCGGTCCTCCAGGACATCGGCCTGCTGCAGACGCGCCTGCAGCAGCGCCACCTGCTCGCGCAGGGCCAGAGCCTCCAGCTGGTGCTCCTGCAGGGGTGCAAGCTGCTCGGCCAGCTCCGCCAGGTCGTGCTCCAGGGCTGCTCTCTCTTGCCGAGCTGCAAGCAGGGCATCCAGATTGGCGGCCTGCTGGTAGCGCCCCAGGCAATCCAGATCAGGAGGCCGCCCATCGAGGGCCGCGGCGAGGGGATGGGATTCCAGAGCCTGGTAGGCCTGCAACGGCTCAGGCTGGGCCTCCAGCCAGGCTATGGCTAGCAACGCCTCGAAGGGATCGGGCTTAGCAAAACGCGCATGGGCCTCTGCTGGCTGAGCCACGCCAGCCTCCAAGCACCATGCCACCAGGGCAGGGAGCGAAACACAGCTGAGGTTCACCAGCCGGCAGCGACAGCCGGAGAGCTCCAACCGGGCCAAAGTGACCGGAATGGCAGCATCATGTTCAGCCGCGTCCTGGGGGGCAAGAGCAGCAAGCCGCCCCAGAGGGTCGGCGTAAGCGATCAGGAGCGGGTGATTTGGAGAGGCCTTAGCGGGATCGACCAGCAGCAGCGGCTTGAGACGGGTCTGCTCCAGGCCATCCACCAACCAGGCCACATCCAGCCCTGGCGCCCAGATCTGAATCCGCAAGACAGCAAGCCCGCCAACAGTGCTCACTGTCGCAGAGGACAGCAGGGTGCGGTCAAGGAATGGCTCTGGGTCCCGAAGAGGCAGCCTGGATGGACTGGTAAGTGCACTGCGATGCCTGTCTACATTGAACAGGTCGGCACACACTTCAGGGATGCTGCTCAGGCGCCCCCATCCGCCCACTGATGGGTATTCACATTAAACGATGTTTCGTCCAGAGCTGGAACAGACGCTCGCGGATGACTCGCCCAGATAGGTCGCTTTCCTGGACAACCCTGGACAACGGAGGGAGGCGTGGCAACGCAACAGCCCGCTGCAAGGCTGCAACAGCCTGATCTTGATCAGGCTCGCCCCAGGACAATCCTTCCGCATCGGGGAAAGCACCCCGCCCAACCGGTACCTGCCAGGCTGGCACCAGCTGCAGATTCGGAGATTCGTGAAGATCAAGCGCTGCGCCACTGGCCGTGGCGACCACCTGAAGCCCCATGGCCTGAGCGGTGGCTAGCAGTGAAGGGAGCGCATAGCTGCGCTGCAATGACAGCCATGCATGAGCAGAAGCCATCAAGCGCAGGATCTGTTCATGGGAAGTACAATCAAGTACCTGCAGCTTGATGCGGGAATCATGGGCACAACAGGCCTGCAGCCACTGCCATTCAGGAGCAGACGCATCGGAATACTCCACCAGAATCTGGAGCTGAGGGCCTGGGTGAAGAACCACGGGTGCATCGACTGATGGAGCAGGAAATGCTCTACGGAACGCTTCAATGGATCCCAAGGTGTTGAGCAGATGGGGCGACATCTGGCCATCCACGTGGAGAAGAATGCAGGGGGGATCCAGTATGAGCGCAGGATCGTCTGGTTGATTGATCAAAGCCCAGGGCAGCAGTGGCAGCGGCCACACCGGAGGGCTACCTCCAGAGCTGAGCGCCTTCAAGACCAACCCACTGGGGGCCCAGATCTCATCCACAAGGCCCAACAGGGGCTGCCAGGCAAGCGGCCAGTCACTGGCGATCCAGGGCCAAGCGGCGATGGCCACACGATCCTGCTGGGGATTGAGCCCACGGCTTAACAACCACTCGGCATGGACGGGAGGCGGCAAGGCGATCAAGTTGATGGCATTGGGACCCGGATCAGCGAAGGAATCGCAGCAGTGCAGAGGCACTTGTGCAGCCCGCAGCACCGCAATAAGCGCATGCAACCAGACATCAATTTCCAGACCGGCCTGCACTGGGTGAACCAGATTCACTCCAAAGGGCAAGGAGGTGCGAATCACTCCATTTACCCGGCACGCCAGCAAGCGCTGAAGGCCACCCTCCTGCTGGAGAAGTGGATAGCTAGCTGTGCATTGCTCAAGCGCGCTCTGAATGCGCAGATGGGGTCCGGCCGGTGACCCCGGGTGTTGGAGCTGTAGGTGGGGCTGAACGATCTGCAGCAATGCGGATGTGGAACGCGAGAAGAGATCTTGTACGGCAGCTGCCTCTTCGGCAGCCTGCTGGGCTCCTGCGCTCTTGGCATCAAGCAACCAGTCGCGGCGAAGCTGGCGGAGATCTGCGGATGCAAGCCAGGGTTCAGCTTGTGAGAAAATCTCGTCTAGATGGTGTGGGAGGGAGCAGCCAGCGGGCAGCCGGGCCACGCCAAGTTGCAACTCCAGCGCATAAGCATGCAAGCGTGTAGGGAACACAGTCCCGAAGTGGCGGGCCAGGAGAGCAGAGGCTTCCAGTGCCACCGTGGAACGCTGGCTGCTGGTGATCGTGCTCGCGTGGAGCCTGGTGAGACCCTGGAGGTGGGGGATGTAGCCGATGCGATCCGGAAACGCTGCAAACGCCCTCAGCCAATAGTCGAAGTCGAAAGCCGTACGCCAGCGCAGATCAAAGGGCCCCAACAACACGGCAAGGGTTCGACGAAACACCACGGAGGGCTGACAGATGAAGCAATGGGAGCGGAATCCATTGAGGCCCACCTCAGGCTGCAAGGTGGGATAGCGCTGACGAAGGCCAGTTGAGGCATTAAACTCCTCGCCCTCCCCATACACCATGAGCCAGCAAGGGTTAGCCAACAGTGCCCGAGCGGCCCGGCCCAGAGCGCCAGCGGGGAGAAGGTCGTCGGCATTGAGCCAGGCGATCAACGTGCCGCGGGCTTGGGCGAATGCCTTGTTGAGGGCATCGGCAGGACCCTGATCTGGGCCGTAGATAATACGAATCCGAACCTCCGACGACGCAAGGTCGTGCAGAATCTCAAGCGAACCGTCGGAGGAGCCGCCGTCGGCCACGATCAGCTCCAGACATTCAGGCTGGGCCAACACCGAGGCCACAGCCTCCAGCAGAAACGTACCCGGGTTGAAGCAGGGCATCAACACCGAGATTGCTGGCACCTCAGCCGAAGCTGGACCAGGGGTCAAGATAGGCGGAGACGCTGCCACCACGGCATGAGCTGACGACGCATGGAAGGGAGAGCAATGCGTCCATCAAGAGCCATGAAACGCTGTTGGAGGCGAGACTGCAAGCCCAGCATGCGGAGCAATAACTTCCGCTGGCCGCGCAGCCAAGCTAGCTTTTCATCTTTAACTTGGTCATCCTTGAGAATACGCTGGTTTTCCAAAAAGTAATACTGCAACTCCTCCTGAACCTGATGAAGCTGCATAAGCAGCAGTTCCTCTTCCTCTCGCGCATCAAGCAAGTCCTTTGCTAATCCATTCTTCTCTACTCTCACCTCCCCCAACTCCCTCTCCAGCCCTTCCTTCTCCATCCTCACTACTGCCAACTCCCTCTCGAGCCCTTCCTTCTCCACCCTCCCTTCCCCTAACTCTCTCTCAAATTCATCCTTCGCCACCCTCACATCTCCCAACTCCCTCTCCAATTCATCCTTCGCTGCCCTAACGTCAGCAAGATTCTCGCGAAGGCTCGTTGATTCTGTTTCCCAGGTCTGACGATGCTTCTCGCCCATCTCACGCAACTCGCGATAGCGGTCTTCAAGGATGGTGAGACTGCGCTGGATCGCGATGGTGTCCACGTGCTGAATTTTTGGCAATTCTACTGGAGAGCAACGCTCTCCCCCTCTGCAGTACTGGGCACCAGCACCACCGCATCCAGCCGCTCAGGCGAGGCCGCCATCCACCTCGCGGGGGTGACCGAAGGGCTTGGCCAGGAGAGTTAAGGCCACTCCCGCTGCAGCCCAAGAACTGCGCAGGCTCAACTGGCAAGTGGCCCGGCGCATCGGTGCTGCCCTCGAGGATCTGGTGACAGTGGGTCGATGCTTCTGACGTGACCCCCTTTGTCGGTCCAGGCCTTATGAGAGTGGGTGGGTGTGGTCATGCTGCAGCTCCCTGTTGAGCTGCCTCCAGGGGCGTCAGCCCCTGGAGGGCCGAGTGCGGCCTGATTGAGTTGTACTCCCAGCGCCAACTGTCGGCCAGGATCTGCGCCTCCGGAGCTGTGGTGAATAGCTCGGTGTTGAGGAACTCATCCCGGAAGCGGCCGTTGAAGGATTCCGCGAATCCGTTCTCCCATGGGGATCCCGGCGCGATGTAGGCCGTGCTGGTGGTGGGGCTGGCCTCGCACCAGTCACGTAGGGCCTGCGCAATGAACTCGGGCCCGTTGTCCGATCGGATGAACGCCGGGGCCGGGTAGAGGCTGGTGAGCTCCTCCAGCACCGCCACCACATCCTTGGCCTTGCAGCGCCTGCCCACCCGGATCGCCAGGCAGAGGCGGCTGTGCTCGTCGATCACATTCAGGAACTTGAGTCTGCGGCCATCAGCGGTGGCGTCGAACTGGAAGTCCATGGCCCAGACCTGGTGGGGATGCGCGGCACGGTGACGCCGCACTGAGCCGTCCGCCGGCCGTGCCCGCTTTCGCTTCCTGGGAGTGGGCCGTTGCAGACCCTCTTCCCGCCAAATCCGTTGCACCCGCTTGTGATTCACGGTCCAGCCCTCCCTCCGCAGCAGGCGGTAGGCCATGCGGCGGCCCCAGCGGATGTGCTCAGCCGCGATCTCCCGTAGGCGATGCCTGAGCTTGCCATCCTCGATCGAGACGACCTTGCCGCCATGGCGCTGCGTGCTGCGGTGCTGGCCCACCACCCGGCAGACCTGGCGTTCAGAAGCCCGGTAACGCTCCTGCAGGGCACCGACAGCCCTGCGCCGGCGTTCCGGGCTCAGAAGTTTCCCTCTGCAAGGTCCTTGAGCATCGCCTTCTCCAGCTCGGCCTCCGCCAGCAGTTTCTTGAGCCGGGCGTTCTCCTTCTCCAGCTGGGTCAGGCGCCTGGCCTCCTCGGCCTGCATGCCCCCGTACTGCTGCCGCCAGCGGTGGTACGTCGGCTGCGTCACCTCGATCACGCGGCAGACCTCGATGACGGTCTTGCCCTGGGCGATCAGCTGCTCGGCAGTTTTGAGCTTGCGGATGATCTGCTCCGCTGTGTGCCTGGTGCGTTTCATGGTCGAGTCCCCGGCCCAGTCTGGCCGGCTGAGGACTCTCATTCACCCTGGACCGATTGCCGGGGTCCACGTCACTTCACGCGCCGATCTGGCGCATACCCGACTAATACCTCTGACAGACCTGGCACGCCCGGGCAAACCACGGACTCGGTGCTGGCTACTGCGCTGTGGGCTGCTGCTGGCGGATGGAAAGGCGCTTCATCATGTCATGGCGCCGAGGGTGCCCCCGCAGGCAGGCTCAACCCTTTGGCAGCCTGTGCTCCTCAAGAAACAGCACAAGAGCATCGCTCAGCTGGAGCCGGTTGCGGGAGGTGTCTACGAAGTAGAATCGGCTCTGAAAAGCAAGGCATGCATTCTGGATTCGAGCTCAGCGAGCCTCTCGTTCTCTTTCCTCAGCTGCTCGGCTTCTTGCTCGATGTCGTAGACGGGTCGCCAGTTGAGCATCGCCAGCAAGCGCCGCCAGGGCGTCAAGGTGGAGACCCATTCCGACCTGCTCATCTGGCGGGAGTTTGCCGGACTGGAAGAGGTTGTCATCGCCGAAGTTCGTAATAAACGAAATCAGGAGCAGCAGGCTGCCAGCAAGAAGCGTGGGCCAACCCTGGCGATCCAGCAAACGGTGCCGCGGGGCTGATGCAACCGGCCAACCCCTGCAAGAATCCCCATAGCCCTGCCCAGAGTCCCCATGCCAACCAGCACAACCCTCACCGAGCAGCTGGCCACCCTGGGGATCCACCTACCCGACTGGCCCGAGGAGCCCGAGGGGGACTGCACCACGGACGACTGGATCCAGCGGGGACAGTCCTACGCGGAGGGGGTGCGGCAATGGCGAGCACAGCTGCGCAATGCTCCGGAGAGCACCAAAGAAGTAGTGGATCAGCTGTTTCAGCATCTGCATTGCAGCGGGCAGCTTGGGCTATGGGATCAGCTGGTGTACAGCGCAATCAAACCCGAGGTGCTGGGAACACCAGACTATGAACGCTGGCAGGTGTGTACCAAATTGATCCGTTCGTCTGGGCTCACGGGGGCGCAGCTACTTGGAATGACACTGGAACTGGCACGGGAGAAGCGGCTGGCAGCAGCCACCTATGGACTCAAGAGGCTGCTGAAGGCACACGCTGGGATGGGTCGGCAGAAGAGTCTGCGGCTCTGCGCAGAAATTGTGGCTGAATTCAACACCAGCCGTTTGATGAAGGATGCCAAGTCTGGCTGGGCCGATTGGGAACGAGGCGTTCTGATGCATGAGCAGATGGCCGGCTTGCTGGCAACGGTTAGCGCCGCTGACGTGCCCGCCGAATCCTCCCCTCGTGCTGACGGAACGGGTGACACGCCACTGTTGAGCAGGCTAGACGCCATGAACAATTGCCTTGGCAGCAAGGGCGCCCACGGACATTCGGTTTTCCTTGAGATCTGCCGCGAGAAGCTGCCAGACTTATTGCAGGAGTGGACAAGAGAACGGCCATGGATTGTGGAGGTAGGATGCTCCAGGGAGATCATCGAAGGGCAAAACAGCACTGCGCAGCTGCTCGAGCTAGCCAGGGAGCTGGAGCTGCCTTTCGCTGGAATCGACTTAGACCACGGCAATATCGCAGCACTTAAACGGGATTACGAGGAAAGCAATGCCAGCTGGATCACGGGTAAAGGAGAGGAAGAACTGCAGACCTGGGGAAAGCCAATAGCTGCCTGCTATTTGGATGCCTACGATTTCTGGCACACCAGCCATTCCGAGTTACGGCAGAAGGCATATGTTGATACTTATGGCTCGGAGATTAACGACGCCGAATGCCACACCATGCATCTTGACGCTGCCCGACACTGTACCCGGCTGATTCCCCCAGACGGAATCCTCGGCTTGGACGACACCTGGAGGGAGGACAACCAGTGGGTAGGGAAAGGAGCACTTGCTATGCCCTGGTTGCTGGATCACGGATGGCAACTTCTCTCAAGCGCCAATCGATCCATTGTATTGCTTAAGCAAGGTGAAGATCGATGAATGACTACATCAAGAAGTTCCGGGCTGACTTACCGCTCTTGAGGTACTGCGAAGGGCCCGGAACCCAAGAGGATGGTATAATCAGGCATCTCCTTGATTTGCTCGATTTGAACAGCAATTATTTCGTGGAGTTTGGCCAGCGCAGCCTCGGAGGAGGAACATTGGGTCGAATCGCGAAAGAAAGGAAATTTAGCCTATTGAACATTGATTCAGAGGCAGTCAAAGACGAAGAGAGATCTCCCTGGAATGATGAACGGAAGTGGATTCTGAGGAATCATCGCATATCCCCCCTGAATATAAACATGATCTTTGATGAATGCGATGTTCCAGGTGCGCCAGCGGCCTGCGTGATTGACATAGACGGAATGGATTACTGGTGCATGCTGGCCATTCTGCAGAAACGACGGCCTTCTTTACTGATCTGCGAATACAACTGTCATGTACCTACAAATGCCTCGACTAGCCTCTCGTTCAATCCTGAACATCAGTATAACAAGAACAAGAACTATGGCGCGTCCCTGCTTGCTCTAAACCAACTGGCACAAGCCCATGGATACCGACTGGCCCATATTCACGGCCCATTAAACCTTTATTTTATCCCAGTTGGCTCAAAGGCATGGGAAAGCATAAAGGACGGAATCGATCTCGATTGCATAGAGGCTGGCGATCTTGCAGCCATTTCAGATGCAAAAGATTTTTATAACAGCTTTCACCCAGGCCAGACGCCAAGTTGGTATGCCTCCGAAGAGCCCCGCATCAATCAGCCACCCTGGATTCGGCTCGATCAGATAGGGGACAAGATAAGTACTGTTGTCATTGACGAAATCAAACTTTCCGTTTACGAATCCGATAAGGGCGGTGATCACTATAGGCAGAGATCCCACAAGGAAGACAGTGTTTCACCACTATGGAGGCTGATTCGCGAAAGACTCATGCCAGAGATTGTAATTGACATTGGGGCAAATTATGGCTTTACGGCGGACTTACTATGTTCCAGACTAGGCGCCAAGGGAGTAATTGCGATCGAACCAGATCCACGACTGCAGTCGGCCCTACAGAATAATCTAAGCCAGATTGCTGATGACTGCAATATAAAGATAATTCAGGCGGCTGTCTCAGAAGATGACGGCTTGGTGACTGCGATTGGCGTCAATCCCGTCTCGACTCAGGATAACCGAGTGGTAGCACATAAGAACTGGCAGCAGGTCATTGTTCCATCTATAAGACTGGACAAGATCTTAGAGTCGATTCCCATAACTAGTTCGCTCTTTATCAAGTCTGATACACAGGGATGTGACGTCAGTGTGATCAAATCGGGCTTTAAAGAACTTAGTCGACATCAGCAATGGATGCTGCGCTGCGAGTTTGCGCCGCATTGGATGGAGAGCCAAGGATTTTCGCCTCTCAGTGAGTTAAGATGGCTGTGCATGAACTTTCATGTTTATGAAGCTCCTTTACGGACTGCATGGAATTCAGAGTTTGATGAGGTTTTCAAAAGGCCGATAGAGGCCTCTCAGGCAAGCTGCTTCGTAGAATATGTCAAATCCCTCAATCATCAATCATTGGGGTGGGTAGATCTGTATCTAACCCCAGCAAGCTCAGTATTGCCCAATGAGATCACAGCAGCACTAGCAACCGATGAAATAAGACCTGACAGCTGAAGTCGTTCTTATATGAGCATACCCACCAACAAGATGTGGAAAGAAGCTTGCATGAAACGCAAGCGTCAGACTCCCCAACCAAGTATGTGGATAATGCAGACCAGCAAGCATGGCCATCAAGGTCAGCGGAAGCAAAGAATCAGCCGAAGGAGAGAGAAGAGGACTTATCTGAAGAGAACGAGCATATGCATGAGAGTGGCAAACATAGCTTGTTAGACAGTATCGTTGAAATCGAAGAGGTGGGAGACCCGAAACACCAAAGACCATGTCTGCAAGGCCGAGGTGATCAAGATGGCAGAAATTAGTCTTCGCCTGTATGAGATCGGAGACGGCGACTTCTTGTGAGGCTGTGGGTTGGGCTCATTCGGCAACTTGATAAGGCAGCAAGCTCCGTGAGCGGCCCTTCGGAGCCTAGGCTGATACACGAGTACCAGTCATGATCGCCATGGCCATGAATCGGATCCAGTTCCAGCAGGGCCTGTCCCTGCCCCAGTTCATGGTGCTCTACGGAAGCGAGGAGAAATGTGAGGCTTCCCTGGAGCAGGCGCGCTGGCCCGACGGTTTCCGTTGTCCGCGTTGTGATCTCAGCAGTTTGGGCTCATCCATGGCAGGCGCCACAAGCGCTATCAGTGCCGGAGCTGCCACCATCAGGCCACCCTCACCGCTGGAACGATCATGGAGGCAACAAAGTTGCCTCTGAGCACCTGGTTTCTGGCCTTCTATCTGGTGGGGCAGGCAAAGACGGGCATTTCCTCCCTTGCTCTGATGCGCCATCTTGGAGTGAACTACCGCACGGCATGGCTCGTGCACAACAAGATCATGCAAGCGATGAGTGAGCGGGAGGAGGCCTACGTCTTGCGGGGAAAGGTGCAGGTGGATGATGCTTACCTCGGCGGAGAACGCTGTGGTGGCAAGCCTGGTCGAGGATCCGAGAACAAGGTGCCGATCGTGGCGGCTGTCTCAATCGATGAGGCTGGCCATCCCCGCTACGTGAAGCTTGCCACCGTGGCCATGTTCTCCTTTGCCGCCATCGCTGACTGGGCCCAAGATTCACTGGCGATAGGGTGTCACGTCATCTCTGACGGGCTGGCCTGCTTCCGTGCCGTTACAGAAGTCGGTTGCTTTCATCAGCCAGTGGTCGTGAGGAGCCGTCATCCCAATGAACTGTCTGAATTCCGCTGGATCAATACGGTACTGAGCAATCTGAAAACCAGCTTCAGCGGCACTTTTCATGCCTTCCGATTCGATAAGTACGCCAACCGCTACCTTGGTGCCTTCAATTACCGTTTCAACCGGCGCTTCAATCTTGCAGCCATGACAGAGCGGGTGGCTCATGCCATCTGCTGCTGTAACGCAAGGCCAGAGCACCTTCTCAGGAGCGCGGAGTTTGCTACCTAATCAAGTTCGGCAATGGACACCATATCTATGCTACTGTCGATGGGGCTTGATATCACGACTTGATGCTAGTCCTTAAATCCCGACTGTGCATTCAAACTTATGGAACATTCACAAGACTTACGCGAAAAGATTGCTCATATGTCTTGGTTTCATGCAATCGATTTAGGCGAGTTCTCAACCTCAGGAAGGTTTAAGCAGGGCCGACCTCAAAACACAACACTATATGGGACGTTTGAGTTTCTGTCCGCAATGAACCTTGAAGGTTCAACTTGCTTGGATATTGGCACAGTGGATGGTCTTATTGCCTTTGGACTCTCAAAGTTAGGCGCAAACAACATTCATGCAACCGACACTCATTCAAGGCGGACATTCCTGCTTTTATCTTAAGTTTTAGATATACCAAGATCATACATTAAATACAGACCGAATGTACAGGTCAAGGATCTGCCATCACTTTATCCTGAAAAGACATTTGACTTGGCAGTATGTGCAGGAGTTTTTATCACATGCTCCATCCTGTACAAGCTTTTTCTGATGTGCGCAAGACACTGAAAGATGAAGGCTACCTTATCATTGAGACTCCGTTCGATGCATCCTCGGACCTTCCGACCTTAATATTCAATGGCTCCTCTCATTTTCTTAATGAGCCTTATTCATATTTTATTCCGACTGAACAGGCATTGATAGGGATTGCTCATCTAACAGGTTTTCAAGTTGTTGCAACTAGAATACTTAAAGCACCTTCAAGAATCACTCTTCTGCTGAAGGCTGCATCACGCTCGTCTTTAATTGAATCATCTGCGGTAGCTCCATTCACAAAACAAATGCTCAAGCGTGATCTTTGCGACTCATCCTTCCAGCATGCACAAATTGAATCGACGTATGTTCAGGCTCTTGATCTGCAGGGATCCATTTATAGTCTAGATAAACGTCGAAACATTGATCCCGACATCGAGGAGCCAGATTATCCATTCCACCCCATCCAATCGCTAGCCTCTTTCGGAACAACAGCGTGGGAAGAAGAATCTGGCAACACTCGTAAGCTATAGACAGTCTCGTAAGCTCACAAACTCTACTCTCGCATATTCACGTTGGCAACGAGCCTGACGCTGAAGCCATTGCTTCTTTCACTGACTACTTCTAAACTTGCTTCCTTATCATGACAACTGACTCCATAAGTATTATTAATCCTGGTAGGATGTTTTTTGGTGAAGTTAAGCACCCAGCTTTTGAGCTTTTACGTTATACGAGTCCATCTTTATGTTTAGATATTGGTGCTGCTGCTGGAATTTTTACAAAACTAATGCGAGCAAGAAGTCCATCATCACGTGTTATTGCTTTTGAGCCATTTCCCGGCAATCATCCATTCTTTGAGCGTAACATCGCAAGTGATCCACAAGTGACGCTGTTCAAAGCAGCAGTTACTAATGCAAACGGCAGAGTATCATTTAGAGTTCCCTCAACCGTAAAAGGTGATGAACCTGGGTGGACAAATTATGAAGGGTATTCGTCTCTTGGCCATGTGGTAGACAGTGAAGCGTCAGCTGACGCTAGCCTTGTCGAGTCTGTGGCATTAGACGAGTTGATTCACGAACAAGTTGGCTTTTGCAAGATTGACATTCAAGGAGGAGAATATAATGCTCTTGTTGGGTCAAGGCGGCTTCTGCAAAATGGTAATATTGACATGCTGCTAATTGAGTTTGGCGGCGAAGATGCAATCATTGAATTACTGTCAAATTCTGGCTACATCCTAGTAGACACGAAGTATCTGCTTGTGTGCAGCCGGAATTCCCCTGACTTAATTGACTGGACTAGTCTAACGCCGATAAACTTATCGACGGGTATTGATGCGTATCAAGCATGGCCGGTCAATCTGCCTATGCAATCACAAGAATATTGTGAGTGGATCCGCAAGAGATCGCGTTCACTTGGAGGTGTATGGACTGATCTTTTATGCATCCATCGTTCGTTCATGCCAGAGTTCTTACGAGCAACCGCCTGTCTCATTGAGCACTCCCAGACCAAGATCTAGGTGTTGCGCCAACCCGAGATAAAATAAATCTATGGATACCAAGGCAAGAAGATCTCATAGGCTTCGGAAAGTCAATAAATGCAAACAATCGAGGCTGGGTTGCCCTGGGTTCGTGAACAATGCAATAGAAGTCACACAATGCAATAGAAGTCACACCATGATCCTCACACTGTCAATCGATGACCAACCCGATCAAGACTCGGCGCCCTTTTGACGTGAACCCCTTTATCGGTCCAGGGCTTATGAGAGTGGGTGGTCGTGGTCATGCTGGAGCTCCCTGTTGAGCTGCCTCCAGGGGCGTTAGCCCCTGGAGAGCCGAGTGCGGCCTGAGCGTGTTGTACTCCCAGCGGCAGCAATCGGCCAGGATCTGAGCTTCCGGGGCTGTGGTGAACAGCTCGATGTTGAGGAATTGATCCCTGAACCGTCCGTTGAACGACTCAGCAAAGCCGTTCTCCCATGGGGATCCTGGCTCGATGTAAGCCGTGCTGGTGCTGCAACTGGCCTCACACCAGTCCCATAGAGCCTGCGCAATGAACTCCGGCCCGTTGTCCGATCGGATCAACACTGGCGCCGGGTAGAGGCAGGTGAGTTCCTCCAGCAACGCCACCACATCCTTGGCCTTACAGCGCCTGCCCACCCCGATCGCCAGGCAGAGGCGGCTGTTCTCGTCGATCACATTCAGGAACTTGAGTCTGCGGCTATCGGCTGTGGCGTCGAACTGGAAGTCCATGGCCCATACCTGGGGCCTCCTGAGAAACACCAGATCTCCTGCGCCGCAATGGATCTGAGCAGCTTTTGCCTGTAAAATGTGGGCAAATCGGCCTGTTCCGGCCAAATTTCCGACCAGAGTTTTCCACATGTACCGACGTGAGCCTCGTCATCAGCTCTCGTTTGAAGACTTCTTCCTGCCGTTTGGCGGCAAACTCTCAGGCAACAATCGCTGGATCAAGCTGCACGGGCTGATCCCATGGGATGAGCTGGAGGATGACTACGCATCACAGTTCTGCAGGGGATTCGGCGACCCCGCCAAGCCATTTCAAATGGCGCTTGGCGCACTGATCATCAAGGCCCGATTGGGGCTCACGGATGAAGAGCTGGTTGAGCAGATCAAGGAGAATCCCTATCTTCAGTATTTCATTGGCTTGAAGGCCTTTCAGGATTCGGCCCCGTTTGATCCATCGATGATGGTGTTTTTCCGCAAGCGATTGCCGGAAGCTGTGATCAATGACTGCAACGAGCGGATTGTTCGTCATGGCTTGTCTGCCATTCAATCAGAGACAGCCGATGACCATGATGATGGTGACCAGGATGGCGGCTCAGCCAGCAGTGCCGCTCAACAGGGGCCGACGACCAAAGCGGTGAGCAACCAGGGATCCCGGCTGATTGATGCCACATGCGCGCCAGCTGATATCAGGCATCCGACTGATCTATCCCTTCTCAATGAAGCACGTGAAGTCACCGAGAAATTGATTGACGCGATGCACCCTCCGGTCAGGGAGGTCTTTGGGCCCAAGCCTCGCACACACCGGAAGAAGGCCAGGCAGCAGTTTCTTGCGGTGGCCAAGAAGAAGAGGCTTGGCATTAGCAAGATCCGCAAAGCCATCAAGCAGCAAATTGGCCATCTTGATCGCAATCTTGCCAGCATCGACGACCTGATCGATTGCGGCGCAAGCCTCCTGGCAGCTGGTCGGTACTGGTGCCAGAGGCTTCTAGTGGTCAGCGAACTGGTTCGACAACAGCGAATTCTCTACCACTCAGATAGCAGAAGGATCCCTCACAGGATCGTCAGCTTGTATCAGGCTCATATCAGACCGATCGTGCGCGGCAAGGCGCGTCTTGATTACCCAGCTCGCTCCGCAGCAGCCACCTTGGGGCCATAGAGTGGTACACAAATACCAGTCCGGCCATGGCCCGCAGCGCGATCCAGTTCCAG
>Ga0208482_1000168_pt1 | contig 21999 bp, 12 predicted proteins | sample LakMenEpi26Sep10_FD_150737 | JGI IMG/M metagenome (GOLD analysis project Ga0208482, IMG submission 150737) | Freshwater microbial communities from Lake Mendota, WI - 26SEP2010 deep hole epilimnion (SPAdes) | ecosystem: Environmental > Aquatic > Freshwater > Lake > Epilimnion/Euphotic zone ... | reverse complement strand
AAGCCGTAGATATCTGCAGAGGGCCCGATTTCTGCAGTTTTACCCATGGCTTGTTCGGGTGCCATGTAACTCGGGGTGCCCATGATCGCACCTTCCCGGGTTTGAATGGAATCGCCTTCCAAAGTTTTTGCCAAACCAAAGTCGGTGATCTTGGGTACAAATGAATCTAACGGAATGGTTTCGAAATCCACATCTTCACCCGCTTGATCGGGGGGCGATAGCAGAATATTAGCAGGCTTCAAATCTCTGTGGACGATCCCCTTACGATGCGCAAAATCCATTCCCTCTGCGATTCCCCGCATCATGATTGCTGCCTGCCTGGCGGTGGGGATGTTGTTTTTAATGCGCGAAGATAGAACCCCTCCAGAAACAAATTCCAGTGAAAAGAATGGCAGATTATCTATTTCTCCAATTTCGTATATTTTGACGATGTTAGGATGATCAAGCTTTGCGACAGCTTCGGCTTCGATGCGGAAGCGTGCGATTTCTATTTTGCTTGCACGCCCTGCTGAAAGAATCATTTTTAACGCAACAAGTCTTTTTAGTCCTGTTTGTTTGGCTTTATAGACAACGCCCATTGCACCCCGGCCTAACTCTCCTAAAATTTCATATCCTTCGGGTGCTTTTGCTACATGCTTTTTTGTTGAAACTTTGATCTTTGGCACTGGGTTGGTTTGTGATCCGCTTACAATTTTTATGTTTTGGTGAACCCCGGTTTGTTCTAATGGGAGATTACTTAAGGCATTTGTTGGGATGTCAAAATTTGGTTGTTTCTGGATGCGGGTATCAGGGCCTGGCACCATGTCCAATGTTGCTTGAGGGCCTTCCGTGTCTGTACCGGAATTTTGATTCGTTGGGCTATTTAGATTTGGTTTTTTCTGAATGCGTGTATCAGTGCCTGGTCCCATTTCCAAAGTGGCTTGGTGTTCGCCTGGTTCTGTACCGGAATTTTGATTCATCGGGTTATTTAGATTTGGTTTTTTCTGAATGCGTGTATCAGGGCCGGGTCCCATTTCCAAAGTTGCATTTGGATTATTTATCGCTTCAGTTTTTTGGGCATCCACTGTTTTTATGTCGCTTGCAATACTAGTGTTTGATTGCGTGGGCGAAATCGATTCGGACTTTAAAAGTTGCGAATCGAGCAGGGTGCCTTGCAAATCTTGAGTACCTGATTGGTTGGAGTTGGACTTTTCATTAGGTGGCGAGGTTGGCTCGAGGGTGTTTTCAATCGAATTGGATTGGTCTAAAAAAATAAGCTTTTCAGTTGGGGGAGGAAGTTGGCTATCTAAAAGGGTACCGGTTCCATCGGAAGATTCGATTTCCAATAGTTTTTCACCACAGGTAGGGCATTCGACAACCTGAGTTGTATTGCTATCAGTAGTTGGAAATGAATGGCCATTTTTGCATATAAACATGATGTTTTTGGAATAAATCCAATCCCTAAAATAAGATCAGCCTTGAGATTATTTAAAATCCATTGTATTGGACCATTCTGGCAGGTAATTCTGCGTAAATAAAGCATAAAAATTCGGGCTTCGAGTGTCTTTTGAACCATTAGATGGATAGGATATAATAGTTTTTCCGATATTAACTAAGATTTCAGCCCTGTTTTCAAATGCTTCTTGAGTTAAAACAGATAATTTGGTAGGATTAGGGTTATGTTTAATCGGGAACATCGATGTGAAAATATTGCGTGATTTTAATATTTGGGCAAACTCTAATAAACTGCTCCTAAAATTGGGTGGTCTGGATCGCTACATTCATTCCCGAATGCTTCAATTGGAAACCCTTGAAGGCCGTATTACCCCCGCAACTTTCACGGTTGTTAATAATTTGGATGCTGGAACTGGATCTTTAAGGCAAGCAATTACCGATGCCAATAATAATTCCGGGTCAGACATAATTAATTTTGCCATTACAGGTGGCACTGGCGCAATTCAAACCATCACGCTTGCCACTGCTTTACCTTTGATTACGGATCAAGTTGCCATCGATGGCACCACCCAGTCAGGGTATAGCGCTAACACCTTGTTAGTAGGCGCTGGTAATAATTCGGCCATTAAAATCCAACTGGACGGTTCGAATTTTACTACGGGTAGCGGAATCGTAGGATTATATTTTAATACTCCGGGAAGTTCTGTAACGGGTTTATCCTTCGTCAACTTCCCTTTTGCCATTTATGCAAATAACAACAACATAACGATTAAGGGTAACTACTTTGGTCTCAATGCAGATGGTACTGCTCAATCAAACGGCTTAAGCGGGGTTGGTGTTGATGTTGCGACAGTTAATGGTGCAATTGTTGGTGGTAACACCGCTGCAGATCAAAATGTTTTTGGTAATCTAACCACTGGCATTCTTCAAATTGCAGGTAGTGGCAGTAGTTTTACAGGTAATCGTATTGGATTGGGTAAAACCAATACCAGTTTCATGCCAAATACCACAGGGATACAGATCAACAACAATGCTAATGTTGATGCCCTTAATCATTCCATTTCCGCGAACTTAATTGGGAAGAATACCACGGGTATCAAGCTTATAGGTTTACAAGGTGGTACTGGAACCGTCACAGGAACTCAAATTGTTGGAAATCTAATTGGTACCGATAGCTCGGGTTCCACCAATAATCTTGGGAACTCAGGCGATGCGATATCTATTGATAATAGTGTTATTAACACAACGATTGGGAACTCTGAAAAACCAAATACGATTGCTTATTCCAATCAAAATGGAGTGCTGATAACTGGTGCAGCTTCGGTGGGAAATATAATCGAGTATAACAACATCCGTGACAATTTAGGTCTTGGAATTCTTCTTCTTAATGGTGCTAATAGTAACATTGCATCCCCAGTTCTGACCCAGCAACTTTCAAACGGAACCGCTGGGTTTACTTATTCGGGTTTTGTAAATGGTGTAGCAAACACTCAATATACCGTTGATTTTTATTCATCGCTAATTTCAGATTCGCGATCCCAGGGCGCTAATTATCTTGGCTCCACTAAGGTTACCACCGATGCCAATGGTAATATTGGCTTTACTGGTTTTGCTCCCACGCAAAATCAAACCTCCCAAGGTGAAGATTATGTGGTGACTGCAACTGCAACAAATCTTGGTATCGGAACTTCAGTATTTTCCGCAGGTCCGCCCGCACAAATTAGCGTTGTTTCAGGAAGTAGCCAAACCACCTTGGTTGGGACTGCATTTGCAAACCCATTAACAGCCAAGGTTGTGGATTCGCGTGGCGACCCTGTGCCAAACATTCAGGTGCAATTTGCAGCGCCTAATTCGAATCCCCCAACAAATCCTGCAACCGGAACCTTTCCGGTAAATCAACAATCCATCATCGCCATTACCAATACGGTTGGGGAGGCTGCTTCTACGACATTAACAGCCAATAACTTTGCCGGTAACTTTATTGTGTTAGCCCAAGATGTTAACAATGCGGGTATCGCCCCGGCAAATTTTGCATTAACCAATACTACGGCAGCGCCTACCATAACTTCCTTCACGCCAACTTCAGGGCAGGTGGGAACTTCCGTAGTGATTTCAGGTTCAGGTTTTGAAGGGTCAGTACAAGTCAATTTTAATGGTGTTACAGCAACTAATGTGGTTATAAATTCTGCCACCCAGATAACTGCAAGGGTGCCTACAGGCGCAACTACAGGGCTTATTTCGGTGACTACTTCAGGTGGAACAGTTACGACTACCACTAATTTTACAGTTACTCCCACTGCTGCAGTAACTTATAGCGTAACCAATACTTTAGATTCAGGATTAGGTTCGTTAAGACAAGCTATCAATGATGCCAATGCAACCGCAGGCAATGACATTATTAATTTTAATTTCGCTACTGGTTCCGGCCCTTACATTATTACCTTAAATTCGTCACTGCCCAACATTTTGGCTGCATCTAGCTCAGGCTCTGTTACCATTACTGGCCTTGGCGCTACCTTGCTTACCATTGACGCTAACAAAAACAACTTTAGAATTTTTAGCATCGACTCTGGTGGTAATCTCTCCATCTCCGGCGTGACTATTTCCGGGGCAATAACCAGTGATGGCGGGGCCTTTAATAACCAAGGCATCCTTACCATTTCCAATTCCGCTCTCTCCGGCAATAATGCTAGTCGTGGGGGTGCCATCGCAAACAGCGGAGGCGGTACCCTCACGGTCAGTAATTCCACCCTCTCTGGCAATACTGCAATCAACGGCGCTGGCATTTACAACACCGGCGGTAGCACCCTTACCGTCATCAATTCCACGCTTTCTGGCAATACTGCAACCAACGGCGGTGGCATCTTAAACAACTTCGGCAGCACCCTTGCGGTCATTAATTCCACGCTCTATGGCAATACTGCAAGTAAAGGCGGAGGCATCTTTAGTGATAACAACCTTACGGTCACAAATTCCACGCTCTCTGGCAATTCTGCTACAGTTTCGGGCGGCGGTATCTTTAGCAACGGTGGCAATCTCAACATCGCCAACACTATTATTGCCAACAGTGCCAGCGGTGGTGATTACGCTGGTACCGGCACCATAGGTACTAATTCCAACAACCTTGTCGAAGATGGATCTATTACAAATGGCTCTAGCACCCCGACAGGTTCGGGAGACATTTCCGGCGATCCTAACCTTGGCCCTTTACAAGACAACGGTGGCCCTACCTTTACCATGGCTTTAGGTGTGGGCAGTGCCGCTATTGGAGCTGGTAATGCAACAATAAGTAATGCCGCCCCTATCAATGGTTTGGATCAGCGTGGCTATGTCCGCTCTTCCACCGCTCCCAGCATTGGTGCATTCGATTTGCCTACTATAACTTCCTTCACGCCAACTTCAGGGCCAACAGGAACTTCGGTAGTGATTTCAGGTTCAGGTTTTGTAGGGTCAGTTCAAGTTAACTTTAATGGTGTAGCAGCAACTAGTGTTGTTGTTAACTCTGCCACTCAGATAACTGCAACGTTACCTGCAGGCGCAACTACCGGCCCTATTTCTGTGACTACTTCAGGTGGAACAGTTACGACTACCACTAACTTTACAAATACTTCAAATATTGTTTCTAGTTTTAAAGTAGAACTTGCAAACCCGGGGCAGCAAATTTTTGCTGGTGTACCCGTAAGTGTTACAATTACCGCACTCAACGGCAACGGCGGAGTGGATTCCAATTTTGTTGGTTTTGTTAATATTTCAACTACCGATACTTCGGCGACCATTCCTGATAATGTTGCATTTGTTGCTGGTGATAATGGTGTTGTTGCTATTACTGCAATTTTTCGTACCCTAGGGTCAGTTACTGTCACTGCAAATTTTAATGGCAATGTTACAGGTAGCGGATCTGGAATTGTATTGCAAGCATCTAATGAACCGTTTCAGGTTTCATCCCCAAGTGAGCCTGTTCCTTTCCCTCTTGGTGTCAGCATCACCAAGGATCTTGCGATTCTTACTGGAGTGACTTCTGCAACGCTTTCTGATTATGTAGCAACGATAGTGTGGGGTGATGGCAGCCAAAATAGCGCAGGCACATTCACTCCATCACCTAATCAACCAGGTGTATTTCAAGTTTTAGGCACGCATACCTATAATTCACTTGAAGTGTTTACCGGCTCGGTGACCGTTACAAGGATTTCTGATAATACAAGTTCTTCAAGCAGCTTTAATGCAGTGGTTCTTACGCCAAGCCAAAAAGATCAATTAAATGGCGCCAGTGGAGCAATATTGCCTCCCGGAGGCCAATCCGCGGATGTCAGGATTAACGGTATTAACACCTTTTACAAACAGCCCCAAACTAATCCCAAAACCGTTATTTTGTTTGCAGGCTCATTTATTGATAATCCCCAATCTTATGCACCAACGCTGCCTGCCCAAAACTTTTATGATGTCCGCTTGATCAACCCTGAACCGGGGGCTTTGCTTACCCTCACTGCTAACTTTTCTGGTGGCTTGCAGCGGGGCTCTTCTCCTTATTTGCAGTTTGCGCAAGATACCTCAACTTCCTACCAAAATGTTGTCTCCGCAAACAACCTCGTGATCATTAATTATATCGATAGCACGATCACGGTTTATCTTGATCGAACCAGTTTCCCACTTATTAACAACTTAAGAGGTACGGTTTTTGCGGTGGTAACCAACACCACCCAGGTATCCCCCAATACTATCACCATTCTGCCCGCAACTTTTACCGGTGGCACAGCGGTTAGCATTGCATGGGGCGCTTCTTCAACTTTGGTGGATGTTGCAGCCGCCGCAAGCGCTTCCAATACAACACTTACCTTCCAGAATTCCAGACAAACTACTTTATCGCTTGCGCCCTCGCAATCTAATGGAACAGTTCTTTTACGGGCTTCGAATTATGGCGGTACAACCAATGATGAAGCTGGTAAGGAAACCATCAAACAATTGATCAACCCTGATATTATTCAGAAGTTAATCAGGGGTACGATTGGAATCGGGCCAGAAGTGATAGGCGGCATGATCAAAATGATGCTGCCTGAAAATGCGGGTGATTTTTTAAAGGAATGGTCGAAAGTAATTTCCGAAATCAAGTCTGTTCCTAATGATATTATCACCCCCAAATTGAATGCGATTCCCCAAACCAATAATGGCTTATCCACCGACAAACCCGAAGAATGTGACGATTCTTTGTTTGAAGATGCAGCATTCGATGATATTTCAAAAATCAGCTCCCCTCTAGGCTTGGTGGATGGATCTGACTCCAATTTAAATGGGGTTTCTTCAGATTCTATGCTTGAGGAACTCGCTTTTTGTGGGGAAATCAATTGGGCAGGGTTGGCACTTTCAACCCTCACTCTCTCGCAATTCCGCACTTTTTCCAAGGATAAGCCCAAGCGTGTTCGTCCCATCAAGGTTGGCGCCTAAGCAAATATCCCAAACTTTATAGCCATCTGATTGCTCCACAGCGAGTGAAGTGTTAACATTATTTATGTGGTTTGTTATTTTTGCTTTTTTCGGTGTGATTGAATTATTATGCGTGATCCCTTTTCTTGGTCCATTCCGTTAGGCAGGGTCTTTGGTATCCTCGTTCGGGTGCATATTTTGTTCCCCTTGGTTGCCCTCGGTTTGATCATGCGTATCAGCTTTTCTAAGCCTTCACCGCCCGATCATACTTGGATTGATGCGTTGCAATTGACCATGCTCTGGTTTTTTTCGGTATTGCTGCATGAGTTGGGCCATTGCTTTGGGGCCCGGAAAATGAATGGCGATGCCACCGAAATCATGCTTTGGCCTTTAGGTGGATTAGCGCAGGTTGATATCCCAAAAAATCCCCGGGCGCATTTCATCACCGCTTTATCTGGCCCACTTGTCAACCTTGCACTTTGCTTTTTATGCGCTCTTACGCTAGCGTTTATCGGCTCTTCTTTCCAACCCCCTTGGAGCCCCTTCTGGCCACCTTTCCGCATCGATGCCGAAGGCACCCTGAGCCTTGTCACTTGGGCAGGGTTTCTTGAAGAAACTACTTCTTGGTTTCCTATTTTTCTTTCCAGACTCTTTTTCGTCAACTGGACGCTATTTCTGCTTAATGTTCTTCTGATAGGTTTCCCGCTGGATGGTGGCAGAATGTTGCAAGCTTTTCTCTGGCCCAGAATTGGGTATCGCCAATCAACTATCATGGTGATATTCACTGGCTTTGGTTGCATGTTTCTCGTGGGCTTGTTTGGAATCATATTCAATGAAGTGATGGTTTTGTGTCTTGCTGTTTACATTTATGTTGCATGCAAGAATGAATGGCAGATTCTGGAAATGGAAACATCTGATTACGAATCTGGGTATGATTTTTCTCAAGGGTATACCAGCTTCGAAAGAGATGATCCGGAAGTTCCTGCAAAGCCCAGATTGAGCTGGTGGGAACGATGGAAAAAAGCCCGCACTCTCAAAAAAATCCAGAGCATCATCAAGCAGCAGGAAGACGAAGAAGCCCGCATGGATTCTTTGCTTGATAAACTTCACCGCGAGGGGTTTAAATCCCTTACTGAAGAAGAACATAGATTCATGAAGCGTTTCAGTGATCGTTACAAAAACCGTTCCCAGTAATCTTTAATTTGGAGAAATGTTCGGGCTGGTTTCTTTAACCAGCTTCGAACCTATTTATTATGGCTGATCTTATCCAACCCAGAACCCTTAAAGGGTTTCGTGATTACCTTCCTTCTCTTATGATTCCCCGCGAGGAAATCCTGCAGAAGGCCCGTACCGTTTATCGATCTTTTGGATTTGCACCCATCGATACACCCGCCCTTGAATACACAGAAATCCTACTAGGTAAAGGTGGCGCCGAATCCGATAAACTTATCTATCGTTTCAAGGATCATGGCGATCGCGATATTGCTTTACGCTTCGATCTTACCGTACCTTTCGCACGCTTTGCCGCACAGCATGTCCCTACTCTTGGCACACCTTTCAAACGTTATCATATGGGCCCTGTTTGGCGTGGCGAAAATACAGCCCATGGCCGTTACAGAGAATTCTGGCAGTGTGATTTTGATACCATTGGCACCACCTCGAATTCTTCCGACATCGAAGCTGCACTTGTTATCAACGCATTGCTTGCTGCGATTGGATTCGAGCGCTTCGAAATTCATGTCAACAATCGTTTGATTCTCTCAGGCTTGCTTGAAGAACTTGGCCTTGCGGATAAATCCGTCGCTGTACTTCGCGCCCTTGATAAGCTTCCCAAAGTTGGCGTCGAGCCTGTTGTTGAAGAAATGGTATTGCATGGCGTTGATGCGGAAAAAGGCAGGAAGGTTCTTGAACTTGCAGGTTTTAAAGGCACTAACGAAGAAATCCTCGCCTTTGTCTCGCAAAAGTTTGGCAACAATCCCAAAGCTGCAGAGGGTGTTAAAAGATTAAGCGAATTGCTTATCGTCGCACGCGAATCAGGCGTCCCTGATGAAAGATTACGCATCGATCTTTCCATTGCACGCGGTTTGGATTACTACACCGGAACCATCTTTGAAACGTTCCTTTCCGACCTCCCTAGCATCGGCAGTATTTGTTCTGGCGGGCGTTACGATAACCTTGCTGGCCTCTACACCAAAATGCCTTTGCCTGGCGTTGGCGCATCGCTTGGATTGGATCGCTTACTTGCTGCGATGGAAGAACTAAAAATCTTGGGTGGCGTGCAGGCTAGCGCCCCAGTTTTTATCGTTCGTTTTGCTGATACTCCTATCGGGGTTTACGAAAAGCTTGCTGCAACTTTGCGTGCTGCAGGTGTTGGTGTTGAGGTTTTTTTTGAACCTAAAAAAATAGGTCAGCAATTGCAATATGCGGAGAAGCGCGGGTTTCGCTTTGCCCTAATTGCAGGCCCAGATGACTTTGCTTCCAAGAAGTTCAAAATCAAGGAACTTGCTACTAGGCAGGAAGCAGATTACGATGAAGCAATCATTGTTTCCCAGTTGCGTACCATGCTGGGGATTGGCTTGCCCGGATAATTTTCATCCCTCGGCCCAGGAGGGTTTTATGGATCGTGGCAATCACTACGAGTCTGCTTTTGAATCGTATTTACAGAATAACAAGATCTGCTATGTTGCTGTTGATGAGCAGCGCAGATCCTGCCTTGGTGGCGAACCCGTTAAAAGCCTAGATTTTATCCTTTACGCAGAATCAGGCGCTCGATTCGTGGTTGATGTAAAAGGCAGGAAGTTCCCTGGTGGTCCTCCCGAAAAACCTAAAAAGGTTTGGGAATGCTGGTCAACCATTGATGATGTGGAAGGCCTAGAGCGATGGGCTGGGATGTCGGGCCCAACTTTCCAAGGCTTATTAGTTTTTATTTACGATATCGCTAATGAAGTCAACTTCCCTGAAAATACCGAAGATTTTTGGAAGTTCAGGGATAAAAGATATTTGGCACGAGCCGTTTTAATATCTGATTACAGGGCCCAGATGCGTGAAAGAAGCCAGAGTTGGCGAACAGTTGATTTGCCAGGCAAAGTTTTTCGCTCTTTGGTTAAGCCTCTTCGATATTTTCTTGAACTTCCTGAAATAGAGGAAGAGTTTGAAACAGACTGGTAACTTTATGAATCGTTGTAAATTTGGTGTGAAGCTCGAATGTTTTGGGGTCCCTTTGCGTAAAGCTCTTTTGCTTGCTGCTCAAGCAGGTGCGCAAGGCGTGCAATTTGATGTCAAAGGCGAACTTTCCCCGGATAAACTTTCCGAGTCTGGGCGCAGAGAAATCTCGTATCTCCTCAGATCTTATAATCTTAAGCTTGCTTCTATCTTTTGCCCGCTACGCAATGGGCTCGATGTTGCACTCGATCAGGAACAGCGCATCCTTCATCTTAAAAAAGTCATGGATCTCGGGTTTGATCTCGGCTGCAATGTGCTAGCCCTTCATGGAGGGCAGATTCCCCAAGAAAAAGAAGATAAACGCATTGCGGCTTACACTGAATCGCTTTCTTATTTAGGCGCACATGGCGACCGAATAGGCGTTTCTCTTGCTTTGGAAACAGGGCAGGAATCGGGCAAAGTGTTGCTAGATTTCCTTTCTCAGATTGATTCGGGAGCTTTGGGTGCCTCTCTAAACCCAGGTAGTTTAACGATCAATGGCTTTGATCCCTTGCAGGCGGTTCTTGATCTTGGTTCACGAATCAAACTAGTTCATGCGAGAGAATTCCAAAGCAATGGGCCAGGCAGAGCTGCACGCGAAGTACCTCTTGGTCATGGTAATTTTGACTGGAATTCCTTAATGGTTTACCTAGATCAATCTGGCTATCAGGGCTTTTTGATTTCTGAAAAAGAAGAGGGAGATGACAAAGCAGAACAATTGGTTCATGGCCTTCGATTCCTTAAGGCTTTGGGCAATATTGGCTCTTGAATTCCCTTCCCTCCTTTGCGATTATCGTTGCATCTAAACTTCATTTCCAATCAGAGGTTTATTATGAATCGTCGAAGCTTTATCGCTACTACTGGTGCAAGTGTAGTCTCTTGGAATGCTTTTGCTGCACCATCTGAAAAAGTAAATATTGGAATTATGGGTGCAGGAGGCAGGGGCACTGCACTTGCAAAATCATTTTCTAAAATCCCGGGTGTGCAGATTGGTTTTATCGCGGACCCCGATTTTAATCGTGCCACCAATTCCGCAGGCGAGGTCGAGAAAATCTCTGGCAAGGCACCTAAGGTCGATAAGGACTTCAGAAAAATCCTCGATGATAAGGATATCGATGTTTTTGTTTGTGCGGCTTGCAACCATTGGCACGCCCACTCCACTATCCTTGCAGTAAAAGCAGGAAAGCATACTTATGTCGAAAAACCCTGCAGCCATAATCCTCGCGAAGGCGAAATAATGGTTGAAGCTGCTGCTAAGTACGGCAAACTTGTGCAGATGGGGAATCAAAGGCGCACCTGGCCTAAAATTCGCCAAGCAATTGATCTTATCCATAAAGGTGAAATCGGCGAAACTCACCTCGCTCAATCTTGGTATTTAAATAGCAGGCCTTCCATCGGCAAAGGTATTGAAAAACCCGTACCCGCTGGCTTAGACTTTGATTTATGGCAGGGCCCTGCCCCGCGTAAAGCTTATAAAGATAACTACCTTCATTACAACTGGCATTGGTTCTGGCACTTGGGTAATGGCGAACTGGGAAATACCGGCATCTATCTGATTGATGTTTGTAGATGGGGCTTAGGCGTCGAATTCCCAACTTCCGTTCATTCTTCTGGTGGAAGGTATATGTACAAAGACGATCAGGAAACCCCCGACAAGCACATGGTTGAATTTAATTTTAACCAAGGCAAGCATATCTAATGGCTTGGTCTTAGCTGTAACCGTTTACCTGAATGCAACACCCCTGATATTCTTTTTGTTGGCTCTAAGGGAACAATTGCTATCAAAGGTAGCGATTATATCGTTTATGACTCCAAAGGGAAAGAAACCAAGAAGGCGACAGGCGATGGGGGTGAATCGCAGCACCTTGCTAACTTTATTTCAGCAGTTCGTGGCAATGGCAAGTTGAATTCCCCTATTCCAGAAGAGCATAAGAGTACTTTGCTTTGCCATTTGGGCAATATTTCTCAGCGAACGGGCAGAACCCTTAAGTGCGACTCCTCTAATGGTATGATTTTAAACGACCCCGATGCTAAGAAACTGTGGACTAGAGAGTATGAGTCGGGTTGGGAGCCAAAACTTTAGGGTTTTTAAGGATTTCACAACTTAGGTTTTTATCCATGTTTGTCATTAATTAAAATTAATTAGAGTTGAAGATTGAATTACTCTTATTATTGTGATAAATTAATCATTGTTCTGTCTGGCATTGCAAAATGCTGTGCAGGACTCATTTCCCCGGGTTGCATCCTAGAGCGAGCAAGGTCGTTAAACATCTTGTTACGGTTGCAACCCACTCTTACTAAAAAGCATGTCGATGTCGAAAGTGCTAAGTTAAATAATTAAGTCTTAAAGTTGCGCTTCGAAGTGTATTGGGAACAGTTTTCAAAATCTTTTTTAAGTCTTAAAGGTTAATGTTGTTTTTAATTAAGATGTCGCCATGGCCTTGTAGGCTGCAAACTAGAGCGAAACAAGAAAGATTAAATGGTAGTCATCTCGTTACGGTTGCAATCCATAATTATATGATAGGTTGGAATAATTAAATTTTGATTAAGATTGTAAAACCGAGTAGATATTTTTGTATATCGGTCTGTATTATTTGTCCGTTTAGGAGAGGCCTTAGCTGTCACGAAAATTTAGAGTTTAAGGTTAGTTCCAAATGGGCTAAAATAGCATGTTTAGGCCCATTTTTGTCTGATAATCAGAGAATATAGCTCTATGGTTTAAAGGCGAACCTTATTTAGTTTGGGCAGTTTTGAAAATAGTTTTAAAAAAATTCATAAATTTTGTCATTTTAATTCATGTAAATCGCATTTATATTATAGGAATAAGGTGTCAAGTTTATTGAGGCCTAAAAATTCCTTAGTTTATTTGTTGGTTTTTAATTTTGCACTTCCCCCGGGTTGCTGCCTAGAGCGAGCAAGGTCGTTAAACATCTTGTTACGGTTGCAACCCATTCTTTCTTTATTTAATCCACATAGGGGTCTGCGCCCAAATCCTTGAGGATTTCCTGTCTTTGCTTTTCATGAACCAGCAAGTCTACCCTTGAAAGATAATGTCTTCTTTCCACCCGATGTTGCGCCAGCTTAAACATGGCAAGATACTTGTTCCATTCACGGATGGTGCCTGAGATCCCTAGATTTTTTAGTTTCATCTGCCTGCCTTGGCCCAGCCCTTCCAATAATTCATCATCCAACGATAAGAAAAATTGAGCACTCCCCGGATCTCCCTGACGCCCTGCTCGCCCCGCCAACTGGCGATCAATTCGTATTGATTCGTGCCTTTCTGTTCCTAATACATGCAAACCGCCTGCAGCGATTACTTCCTTGCATGGCTTGATATCTGTTCCTCTCCCAGCCATGTTGGTTGCAATCGTGATTCTTCCAAGCTGCCCCGCTTGTTCGATAATCTTTGCTTCGAGTTCATGATTCTTTGCGTTAAGAACCTGGTGGATCAATCCTGCATCATGAAGTTTCTGGCTTAGTATTTCCGATTTGTCAACGCTCCTAGTTCCAATAAGAACGGAACGGCCTTCGGTCCTCAGCTTTTGAATTTCATCCACGATGGCATCGAATTTAGCATTTTCATTAGGGTAGACTTTGTCGGGCCATAATTGTCTTAGAATGGGTTTGTTTGTAGGAACGCACACCACCCAGATTTTATATACCCTTCGGATTTCCATCCGGTTTTGCAATGCGGTACCTGTCATCCCACCCAGCTTTTTGTAAAGCCTGAAATAACTTTGAAAGGTTATTTGTGCTGCATGTTCATCACTATGAGTAACCGGTATTTTTTCCTTGGCTTCCACTGCTTGATGAAGCCCATCACGCCAATGCCTATCAGGCATTCTTCTACCCGTAAATTCATCAATGATCACGATCTTGTTTTTGTCAACAAGGTAATGCTGGTTTAATTTGAACCGATAATGCGCTTGAATAGCCTGTTCCATGGCTTCGTGCAACTTGTCGAGGGCATCGCCATGGGGCCCTGAAGGTGGGTTTGAATAGCGGACAAGGTGTTTGCCCAAGGCGGTAAGTTCAAGTTTTTGCAATTGCGGGTTAAAGATGAAATGCTGGCCGGCTTCCATTCTTTGAACTAGATCATCGGCCCAGAGGTAAACCACTTGTTCTTCAGGGGTTGCAGGTCTAACTTGCCCGCTGATGATAAGAGGGGTTCTGGCTTCATCGATAAAAATATTATCAGCTTCGTCAACAAGAGCGAAGTGGTGGCCACGTTGGACAAAGTTAGATGTAGGGGTTGCGTTTCCTGCCAGCCAAGGAGACCAGAACGGAGATTCCGCACCTTTGCCATCGGCTATTTTCAGGCGATCGCGTAAAAAATCGAAACCATATTCGCTGGCAGTGGCGTAAGTGATATCGCACTTGTAAGCATTTTGGCGATCGACATCCGACATTTGTTGCTGCAGAATACCGGTGGACATCCCCAAAGCTGCATATACAGGTTTAAGCCATTCGCCATCGCGGCGTGAAAGATAATCGTTTACGCTTGCAACATGAACGCCTTTTCCTGCCAAGCCATTTAAGAAAGCAGGAAGACTTGCGACCAAGGTTTTTCCTTCGCCTGTTGCAAGTTCTGCAAGTGCCCCGCCATGAATGACTGCACCAGCAACCAACTGCACATCAAATGGGCGCATGCCTAGAATTCGTTTACTTGCGACAGAAGCTAGGCCAAAAGCTTCTGGAAGCATTTTGTCTAATGATTCGCCGCCTCGGGCACGGCCTTTCATTTTCTTAGATATTTCGAGTATTTCAAAATCGGTGAGTTTGTCGAATTCGGATTCCCAATGGCGGATTTTTGGCACCTGCAAGGCTGCATATGCCAACCTTCTATCCCAAGGCGAACCAAACCACGATACTAATTGATTTTTCCACTGGCTTCCAAACCGATCTGTGCGGTTTAGTGATTCCAGTTTGCCAGCGTCATGCTTGGCTGATTCTTCTACTCGATGCGTTGAAGATTGCTCCACGGTCAAACCTCATGTTTTGAAAGCGTATCTTTTCACTTACTTATATTGTAATGGAGTTTTAAGAAATGATTAACATAATATCAAATAAAAGAGGCCTTCAGATTGCCAACCACCTCTCCCAATGGTTGACAACCCGAAGGCCAAGAAGGACTAACAAAGGTTCCTTTATTCCAGCCCAACCAACCCGCTGTTCTATCTCTCCAATAGCCAGCGCGGGTCGGCTGGTTCTGGTCGGGGCGCCTCCGCAAGCGCACAGTACTTCTAGAGCAAAAGCCGGGCCAATTATTAATCAGTATCTCGTAAAAAATTAAATTTTTGCTGTAAACCTATTTGCTACAATAGTTTAAGTTATTTTAATTATGTTGATAGCTGGGCCGAATCTGATATTCAAAGCAGCCTCTGCTAGTTTTTTAAGCAAGTCTGCTTTGGTTTTGAGCTTTGGAAATCTAGTGAAGCGAGGTAATAAGTAGGTAAAATAACTACTTCAAGGGTTATTACTTTGAAACTTCCCTTTCTTTTGGTCTATCTTGGTTGCATTCCTTCCGATTTTAGTGAGGAGGGGCACTAGACCTTGTCTACTTTTCCTTCTACCATGCTTTTTGTTCGGGTTTTGCTACTTGAGGTTAACCATGGCTACTGATTTTCGATTGAAAGAGATTCTGCCTGAAATTACCGAGTCAATTGTTGCTACTTACACAGAGTGCAATATGACTAGTCATTTGGGCCACAAACCGTTGCCTAGCAGGGAAGCTGTTAATGCCATGCTTGCAGACCTTTTGGATATCCTCTTCCCCGGGTATTTCCGCAGGCAAAACCTTCACATTGCCAATGTTGAATATTATGTAGGCGACCTTATCGATGGCTTGCATGATAAGTTAATCATTCAAATCACCCGGGCTTTACGCCATGAACAGGAAAACCAGGCATCCCCAGAAATCAATAAACATGATCTCGAAGCAATAGCGCAACAACGCACACTCGATTTTCTCAAAAAACTTCCCGAAATCCGCATGGTGCTTGAACATGATGTGCAGGCCGCTTTTGAAGGCGATCCCGCTGCCAAGGGCCATCACGAAATTATTTTCTGCTATCCAGGTATCGAAGCTATTTCCATTTACAGGCTGGCTCATCAATTATTGCTTCTTGGTATTCCTCTCATTCCCAGAATGATGACTGAATATGCACATAGCAAAACGGGGATTGATATTCATCCAGGGGCTCGGATCGGACCGCGCTTTTTTATCGATCACGGTACGGGTGTGGTCATTGGCGAGACCTGCGACATTGGGGTTAATGTAAAACTTTATCAAGGTGTTACTTTGGGAGCACTTTCATTCCCCAAAGATTCCTCGGGTAATATTATCCGTGGCAAGAAGCGCCATCCCACACTTGAAGATGATGTAGTTGTGTATGCCAATGCCACCATTCTTGGGGGCGATACCATTGTGGGTAAGGGCACGGTGATTGGCTCGAATGTATGGCTTACGCAAAGTGTTGCTCCTGGTAATGTTGTTGCACTTGAAAAACCAGTGCTACGCATGAAGGGCCCTGCAGGCAAGGATTCCGGGCTTCATTACAGCATCTGAAAGCCACAAAGAATGCACACTCAGCTTCTTAAATTAGATCCGGATAATCCAGACCTTGAAGTTCTTCGTGAAGCCTCCTTGATTCTTAATCAAGGGGGCTTGGTTGGAATCCCCACGGAAACCGTGTACGGCTTGGCTGCAAATATCTTTGACGCATCTGCAGTTGCGAAAATTTATACTGCGAAGGGTAGGCCAGGAAACAACCCCCTTATTGTTCATGTGCATTCGGTGGAGCAGGCCAAAACTTTGGTATTAAACTGGAATGAAAGCGCCCAGAAACTTGCTGAGGCATTTTGGCCTGGGCCTTTTACCATGGTGCTCGATAAAAAAGATCTGGTTCCTGATTGTGTAACAGCGGGCGCTTCAAGCGTTGCGATTCGTATTCCCAAACTTTTTGTCACCCGCAAATTAATCGAGATTGCAGGGGTGCCACTTGCTGCACCCAGTGCTAACATTTCAGGAGCAATTTCTCCTACCACTGCAAGCCATGTGCTTAAAGACCTCGAAGGCAGAATTGAAATGATTCTTGATGCAGGTCCAGCTTCGGGGGGAATTGAATCCACTGTAATTGATGTTCGATCGAATCCACCCACGCTTCTTAGGCCGGGGTTGGTTACTGTTCAGATGATCGAGGGAATAATTGGTCCGATCAAGCAGCTTCAGCAACTACATTTACATGGTGGTCCTTTTCCCTCCCCCGGGATGATGGCAAGGCATTATGCGCCAAAAACCACCGTTATCAACGTCGAAGGTTCAGGAGTTGAGTTGTTGGAAAAACTAAAAAAAGAAGGGCTTCAAGTAAGGCTGCTGGGATTTAAGACTATAAAAGATGCCGTCTGCTTACCAGATAATCCGGTGGGATATGCCACAATGCTTTACGCAGCTTTACACGACCTTGATGCATTGGGTTTGGATAGAATTATAATTGAATTACCACCCGATGCCCCCCAATGGCTAGCCATCAGGGATCGCTTAAAACGCGCAGCAACACCTGCAGATTAGATCAACCTAGTTGGTGCGTGAAAACCTTATCAGCAAAATCGGACCCTTCCACTAATTTCAGAAGATGCTGATGGTGGGTAAACAATATTACCTGAGTTTTGTTTGAGAACTCCGCAAGGCATCGCAGTGTGGATAACGCACGAGAATCATCAAAGTTAATAAGGATATCATCGAGGATAACTGGAAGAGGTTCGTCAAGTTTTTCTAGGTTGTTTTCAATTCCAGCAAGTCGCAGGGCTAGAAATAGTTGATCCGCGGTACCATCGCTGAGGAAGGCTGTACCTTCGCCAGCCTCAATATGCCCTGCTTCAAAGTTGATGGCGTATTTTTCCTCTGATTCTATTCTTTGCAGTTGCAGTAATTTCTTGCCATCAACATCGGTAGGAACGATTGCAGCCAAGGAGTTATTGGTAAGGGTTTTTAAATAGGAGTTAGCATTCATTAGCATTGGGTCTTGATTATTTTTGCGATAATCCTTGATAGTATTTTCTAGAACTGATTTTGCCAGTGTCAGCATTGCAAATTCTTTTGCCTGTTCCAAGCATTGGGATTTAAGCAATTCCCTTTCCGCACTAAGAATATGCGAGCCAGGTTGTTTCTCAAGTCTTTCGAGGGTTGCTTTTGCGTTGGCAAACTCCTCTACTTCTTTGTCGCGGGCTTTAGAGCACTCTTCCATTTTGGTTTTAATATCCTCAAGTTCACCTGTAATTATGGCTGAGTTTTTGTTCGCCAACTTTTTTGCAAGAGAGGGAATGTCTTCTCCCGAAGCTTCTAAAATAAGCGCATTTTTTGCGTCATCATAATCTTTGGTAGCTTTGGTTTTTTTTCTAATCTCTTCGAAATATTTGGAAAGATCTTCGAGCGGCATGTCTCCCAATGGTTTTAGTGTGGTTATGTGCGTTGATGCATCTTCTTCGATTTTTGCTAGTGCGGCCTCAGCTAGCTTCAAATCAGCCTTCAACGATTTTTGTGAAACTTCCTCTTGCTTAGCATCTGAGGCTTTCTGCCAAAGATCTGCAATCATTCTCTTTATATCTGCAGCTTCGGTAGGGCATTCCTTGATTGAAAGAGTTTCTAATACCTTTGTCAGTTTCCCTAGAATTTCCTTGTTGTCAGATTCCATCTTTCTTATGCGGATTTCTAAATCTCTTGCATCTTTATGATGCTGATGAATATTGGTAATCGCATTCACATGCTGGGCTGCATTATTAGTGCTAGCTTCGGGTGGAAGCTTGAGATTAGCCATCAGTCCGGCCCAAGCTTGATGATTTTCTTTTTGGTTATCTTGAAGCGTTTGCAATTCTGATTGCAAATTGCTTTGATCAGCAACCAAGGCGTCCAATTGTTTTTTGTTGTTGGCTTTTGATAGTTCAAATCTTGCTGCATTACTGATGATTTCTTCTGCTTTAATCCATGCGGTTTCAATTTCGCCCGTAGCAGTTAATTGCAGAAGTTTTTCAAATACAACCGCCTGTGCCTTTTGTTTGGATTCAATGTTTTCAAGTTTAGGCACTAATTCAATGATGGATTGCTGTAATAATTGTGCTTGGGTTCGCCAAGCAAGCATTTGCTCTGGAAGGTTTATTACCGTTAGGGGTATTCCTGCCCAGAGTTTTTGCCAATCTTTTTCCAACTCCGTTTTTGCAGTGTTCGTCTCTACAAGTTTTTGCTCAAATTCTAAGATTTCTTTTTCGAGACCTGCCATGTCTTGGGTTAATTGATTACCCCGGCCCACCTGATCTGCTTGGGAAAATAACTTGTCAGTGAATTGATCTAATTGATGCTGGATGTTTAAGAAGGCATTTTTTACACTAGCGTTGGCCCCAACGATTGCAGTTACTTTTTCGGGTAATGTTGGTGATTTACCTTCAAGCAGATTTTCTATTGCAGTCCAGGTAAGTTCACGGAGGTCTCGTAATCGGGCTAGCTCTTCGCGTGTTAAAAGGACGCCTTCATTTCGCAGTGCTGCTAGGTCCTTTTGTTTTGAATTTAAAGCTTCTTTCTTTCCTTTGATTTCAGTTTTAAGATTTTGCTCTATTGAATGATTGTTTCGAAAAAGGTTGGAAAAATTATTGATTTCTTCGCTAGTTGGAAGTCGCAATTTAAGAAAAGCATCCCAGGCAATCGAAGAATTTGGCAGAGTGCTTAATTTAATTTCAAGGGTAGATTTCTGGGCAGGAATATCTGATGTAAGTTTTTCAAGGTCGGATGGGGCAAGCTTTTTTGCCTTGATGGTTTGAACTAAGGATGTCACTTCTTCTAAAGAAGCGAGGGGTGCCTGGTTTTTCTCTTCCTGTTCTAAATCCTTGATCTTCTTGATTAAAATGTCGATATTTTTTTTAGTGGTTTCAATCAGTGTTTTTTCCGTTGTGATAAGGCTGCTGAGTTCATTGATTTGTATCTGGGTTTTCTGGTCGATGAACAAATCTCGCGACTCATCAAAACCGGTGTTTGTGAAGTAATCCTTTAGCAATTCTCTAATTTTATCCTCTTTTGCTTCTTTATCTTTGTGTCTATTACCAATATCAAGCAGATTTTTAAGAAGCAGTTCGGAACTTTGATTCAAAGTCTCTATTTCGTTTCGGACAGTTAGAATTTTTTCGTTGGGATTTAGATTTTCAAGTTTGGTGCTGATCTCCGAGATTCTTTTTTTCTGTTGTTCAAGTAATGCTTTGGAACTGGTTAGAAATTTTTCAGCGGCTTGATACTTGATTAAAGTTGCATCTTCAACTATTGGAATTTTATCTACTTCGCTAAGGGTGCTTTCTGCGGTTTTGTATTTGGTAAGCTGGGGCAGTGCTCTGAGAATGCTTTCGCATTCAGCTTGTTTTGATGCCCATGTTTTTTTCTCGTTGCCCAATTCCTCAACTTTTTTTTGTAAGCTTGCAACCAGTTCACTTGCATCTTGCCAAGTGTTTAAGCTCAATTTTGCTTGTTCGATCTTTTCCTGATTTTCCTTTGCTTCTTTCAAGGTTACAGATAATTTGCTGTTCTTGGATGGGTAAATTTCAGCGGCTCTTTCTTCGAGTTTTTGGAGGATTCTACGAAGGTTGGCGAGCCCTGTTCCCGCTTCGAAAATCATGGTTCCTAAATCTCCCTCACCTTCAAGAACTTCGCGACCACCCGACCTTAGTTGAGCGTGACTTATGCCAAATTGCATGGAAAAAGTTTCTCGAACCAAGCCGCCCAGCATCGGCTCAAACATCGAGGTCGCATCTACATTATTTGTATCTAAAAATGTTTTTCCTTTGTTTGCTTTTTTTCGTTTGAGGAGATGGGTTTTACTATTGGAATCCAAGATGATGGATTCGATCAAAAAATCTCCAAAGGCGTGCTTGAAGTTATCGTCATTTTGAGCTGGAATGCCAAAGAGAAACCATTCAATGTACTTTAACGCAGAGCTTTTTCCTGCTTCGTTTGAACCATACACAATATGTAATCCTGGATTTCCCTTGGAAAAATCGAGGGTGGTGTCATCAAAAGGCCCAATCTTTTCAAATCGTATTTTTGCAAACTTCATTACTTTTTATCCTCGTTTTTGGCAATCGTTTGAATCATGGGTACAAGTTCATTAAAAATTTCGTCAAGCCAACCTGCGTTCATTGGTTGAATCGCAGTGGTATCATCTTTTGCTTTCCAATCGCCCGGAATTTCTCTGTTCAATTTTGCCAAGGGTGTTTCTTTTAAAAGGGTTTCCAAATCTTTTGGATTCTTTTTTAATTTTTCTATCTCTTGTTTAAGGATTGAAAGGGCATCTTCACCCAGGGCCTCGTTTTGAATGGCAGTGCTTTCGTTGGAGGTCTCAACCTTGATTTGCTCTAGAAATAAAGTGCCTGCGCTTATGCCATCGAATATGCCTTGGATGTTTTCAGATATGCGATTTTGGCTGCAGATTAGCCAGGAATGAAGGCTTGTGTTTCCCGTAAGAATAATCCGTATCCCATGTGGGATTTCATTGAATGGGAGCTTTTTGGATTCAACGGTTTCCGCTAATTTACCCTCAAATTCTGATTCTCCCTCAATACCATCCAGATTTACGGTGATTGCTTCCCAGCGGAAAACATCAAGAGGTTTAAATTCTAACTGCGCTTCACGATTGTCATTAAAGGTAACAAGGTAGCAACCCTTGGCCCCTGTTTCGCGGATATGTCTGCCTTGAATGTTCCCCGGGAAAATAATGTAGGGTTTTTCATTAACAACTTCGCGTGTATGAACATGGCCTAGGGCCCAGTAGGAATAACCTTTATTAATTAGTTCATTAGTGGTAGTCGGGGCGTAATTGGCATGCCCTTCTCTGCCATCTAGCGAGGTATGCAATATACCGATGTTTAATTTGCCTGGTGTGGGTGCGGGGTAGGTGCTTGCAAGGTTTCGAG
>Ga0208482_1000165_pt1 | contig 22155 bp, 23 predicted proteins | sample LakMenEpi26Sep10_FD_150737 | JGI IMG/M metagenome (GOLD analysis project Ga0208482, IMG submission 150737) | Freshwater microbial communities from Lake Mendota, WI - 26SEP2010 deep hole epilimnion (SPAdes) | ecosystem: Environmental > Aquatic > Freshwater > Lake > Epilimnion/Euphotic zone ... | reverse complement strand
TTTTGCAACTGAAGATGATGCAAAAGTATTTGAAGAAGAATTAACATACATGTTGCTACACCAGGTGTTTTCTTTCAATTCACCAGTTTGGTTCAACGTTGGTACAAGTGCACCACAACAAGTAAGCGCATGCTTTATTTTGGCTGTGGAAGATTCAATTGATTCCATTCTTAATTGGTACAAAGAAGAAGGCGTAATTTTCAAAGGTGGATCAGGAGCTGGTGTAAATCTTTCCAGAATTCGTGGCTCACTTGAATTACTTTCTTCAGGTGGAACCGCATCTGGTCCAGTTTCATTCATGCGTGGTGCTGATGCATCTGCAGGAACAATCAAATCAGGTGGTGCAACCAGACGTGCAGCAAAAATGGTTGTTCTAGATATTGATCATCCAGATGTTGAAGAATTCATTGACACCAAAGCTCGCGAAGAAGACAAAATCAGAGCGCTACGTGACGCTGGTTTTGATATGGATCTTGGTGGAAAAGACATCATTTCTGTGCAATACCAAAACGCAAATAACTCAGTAAGAGTTTCAGATGAATTCATGAAAGCTTATGAAAACAATCAAGACTTCCAATTAACAGCGCGCGCTGATGGCCACGCAGTTAAAACAGTGAATGCACGTTCCTTGTTCAGAAAACTTTCTGAAGCAGCTTGGGGTTGTGCTGATCCTGGTATTCAATACGACACCACAATCAATGACTGGCACACCAGTCCAGAAACAGGTCGTATCAACGCATCTAATCCATGTTCTGAATACATGCATCTTGATAACTCAAGTTGCAACCTTGCATCTTTGAACTTAATGAAGTTCTTAAAAGATGATGACACATTTGATGCTGACAAGTTCAAGAAAACAGTTGAATTTGTTATCACCGCTATGGAAATCTCAATCTCATTCGCAGATTTCCCAACACCAGCAATTGGTCAAACCACTAGAGATTTTCGTCAATTAGGAATTGGTTATGCAAACCTAGGTGCACTTTTAATGGCACTTGGTCTTGCTTATGACTCAGATGCAGGAAGAGCATTAGCTGCTTCAATTACTTCTCTAATGACTGGTACTTCTTATAAGAGAAGTGCTGAATTAGCAGCAGTAGTTGGACCTTACGTTGGTTATGCACGTAACGCTGATGCACACAAACGCGTAATTCGTAAACACGCTGCAGCAAACGAAGCAGTAAAAATTGATAGTGAATTGGATAGATCAGTTCATCAATTAGCTACACAAGTTTGGCAAGACGCAATCAAACTTGGTGAAGTTAATGGTTACCGAAACGCACAAGCAAGTGTGTTAGCACCAACAGGAACCATTGGTTTGATGATGGATTGCGACACCACAGGAATTGAACCAGATTTAGCTTTGGTGAAATTCAAGAAATTAGTTGGTGGCGGATCAATGCAAATTGTGAACCAAACAATTCCAAGAGCACTTCGTCGTCTTGGCTACACCCAAGAAACAGTTGAAGCAATTGTTGAATACATTGCCGAAAACGGAAACATCATTGATGCACCTGGTCTAAAACCAGAACATTATTCAGTATTTGATTGCGCAATGGGAGTTCGTTCCATTAGCCCAATGGGACACGTTCGAATGATGGCAGCAGCCCAACCATTCCTATCTGGTGCAATTTCTAAAACAGTAAACATGCCATCAAGTGCAACTGTGGAAGAAGTTGAAGATGTTTACTACCAAGGTTGGAAATATGGTTTGAAAGCTTTGGCAATCTATCGCGATAATTGCAAAGTTGGACAACCTTTGAGTGATGCTAGAAGTAAAGAAGAATCATCTTCTACACCTCAAGGAATTAGTGCTCACCCAATTCGTCAACGCTTACCAAAATCACGCGCTGGAATAACAACATCATTCTCAGTAGCAGGAGCCGAAGGTTACATGACAACTTCTGCTTATGCAGATGGTCGTTTAGGTGAAGTGTTCTTGAAGATGAGCAAGCAAGGTTCAACTCTTGCTGGCATCATGGATGCATTCTCAATTGCTGTGTCAATTGGTTTGCAATACGGTGTACCACTAGAACAATACGTTCAAAAATTCACCAACATGAGATTTGAACCATCAGGAATGACCGATGACGAAGATATTCGTATCGCTCAATCTGTAATGGATTACATCTTCAGAAGATTAGCTCTGGATTACTTGCCAGAAGAACACAGAAGTGCATTGGGAATCTTTACTGCTGAAGAAAGAAAAAATGCAGTAAACGAGTCTTATGGTTCACCTGCTGAAATCGAAGCAGTGGCAACAGACTTCATTCCAACCACAACTCTGCCAGTTGTGGAAAAGACCAACAGTGCAGCACCTGCCAGAAGTTCCATGGAAGTTTTGGAATCTCTAACTGGTTTGAAATCTGATGCACCACTTTGCATGACTTGTGGTGTGAAGATGAGAATGGCTGGATCATGCTTCGTCTGTGAAGGATGCGGCAACACCAGCGGTTGTTCATAACAGGTTAAAAAAATTAAAGGCTGGGCAATTTATTGCCCAGCCTTTTTTCATGCTTAAAACTAGATAGCCACATTTTCTGCCGCCGAAAGAACTCTGGCAGCAAATATTCCTAATTCTCCATCTTCTAGAACTAGGTTATAAATCAATTCATAGCTTTGAGATTTTGAAGTAATTGTCATGTTTTGAAATGTGCCATCAGCATTTGTGGTGCAATTTCCAAATGTGTAACCAGAGTTATTAACTAGGAATGGGTATTGATCCAAGATTATTGCTTGAAAATCATCCAAGTTGATGTTTTTCTGAAATGAATTAGAGGCATAACCATAGGCCTTATCCCAGTTCTTTTGCTCAAAGGCTGTGATTTGAGAACTTATGTGATCTGTGACAGAGATTTTTTGTTCATCATCACATTTACCATTTGTAGTGACCTGATTACTTGTCGAACTACTAGAGCAACCAACAAGTAACAAACTTGTAGTTAAAAACCCTGCAGCTAAAAGTCTCGAAAAAGAAACTGTTTCCATGACGCAAGCCTAGGTGAAAAAACAGGTTTCTGCTCTGATGAATAAAGCAAAGATGTGTCGACTAAGTTAGAACCCTATGGGTGCAATCGAGGTCAACGGCATTGCATACCGTCTTCCCACAGGTCGATTGTTATTTGATGATGTTTCTTTCCGAGTAGGCGAAGGCATCACCGCAGCCTTAGTAGGGGATAACGGCGCAGGAAAATCAACTCTTTTCAAAATCATCACCGGAGTTTTAAATGCTGATGAAGGATCAACTTCGGTTTCTGGTGGTTTAGGTGTCATGCCACAGCTTTTAACAGGCGCTGCAAAAAAAGTTGAAGAAAATGACACAGCCCTTGCCTCTCTGGGATTAAATGCCACAGTTGCAGATGCTCTAAAAGTTGTTTCACCTAAAAGAATTCAAGAAGCAATGAAACACGTTGAGGCATGTGAATTAGCAATGATGGAAGATGAAAGTGAAGAAATTCAAATGAAATATGCCCACGCCTTAGCTGAATATGCTGATGCAGGTGGTTACGACAACGAAATTTTGTGGGATGTCTGTTGCCAGGCAGCAGTTGGCATGGAATATGAAAAATGTAAATTTCGTGAACTAAAAACACTTTCAGGGGGTCAAGCAAAAAGATTAATCTTGGAAGCACTGCTACGAGGCCCTGATCAAGTTCTACTACTAGATGAGCCAGACAACTACCTTGATGTGCCAGCTAAGAATTGGTTAGAAGATCAATTAAAAGCATCATCAAAAACAATATTGCTAATTAGCCACGATAGAACTTTGTTAACAAGAGCTGCTGATCGAATAATCACTATTGAAGGTGGCACGGCTTGGGTGCACGGTAAAGGATTTGGGACGTATTACGAGGCAAGACAAGAGCGCCACGAAAGATTAGGTGAATTACTAAAGCGTTGGGAAGATGAACATCAAAGATTAAAAGATCTTGTTCAGACTTTGCATATGCAAACTAAATCTTCACCAGCTATGGCACCAAAATATCGTGCGATGCAAACTAGGTTAAAACGATTTGAAGAAGCAGGTGCTCCTCAAGCTCCACCTCCACCACAAAGATTAAAAATGAAACTAAAAGGTGGAAGAACAGCTGTTAGAGCAATTGTTTGTAAAGATTTGCAATTAACAGATTTGACTAAACCATTTGATATGGAATTGTTCTACGGTGAAAGAGTTGCCTTTCTGGGAGGAAACGGAACAGGTAAATCACATTTCTTAAGACTTTTAGGTGGAGATGAAACAGTCAGACACACAGGGGACTGGAAATTAGGTTCTAGGGTTGTTCCTGGCTGGTTTGCGCAAACTCATGATCATCCTGAGTGGAGTAGAAAAACTCTAACCGAAATTTTGTGGGAAGAAAAATCATTGCAGATTGCTGCAGCAGTTGGAACTTTATCCAGATATGGTTTAGGGGCACAATCTGATCAGTTGTTCTTAACTCTTTCAGGAGGACAACAAGCAAGGTTTCAAATCTGTTTACTAGAACTTTCCGGTGCAACTTTGCTACTTTTGGATGAACCCACAGATAACTTGGATATAACAAGTAGCGAAGCCCTTGAAGCTGCCCTAGATGTTTTTGATGGAACTGTGTTAACAGTTACTCACGATAGGTGGTTTGTGCAGAATTTTGACCGTTTTTTCCTGCTTGATAAAGAGGGTAATGTTAAGGAAGTCCAAGAACCTGTTTGGACCTAGAATAAAGATTAAGAAAAGAAGGTCAAAATGCATAACAAAGGCGTTAGTGCACTAGAAGAAGTAAATGCTTACGTATTTAGAGCTGGTGAATTACTTAAACTTTCCAAAGATTTTATTAAGGCTTTTTCCACTTCAGAACGTGAATTAATTATTTCAATTCCATTAAGAAGAGAATCTGGTGGAATTGATGTTCTAACTGGTTATCGAATTCAACATTCTTCAGCAAGAGGTCCAAGAAAAGGTGGCATTAGATACCACCAATCAGTTGATTTAGATGAAGTAAGAGCATTAGCAAGTCTCATGACTTGGAAAACTGCATTAGTTGATGTGCCATTTGGAGGCGGTAAAGGTGGGGTGACTGTTGATCCCACAACTTTAACAATTAGAGAAAAAGAAGAAGTCACAAGAAGATGGACCAGAACAATGGTTAACATCCTTGGTCCTCATCGCGATGTGCCAGCACCAGATATGGGAACAGATGCTCAAACCATGGCCTGGATTATGGATGAGTATCAAAGAATCAATGGATTTTCTCCAGCTGTTGTAACCGGAAAACCACTTGGATTATTTGGCGCACCCGGAAGAGAAGAAGCAACTGGACGAGGTGTAATTGGTGTTGCCGTTGGAGCATTGGAAAAAATAAATAAAAAGCCAAGTGAAATCAGAGTTGCCATACAAGGTTTTGGAAACGTTGGAGTTTATGCAGCTCTAGCTGCTCAAGAAGCTGGCATGAAAGTAGTTGGTTTAGCTGATGTTAGTGGTGGCAAAATCAATGACAAAGGTTTCAACATTAAAGAAATAATTGGTAAACATAAGAAAGTATCTGAAATTGCAGAAGGTAAGGATGTCAGTGGGGAAGAAATACTAACCATGGATTGTGATTTATTAATCCCAGCAGCGCTAGGTGGTGTTATTAATGATTCTAATCACGAAAAAGTTCAAGCAAAAATTATTGTGGAGGGTGCAAATCAGCCATTAACACTTTCTGCTGATGAAGCCTTACAAAAGCGTGGGGTAGTAGTTGTGCCAGACATTTTGGCTAACGCTGGTGGTGTGATGGGTTCATATTTTGAGTGGACACAAAATATTCAAGAATTTAGATGGCCTATAGAAAGATTTAGAAACGAACTTGATACTCGCATGAAAATAGCTTTTGATGCCACTTGGGATGCTTCACAAAAATACGGTTGCGACTTAAGAACTGGAGCTTTTGTTGTATCGGTTGAAAGAGTAGCTACAGCGTTTAAACTGCGAGGAGATTTACTCTAAGAATGTCCAAAAAGTTAGTTGATTCCTATTTAAAATCGGTTCCTGAACCACAAAGGTCAACTTTAAAGAAGCTTCGTAAGACTATTTTGAAAATTGAGCCTAAAGCACAAGAAGTCATAAGTTACAACATGCCCGCCTACAAAATTGAGGAAGGCATAATTTGTGGTTTTCTTTCGGCTAAAAAACACTGCTCCTATTTCCCATTTTCAGGATCAGTTTTGAAAGAGCTTGTTAAAGAAACTGCAAAATACGATCAATCTGCGGGAACATTGCGTTTTGAAATTAACAAATCTTTGCCTGAATCTTTGGTTAGAAAACTTATAAAGGTCAGAAAAAAGCAGTTGTTGAAAAAATTTTAGAGAATAGTTTCTTAACTAATCTATTCCTAATGATTTTCTGACTCGAGAAATTATGAGCATATAGGCTTCTTTTGGCATATATCCTTCAATAATTAATGAACTTGCGCCATGCACCGATGCCCAAACAAACGCTTCACCATTTTCTCGAGATTCCTTAGTAATAACTCCAAAATAAAGTAACTCATCAAGACTTGCTTCTAGTAACTTCCAAGCTTTACTTTCGTTATTTTCAAAACTTGGGGCACAAAAACCACCATAAATTAATCGATATAGGTTGGGTTGGGCTAAAGCCCATTCAAAGTAAGCTTTACCTAATTCTTGGAATCGTTCTATTGCTGCTTTTGCGTTGTTGCCATTTATCTTTTTGACGGCTCGTTCCTGTTTGTTTGCAAGTTCTTCAAACAAGGATCTGCCGACAGCTGTAACAAGTGAAGTTTTATCAGGAAAATAGTGGTATCCAGCACTTGGACTTACTCCCACGGCTGCTGCAACTGCCCGAAGTGACAATTGATTCGGTCCGTGTTTTTTTACTAGTGATATGGCTGATTGAACTAAGGAATCAGCTAAATCACCATGGTGGTAAGTGTTTTTTGGAGCTGTTTTGATTGGCACGGGAGCATCTTGCCATAAATATGTCATTTTTTATCTATTATCAAATTAATAGACTAATTCCCGTGCCTAATGTTGAAATACTAAAAATCACGGCTCCAACTGGAATTAATTTAACCAACACTCCTGCTTTTCCATCTTCTGTTCTAGGGGCTCCTCCAAAAAATCCACCAGAGATTAGAAGTGGGGCTATAAAAAGTCCTACTCGAAGCAGCCAAACTGCCCAACCTTCAAATCTGGAGTAATCAAGGACTAATTGGCCTATTACTGCCAGGGTAACCAGCACTCCTGCATGGGCATGTCCTGCTTTGAAATATTCACGCTGAACAGCTGTAATTTTCTCCGCACCAATCTGTTTCTTCAAAATTGTAAGGAGAAAGCTTCCACCAAAAGCGATGGTTGGCAAAGAAATGAATGCCAATGCGATCATCCATCTTGCTGCATTACTCATCTTCAAAATCCTTTCTAAACCGCTGAAATAATTTCGGCATGTATCTTGACAATGTTCAAATATACTGAAATTATCTTAACATTGTCAAGATAAAGGGCGGTTATGTTCGAATCTCTGGGGCATTTCATCAATAAGCGTAGTAAATCAGTCCTTGTTTTTTTCGTCGTTGGAATTATTCTTGCTGGTTTCTTTGGTTTCCAGGCATTTTCAAGATTTGACTCAGGGGGCTACACAGACCCAAACAGTGATTCAGCTAAAGCGCAAGAAATTTTAATGCAAGAGTTTGATGTCAAACAGCCGTCATTAGTTCTTGCGGTTGGATCTAAAGAAAAATCGATTGATGACTTATCTGTGGCTAAATCAGCGGCGGAACTTGAGCAAGAAATTAAAAATGAACCATCCGTAGAAGAAGTTATCTCCTATTGGTCTGCTGGGAAAGCTCCATTTTTGAAAAGTGAGGATGGTCAATCCGGACTAATATTTGTTTATTATAAGACAACAGATTTTACTGAAGCCGATAAACTAGGGGGCGAATTTCAAGAAAAATATGATGAAACCTACAAAGATTTAGATGTTTACATTTCGGGAGAGTCTGTTTTTGCTAATGCGATCAATGGAAGGATTCAAGACGATCTTAAAATTGCTGAAGCAATAGCAATTCCATTAACTTTTATCCTCTTACTCATTATTTTTGGGGCTATGGTTGCATCAGCAATGCCTCTTGTAATTGGAGTAACTTCAATAATTGGTACTTTTTTTGTGATGTATTTATTGACATTTGTCACAGATGTAAGTGTTTTTGTTTTAAATCTAACAACAGGACTTGGGCTTGGATTAGGAATTGATTATGCACTATTAATGGTTAATCGCTTCAGAGAAGAATTAGCAAAAGGTGTTAGAAAAGAAAAAGCGATTGTAAATACTTTGAAAACAGCTGGAAAAACAGTTTTTTATTCAGGCCTAACAGTTGTTGTGACTCTACTTTCTTTAACATTTTTTCCACTGAATTTTCTTAAATCCATGGGATACGCCGGGGCCTCGGTGGTAACGCTTGCTGTTTTAGGTGCACTTATTCCGTTACCAGCAATCATGTCTTTACTTGGGAAAAATATTAATAAAGGTCGAATAAGAAAAAATGCTTTTACTAACTTGGAAAAAGGCCGATGGTCTACATTTGCCAGATTTGTTATGAGAAAACCTATAACAATTTTGGCGTTATCGTCTGCAATTCTAATTCTCTTTATTTCTCAAATAACTAATGTTAAATTTGGCCAAGTAGATACTGATGTTTTGCCAAAAACTGACCGAGCCTATATCTCATCAGATTTTATTGCACAAGAATTTCCAGGAGAAGAAGGTGCTCCAATAGAATTTGTTTTTCCAAATGGTTCAAATAATCTGCCAGAAATTCGTCAATATTTAAATCTAGTGAACCAAACAGAAGGAATAACCAGAGTTGGTGAACCCTTGGTTTCTGGTGATTTCGTGAGGGCTGAGGCCATTCAGTCAATAAAACCTAGAACACCTGAAGGGGAAAGTTTGATTCAACAGCTGCGAGATATCCCTACTTCGCAACAGACCCTTATTGGAGGTCAAGCTGCAGATTATGCAGATACCCAAGGTGCAATTCGAGACAATCTTGGAATTGTCATTGCGTGGATCATGATTACAATATTTATACTTCTCTTTGCCTTTACGGGTTCAATTATTTTACCAATCAAAGCCGTATTATTGAACTTCATCTCTCTTGCCGCAACAATTGGTGCGCTTACCTGGGTATTTATTGAAGGAAATTTGAAATCTCTAATTGGAGATTTCAATGTAAATGGAACAATCGATACAAACATGCTTGTTCTGGTATCTGTAGTTGCTTTTGGTTTGTCTATGGATTATGAAGTTTTCTTGCTTTCTCGAATAAAAGAAGAGCACGACGCCGGAAAGTCCAACGTTGATGCTGTTGCTCTTGGACTGCAGAAATCAGCAAGAATTATTACAGCTGCTGCACTGATTCTTGCCATAGTTTTTGCTGCATTTTTAACCAGTGGTGTTACCTCTATAAAACTTTTGGGATTTGGAGTAGCATTTGCAATTTTGATTGATGCCACCCTAATAAGGGCGCTTTTGGTGCCCGCATTAATGAGACTTTTTGGAGAGTACAACTGGTGGGCACCAAAATCTCTAAAAAGATTTCAGATCAAACATTAATAAGGAGTAAAAATGGTAAAGGATAGAAATACAGTTGATTCGGGAAATGAAAATAGAAATCTGGTGAGATGGTCTGGTTTCATTAGCGTAATTCAAGGTTTATTGATCTTTATCCCAACAATAATCCTAGGTGCTGCCATCAATTGGCCCGAGAGTTTAGATGATCCTGCATCTATTGCACTACCACGATTGCTGGAAAATGAAGGTGCTGTCAGAGTTGGATATTTTGCTTATTTGATTCTCTCCCTTCTATTTGCCATAACAATGGTTTTATTAGCTCAAATTGTGTTAGGCAAAGATAGTGGAATTTTGATTAAAATAATTGTTGCCTTTGCGATAGCTTCAGCTTTAGCTAGAAGCATCGGAATAATACGTTGGCTTGTTCCCATGTTTGATCTAGCAAAAATTTGGGAACAATCTACGACAGAAGACCAAAAATATGTTGTAAGTGTGGTCTTTGAAACTCTTAATTCATACGGGGGCACAATAGGAGAAGTACTTGGAGTGAGCATATTTGCTGCTATTTCCATATTTTTTCTTTCGATTGCAAATCTTATAAGAAGAACCCTACCTAAGTGGATTAGCGTGTTTGGACTAATTTCTGTCCTTGGTTTGCTCTGGACTTCAACCGGGATAGTTGGAATAGATCCAGGCTCATCAGCAGATTTCATTGGCACCACAATTGTGCAACTTTGGTTTCTTTTTACAGGTTTTTGGTTATTGATCAAGGGTAAGACTCTCGTCAAAAATTAAAAGCTGTAATAAAAACACAACGAAATGGAGAATTTAGTGACTCAGCCTCATGTAGTGCTTGGTAGTGGTTTTGTGGGTAGGTCTCTGGCAAAGCTTTTAGCTGAATCAGGTCAAAAAGTAATAATTGCATCACGATCTGGAAGGGGACCCACACACAAAAATATAGTTTGTATCAAAGCAAACGCGTCATCAGTTAATGACTTGATTTCCATTAGTATCAATCCACAAGTTGTTTATAACTGTGTAAATCCTCCTTACCACCAGTGGAAAACAAAATGGCCACCAATTAGTAATGCCATTAACAAGTATGTAGAAAAATCTGAGGCAGTTTTAGTTACCTGTTCAAATCTTTATGGATACGGACCTCACGAAGGAATGATGACTGAAGATCTGCCTCTTAAGGCAACCTGGACCAATGGACAAGTCAGAGCTCAAATGTGGTTTGACGCTAAAGCTTTACACGATTCCAAAAAAATTCGCGCAACAGAAGTTAGAGGATCTGACTACATTTGTGCTTCTGATCAAAGCAGAATGGGGGATCGTGTTGTCCCAAACTTGATTAAGGGAAAAAAGATCCAACTTCTGGGAGCAATCGATCAACCTCATACTTGGACAGATCCTGAAGATGTAGCAAAACTAATGATGGTGGTTGGTCATGATGAACGTGCTTGGGGCAAGCCATGGCATGTTCCAAGCAATGAACCAAAAACTCAAATTGAGGTGGTTAGAGATATTGCTGGTGCATTAGGTGTTGCTCTACCAGAAGTTTCTTCTGTGCCCCCAGCTATTCAAAAATTGATTGGAATTTTTAATCCTGTGGTCAGGGAATTATTAAACTCGAATTATCAATTCGATATGCCCTTTGTGATGAATGATGACAAAACTCGAAAGACTTTTGGATTGACCCCAAAAAAGTGGGAAAGCGTCATAAATGACTTGATTTCTGCCTATAGAAATTGAAAATTCTGCGCTCTCTTAGATTTTGCCATAGAATTTCGTTATGGAATTAGGAATATTCACCTTTGGCGATATGCCCCTTGATGGTTCTGTTTCCCAGCATCAAAGATTAAAAGATCTTATTGAAGAAGTTGAATTAGCAGATCAAGTTGGATTAGACGTTTATGCCATTGGAGAGCATCACAGACCAGACTTTGTGATTTCTTCGCCCAGCACCTTATTAGCTGCAGCAGCCATGAGAACTAAAAATATTCGCCTTGCAACTGCGGTAACAGTTTTATCTTCTGAAGATCCAGTTAGAGTTTTTCAGCAATTTGCCACTATTGATTTGATTTCAGATGGCAGAGCAGAAATCATGGCCGGACGTGGGTCATTTATTGAATCATTCCCACTTTTTGGTTACGAATTAGAAGACTATGAAGAACTATTTATTGAAAAACTGGATCTTTTATTAGCAATTAGAGATAACGAAAAAGTCACCTGGAATAAGGGACGCCACAGAGCAGCCATAAATGGAATGGGAATTTATCCCAGACCTTTACAAGAAAAACTTCCCATTTGGATTGCTATTGGGGGAACACCAAAATCTGTTGTTAGAGCAGGAACACTTGGTTTGCCTTTAGCTATTGCAATTCTTGGTGGAGATTTAATTAGGTTTGCACCCTTAGTTGATTTGCACAGAAAAGTTGCCGCAGAAAATGGTCATGGAGTTTTACCTGTGGGAATTAATATTCATGGATTTGTTGCTGAAACTAGTCAAAAAGCACGTGATTTATTTTGGCCAGGACATGATCGAGCAATGAATCAAATTGGACGTGAACGTGGTTGGGCTCCACAAAGTAGAGGCCACTTTGAACAAGAGTGTGGCATCAACGGAGCAATAGGTGTGGGTAGTCCTCAAGAGGTTGTGGAAAAGATTTTAAGAGCACACGAACACATGCAAATGGATAGATTCATGATGCAATTAAGTATTGGTTATCTACCGCACAAAGAAATAATGAAATCAATTGAACTTTATGGAAATGTTGTAGCACCAGCGGTGAGACAACACGTTGGAGTCAAAGAGAAGGTTTAACTAGTCAAGATTGACTATTGCCATATTTTTGTCGCGCTGCTTCTCCCGAGGTTCCCAAAAATGAACCAATCAAAGACCAGGAATAACCATTCTTACGCGCCTTTTTAATTATTTTGAGTAGGTTTTCCTCAATTAAAGATTTATCAATTACTGCCTGTTGTAGAGATTTGAATATCTTCACGTCTCGTTCATCTTTGGGATCAGGCTCATATTGTTTTAGTCTTTCAGAAAGGGAATCTGCGTTAGATAAGATATCTTTTATTGACTTTGGCATTAGAGAAACCTATTTCGAGCTTTCATTGCATGAATAATGACTTGACGGTTGGATGTGGAATTTAACCCAACCTCGATTAGCAGTGCCGCTCTATTGGACCCAATAATCATATACAAGTTTTCATCAAGTTCGAAAATTCGAATTGGATTTCTATATGCATGCAAAATGTCTTCTCGGCTAATGCCATGTCTGAAAGCACTGGGGGCGATAAAAGGGTCGAATTCCACATATACAAGTTATCTTGTCATAAGTAAAAGAAAATTACAAGTTATTTTACCTGTGGATAAATAGTGCCTGTGGAAAAGCTGAAATTAACGAACTAGTCTTGCTCTTACTAGTAGCAAATACATTTCGCAACCTAAACAGAAGTTAAATACTGCGTTTAAGAATGCAGCAGATAGAGCAAATGAAGTAGCTACAAAAAACAACGTAGGACTTCCAATTGCTGCTCCAAGTAGACCTACAGCACCAAATATAAAACCAACTAACATCGCAAATTGTGGTGGTTTAACATTCTCTAATTCACCAGTCTTTTTAAGTCTTGGTTTAACGAGCGTTTTAAAAATAAGACCATATGGACTTCTGTGAGGACCAGCTATGGCACCAATTCCCCAAACAAGAGTTTGAAAGGCAAGTAGAAGTGGGCTATCAAGAATTATCACGAATACTAAAACAACTAACGTTATGGCAGCTCCAAATCGTGGACCTCTGGCATCAATTTGCATTTGTTTTCTCCATTTTTATCGTTGTTATTTTTTCTAGGGTATTTCTTATTTCATTACTTTTAGGTGCTCCAATAATGCGTCCCTCTTCCAGGCCGTCTTCATTAAAGAAGAGAACGGTTGGAGAACTTTTCACATGAAGCCTTCGAGCTAAATCAATTTTTTCAACAGCATCAATTTCATGGAATGAAATATCCTGATCGTTCTTTATCAATTCACTTATTTGTCTTTTAACTCCTGGGCAGATTGAGCAATATTGGGTTTTGAACTGCAATATTGTTGCCTTCTTGCCAATTTCAAAACCTAATTTTAGATCAGAGAATTGGACCTCATTTGAGTATTTGTTTGTGAGTTTTCCGCGAGTGAAATGAAGAAAGAATCCAAATGCAGTGGAGAGCCCAATTACTAAGAGGATGAGCAGAAATTGATTCATATTTCCATTATCTATCAACACAGGGTTATCTGCATATTTAGGTATGAAAATAAGTCAATAAATTGTTATTGCAAAGCTTTGGCAACTACTTAACCCAAGTCGCAAGTTTGGCAATGTCCTCATAAAATTGGTTATACCCGTCACCACAAATTTCAAATAGGAGAATTAATCAATGAAGCTCTATGACAACATAACTCAAGTTGTTGGAAACACACCTCTAGTAAAAATTAATCGAATCCTTGATGGTGCCAAAGCGCAAGTTTATGCAAAATTAGAGTTTTACAATCCTTCTTCAACTGTAAAAGATCGTATCGGTATTGCGATGATTGATGATGCTGAAAAATCTGGCAAATTAAAACCAGGCGGCTCAATTGTTGAAGCAACTTCTGGAAATACTGGTGTGGCATTAGCGATGGTTGGGGCGGCAAGAGGTTACAAAGTTATTTTGACAATGCCAGATTCAGTAAGTAAAGAACGTAGAACCTTAATTAAGGCCTACGGTGCACAACTTGTTCTAACCCCTGGCGCTGAAGGAATGAAAGGTGCTGTTGCAAAAGCTGAAGAAATTGGAAATAAAGAAGGTGCAGTTTTGGTTCGACAGTTTGCTAATCCGGCAAATCCAGAAATTCACAGAAAAACAACTGCCCTAGAGATTTGGAATGACACCGATGGCAAGGTGGCTGCAGTTGTAGCAGGAATTGGAACTGGTGGAACCATCACTGGTATTGGCCAAGTTTTGAAAGAGAAAAATCCAAACATAAAAATATTTGCAGTTGAACCCGCTGCTTCCCCTATTTTAAATGGTGGAACCCCAGCAGGTCATCCTTTGCAAGGAATTGGTCCAAACTTCATACCAGATATTTTGGATAAGAATGTTTATGATGAAGTGCTAGATGCACCAAATGAAGAAGCAATTAAATACGCCAGACGAGCAGGAGCAGAAGAAGGAATTCTTGCTGGTATCTCTTCTGGGGCAGCACTGTGGGCAGTATCTCAAGTTGCAAAGAGACCAGAATTTGACGGCAAAATTATTGTGGTAATCATTCCATCATTTGGTGAACGATACTTATCCACAGTGCTTTATCAAGACTTAATGGAACAATGATTCGTTTTCGAGAAGACATTAACGCAGCTTTAAAAAGAGATCCAGCTCCTAAGTCAAAACTAGAACTAGTTTTGGCATCTCCAGGTTTGCATGCTGTGTGGTTACACAGAATCACTCATTGGATTTGGAATAGAAAACTTTATTTGGTAGCTCGAATGATGTCGAACTATAACCGTTCCTTAACCGGAATTGAAATTCATCCAGGTGCACAAATTGGAAGAAGATTCTTCATTGATCATGGAATGGGTGTAGTAATTGGTGAAACAGCTGTAATTGGTGATGATGTGATGTTTTATCACGGAGTAACACTGGGGGGAAGAACTTTTAGTAAAGGCAAAAGACATCCAACCATTGAAGATGGTGTGTTAGTTGGTGCAGGTGCCAAAATTTTGGGCAACATCACAATTGGTAAAAATGCAATTATTGGAGCAAATGCAGTAATCACAAAAAATGTGGCCCCAGACACAGTTGCTGTTGGTGCTGATCAGAAGTTAATAACAAAAGCTGAATATGACTCATCTGAAAGCTGGATGATTTAAAAATTAAGAGTAGAGTCAAGTCATGAGCACAATGACTCTGAATATTTCGTGGAAAGTAACTACTACCTGGAAGCAAGCTTCTAAAAATACTCTGTGGTGCTTGCTTGGTTGCTCTATTGGAGATTTTGGAACGATTGCTTATTTTCAAGTAAATAGAATTGCCTGGCCAGTACTGGCAATTATGATTCTGGCAATTGTCAATGGTTTGATAACCTCAATAATTTTAGAGACTTTTATTTTGTCTCGCCAAATGGCTCTTAACCTAGCTTTTAAAACAGCAATCGGGATGAGTTTAATTTCCATGATCTCAATGGAAGTGGCAATGAATGTGACTGATGTTTTGTTAACTGGGGGAGCAAAACTAACCTGGTGGGTTATTCCAATCATGTTGGTTGTTGGCTTTTTAACCCCACTGCCATATAACTATTGGCGCTTACAAGCGCTAAATAAGGCCTGTCATTAAAACTGCTTGAGCAGCATTTCTTCCTGGAATTCCACTTACTCCACCACCTCGCTTGGCACCTGCACCACAAATAAAAATATTTGCAATATCGGTTTCAACACCCCATTTGCCTATTTCATTCTCATTTTCAGCAAAAGGCCATTGCAGTTCTCTTTGAAAAATATTTCCTCTAGGTAAAAACACAGATTGCTCGATATCTTGTGGAGTCTTAACCTCAATACAAGGATTACCATCAGTATCAATTGCAAGGCAGTCTTCTATTTTTTCACTAAAGAATGAATTTAATCCTTCGAGGTATAGCTCTTTTACCTTTTGTCTTTTCTGGTCATGATCTAAATCAAATAGGGAAGCAGGAGTGTTTAATCCAAACAAAGTAATTGTTTGGTATCCCTTGGCCTTCAATTCTGGGGAAAGAATTGAATCATCAGTCAAGGTGTGACAATAAATTTCTGAAGGTAAAACTGCTGGTATTTTTCCTGATTTTGCTTCATTAAAAGATATATCTAATTCAGATAACTTCTCGTTAACATGCAAAGTTCCTCTGAAAGCAAGACTTGGATCTTCCCCTGATTTAAGTTTAGGCAATCGTGTTAACAACATGTTGATCTTTACTTGGCAGCCTTCTGTGTTTGATTCTACAGATCTACCTAAAGTTTTGTTAAGTACATCTGGTGCCATGTTGCTTAGTACAAATTTGGTGTTGATTTCTTTCAGGTTTCCATCTTTATCAAGATAGCTAACTTGAGCAGTTTTGCCATCAGAAACAACTTTTGTGACTTTGCTGTTGGTTCTTATCACTGCACCATGTTCTACTGCTTTTTGATTTAGGGCTTTACTTACTTGTCCCATGCCACCTTGGGGAACTTTCCACTCACCGTTGCCATTACCAATCAAGTGATAGAGAAAGCATCGGTTACCTAGTAGTTCTTTATCTCTGCCATCTGTAAATGTGCCAATTAGTGCATCGGTTAGAACTACTCCACGGACAACATCATTTTTAAAGAGTTTTTCAATAGTTTCAGTAATTGGTACCTTGAATAACCAGTTATAGGTTTCTTCATCGGTTGCAGCAATTACCTTGTTTTTTAATTCTGCTTGGGTAATTAAAGGTTCAAGAAGTGTTGGTGCAATCACCTGGGCTGCTTTTTCGATACGGGTATAGAAATCACTCCAGGTATTGAATTCATCAACAGAGCCGGTGACAGATTCAAAAGATTGTTTTGTTTTCTCACCCCAATTTCTTTCCACTAAAAGACCTGTTTCTTTACCGTTTTGACTAACTGGTGTGTATGAACCAACTGTTCTAGAGATCAAATTAAGTTTTAAACCAAGCTCATCAATGATTTGTTGGGGAAGAAGAGAAACTAAATAAGAATAGCGGGAAAGATTGGCATCTAAACCTTTAAATGGTTTGACCGATACTGCAGCACCACCGGTTTCAGATAAAGATTCTAGGACTAAAACTGATTTGTTGGCTTTAGCAAGATAAGCAGCACTAGTTAAACCGTTGTGTCCACCACCCAGAATTACGCAATCAAAAGTTTCAACCATAAAGTCAAACTACTGTATTGATGCGTCGATTAAAGCAGGCTTGGAATTTTTTGCTCTTCTGCCAGATTTGCTTTTCTAAACCAAATTGTCACAGCTGTTGAGATGAGCACGATAAACAATGAGTAGAGAGCTGGAACAATTAGCACCAATCCAATTGTTGGATCTCCACTGAAGTTCAAAAGCACAATTGCAATACCCAATGGACCGTTTTGAATACCAGTTTCAAGGGCAATAGTGCGAGCATTCATAGGATGCATTTTGAATCCACGGGTTAACAAATAAGCAATGATAATTCCAAAAAGTCCTAGCCCAATTGCTACAACATAAGTTTGCCAAGGGGTTGAAGAGAGCAATCCCCAGTTTCTTGGTACCCAAGTTGAAAGTAAGAACAAGATGAAGAACACCCCGATTAGTCCACCCATTAACTCTAAAACTGCACCAACGTTGGCACTGTATTTTCTAATTAACATTCCTAATACAACTGGAATCAACAAAATTATTAAGGTGACAATAATATTTCGGGGAGGAATTTGTTGAGCAATTCCACCATCGGGTAAAAGTAAACCAAGATAAATATAGAGCGATAACGGAGTCATTAATATTGCCCACAAAGTTGAATTCGTAGTCATGATCACGCTGAGTGCCAAATTACCTTTAGAAAAATAGGTAAAAATATTGGAAGTAGTTCCTGCGGGAACACTTCCCATAATCATCGCCCCAATTGCTACAGGGATTGCATACTCTTTGGGCAATTGAAATAGAAAAGTAATAATCAATAAGAAGGCCAAAAGTGGCATGATTCCAAATTGGGTTAACCAACCAATAATCAAACCCCAAGGTCGGCGAAGTGCTTGACGAAAATCTCTTGGTGTTAAACCAGCACCTAAACCAAACATGATCACAAACACCATGATCACTAGCAGTATTTCCTCAAATGGTGTTACTACATCTTGTTCTGAAACTTCTGCTTGTGCCGCAATTAGCAGGGAACTAATTCTCATTAGGCGCCTTTCTGGTTTTGGTTGTTTAATCCGTTAAGTTCAACTCTGCGAAGTTCTCGTCGAAGAATTTTTCCAATAGGACTCTTTGGTAATTCATTAACAATGACAACTGATTTAGGTAATTTGTATCTTGCTAATGTTTTTTCGCAATGTGCAATTACTTGAGCTTGAGTAAGGGTTCCTGAGGTAGAAACAATATAGGCACATACTCTTTCTCCAGTATTTTCATCTGGTAAGCCAATAACTCCAACTTCTTTTACTTCTGGAAGTTTGGCAATTTGTTCTTCGATTTCATTTGGATACACGTTGAATCCACTTACCAAGATCACATCTTTTTTGCGATCTACAATTTGGAAATAACCGTCTTCATCCATTTGAGCAATATCTCCGGTGTATAACCAGCCATCTTTTATGGTGGCAGAAGATTCTTTGGCGTTATTCCAATAACCAAGCATGATTTGGGGACCTTTAGCAATTAGTTCACCAGATTCACCCACATTAACTTCTTTGCCATTTTCATCAACAATTTGAATATCAGTTGATGGCATTGGAATACCGATTGAACCTGGTTTAGCGGTTCCTCCCAGTGGATTAAAAGTTAGAACTGGGGAAGATTCTGTTAAACCAAATCCTTCTACTAAAGGAGACTTGGTTACTTTTTCCCATTCAATTGCCACTGATTGATGTAATGCCATACCACCGGCAACTGAGGCGCTAAGACCTGTTGGTGGAGCATCTTGGAACCAACGCTCTTTAAGAAGCGCGCTATATAAGGTGTTAACTCCTGATACCCAAGTAATTTTGTAATTTTCAAAAGCACGCTTTAAATTACTTGGTGGTCTTGGGTTAGGAATAACAATGTTTCTTCCTCCCACATGATAAAAACCCAAAAGATTAACTGTGAAAGCAAATATGTGATACAGCGGAAGAGCTGTAATGATTGTTTCTTTACCTAGTCGAATGAACTTTTCAACCATTTGCATCATTTGCAAAGTATTTGTGACTAAGTTTTTGTGTGAAAGCATGGCACCTTTGGATACCCCAGTAGTTCCACCGGTGTATTGCAACGCTGCAACTGAATCAGCCTTTATGTCTTTGGCGTATTCCAAAACTTGACTTCTTTTGGCATGAGAATGACCCGTGATTAAAGCTTGTTTTAATTTGGTGTGTTTGGTGGTTATCTTTGGTAAAGATCTATTCCAAACTTTTTGCACCATTCTGATTACTCCACCAACAACAGTGGGGAAGAATTCTGAGATCTTCACAGTAATTACTGTTTCAATACCTGTTTTTTGTAATACTTCAGGTAAACGATCAGCAAACATGTCGATTATGACTAATACTTTTGCTTGGGCATCTGAAAATTGGTGAACCATTTCAGAAGCAGTGTAAAGAGGATTGGTGTTAACAAGAACGCAACCAGCCTTAATGATTCCAAAAGCAACAATTGGGTAGCTCAAACAATTAGGCATTTGCATTGCTACACGATCCCCAGCACTTAGGCCAATTACTTCACGTAAATAAACAGCAAAGTCATCTGAAAGCTCATCAACTTGTTTAAAGGTTAAAGAACCATTCATGCCATTTGGCATGCATTGGGTAAAAGCAATGGAATTTGAATAAGTAGAGCTTGCTCTGCGGATTAGATCTGGCAGATGCGAAATATCAGTTGGTGCTAATTGTGCGTTTACCCCTGTTGGGTATTTGGTCAACCAAGGTTGCTGTGCCATTTTTTCACTCTTTTCCCAAAGGAAGGTTTTAGTAATCCTAGTCAGATTCCAAGAGTCAAACTAGGTCAAACCCTGCACAAAGTTGGTCACCATGGGTCTATTTAAGCCTGGTACAACCGGCTTATAGGGAGACGCTTCTATTTAATTTCTAGGCATTTCAGTACTGATTGCAAAACAACTTTTTTGGATGCAAGTGTCTCTCCTGAATTACCAGTTGCTCCCTGGGCGGCCAGACCAGCAAAGCCATGAACCATGCTCCAAGCAATTGTTGGAGCGGTTTTTAAGTTCTTATCTGAAAGGCAACCGAACTCATTCAATTCATTTAGCGAGTCCAGCAACAATTCCCACGGACTGGGGGAGTCTGGTTCTAGATCTGGTGAATCAAAGCAAATGAATGCAATCTCGTAAAGATTCGATTCCTTAATTCCAAAATCAATGTAGGCGCCGCCGATTGCACGAAAGCGGCTGATTGCACCTCTTGTAGTTTGAGTTTTAGGCGCGGAATTAAGCGCATCCAGCATCATGGCTCCCAAAACTTCTCGGCTTGCCTTTGCAACAGCAGCTTTTAAGTGTTCAAGATCTGCGAAGTGGCGGTAGACGGCGGTAGGACTGACGCCGGTGGTTAAGGCAAGTTGTCGAAGGCCCAAAGAATTCAGGCCGTGCTTTTGAACATGCTTCAATCCCGCCATCACAAGTGCGGCCCGTAAGTCCCCGTGATGGAATTCTGACTCAGATTTCTTTAATGTTGACATTGTAAACATTATGCCATTATTGTGATCCTTGTTCAAGTTCCTCATTACTCGACGAAGGAGAAGACATGTCTGATGCAGCACGCTGGATGATCGCACTTGCATTTATATCCCTACCAAGTATCGCTTTTGGTGGTTACTTTTTACTATCAATTCTTAAGCGCCAAGTCGGTACAGAGAACATCACTGCTGAACAGCGAGATTACTTCCGAGCAGGACACGCACATGCTGGAGTTTTAGTGCTTCTAGCAATTATTGCTCAACTGATTCTTGACAGCTCTAGATTTAGTGATTCGATTACTTGGGCGCTACGTATTGGATTGTTTGCTGCTCCACTCTTGATTTCCGGTGGATTCTTTGGTGGAGCGCCAAGGAAGCAAGGTGACAAACCAGGTGGACTCATTAAGTTGATTCCAATAGGTGCAATTGTTCTGGCAATCAGCACTCTCGGCGTGGGAGTTAGTCTTTTAATTCCAAGCAATTAACGCCAAGCCACCGAGTTCGAGAAAATGCAACTTCCTTATATTTTGGACGACAGTGCTGCCCGAAAGACTTTTGGTATGCAGCCAACTGATTGGAATCAAATACTAAAAGAGATAGTTTCTGAAACGAAAGCGAGTGTAAAGAAATGAAATTAAAACCAGTCGATCCAACAAGACGCTTGACTGCTTGGGTATTAGAAATTGTTTTGATAATTGGAACAGGCTATTTTGGATGGCTTATTTGGAGCTTTTTTACCTGGGGTAAAGGACAAACTCCAGCACAAAACCTGTTACGAATAATCAGCATTAATGAAAAAACTGGAAAAGCTGCGAAACGTCCACAAATGTTTATTCGTTTCATTTTGGTCTTTGCTGCCTATTGGCTGGGTTATTTTGCAATTGCAAATATTGCCTTTGTCATTAATCCAAATGGAATATTGCTGATAATAGGAACCCTAATGTTGCTTGCTTTCCACCTTTTCGATATCTCAGGAATTTTGCGCAGAGCTGATCGAAAGCGTTTAGCTGATGTGGCAACAGGAATTGCTGTCAAGGAATTGGAATAAGTAATGAAGATAGAATCTAAAGCCGGTTTATGGGGAAACCATTCTTTACCTTGTATTTCAGAGTAAATTTATGTATTTTTGAATAATGACAAATAACATTGGCGCATACTTCGAAATTCCCGTTGTGAATATGCAACGAGCTATTAATTTCTATCAAAATCTCTTTGGA
>Ga0208482_1000164_pt1 | contig 22156 bp, 19 predicted proteins | sample LakMenEpi26Sep10_FD_150737 | JGI IMG/M metagenome (GOLD analysis project Ga0208482, IMG submission 150737) | Freshwater microbial communities from Lake Mendota, WI - 26SEP2010 deep hole epilimnion (SPAdes) | ecosystem: Environmental > Aquatic > Freshwater > Lake > Epilimnion/Euphotic zone ... | reverse complement strand
TCGGCTGGTGGGATAACGATGTTTGAATAGACTTTCACACCCCAAGAAAACATAACCAAGCAAATCCCCACAGGGATAAGAGTCCAGCCTATTTCGAGTGGTATGCAACCAAACCAAGGGGCTGGAATATAGCTTTCCGATTTTCTTCGAAAAGCAATTGCAAAACCTAAGGTTAGAGCCGCCACCACTACGGTGATGACCACAGTTACGACAACAATAAATAGCATCAACATATCGACTTCCGGAGCTACGGTTGATGCTTGATCAGGTAACCACTTAAACTCTTCAAACATGAAAATTACGCCTGCCTTTCATGAGATGAGCCAATAACATCTGTTTGGCCATCTATTGCAGAAACTTCTACATTTTTAATTATAACATTGGCTTTATTAGAGCCTTTAAACAAACCTACTAGCGGAGACCAAAACCAAAAAAAACAAATACTAAAGATGGTTGCCAGCGCACCAGCCTGAACTAATCGAATAACAAGCAGATTATACTGACCGCTACGGGGATCGTAGGCATAACAAAGCAATTTAATCTGATCCGCAAGGGTCCCAATATTATTCTTGGAAGATTCTACAAGCGAAAGTTCCAAGTCTGTTGGCATATACCGAATTCCCATCAAATAACGAGAAACAATTCCTTCAGGGGTTAGAATCATAACCCCAGTTGCATGCAAGTATTCAGATCGTTTTTCATCATAAATATAACGGTAACCAACACTATCCATAACCTTCTTAATATTTTCCTCTGATCCAGTCAGAAAATGCCAACCACCTACCGACCTTCTTCTGCCCAAGGTTGACAACATCGATTCTTTTTTATTACCCGCATGTTCCGCATTTTCAGTTGGGTCCATACTTAAAACCACAACTTCAAAATGATCCGAAGGCCTGAACTTTGCATCAATTCTCTTAAGACCGTCAAACATACCATCTAACACCCGGTTACAAATCAACCTGCAACGATAATAAGCAGGTACAAAAATAACGGGTTTACCATCCGTAAAGAAATCTCCAAGCTTTACCGTTTTGCCAGACTCATCTACGAACTCCAACTGCAATGGAACTTGGTTACCCAACTTTTGATCGATGCCAATTTTATCTTGGATCTCTTTTGGTAAACCAATCTTTGCATCAATATCGCCTGGGCCACGAGCACTACCACGCAATCCAGATGAACCATCTGCAAACGCACTTGGCAAGCCAATGACTAAAACCAAACAAAAGCTAGCAAAACCATTCCTCACTTAGCGTTTCCTTCCGGCCTTCGGCCTGCACTAGATTCGCTGGGGACAAAGTCCTTGTTCTCTTTAGCAGAGCTGTTCATCTTGGAATGAAACTCTTTATTTTGTTCCATGTACTTTTTGGCAAAGCTCTTGATACCTGCATCAATATTGCGATCTTTAAGCTCTTTTTCGCCAGTTGCCTTCGTAACATTCACATAGGTGGGCCAACCAGATATACCACTCATCATAGGGCGCAAGGGATCAATACCTTCCAACCGAGAAACGATTATTTTTGATTTTTCTCCATTGGCAATCGCCGCATCGCTTGAAGCCTTGTTAGTACCTTGTTTGTATAAATTCACATCTGCTTCAGCATATGCAGGACCAGGATGTGCAGGCCTGAAATACCCGGTGGTAAAAATCCTATTATCTTGACGCTTTGCAAAAGTGAGCTCAATCTGCTCCTTAGCTTCTTTAAAGACAGGATCTTTAGCAAGAATTTCTTCGCGTTCTTTTTTCTCTGCTTCATTCTTAGGGTAGATTAGTCCCATTTTTTTATTTCGATCCAAACAATCAACTTCCGCTTCCTTGATAATCGAAGCCATTAAGTTTGCTTGGTTATCGGTAATTTCTTTTGCTACCAATGGATACTCAGAAATTTTTCGGGAGTTTTCGAATGCAACCAAAAACTCAAACAGATGTAATCCAATGAAAAAGCCCAACACAACTAACAAGCCTAATATAATGCCAACAATTAAAATATTCTTAAAATGAATATCAGAATGCTCGACATTCGCCTTTATTTGCTCTTTAGCTTCCATAATTAAAACCACCCTTCAAATATCTCACTAAATTATAAGACTTAAACACCATGAACCGGTTCCTTAAGCGCACGTGGATCACGAGCGGCGATAGGCGGATAAAGGTTCCACTGGTAAATGAAAAACGAAAGCCATAATCCACCAATACCAAGCATACATGTAACCTGACTAACAGGCATGTGAAAATGCTTGGGGCTAAAACTAGGCCCTAGAAGATACAGGTAATCTACAAACCGCATAAGCAGCATGAAGCAAGCAGCAGTTAAAAGGGTGCTGCGAACACGCTTGGTTTCGCGTCGTAAAAGAAACAAAAATGGCAGAGCAAAATGCCCTATTGCAAGAATGATGGTCACAATCTGCCAGCCACCCGAAATACGATTAAGGTAATAGGGAACTTCTTCTTTTAAGTTTGCGCACCAGATAAGCAAAAACTGAGAGAAAGTAAGGTAAGTCCAGAAGATAATAAAGCCGAGAAGGAAACTACCAAAGTCTCGCAGATAATTTTTGGTCAAATACTTTTCGAGATCGCCGCCCTGATAAAGCAAAATCATTGCAACGATATGAAAAATTAACGCACTTAAAATGCAACCAAAAGCAAATAACACAGGGTACATCGAAGAATACCAATGAACATCAACAGACATTGCCCAATCGACGGAAGTAAGACCAACGGTAACTGCAAAAACAACAAGGCCAGGTCCACTAAGGGCTTTAAACCACCAACCAATAGATTCATCACCAGTCTCATCTTCTTTCTTAGAAAAGTAAGAGAGTGCATAAGCCAAACCTACCCAGATAGAGAAAAATATCGCCTGTCGAATCAGGAAGAAGGGCACATTCAAATAACCTGATTTTAGCTCGATGATTCGATCTTTTAAAGCATCTGGTCGTGCCCATTGATAAAGTTCAGGCAAACCGAAAAGCAACGGAACAAAAAGTACCGCAAGTAATAAAAGGGTTCTACTACCAGCTTCAAGCAATCTGCGGATTGAAAATCCCCACGCACCGCCGGCAACATGCTGAATCATTAAAAGAGCTAAGCTACCAGCACCAATGGCGAAGAAGTAAATGTAAGCAATCAGATAAGAGGAAAAGAATTCCTTCCTTTCAAAACCAAGCATAACAGCGGAGACACCAAGACCCAAAACACCAACACCAAAAGCGAGCCTTTGCACAAGTGCCATATTAGTTCTTACATGATCAGAAATAGTAGCCATTACTTGGCCTCCTTTTGGGCCACAGCCTGGCCAGCCGACTTTCCATATGTTTCCTGCAATGCCCGGATATAAGCAATAATTGCCCATCGATCCTTGGGAGTAATCTGCGCCGAATAACTTCCCATCCCGCCGTATCCATGTGTAATTACCTGGAAGTAATAACCTGCTGGGGCTTCAGGCAAAGGTACGGTAGCACCGGTTAGATATTTCAATCCTCGGGAATGATCTATAAAGAAACTAGGCGGTGGAAGATAACCACGCTGAACAATCATTCCATTACCCGCGCCTGTAACACCATGGCACACCGAACAATAAATATTGAATCTTTCTTTGCCACGAATAATCAGCTCTTCAGTAACTTCCATAGGGAAAGTTTCATAGTAGGGAGATTTGGCTTGAACGATGGTCATCGGTTCTTTGGAAGGATTAAGATCTTTCCAAGCAACAGCGGTGCCGCCCTCTTGAAGACCAGAATATAAATGTTCGTTTTCCTGAAGCATGCCGCGCGCTACAGTGCCTTCTTCATAAGGTCGGTTACCCCTACCATCTGTGAAGAAAGAGAACGCATTATGCATTTTGATTTTAGGTTGTTCAGCCATCTGCTGGTAGAAACCCCAACCGATGTCTTGCTTTTGGCAGCCCAAACTTCCCGCAGCAATAAATGCTGCAAGGGAAAGATTTAAAATGCGGGAAGAGCCAATAAGGTATTGTGCGATTGATTTAAACATTACTCTGGGACCTCCGAAACTTCATACGGTTGCAATCCTTCAAGGAATTGCTTGGTTCCCTGCAGATCAAATTTTGAGTCTTTCGCTTCGATGCACAAAAAGAACCTGTCCGTGGTTACTCTTGAAAATCTTGGAACATTGAAAAGTGGGTGGTAAAGTCTTGGGTACCCATTTAATAACAACATGCCAAAAACCGAGGTGATGGATGCAAACAAAACCGTGAGCTCAAACTCAGGGGGAATGAATGCGGGCCATGAATTCAAAGGCCTTCCACCAATATTCAACGGGTAGTAAAACCAGTCGGGCAGGAAAGGCGTGATGAATGAGGGCGCGCCACCAGAGGTGAAGGTTGTCAAAGAGAACGCTGTAAGAAACCCTGTTAGCCCACCAAAAAATGCCAGGGTAGGCAACATGGTACGCTTGAAACCAACAGCTTCATGCAGATCCATCACTGGAAAAGGGCTGTAGGCTTCCATTGCGGTATAGCCTGCTTCTCGAGCTTGATTGGCTGCATCCACAATTTGGGTTGGAGTTTCAAACTCCGCAACCAGACCATAAATCTTGACCTTAGGAGCGTCCATTAATGGCTTCCTCCATGTGCGGAATCTGAATGATCATGCGAATCCTTGTGCGAATGCACATGTGATTCTGGGAGTAAATGCTTCATTTCTGCGATAGAAATCATTGGTAGAACCCTGCAGAAAAGGAACAACAAACTTAGGAATAAACCAAAGGTTCCGATGTAGGTACTGATATCCCAGAAGGTCGGGCTGTATTGACCCCATGAAGAAGGCAGGAAGTCTCGCTGCAAACTCATAAGGATCACAAATCGTTCAAGCCACATACCAACATTAACAATCAATGAAATAATAAAGAGTGCAGCTTCGCTGGATCTTATTTTCTGGAACCACAATATTTGTGGCACCAAACCATTACAGAAAATCAGAGCAAAGTAGAAATAGCCATATGGCCCGAATACACGATTCTTCATCATAAGGTCGCGTTCGAATTCATTGGCACTGTAATAAGCCATGAATGCTTCAACCCCATACCCGTAAAACACCATTAAGCCGGTAGCAAGCATGACTTTTGCCATGTTGTCCAAGTGTTTATCGGTGATGAAATCTTTCATGCCATAGAAGTGCCTAATAGGCACAGCAAGATTGATAACCATTGCAAAACCGGAGTAAACCGCACCCGCAACGAAGTAAGGAGGGAAAATAGTGGCATGCCAGCCTGGCAAGTTAGCCACTGCAAAGTCAAAGCTAATAATGGTATGAACGGAAAGCACCAGTGGGGTGCTCAAGCCTGCAAGCATAAGGTAGGCTGTTTCATAACGATGCCAGTGCATCGAACCACCACGCCATCCCAATGACAAAACACTATAAATCATGCGAAGAAGCTGATTAGGCGCACGATCTCTAACTGATGCAAAGTCGGGAATTAAACCAATGTACCAATACATAAGAGAGACCGAAAAATAAGTGGAAACAGCAAACACATCCCACTCAAGAGGGCTGCGAAACTGAGGCCAAAGTTGCATCGTATTCGGATATGGCAGCAACCAATACGCAAACCAAGGCCTACCCATGTGTGCCAAGGGGTAAAGGCCTGCGCAAGCCACAGCAAAAAGAGTCATGGCTTCTGCAAAACGATTGATTGAAGTTCGCCAAGTTTGATTAAAGAGTAGCAAGATCGCAGAAATCAGGGTTCCAGCATGGCCGATACCAATCCACCAAACAAAGTTAACGATATCAAAGCCCCAGCCCACAGGGATGTTAACACCCCAGATGCCGATACCTTCGTAAATAAGATAAGTGACTGAAACAAGAAGGACCTGAAGAATCATGAAAGCGATTGCAAAACCAACAATCCACCCTTTGGGTGTGGCTGCAAAAATGACCCCGGTGATCTTTTCGGTCATGGAGTCGAATGAATGATTGCCACCAACCATTGGAGGTTGTGGATCTGGTCGAAGGTCTGGCCCTTTTGTAGAAACGTCAGTTGCCATGGCTTATCCGTGTCCCTTTCCAGTGGTTTCCAACTTAGGGTTGGGATTACGCACTTCCGCCAAATAGGTGGTGCGCGGTCTGGTATTTAGCTCTTCCAAGATACTGTAATTCATATTGGCAACCTTCTTTTGCAATTTTGCTATCTTGCTGTTAGGGTCAACCAGATCACCAAAGACAATAGCTCCTGCAGGGCAGGCGGCCTGACATGCAGTTACAATTTCGCCATCTTGAATCTGGCAATCCTTAGCACGGTCAAGAGCACGATTTTCGCGTTCAGCTTTAAGCTTCCCTCGTTTTTCGGCTTCGATTTCTGCAGCACGAATACGCTGCACACAGTAGGTACATTTTTCCATAACGCCACGGCTTCGAACCGTAACATCAGGGTTGTTTACCATTTTCATGGAAACAGATGCGTAATCGGTGTATTGCAAGAAGTTAAATCTGCGCACCTTATAAGGGCAGTTGTTCGAGCAATAGCGGGTTCCAACGCAACGATTGTAAACCATGTCGTTTAGACCATCGTAGCTATGAACAGTAGCAGCCACTGGGCAAACCTGTTCGCAAGGTGCATTTTCGCACTGCTGACATGGAATGGGCTGATAATGCGCTTTTAATGAATTGGCTTTGAGCGGATTGCCTTCGAAGTAGCGATCGATGCGAATCCAATGCATCTCACGACCTCGGGTCACTTCCATCTTGCCAACCACTGGGATATTGTTTTCAGCTTGACAAGCCACTACGCAAGCGGTGCAACCCGTGCAAGTGGTCAGGTTGATTATCATGCCCCATTTGTGTTGTTTGTAAGCATATTTTTCCGAGACGACCTCGGGCAGCAAACTCAAGGGAGTTTTGCCATGCTCTTCGTGCTTGTGTTCTTCATGCTTGTGTTCGCCTGGCTTATGATCATGACCTGCATGTTCATCATGCTCTGCGCCTGCAGAACCCATGGCTTCAACCCATGTTGGGTTTTCCTTGGTACCTGCAACGGTCCCAGATCGAACCAAATGGCGGCCTTCCATGTAATGATGGCTTTGGGTACACGCCAGCACATGCTGCTTACCCGTTGTCACAGCTTTTAAGCCAAGTGCATTCCAAGGTTCGGAAGAAGTACGCAGCTTGTAAACATCGGCACCAACATCGCGGGTACCAACTTTACCAGCACGCTCTCTACCATAACCTAGTTGAACATTAATCGTATTATCAGGGTGACCAGGCACAACCCAAACGGGAAGAACCAAGTCTCGACCTTGAATACTAAGCTTGATGGTATCGACATAAGCCCGACCATGTTCGCCACCTGTGTATCCATAGGAACTTGCAGGCGATCGATAAACACCATCTTCTAACTCGGGGCGCTTTTCAGTGTTCAAAGACACGCCCAAATCGAGGGCTGTCTTGTAACTCATGATCGCAGCATTATCCCAAGTAATCTTGGTAGTAGACTTAGGCATTTCGAGGAGCCAGCCGTTGTTGGCAAAGCGACCATCGAAAACAGATTCATCAGGCCTGAAAGTGATTTCAAGATTATCCTTGGAACCCTCTTTCCACTCTGAAGAAGACTCGAACTTCTTAATAGCAGCAGTAACTGCTTCAACTTGCAGTTTAACAACTTTAGTTAAAGCCCTAGTGCCTTCGATCAAACCATCATGAAGAGACCTTCGGAAAAACTTTTCAAAAGGAACGGTGCTTCTGAGTGCGGTCTGGGCAGGAGATTCGTACCAATTCTTCCAGAAATCTTTTACAATCGCAGAGGCATCGCGATTAGGCTTGGAGGAAAGCCCACCAAGCAACTCTTGGAAGTTATGCCCGAAGTACAACGGGGCAATCAAAGGCTGAATAACTGTAGCAGTGCCATCAAATGCACGCACATCGCCCCAAGATTCAAGGAAGTGAGAATCTGGTATATGCCAATGACAAAGGCGCGAGGTTTCATCATGGAAAAGACCCATGCGATATCGCTGGGGAACTTTTTCGAACGCAGCCTTAAAACCAAGATCAGCACCGGCTGTATAAACAGGGTTGGCATTCAAAATGAACAAGGCCTTAACCTTGCCAGAATTCATATCGTCGACCAAGCCACGCAAGGACTTTGATCTTTCGCCTGCTCTTGCATGCACTGGATCAATGTAAGAAACTGTTTTACCAATGTTTCCAAGCTTATCGTTGATCGCAGCAACAATCACATGAACAGATTCAGGTTGCTCTTCGCCAACAATCACAAGGGTTGTACCCTTGCCTCGTGTCGAGAGATCATCTGCAACCACTTCAGCCCACAAATGAGCTTCTGCAGAAAGACCCTTAGGCTTGGCAACACCTTCAATCTTCAGATGGAATGCAACGAGGAACGCCATCCTTTCGATTTCCATGGCACGCAGAGCAAGCCTGTGATCCGCTTTAACACCCGTATTAGTAAGAGTGCTTTCAGCAACGTAAAGACGGGTCATACTATCGAGTTTTTCCAAATCCCTGCGGGAAGAAAACTCGCGTGTGTAGCGAAGATGCGCTGGGCCACGACCCAGAAGATCTGCATCAAACGACAAAATAACATCTGCAGATTTAACCTGATAAATATGCTGCAAAGGAGCCCCGAAGGCCTTTGCCAAGCCAGTGATACCGTTATCTGAAGCTGCGGGCTCATGCTGAACCCAAGTAATTTCAGGGTAATCCTTAAGAAGCTCATTTTCTAATTGATGAACAAGCGAAGGAGATGTGATGGTTTCTGTCAAAAGATAAAAACCCTTGCCCTTGGGCAACTTCGTAAGTTCAGATTTAAGGTTGGCAACAAGATCATCCCAAGATTTGGGCTTACCCAAGAAGGTAAGGCCAGCTTCGCGGTCTGGGTCATAAAGACCAAGAACGGATGCTTGTGCAAAAACATCGGTTGCACCCAAGCTTGAAGGGTGATCAATATTACCTTCGATTTTAGTGGGCCGCCCCTGATTGCTTTCAGCAAGCAACCCAGTGCCGTAGCCTGCCAAAGGCATAGCTGTGGCAAAGAACATCGATTTACCGGGGATTACACCATCGGGGTCTTTGATGTTGGGAACAATCTTTCCACCTGGTGGCCTACAACCACTTAAACCCGCAAGGGCAAGTGATGCGCTCATAAGAGTAAGGAAACGACGCCTGGTTACAGGATCGGTCCATTCAGCAGCTTGTCGGGGAAACTCACGCTGAATCATCTCTTGGAAGCCTTCGCCCTGAGCGAGTTCATCCAAGCTACGCCAGTATTGTTTACCCTCTGAGCTCTCGAGCTTATTTAAGACAGACGCGAGGTCCATGACTGGTTTTTCTTTCATGTTCATCGATGACATGTTGAGCACTCGATGAGACTACGGATATCATATTTCTTCCTAAGTTCAGATCCAAGTGTGGCTTGCGTGTGAGGCGAGCCATCTGCCTGATTCAAATCCTTAGGCTGGAAACCCATGTTAAACACTTGATCGCGCGGCCTAAGATGCCTCTCAGGTGCACGATGACATTCCAGACACCATTCCATCAATAGCGTACCATTTTGATACACCGCCTGCATTTGATCAACCCGCCCATGGCATGAAACGCAACCAATACCTTTGGTCACATGAATACTATGGTCGAAGTAGACATAGTCAGATAAACGATGAATTTTGTTCCACTCTAAAGATTTGCCAGTGCGATAACTTTCTCGAACAGGTTCAAGCATCTTCGAACCAACCCAAATCTGGGAATGACAATTCATGCAGGTCTTGGTTGGGGGGATGTTTGCATACCCTGAATCTTCGACCGAAGTATGGCAATATCTGCAATCAATACCCAAACCACTCACATGATGTGCATGGCTAAATTGAATGGGTTGTGTCAAAGCTATTTGTGTATGGGTGGCATATGGAGTGCGAGCAAAAACCATGGCAGCAATACCCAAGGTTGAAGCGCCCAACACCACACCGGATATTATAACCCATGTCAAAACATTTACGTAACGGGGAAAAACCTGAGCCATCTTATCCTCTCAGAAATCGCTTAAATTTCGTAATGAACAAATCTCGACTCTGCAAAACTTAATGCTCTCGTAATATTTTAGCAAACTAAAAATCTAATTCTATACCTAAGCCTTCAACCTACTTAAATTAAATAACAACAACAATGCAACAGTTCAATGTTTTTGTTTACCAGCAATTTTTAAGCCAATGATTAAGTGATTTTCTCGACTCCAACAACAATTCTGCATGAGCGGTTAAAAAATTCATTGGAAATACTTCAAATAACACCGCCATGCCACACAAAAGATTCCCATCCTCAAGAAACCATTCTTCAAAATTTCTTACAACTAGGATTATGTGTTTTGAAATTCGCTTAACGCTTGCTGAAAATCTTCCGGGGTGTTTAAATTTTTGAGCGAGAAAAGTTCGGGATCAAACTGCTTTAATTGAGTCTCTTCAATGATTTTCCCTTTCACTTTCTCCAACAAAAAAAAGGGCCTTAGCTTCTTTTCCCCTAATAATTGCTGCACATCAGACAAAACATCTACCCGATAAACCGAGGCAAGCGGATGAAAATAACCCTCGGTTCTAGGAATGCACATCCTGCTTTCACCTAAAGCTTTGGTCATCCCGAGAATAAATTCTTTTTTCAAAAAAGGCACATCACAAGAAGAAAGAAAAACCGCATCGCACCTCTCTTTTAATGCATCTAGCCCAGCTGCAAGCCCCTCTAATGGGCCCTGCCCTTCATTCTTATCCCTGCAAATCATGACCTTGGTCTCTAAATCGGGCAGCTCCTGGCCATTTGCAGCCACTACCACCAAAGGATCGAGAACCTCACCCATGATCCGAACAATGCGCTGCAACAAGGTTTCAGCACCAAACTGCAAATGGGCCTTGGATGTCCCCATTCTGCTGCTTTTTCCGCCACAAAGTATTATCCCACCATAGCGCATCAAAAGTTATCCCTTTATAGTGTGCAAATCACTGGTCACTACAGAACTCTTCAAGCCCTAAACGCCTTAATTCTTGGATGCCAATATCCCCAACATCATCCCAATTCCTAGCCTCATAATAGGCTGCTATCCTTTGCTGAAGAGCTAATTTAGAAAGCCTATTTTGTCCGCCCGATTGTGTTTCCAATGCTTCCGTAAAAAATCGCTCAGGAAGCGTATCTTCTGCAATGCTCCAACCTTCTCGAATGTTAAAAAGCTTTTTAATCGCAACAACCCGTTCTGCTGCTAGCCTTAATTCCGCTTCATCCATATCCCATCCCGTCACCAAAGATAAAAGCTCTGCGCTCTCTGCAAAAAGGTTGCTAAAAACGCCCCGCAAAAACTTGCAAAGAATAAGAGAATCGATCAATGCGCTGCGATTTTCAGACTCCACCGCAGACCGGGCAATTGCAGTATTATCCAGCAATTCGCCCGAGGGTGGCGAAAAATCAGCCTCATAAGCCCCCGAACGATTGTGATCCGCCCCACGCGATGCTACCGCAAGGCCCAAAGCCATTGTTTGCAATCCACGAGGCTCATAACCCGGAATTTCAAGCCCCTTTACTTGAGGCGCAAACGCAATCGAACCCTGACCAATTAAAAGTGCAGCCTGCCTACTTCCCAAGCTTAAAATCTTTCCCAAGCCTTCCCTTGTCGCAATTAATCCTATCGCTTTTTTAACCGCTTCTATAGAACCAAACTGCAACCAGGCTTCTGCCAGCAATCCCTTATCCACGCATTCCATCGCAAAGGCGATCGTCCCGCCTGTGGAAATGGTATCCAACCCGAATTCATCACAAAGCCCAACAGCTTCTGCGATATCTTCTGCGCTTTCAATGCCACAAAGCGAACCCAACGCAAACATACTTTCGTATTCGATCCGAACTTTTCCAAGCTTGCTTTCATAAATATGTTCGCAACCAATGGTGCAGGCAGCGCACGAATGCCTTGTGACTTTTGCAGCTTTATCCACTTCTTGAAAATCTTGCATCTTAATGGCTGCAAAGTGCCCTTCCTGAAAGTTACGAGTGGGTAAAACCGAGAGCCTGTTAAACACCAAAAGGTTTGAAACCGTTCCAAGTTCCCGGTATTTAGCGGTGGCAGGGCCAAAGCTTTTTGCAGATAACTCCCGCGCTTTTTCCACTAACTTTGCAGGAAACGCAACAGGCATCCTTGTGCTTCCCTTAACCGCAATCGCCTTGATATTTTTAGAGCCCAAAACTGCACCCAAGCCACCCCTGCCCGCATGCCTTCTCTCATGGCTTAAGTTTGCAAACAGCACTTGGTTTTCCCCAGCGAGGCCGATTGCTGCGATCTGAAACCCGGCCGCCAACCGGGTATGTAATTTTTCAGAGGTCGCCAGTGCGCTTAATCCCTGCAAATCATCCGCATTTTGCAAAGTTACTTTGCCTTCTTCGATTATCACAATACGCTTGTTTGCGCTTTTGCCAGTAATAACAATTGCATCAAAACCCGTCTTTTTAGCTTCTATTGCAAAATGAGAAGAAGATAACGCATCACTAATCCTGTCGGTCAAAGGCGACTTCGCCAGCACTGCAAACTTCGCCGAAGTTGTTAGGGGTGTTCCCACCAAAGGGCTGAAACAAAAAATCAAAGGTGCCTCGGGTGCTAGGCTATTCATACCCTGTTTAGATTCACGGAATAAAATCCACGCCCCCAATCCAACCCCGCCAATGAATTTGCGTGAAACTTCAACCGGAATAGGGACCTCGGAAGAGGCCCCTGTTTCCACATCGATTTTCAAATATTTTTGATGGTACCCGAACATTTTTTCCTTAATATCTAAGATCTGAGATTCGAACATTTTGATCAAAACTAACGATTCTAAGGCGAAAAACAACGAACTTACTAATATTAACCTTAGGAATTAATCAAAAAAGCTGATTTATCCTTACCTTATGTAGTCACCATGCTCTTTTTCTTATAATATAACTTTCTAATTTCATTTTGATGGAGCTTACGATGTACGCTGTTTTTGAAGATGGTTCTAGACAATACATGGTATCCGAAGGTGATGTGGTCAACATCGATCTGCGCCTCGAACCTATTGGTAATATGCTTGAAATCACCAGTGTTTTGCTGATTTCCAACGGTGCTGATCTTAAAATCGGCCAACCTTTGGTTAAGGGTGCAAAGATTACTGTTGAAATTGTGGGCGAAGCTGACGAAAAAGTTCGTATCCAAAAATTCCGCAGACGCAAGAACTACCGCAGGCTTAAAGGCCATCGCCAACACTACACCTGTGTTAAAGTTAAAACTATCTCTGCATAGTAACCTTCTGCGATTTAAAGACTTATGTAAAAGCCCTTCGTAATTTACGAGGGGCTTTTGCTATTTCTCCTCTTGTTTCAATTTCCCATTTGGAAGTAAAACATAGTATCCAAACTTCAAGATTATCTTGAATGGTTGCGGTTTGTCATGGAGTGACTAAATATGTTTTCTTTGCGCTCGGTTCCTGCTTTAATCTCTCTCTTCCTTTTTTCCAGCAACATTTCTGTCGCTCAAACTCCAACCCCGCTGGGCCAAGCGATTATTCCGGTTTCTGTGAAATCAGGTGATAACCCAGATAAAAAAATCCAGCTCCTCGATGATAGTAAGTTCACTCCCCTGCAAAAACAATTCTTCCACTCCGGAAAAAGTGGCGCTGAATGGCTCTACCGCATGAACACCGTCAAAGGCAGATTCATCAATGGCATCCGGCCTTCTCTTAAAGTTGAAATGGAAAACGAAAGCTTTATTCATCAGGCAGGCGCTGCCCTAGCATTAGCTAGAGCAGGCCGTGTTTATAAGGATGAACGCTTTTCTGTGCGCTCCAGCCAAGCTATCTTGCTGCTACTCGAAGATACCATTACCGACCCAAAAAACCCCGCCTCACGATACACCGTTTTACCCCACCAAATCCTCGATAGGCAACTTTCTGCAGGGTTCTTACTCCTTGCAATCCATGAACTTAGCAATCCAAAAGCTGACCTCCTTGATGCAGGGGAACAACTGGCTAACTTCCTCCGTTCCACACTCGCAGACACCACAACCATCGATAAAGAAACTGCAGTCGAAGAACTCGATGGGAAAGGCTGCGAATCTGCAGTCGCCATCGCTGCAATCTTAAAAAGTAATCAACTTCGCCCTGCTCCCTGGAAAACAGATGTCTCTAAAAAAGCCATCATCGCCCGATGGAACGCTTGGAAGAACCAAAAAGAAACCGCCCCCTACCCTTGGCGCATTCTCGCATTGCACGAAGCTTTCAAAACCTCTTCCGAAAAACCCTATGCAGAACTCGCTTTCGAACTTGCGGACAGACTTTCCGCGATGCAATACGATCAGATTGATCCCCGCAAACCAGCATGGTATGGCGGCATGAAAACTCTTTCTGCACAAGGTGTAGAATTAATGCCAGGCGTTATGTCTTGCATCCTTGCAGAATCCTTTGCAGTTGCATGCCTTACCGCACAACTATCGGCAGATAGCGCCAGGCATGACAAATACATGCAACGATTGGCCCAAGCCTTACAATTTAGCCAAACTATCCAGTACACGGAATCTAATGCCATTCATTTTGCAGAATGGTTCAGGCCAAGAGTTCTAGGCGGATTTCATAATTCCCCGCAAGATGGCGATCTAAGGCTCGATTACACTAGCCATTGTGTTGCCGCCTATGCCTTATATCTCCAAGTCTGCTCCATTGGCTCATAATTATAATTGGCCAATGCTTTGCTTTTTAGGTATACTGCAAGGATTAAGGCTTTCGGGTTCATCACATTGCCTAGTGGCAATACCGGGCCTATTTCATGGTTTTTTTAATGAGCGAAGAACGAGCGCCTAGCCAAAGACCCAGATGTCGCAGCCTTATGGGCGTGCAAATTCTTTCTACAGGCAGCTATGTCCCTGATCAAGTTATTACCAACGCCGCTCTTGAAGAACAATTTGGTTGCGATGCGGATTGGATTGTCAAACGCACTGGCATCTTAGAACGCAGGCACGCTTGGCCCTATCAAGCCACAAGCGACCTTGCCTTCGAAGCTGGAAACCGCTGCCTCAAAAAAGCTAACATTAAACCCAAGGATGTTGACCTCCTTGTTCTTGGTACATTCACTCCCGACATGTCTTTTCCCTCTACCGCTTGCTTACTCCAAGACCGACTTGGCTTAAACTGCGGAGCAATCGAAATCGAAGCTGCCTGCGCAGGCTTCATGTATGCCCTTATCACAGGCGCAGCCTATGTGGCTTCAGGCGTCAGCGATAACGCACTCATCATTGGCGCAGATTGTAATTCCAGAGTTTTAAACCCCAAAGATATCAAAACTTTCCCACTCTTTGGCGATGGCGCGGGCGCTGTCCTTCTTACCAAGGGCTCTCCCAATCAAGGCATTATCAGTTTTAGTATGGGCGCTGATGGCGGCGGTGGCGATTTACTTTCCAGGCCTGCTTGTGGCAGCAGAATGGTTCCCACTCCAGAAAACATCGCTCAAGGTTTGCACTACATGCACATGGATGGAAGAGCGGTTTTTCGCTGGGCCGTTGCTATCCTTTGCGACACCATCCAAGATGTTCTTACTCATAGCAATTTCACCTCCGAACAGGTTGACCTCTACATCCCACACCAAGCCAACATCCGTATCATCAACGCTGCAATTGATGTGCTTCACATAACCCGCACCAAAGTATTTAATAATCTTGAAAAGTATGGCAACACTTCGGGTGGATCAATCCCCATCGCACTTGACGAAGCATTTTCAGAGAAGCGACTTGAAAAAGGCAACAAGGTAATGATGAGCGGATTCGGCGCAGGCCTTACTTGGGGCACAGCCCTCTTCCAACTCTAATTCGCATCATTCACGAACAAGAGTCCCACGGAACGCATTCCTCACTCCTAATCACATTTGCTTTCATAGCCGGGAGCATGTAAGGTGGTTGCTTTTACCTTTTGAGCGGCGGATGTTAATCCGTTGGTGAGTGCCAACCAGAAAAGAATTCCCAATATAATTGTTTTAGTACCAGCGGATTAACATCCGCCGCTCATTGGAAGAGGATATTTTTCCGTCGCTGACGCAACTAGCTCTGTAAGACAGGGGTAAATTAAACTGGCTTAAACTAGTTCTTATGCGCTTTATGGCAACCAGTGCAGGAAGTGGCCAACTTGCCGATGGCTGCATCAGCGCCAGCTTTGTTCATAGCTGCGATGGCAGTTTTCAAAGCGGTGGCTTCATCTAAATACCCCTTGGACATGGTGGCCCAAGAAGCAGCGTCGCCCTTGGGTGGCTTACTTTTGCCAAGCATAGTTGCAAGGGAAACAAGTTCATCAGAATCATTCTTAAGCGTGGCCCAGTTAGGAGCGGGCGCTTTGAGGCCTTTTTGAATCTGTGGGAAGAGCCCGCCAGCTTTGTTGGCCTTTGCCATGATTTCTTTAATATCAACGCCTTGGGCAAACAAAAGGGCACCAAGGGAAAAGGTGGCCAAGGTTGCGATCGAAAAGTAAGCAGTAAATTTCATGAGCTGGTTCCTCCAGGCAAACAATCGTGCTTCAAAAATAAAAGCAGGCCTCAGCATAACCTGTGGACCTGCTTTTTGTGAACGCCAATATTTAGCTAAAGCTTACTTGTGAACATCGTGACAAGCTTTGCAGTTAGCAGCAGCGCCAACTTTTTTGCCTGCATCTTTATCGCCAGCTACCAAAGCCTTGCTAGCAGCAACCAAAGCTTCAGTCTTGGCTTTCCAAGATTCAGCATCGCCCTTTGGGCATTTGTTGGCTGCCAAGGATTCGCAAAGTTCAGCGAAAGCCTTCTTGTCAGCATCGGAAGCACCCTTCTTGGAAGCAGCTTCGCAGCACTTCTTGAAATTGCCACCCTTCATAACTTCCTTGATCGACTTGGAGTCAGCAGCAGCATTGAGGCTGAAACCAACAACAGCTAAGAACATAGCTGCAAGAGTAAACATCTTAACATTCTTCATTCTAAAACCCCTTGAAACGAATCCCCCTTCAAAGCACCAAACACCCACGAGAAAACACCGAGTTTTCGCAAAAACATGAGTAAATCGAAGCCAGGCAGGAGCAAAACAAGGCATATTATCCCTATTCCACTACCTCCCTTGATAATGCCAGAAGAAATCCATGTCAATATAATAGTGAAGAAATAAACGAAAATTTGACTTTTATCTATGCGGATGCCTATACCATAGGGATTAGCTTCGATTTGCCTTGAAAAAGCCAGAAAGCTATCGGTTTGCTAACAAATATAAGAGTTATTCTACACCTTCTCTGCGAAAAAAATGTTACTCTTAAGCAATAAAATAGACGAGGCCTTCGATTTTTACAAAAACCACTTCAAATCCCGATGCTTCTGCACTTTTAAAAACCCTTGCTTTACAAATAGGATTTGACCTCGCAGGAATTGCGCCTGCATCCAAAGCTGATGGATTTCAACACCTTACCTCCTGGTTGGAAAATGGCTTTCAAGGCCAGATGGATTACATCTCTAAACGAGCACCCGCCTATCAACATCCTGAATCCCTCCTCCCGAATGTTCGAAGCATCTTGATGGTTGGGTACAACTACAATCACCAACTTCATGCAGATCTTGGCATAGGAAAAGGGAAGGTGGCGAAATATGCCCATGGAAAAGATTACCACGAGGTTCTATGGGAAAAACTTGAATTACTTTTGCAAAAATTCCAGCAACACTTTCCTGATTGCAAAGGTCGGGGAGTAGTCGATACCGCACCGCTATTGGAAAGAGATTTTGCAAGGCGCGCAGGGCTTGGGTGGATTGGCAAAAACACCATGCTCATCAATAAAAAAGCTGGCAGCTTCATGGTGCTTGGGGCGCTGCTTCTAGATATGGAATTAGCGCATGACCAGCCCTTTGCGTTTGATCATTGTGGAACATGCACCGCTTGTTTAAGAGCCTGCCCTACAGAGGCATTTATAGGACCCAAAGTTCTTGATGCCACCAAGTGCATCAGCTATCTCACGATAGAAGTTAAAACCGAAATCCCGCACGAACTTCGAGGCAAGATGCAGGATTGGATATTCGGTTGTGATATCTGCCAAGATGTCTGCCCTTGGAATAAAAAAGCCACCCCTGCAAATGATTGGAACTCATGGCGTAACCCCGATCTTGAATTGCTTGATCTTGTCGAGTTGCTAGAAATGGACAACGCAACATTCAAAGCCAAATTTAAGGAAACACCTCTTTGGCGTAGAAAGCGCAAAGGGATATTACGAAACGCATGTATTGCGTTGGGAAATATCGGTAATCAGGACCATTTAGATGCATTGAAAAAGACCCATCTGGAAGATGAGCCTTTGATCAAAGAAGCAGCGGCATGGGCGATTACAAACATCCACAAAAGGTTCGGTATTACGCCTAATCCAGAGGAATGTTGATATTGTTATCGCCTGCTTTAATTACAGCTTTGAGGGTGGAAGTATCGACCTTGGATAAACCGGCAGGCAATAGGTTTGGCCCAGCTTTGCCATCATCCAAAGTACGGGGGCTGCGCTTGATAACAGTGAGTGTGTACTCACCTTCAGGCACACCATCAAATGCGGAATAAGTTGTAATTTTCGCAACCCCATCCTGATTAGTTAAACCATCACCAATCTTTACTGCCTTTGGTTTTCCGGGTTGATGAAACACCACTTCCGCTTCGCTAAGTGGCACCCCTTTCTGGGTGACTTTAACATTGGTGATAAAGGTTTGTTTTCGTTTGCCTGTTGCAACTCCGGTTTCATCCGATTCAGGAATTTGAAGTGCATCGTCGAGAATGCCTTCCAACAACAAGTTAGCGACAATCGGACCAGATTTTTTCATGGTTACCCAAGCAAAATGATCAAATTCCCCATATACCGTACCACGTAATTTGCTTGATCCACCCGTGGTAGAAAGGCTGTAATAGCGCATGCCATTACGTTGAAACTTTTGGTAATGATGGACATGGCCTGCAAAGACGGTGTGATTTTTACCCATTAGAAGTTTTTCGTAATCGAGCCAGCCATTGATCGCAACTGACCCTTCGTTCCAAAGGGGCTTGTGCAGAAAAGTAAAGATCCACTTCGCCTTGGAATTATCATCGATTGCTTTTTTCATGTAATCAAGTTGGGCTTTGCTGAATCGGGGAGATTCTTCGTTTCCCTTCACAGGTGGATCTTCAGAGCTTAAACAAAGAAAGAGTACATTCCGATATACAAAATGGTAGTAAGGCGCACGATACTTTTCCCGATACATCTTTTCCTGCATTGCATTGGTGATGTCGTGATTTCCTGGCACGTAGAAGAAAGGCATTTGCAACCTTTTCACATAGGATTGAAACTCAGTCCATTCTTGCTCAACCTTGTCAGATTTATCGGAATACCCTTCGATAAGGTCGCCTACCGACATGACAAATTCGGGCTGAAGCAAATTGATTTGCTGCATGGCTTGGGAAAAGATTTTGGGGCGATGGCCACCCGTTCGATCGCTGACAACTGCAAAGCGGAAGTCATCAGGGTCGTTGTTCATTTTCAAACTGGTCCAGGGGTTTTTATCACCGATTTGAATTTGAAGTTCTTTTTCGAGGGATGGCTTTTCAGAAAGAGCAACAGCAGCCACCAGAACTACACCAACAAATCCAAAAACCATGGTTCGCTTCATCATGAATCTCCTGCAAAAACAATATCTGACGCAATTAGATTAATTTGCACCAAGTGATAGATTCATGCAACATGCAAGTTAGCAATCGAAATAGTTTTATCGAATATTCTTATAAGAAGGGGCAGTGAAGGAACAGTAATTATCAGTAATTCGTGCACAATCGTTACTCTTTTGGCAAATTCTTTAGATTGTTCAATGCCCTGTAATTGTGTAAAACCTCGAATTTGTTCAAAATGAAATTGTTATCTTTTGGAAAACTATTGCAAATTTGTAAGGTTTAATCATGGCTCGAAGAAATCTCGAAGGATTAAGAATTGTCATCACTGGTGCATCCCAAGGCATTGGCAAAGCGCTAGCATTAGAAGCTGCAAAACGAGGTATGAATGTCGTTGCAGCTGCCAGAAGCGCTGATCTTCTCTACGATCTCGCTGCAGAAGCAAAACCCGGGATGAAGGGTTCGCTTGCAACAGTGGTAGCAGATGTTACCGAGGCTTCGGGCAGGCAAGCCATGTTGCAATGTGCCCTCAACAATTTCGGCGGAGTGGATGTATTAGTGAATAATGCTGGTGTAGGAGCTACGGGCCATTTTGCTGAAGGAAGCGCAGAAACACTTCGAAAAATCATGGAAGTAAATTATTTTGGATTGGCAGAAACCACCCGGGCCTTGATTCCCGAACTAAAAAAATCCTCCCATGCTGCTATCGTAAATATCTCATCCATCGCAGGAAAAAGAGGTATTCCAGCCAGATCAGACTATTCTGCAAGCAAATTTGCAGTCCAGGGATTTAGCAATGCCTTAAGAGCGGAGCTTGCCAAGGACAACATCGATGTGCTTGTGGTTTGCCCAGGTTTGACTCAAACTAATTTTTCCAAGAACATGATCGAACAAAAAGCAAAAATGAAAATGGATCATATGCGTGGCATGACTTCCGAAGAAGTTGCAGTGCATACTTTAAGATCTATCGAGACAGGTAGAAATGAAGTGAGCCTCACAGCAAATGGAAAGCTGATGTCATTTGTCAGCAGATTTTTCCCAAGGCTTGCAGATAGAATTGCCAAGAGGAAAGTGATTGCTTTATTCAAAGAAGAAATGGCACAGCGCAGGCTTATAAGGCAGGAATTGAAAAAACAGCAGGTTTAGTGCACATCCCAGCCCATTTTCTGGGCTGTCGCTTTTGTTTCGTATTTCAAACTCTTTCAACCGCTTGATTATTGGCGGGAAAACATATAAATTACAATCTGATGCAGAAGTGGCGGAATCGGCAGACGCATCGGACTTATTAGTTTGAGCACCGGGGCGGGAAACCTCCCGTGTGAATTCAGTCGAAGTCGGGGAAACCGCAGCACCAAAAGTGCCGGCAATCCCGAGCCAAGCATGGGGTTTATCCTCATGAAGGTGTAGAGACTTGGTGGCTGAGGCCTAAAGCCCGAAAGGGCCATGGTCAAGGGAAAGTCCAGACCCCAAACCGCAAAAGCGGGTGGCGGAAGCCATAGTGGTAAGAAAATCCGAAGGGGTGAAAGCTCCGTGAGGGTTCAAGTCCCTCCTTCTGCATCTTTATAAATCACTCGGGACTTAGCAATGTCCAAATCTTATGAAGGCGATGGGCTACAGTTTCAATATCCAAGCACCTGGACATTGGAGCACGAAGAAAACGAAAATGGATGGGGCATTACCATCCAAAGCCCCGGAACCGCTTTTATTCTAATCGTTTGCGATCAAGGTATGCCAGATTTGGAAGAGTTGGCGGATGCAACATTAGAAGCACTAAAAAACGATTACCCCGACCTTGAATTCGATCCAGTGATTGAAGACCTTTGTGGCCAGCCCGCAATAGGCCATAACATTCAGTTCTTCAGTTTAGATTTGGGTAACAGTTGTAAAACGCGATGTGTTTACAGCAAGGAAGGCACAATTCTAATTCTAAGTCAGGTAAGCGATTTAGAGATTCAAAAATATGGGCCCGCAATGCAGGCCCTAAGTTATTCCATTAAAATTGATGATGAATAACCTTTGTGAAAAGGCTATTACTTACCGACTAGTTGGCTTACACCAGCATCGTAGCCCGTAAGCAGATTATAAAAGGAAGTATAAAACGGCCTGTCGCCTTCAACTGCAGGGGCAAAGCGCAAGCCATTGCTGGTCATATGATCCATCAACGCGCCCACCGTCGCACCTTTAGCACTCCAACGACCATTCAAATAATTTACCGAATTTGGTTCGGAAAGATTTTTCAGACCTTCATCAAGGTTGTTGGCAAATCTTTTTGATTGAATGTAATCACCCGGAGAAAGATCTGCGGCCATATTGTTGATAATTTCACCAAGGTCGCTAATTGCGGTTTTAAACTTTCTGTAGGTATCGGGTTCAAGGCTGCCTGAAGAAGCTTGCCGAACAGCCTCGGGAGCAATGCGGTTAATATTGTCGCGGGGGTTTTTAAATTCAGGGCCTCGTAAAACCATGGGCCATGCAAGATCAGCGCCGTTTTTAAAAATACCAACACTGCCCGCAGCGGTACCCGTGGTTAGATTAAGGTGCCTCAAA
>Ga0208482_1000163_pt1 | contig 22174 bp, 19 predicted proteins | sample LakMenEpi26Sep10_FD_150737 | JGI IMG/M metagenome (GOLD analysis project Ga0208482, IMG submission 150737) | Freshwater microbial communities from Lake Mendota, WI - 26SEP2010 deep hole epilimnion (SPAdes) | ecosystem: Environmental > Aquatic > Freshwater > Lake > Epilimnion/Euphotic zone ... | reverse complement strand
TGCTTGGTGCTTTGTGCTATCTTTTTTGCAACCTGTTATTGCTTTAAAATCTTAGGGGATTCCGACTTTATCGCACCCGCACTTGCTGCATGGATGCCCATCGTTGGCTTTGGCCCACTATGCCTCGTTATGTTCGATGCAGTCCATACTTAAAAATTGCTACTTTTAATAATCATAAGCGCCGTTATTCTGCTGTAGTTTAGAGCAATTGATTCTCTTTGTGCACATTTTGTAGTAAACTAATTCTATGTAATCCCGCTATTTGTTCTGATTTCTCACCGTGATGAGGATAGGCGCTGATGTTTTTCTCCCGCTTGTATTTGTTAATGGCATTATTGATTGCAGCAATCATGGTAGCAGGGGATTTATGCGCTGCACCGCCATTTCCATCCCAAGCATTCTTGGATCAACATTGCGTAAAATGCCATGCAGGCGAAAAAGCCAAGGGTGACTTTCGGATTGCAGAACTGACATTAGATTTTGGTGTTAAGAAAAATCGCAGTCTCTGGGAAAAAGTGCATCAGCAAATCACCTCGGGCGAAATGCCCCCAAAAACTAGGCCACGACCAGATGAAAAAGTATCCCGCACCCTCACCGACTGGATTGCTAAACAAAGTGCGGACGTTGTGGGCAAGGAAGGCCGTGTGGTGCTTCGAAGGCTAAACCGTGTTGAATACGAAAATACCGTGCGTGATTTGTTTTCAGTAAATGTATCTGTAAAAGAAATGCTGCCTGAAGATGCGAATGCACAAGGCTTCGATAATGTGGGCGCAGCACTTAATATTTCTCCTGTGCTGATGGAACGCTACTTGGAATCTGCAGATACGGTGATTAATGCAGCATTGCTTCCCGTGCATAAACTGGAAAGCAAAACGGAACGATTCGACCTTTATGATTCCCTGCCCACATGGTTCGTCGCAGGAGTATATAAGCGGGATGATGGCGTGGTGCTGTTTCGAAGTGGTGGCGATTCAGCAACGGATCTTAGAAAATTCAAGGCACCAGTCCCAGGGCGCTATCGCTTCCGCATTTCTGCTTCCGCGCATAATTCTGCAACGCCTTTGCCGATGGCTATTATTTTGGGGAATTTTGTGGTGGCAGGTAATACCACCAGGCATCTGGGTTACTTCGATGCCCAACCCGGTGTGCCTAAGTTAATTGAGTTCGAAGAACGCTTAGTTGCTAAAAACGATACGATCAAGATTACTCCGATAGCGTTGCCTTTTGTGTATCTTAAACAAGAAACGATGGCAGAATATCCTGGGCCTGGGCTTAAGATTCACTGGGTGGAAGTGGAGGGGCCTTTGCCTGAAACTTGGCCAACCGAAAGCTACCGCAGAGTATTTGCCGATGTGGATCCAAATGCGGGCAAGCTGGCAGATGCAGAAAAATTACTTCGAACTCTTTTGCCCAAAGCCTTTCGAAGGCCGGTTACTGAAGATGAAGTAAAGCCTTTTGTTGCTCTGGTTTCAAAGGCTCTTGAAATGGGACTGCCTTTTGAGGCCGCTTTGCGCACCGGGTACAAGGCGGTACTTTCTTCCCCTAAATTCCTATACTTGCGCGAACCTGCTGGCCCTCTTGATGACTATGCACTCGCCTCGCGACTTTCTTATTTCCTTTGGAGCACTACACCGGATGAGGCCCTTTTAAACCTTGCAAACAAGGGTGAACTGCATAAACCCGAAGTGCTTCATGCGCAGGTTGAACGATTATTGAAAGACTCGAAATCGAAAGCCTTTACTGAAAACTTCACCGGGCAATGGCTGGGACTACGCGATATCAGTGCGACCACTCCGGATAAAAGCCTTTACCCTGAATACGAAGAATTTCTGCAGTGGTCTTCCGTCCGAGAGACCCACTTATTCTTCAACGAACTGCTAAAAGAAAACCTTGGAGTACGCAATTTCATCGACTCGGATTTTGCAATGCTTAATGGCAGACTTGCTAAGCATTATAATATTCCTGATGTGTATGGTGTGGATTTTCGCAAGGTCGCACTCAAACCCGAATACCATCGCGGTGGGGTAATCACCCACGCTAGCGTTTTGAAAGTAACAGCCAACGGCACCACTACCTCTCCAGTGGTCAGGGGCGTCTGGATGCTTGATCGCATTATGGGTAAACCCGTGCCGCCACCGCCAGCGAATGTTCCTGCAATCGAGCCCGATATTCGGGGCGCGGTTACCATACGAGAACAACTCGCCAAGCACCGCCAAACCGAGAACTGCGCTTCGTGCCATACTCGAATTGATCCCCCCGGATTTGCCCTTGAGAATTATGATGTTATCGGTGGTTGGCGCGATAAATATCGAGTTGTAGTAAGCGATCGCAAGTTTGCGGTAAACAACCGATTCGGCCCATTGGGCAAATACCTTGCAGCATACCAATATGGATTAGGGTTGCCCGTAGATTCGGGTGATACGCTCCACGATGGGCGTTCATTCAAAACCATCGAAGATTTTAAGAAGTTAATCTTGGCGGATCCTGAACAAATAGCGCGATCTATTACCGAAAAACTTATCGTTTATTCCACAGGCCACACGGTGGGATTTAACGATCAGAAAGCGATCAACGCTATTCTGGCCGATGCCAAAAAATCTGATTACGGGCTTCGAACTCTGGTACATTCAATCGTGGCAAGCGAACTGTTTCTAACCAAGTGAAGGCATTTATGAATAATTATAAAAAGCTCTCCCGCCGAAATTTCCTTCGAGGTGCTGGTGTTACATTGACACTACCTTTTTTGGATGCCATGCTTCCCCTGCGCGCAGAGTCGCCCGCGAAACCCTTACGCAGGATGATTTGCATCAACACCAACCTAGGTTTACATACGCCTAATTTGTTCCCTACGAAGGCAGGGAAAGAGTACGACCTCACGCCCTATCTCGAGCCAATCAAGGATTTTCGCAACGATTTTACGGTGTTTTCAGGGCTTTCGCACCCTGATGTAGATGGTGGGCACCCTACGGAAATGTGCTACCTAACCGCTGCTCCCCACCCCCGTGCTGATAATTTCAAGAACTCCATCTCGCTGGATCAATATGCAATCGAACGCCTGGTTCCTGATACCAGAATAGGTGCGCTTGTTCTTTCATCCCATTCGAGCAGAGGGCTTTCTTACACCCGCAGTGGTGTTCCCATTCCTTCTGAATCTAGGGCATCGCGAGTCTTCCGCGAAATGTTTGTCAATGGCACCCCGACCGAAGTTAAAGCACAGGTTCAAAAGCTTCAACAGGGCGAAAGTATTATGGATACGGTTTTAGAAGAAGCAAAGAGATTCCAAAAGGGTTTGGGTAAACAGGATCGCGAAAAACTTGATGAATATTTTTCCGCAGTGCGCGAAGTGGAGAACCGCATGGTGAAGGCGCAAGAGTGGTCGAAAAAGCCCAAGCCAAAAGTGGATGCCAAGCTTCCCGTTGATATCACCAATAATCTTGAAGTTCCTGCGTGCGTGCGTTTGATGATCGACATGATGCAGCTTGCTTTTCAAACTGATTCCACCCGCTTCATTACTTTCGCCTTGCATGGCCTTAATGCTGTGCCCATCATCCCCGGTGTCACGCAGGATTGGCACAATCTTTCGCACCATGGGCAGGATCCTGCAAAACTCGCAGAGCTACGTATTGTTGAAGTTCAACAAATGAAACTCTTTGGTGAACTACTTACTAAGTTGAAAGGAACGAAGGAGCAAGGGGGCAACCTTCTCGATCGCACCACCGTTCTTTTTGGTAGCAACTTGGGCAACGCCAGCAGTCATGATAACAAGAATATGCCTATTATTGTGGCGGGTGGTGGTTTCAAGCATGGCCAGCACCTTGCGTTTGATCCGAAAAAGAATCCTCCACTAAGTAACCTTTATGTTTCCATGTTGCAACGGCTTGGGGTTAAATCAGATAAGTTTGGAAACAGCACGGGTAGCATTGCAGGATTTGAAATGACTGCTGGATAAAGTTTGGTGGCCCTGTGTTCAAAGGTTTTATGATGGATAGCAACCAAACGCCTGATTCACACAATAAGACTTGGCGTGATTGGTTTTTTGAACCTATCGAACAAGCTAATACCTTACAGCGGGCAGATGATGTTTCGAAAAACCTTAAAGCATGGTGTGGGTTGATTGGCTCTGTAGGGTGCTTGCTTTTTCTGCGGTTTTTCTTTCTTCAAAATGAACAATATCGACTGGTGAAACTTCTCGAATTTCTTCATCTGCCAGAGTTTGCAGGCCAGTTGGAAGCTGGGATTTCTGATCCGTTAGGCAGGCTTACCGTCTGGGCATTTGGGTGTCTGCTTTGTTATTTTATAATTCCCGCCCTGATGGTTCGGTTGTTGTTGAGAGAAAAGCTTAGTGACTACGGTTTCAGATTCGCCAGTTTCCGTGACACCATGATGTTTATACTTCCTGGTTTCATTGGGATGGCGCCCTTGATTTATTTCGCCTCCACTCAGATTCATTTTCTTCAAGTATATCCCTTTTATGAACCGAATATAAATTTCGGGATAGGCGCGGGGTTCATTCTTTGGGAGTTGATGTATGCAATGCAATTCATCGCTTTGGAATTCTTCTTCCGAGGCTTCATGGTGCATTGCTTGATGGGAGTAATGGGCGCTTGGGCAATCCCTGTAATGGTTATTCCTTATTGCATGATCCATTTTCAAAAACCATTTCCTGAAGCAACTGCATCAATCATTGCAGGCCTGGCATTGGGATGGATTGGGCTTAAGACTAAATCGATTTTGCCGGGCGCAATCTTACACATCGGAGTCGCCTGGAGTATGGATGGCATATCGCTAATGCGCAAAGGGTATTTTAATTAATTTGGTTGATTATTTCGAAGATTGATTCAGATCAACACAAAGTAATTCTTTTTCATCGCGTAAGAATACTCTGCCTTCAGAAACTGCTGGGTGAGCCCAAGTATGGCCACAAACTTTCGCCCTGCAGATTTCCTTGTAACCTGAGGCATCTGGTTCAAACATCACCAGCGAACCAAAATCTTCCAGCATTAGAATCTTATTATCAGCAGTGCGCACCAGCGATGCGTGGTATTTTCCGACTTTTTTCTTAGTCCAGATAATCTTGCCCGTAGTGATTTCAACACATTGCAAATCTGATTGAGGAGGAGGCAGCAACCCACCCGTGACAATGTAAACATGATCTTTCCCCACAACCACAGGCGTGGCAAAGTAGCAATTGAGCGAACTGTTTTTCCAGGCCTGTTTGAAAGACGGAGTAGCCTCAGAGTTGTTGAGATTTAATGCCACGCTGCCATAAGTCACGGAACTTGCAAGCACCATGTTGCCCATGCGAACGGGAGTAGTGCTACTTTCGTTAAGCCTGTCAACAAGAGGGAACTTCCAATGTGATTTGCCATCTTTAGGATCAAGCGCAACCAATCCCTGTTGAGTTAGCGCAAGGATCATTTGCTTGTCGCCATCTTTCCAAAGCGTGGGAGAGCTGTAGCTGGATTTGTCATCAAGGGTTTGCCAAGCGGTCGAACCATCTTTTTGATTGAATGCAACAATGGAAGCTCCTTTGCCACCTACTTCTACAACGATTTTATCATCAACAAGAAGGGGCGAGCAGGAAGTGCCAAAGTAGAGGTTCGCAGCTTTGAACTTGGTAAGTGTATCGACTTGCCAGTTGATTTTTCCATCCGCAAGGTTGAAAGAGGAAAGAATGCCCGTAACCCCAAAGGTAAAAATACATTTATCAGAAATGGAAGGGGTGGCACGAGGGCCCAGGCCAAAAACACTGGTAAATGCTGCCCGTTTGTATGGAGTCGCCCAAAGCTGTTTACCTGAGATGGCTTCAAAGCATGTAAGCACTTCTTCATCTTTATCTTTGACGCGGGAGTGCAGGTAGACTTTTCCTGCATGAATAACAGGTGAGCTATGGCCTTCACCAATCGGAAGTTTCCAAAGAACTTTTGGGGCATCGGCCCAAGGTTTTAATGTTTCAAGAGAAGAACAATCTCTACGGGGCCCGAGCCAAGTGGGCCAGTCTTCTGCAATCGCAGTTCCAGAATTAAGGAGAGCAAAAGCTCCTGCAAGAAAAAGCGAGCTAAAGAGGAGTCGCATTTTCTGGGTGATCGAGGAATTGATGCAATGGGGCATAATGCCATGGAAGTTGTTTTTCATCTGCGAGATCCTTTAACTTGCGGGTGAACTTTTCCGATAACTCAAGCATCTTACCCTGATAACCTTGATCGCAAAAATAAATTCTGCAACCAAGAGGTCTGGGTTCGCGTGCGGTGCAAAGATTCTCTTTCTGAAAAGGGCAGAAGCCCGAATCAGTGGGCTTCTCGTAGGCTGGGGCATGCTTTAAAAGTACTGCAGCTTCAATGCTTGAAATAAAAAGGGTGTGGTCGTATTCCTTAAACCTGCAGCACTTACCCGAGGAAAGGCAAACCGGGCCTGCTTGTCGGACTTCCGCATCCGCTTCTGCATATATCGCAAGTACATCAAGTTCCAGAAGAGAAGTGCTTTTAGTCGTGTGATCTTCTGGATGTTTCATGCAGTCCTCAGAATTTTGCAGAGATTAGCTGCCAATGTTTTCAAGCTTACCTGTGCTATCGCCAAAAGAGGGCAGGGCAACTCCCATGCGCTCCAAAAGAGAAAGATGCAGGTTGGCGAGAGGGGTATCTTTGGCAAAGCGTAAATGCTGGCCTGTATTGAGGGTGCCCGCGCCTTTGCCCGCAACAAGTATGGGAAGCTCATCGTGGTTGTGCCTGTTACCATCGCCGATGGCACTGCCATATACCAGCATGGAACTATCGAGGATTGAAGCATTGCCTTCCTTGATACCTTTAAGTTTTTCAAGGAAGTAAGCAAATTGCTGAAGATGATACTGATTGATTTTCTTAATCTTTTCGTACTTGGCTTTGTCATTACCATGGTGTGAAAGTTCGTGATGCCCTTCAGCAACACCAATGTTTTTGTAGCTGTGATTGCTGCCTTCATTTGCGATTACAAAAGTTGCAATGCGGGTAAGGTCAGCTTGGAAGGCCAATGCCATCATATCGAACATTAGTCTGCAATGGTCTTGGAACTCTTTTGGGATGCCGGTGGGCCTTGCAGATTCAGCAGGAGTGAATTTTGGAGCTGGGATCTGGTTGCTCTCTGATTTGTTGAGGCGCATTTCTATTTCGCGAACTGCGGAAAGGTATTCATCGAGTTTGCGTTTGTCGGTTGCGCCTAGTTTGCCTCGAAGGGAAGTGGCATCTTCACCAACAACATCGAGTATAGATTTGCGAATATTGTCGCGTTTTTTAAGAGAAGCCGAGGTCTCACCTGAAGAAGCGAAGAGGCGTTCGAAAACTTGCTTTGGATCATTTTCCTTAGCCATGGGAGTGGATTCACTGCGCCATGAAAGGTTGTTGGAATAAGCGCAGGAATAACCGGAGTCGCAATTTCCAGCGTTCTGGCCTTTATCGATCCCGAGTTCAAGGGAGGAAAAGCGGGTGGCTTGCCCGATTTTTTGTGCAGCAATCTGATCTGCTGAAATGCCTGCGCGAATGTCTGCGCCATTGGTTTTGCGCGCCTGCCTGCATGTAAGGAAGGAAGAAAGAGAGCGCGCATGATCGCCAGGCCCATCGCCATTGGCACGAGCTTTATCCACGGTAAGGCCGCTAAGCACAAGTAAGTCTTCGCGGAATTTGGACAGAGTGGATTCTAGAAGGAAGGGCATTTTGTAGTTTGGCCCTACTTCTTCAGGCGACCAATCCTGCATGTGCACGCCATTAGGCACATAAAAGTATGCCAACCTTTTAGGGGTAACAGCGACTGCGGGCGCACCAAAAGCTGTCCAGCCATTCATTGCTTCCAAGTAGGGAAGTGCTAGGCTTGCGCCAATGCCTTGAAGTACGGTTCTGCGGGATAATTGCTTGCTCATGATTTCGCTCCTCGTTTTGCCTTGCGCATTTGGAAAGGCTCACTTTTAACTATTTCAATGATCAGGTCTTGCATCTTGAAGTTGTCTTTTTTTGTTTTTTCAACAATGGTGTCAATGGTGCAGTTATCGGCTCGTTCCATACCTCTGCCGGTAGCATAGGTTAACAGTTTTTCGCAAAGGCAGTGAGCGAAAAGGTCAGATTTTGAGAGTAGGATTTTACGAAGCTCAGCAGGGCCATTGAATTTTTCACCTCCGGGAAGGTCGCCTGAAGCATCAATCGGTTTATCTCCATCTTTGTCGCGCCATATGCCCACGGGATTAAAGTTTTCAAGCCCAAAGCCAAGGGCATCCATTTTAAGATGGCAGGTGGCGCAATTCGGGTTCGCCCGATGCTGTTCCATGCGTTGCCTTAAGGTTCCAGTCAGGGCTTTATCATCTTCTTTAAGTTCTTCGACATTGGGAGGAGGCGGTGGAGGGGGTGTACCAAGAATATTTTCGAGCACCCATTTTCCACGTTTAACAGGCGAAGTACGTGTCGGATTTGAAGTTATAGTTAGCACGCCCGCTTGGGTTAATACGCCACCTCTGCGATTATCGGTGAAGGTGACCTTGGTGAACTCGGGCTTGGTCACATTCTTGATACCATAATGGGTCGCAAGCCGAAGGTTTAAAAAAGTGTAGTCTGAATCAAGTAGTTCGAGAATACTGCGGTTCTCTTTGGTGATGTATTCAAAGAAAAGCTCTGCCTCTTTAGCCATGTCATCGCGCAAGGCATCGGTGAATGTCGGGAATTTGGCTTTGTCAGGATTGATGGTTTTAAGATTGCGAAGATGCAGCCATTGTTCAGGGAAATTTAGGGTGAATGCCTTTGCCTTCGGGTCTTTAAGCATGCGTGCGACCTGCTCTTCAATCACGCCCTTTTCATAGAGTTTATTCTGCTTGGCAAGATCAAACAAAACCGTGTCGGGCATGGTGCTCCATAAGAAGTACGACAACCGATTTGCAAGTTCGAACTGGTTTACCTGATGGGGAGCAGTGCTGTTTGGGTCGGGATCTATTTCTACATGAAAAAGAAACTTGGGTGAAACCAAGATGGCTTGTAGCCCAGCTTTCAATGCATCGGATGGCTTATCGCCCTTTTTCTCTAGCATTTCGCAAAGCTTGACTAATTTATCTACTTCATCTTTGGTTGCTGGTCTACGATACGCCTTGGTTGCAATATCTTCCAGAATTTTTGGGAAGTCTGCGGAAGTTACTTTCTCAGGTGATGAAACCTTAAGGAACTTGGTGAAGACAAAACGGTTCTTGTAAACCATATCGATGATATCTTCCGCTGCATCCAGATACTTTTCCATAAGAATGGGAGGCATGGTCAACACATCGCCAATGTTGTCGAAACCATAACCAACATCATCTGCGGGAAATTCTTCCGCAGGTTTGAAGTTCACACCAAAAAGGTCACGAGTGGTGTTGTTGTACTCAAAACGATTTAATCTGCGCATGGTAACTTTGCCGGGATCTTTCTGACCCACGCAACTGAACTCGAATACCTGCGTATCCATCCAGCGATTCACAACATCAAGTTGCTGGTTGCTGGGCTTGGGTTTTCCTGGAGGTGGCATATCGCCTGTACGAAGATTATCTGCAACGCGTTCCCAAGTTTTCATGTCTTTCTTGATGTCTGCAAGATTCTTATATTTGGATAAATTGAAGCCACCACTTTTGCGTTTATCGTTATGGCAAGCTTGGCAATGCTTTTTTAAAACCGGGTAAATATCATTGTCGAAGTTGGCAATGGGCTCTTTATCTGCAGAATGTACTTTTTTAGCACTAAAGATGATAATAAACATAACCAGCATTGCTGGCATGCTTAGAAGAACCATTTTCAACTTCGTGTTAAATATCACTGTTGTAGTTCCAAATTAAATATTTAGGCAGGTTTTACAAGCTTTCTTCTGGCAGGTATTAAACACTAATTGTCCCCTATAAGCGCAATCGTTTCAAGCGCATTGTTATCTCTTCTGAGCTAATTAAATCGCCCTCACCAGATCCAGGGCAAATCTTTTTTGTTTCTTCCCAGTCTTCGGGGGTGCCCACGGTGCTTTCCCAAAATGGCCAAGTTCGACATTGCACCGGCCTTATTCCGTATATCGTGCAACCTTTGCTCTCACTCAAATAAACACAATCGCCATTCGCCTTTTCTCGTAAGGTGTATCGCCCCTTGGCTTTTCTCGCCCTTAACTGCTTAACTTCTTCCAAAGGTTCTTTGGTAAAATCCGCAATAGCTTGCATCTCTTCCTCGGTGACCCATACATACCCTGGTTCACCCGTGCAGCAGTTGCCACATTGGGTGCATTTAAATTTTAGGCCATCCTTGTACCACGGTTCATCTGTTCTCATCAAATTCCCATAATTTCGTTTGAACTATTAGTCATTTACGGCAATTGCCTTAAAAGTATTATCGTACCTTTGTTTGCAATCGATCATCCATTAGACCAAGTTGAAGAACCGTTTCGAACCCCACATTTGCGATTAATCCTTATTATCCAAACCCCTACTCCTTATAACCGTAAGAGAACCCAAAGATTCACCCACTTTAAAAAACACCTGCCCCTTCTACGTATTCAACTCCACATTTTCCCTCTGGTTCCTAAGATAAGCATTGTGAAGATGCAAACCCAAGGAGCAATCAATGGCAATTGAAAAACCGCTAGTGCTTATCACCGATTACCTCGAAGAATCAGACATCGAAAACCCAGTTCTCGAAAGTTGTGCTGATATCAAAATCCTGAATACTCACAGCGATACGGATATCGATCCATTTGCCTCTAAAGTAAAAGGTATTCTGGTTTTTCATGACATCAAAATCTCTGCTCACATCATCGCCAAGCTTGATCAATGCAAGGGTATTGTTCGCTGTGGTGTGGGTTATGATAATGTTGATATTAAAGCTGCAGGCGAAAAAGGCATTGCGGTTTGTAATGTTCCCGATTACGGAACCGAAGAAGTTGCGGACCATGCAGTTATGTTGCTGTTGGCAATCGCCCGCAGATTAATTCCCTGCTACGATGATATCCGATCTGGTGGCTGGCAACCCAATCATGTTTTTGGAGCGCCCAGGCTGCGAGGCAAAACCATTGGCCTAATAGGATGTGGCAGAATTGGTACAGCCGCCGCTCTTCGCTTTAAGGCTTTGGGTTTGCGAGTGCTATTTTACGATCCGTTTGCAACGCCCGGTCTCGATAAAGCGATTGGTATGGAACGGTGCCATTCGTTAGAGGAAATGCTTCCCCAATGCCTTTTCGTGAGTGTGCATACGCCATTAACCCCTATAACAAAGCATATTGTGAATGATGCATCCCTTGCATTACTTCCCAAGGGGGCATACTTGGTAAATACAGCTAGAGGCCCATGTGTTTCGGGCGATGCGGTAGTGCGTGCGCTGGAATCGGGTCAGCTTGCTTATGCAGCACTTGATGTTGTTGAAAAAGAACCCTTGGATGATGAAAGATTGCGCAAGCATCCTAAAGTTTTGCTTACGCCACACAGTGCTTTTTATTCGGTGGAAGGGTTTATTGAAATGCGTAGAAAAGGCGCAGAAGAAGTTAGGCGATTGGTGCTTGATCAACCCGTGGTAAATCTTGTCAATGGCCATTGCTTGACCAACCCAAGATTCAAATTACCCGTGAGCAACTTAAGTTAACAAGGATGATGGATCAGCAATTTTTTGTGTCAGGTGTTGGGCCAACTGGTTTAGGAATAAGGAAAGCCATTGCTAAAGCAAAGGCTAGCCCTCCAATTAGGCCTGCGACGACATCAGAAAAAAAGTGAACTCCCAGATAGAGCCTGGTGTAGCCAACTAATAGGGCTAGAACAGTACCTAATAAAGGTAGGGCGATTTTAAGGGGCATGGATGAGGAAAAACGCACCATTATTAATGCTATGCCAGGGTAGAGGGCAGAGGCGGAAAAGGTGTGCCCGCTAGGAAAACTTGGCGAAGTTGGAACTTTTATTCCTTCTAGTCGCATTTGGGATACCTCGGGCCTAGACCGGTTCACCAGATGCTTGACGGCTTCGCAAGTTAAGCAGGCACTTGACGCCCCTATCACGAAAATTAAAGCTGTACGCCAACCTTTAATTCGTTGTAAGTATATGCCTAGCAACGGTATAAGGATTATCATGAGGCGGGAGTCACCGAGGTAGGTGGCGTTCCTTAGAAGGTGATCCAGCCATGCGGGGGGAACAAAATCAAGATGTTGGTAAGCTAGGGAATGGTCAAAGTTGGTGATAAATTCCATGGGAACCATAATAAATTGAGTAAGTTCGGGTTGTTACCCTTGTCGCAAGTAATACCTAAGTTCTAGAATAAACAATTAAGCAGATTATGAAAACCGGAGAATAATATGAAGGCTAAGATTCATCCAGAGTATAATGAAGCAACTGTCACATGCGGTTGCGGTAATAAATTTGTGACCCGCAGCACCAAGAAAACCATCATGGTGGAAATTTGTTCTGCATGTCATCCTTTCTTTACTGGAAAGATGAAGTTTGTTGATACTGCAGGCCGTATTGAAAAGTTCCAGAAAAAATACAACTGGGATAAGCGCAAAAAGACTGGCGAAGAAGCACCTGCTGAAGCATCTGCTGAAGCCGCTAAGTAGTTTCTAATATTCTTGATGCCCCTGCTCTGTCGTTGGACGGGGTAGGGGCATCGGCATTTTAAACCCAAAGTGAAACATCCATGCTGGCCGCATTCGAATCCATGGTGGCGCGACACAAAGAGCTGGAATTCCTGCTTTCGGACCCGACTATTGTTTCGGACAGACTCAAGTTTGCAACCATTGCCAAAGAACATGGTAAGCTGGTCAAACAAGTTAAACCATTCGAAGAATTTAAAAGATTAGAAGCCGATATTGTTGCTGCCGAAGAGATGCTTGCGCTGATCGATGCTAAAGATGCAGAGATGCTTACCTATACTCAGAACGAATTGACTGAGATGGTAAAGCGCAGAGATGAATTGAAGATTAAACTGGAAGATTTTCTCTTAGCAGGCGACGAGAATTACGACAGGCTAATTGTTGAAATTCGTGCGGGTACAGGCGGTGACGAAGCTGCGATTTTTGCAGGCGACCTTTATACCATGTACACTTATTACGCACGCAGCCAAGGTTGGAAGGTTGAAAACATCTCTTTCAGTAATGGCGAGCATGGTGGTTATAAAGATGTGATTTTTAGTTTAGAAGGCGATAATGCTTATCAATTCTTGAAGTTTGAGAGCGGTGGGCACCGTGTGCAAAGAGTTCCTGCAACAGAAACCCAAGGGCGAATTCATACCTCTGCAGCTACCGTTGCAGTATTGCCCGAACCTGATGATGTTCAGGTGGAAATTCGCGATGAAGATATCGAATGGGAACGCATGCGGGCAGGGGGTGCTGGTGGGCAGCATGTTAATAAAACAGAATCTGCTGTTCGTATCGTGCATAAACCCACGGGCCTTGAAGTTAAGTGTCAGGATCAGCGCAGCCAGCATAAAAATTACGAACAAGCGATGCGTGTCCTTCGTTCCCGCGTTTTAGAAATGATGATGAAAAAAGCACACGATGAACGCTCTGCTGCTCGAAAAGAGCAGATCGGTTCCGGGGATCGCAGTGAACGAATCCGAACTTATAACTTCCCCCAAAATCGCTTTACCGATCATCGCATCAACCTGAATATTTATAGGTTGGATGCAATCATGTTGGGCGAATTGGGTGATGTTTTTATGGCATTGCGCGAACAAGATAGAAAGATCAGGCTTCAGCAAGCAAAACTCACCTGACCATTTCCCAGAAGTACTTTCATGCAACCTGAAACAGAATGGACAGTTGGCGCCCTACTAGATTGGACTGCCCAGCATTTTGTCAAAAAAGGTTGTGATTCACCCAGATTAGATGCCGAAGTTCTACTTGCTCATGCGCTTAAACTTAAACGCATTGATTTATATGCCCGCTATAATGAAGCTATTGAGGAAGATGCGAAAGCAAAGTTTCGCGATCTGGTGCGAAGGCGCGCAGAAGGATGCCCCGTCGCCTACCTTGTCGCCAGCAAGGAATTTTACAGCCTTCCTTTTTTTGTCAATCAGGATGTTTTAATACCCAGGCCTGATACCGAGTGCTTGGTCGATGCTGCTCTTCGCATTGCAAAAAAAGAAAACTGGAAAACAATTCTTGATCTCGGAACCGGATCAGGTTGCATTGCAATTGCCTTGGCAAAATCCCTTCCCCAAATAAAGATTGTTGCGGTTGATATCAGTCCCAAGGCCTTGGCGGTTGCATCTAAAAATGCCATTGTAAATAAGGTTGCAGACCGGGTCAGTTTTGCTGAAGGAGATTTGTTTACGCCGCTGGAAAAAGCCTTGGCCTTCGATGCTATCGTTAGTAATCCCCCTTACATTCCTGATAGCGATATTAAAGATTTGGATAAAGATGTGAAAGATTATGAACCAAGATTAGCATTGAGCGGGGGTGGCGATGGGTTTTCCGTGTTCGATCAAATCCTCACAGGCGCAGGATCAAGGCTAAACGCAGGTGGGCATTTGTTTATCGAAATTGGGTCTCCGCAGGAAGAGTCATCGCGAGCCCGGTTTAAGGCTTATTCTGGATTTCAGTTGCACCCCACTATCTTGGATGGAGGACGGAACCCACGAGTTTTGCATGCCACCAAGAACAGTTGAACACCCCGATTTTTTTATTGTTTAGTTGCGATATCTGGTATGCTTAGTCTGATAACTGCTGCTGTTTTTCCCGCCAAAGTAGTTGCTGCCCGAGGTTTCAATGAACCGATTTTTGTTGCGATCCTTTCCCATTTGGTTTTTTCTAATCCTGATATTGCGCCAAAGTGTTGCAGCAGAACCATCTCTGCATGAACAAATCGATGCGTTGATTGATGCCAAACTTACAAGCAAGGTGGTTAGCAGGCAGTCTGATGATTACGAGTTTGTGCGCAGAGTTTATCTTGATTTTGTAGGCCGTATCCCCACCCTTGCTGAGATTGATTCTTTCATTGCTAATAAGGCTTTGGATAAGCGAAAGCTTTTAATTGTTCAATTAGTTAACTCTCCTTCTTATTCAAAACAGATGGCCAATACCTTTCACATTCATTTCATGGAACGATTAGGCGATAACGCAGAGTGGATGAAATACCTTGAAGAATCCTTCAAGAAAAACAAAGGTTGGAATGTGATGGCGAAGGAAATCCTACGGGGCGTAAATAGCAAAGAAGATTTGAAAGGCGCCAACTTCTTTTTCTCTAAAAGGCTGGAGAACTACGGCCAAAACCCTGTGGATTATTCCGCTCTTACCCGGGATGTGGGCAGATTGTTTTTAGGCAAAGACTTCCGCTGTGCAGAGTGTCATGACCATCTTTTTATTGATGAATATAAACAGGCAGACTTCAAAGGGTTGTTTGCTTTTTTTCAAAACGCTTATCTTGCTGATGCCAAGGCCGGTATCGTAGGCGAAAAGTTGACTGTTAAAAAAACAGAGTTCATGTCTGTCTTTAAGAAAGAGAAAAAAGAGATCGCTCCAAAGATTCCAGGAATGGCTGAAGTTGCAATCCCTGAGTTTAAGAAGGGCGAAGAGTTTTTGGTTCCTGCAGATCCCAAGAAGAAGATATTGGGTGTACCCAAGTTCAGCCCTCTCGAAAAACTATCTGAACAATTGCCTTCCCAGGAGAACGCTGACTTTTCAAAAAATATTGTGAATCGTACTTGGTTCATGATGATGGGTAGGGGATTGGTTCATCCTTTGGATTTGCATCATGCGGGAAATCCTCCTTCGCATCCCGAGTTGCTCGCTCTTCTTGCAAAAGAATTTAGCGCACATCAGTTTGATTTTAAATGGCTATTAACTGAACTCGCAAACACTAAAGTTTATCAGCGCTCCAGTAAAGTTGATATGGGTAAAACCCCTGAAGCACTAGCACTTTTTGCAACTGCGATTGAAAAACGATTGTCCGCTGAACAGTTACTCGCGTCGATTCTGGTTGCTTCTGGTCGTTATGGAAAACTTGAAAGAAAAGGTGGCAACGAACCCGAAATGCCCGATGCTTTGAAAGTGAAGTTTGCCAAGGCTTTTGCCAACGCTGCACGCGACCCCGAAGATGAGATTGCGTTTTCATTAAAGGCTGCACTTTTTCTGTTGAATGATGAAGCAGTGCTTGGGTTGTTAAAACCCGAGGCTGACAACACCGTTGCGGATTTGGCGAAAATGAAGCCTGATAATGTGATGATTGAGAAAGCATACCTTGCAATACTTTCACGCAAACCCGCACCTCAGGAAACTATGGATGCGCTGGAGTTTCTTTCGAAGCCTGTGAGTGTTGGCGAGATTGGTGTTAAAAATCTGGTATGGGCTTTGCTTGCTTCTTCAGAGTTCAATTTAAACCATTGATTCGTAATTAGAGAATTAAAATGAAAAACTTATGCACACCTCATGATCATTTGTTTTCGCGAAGAGAATGGCTGGGTGCTTCCACTGTAGGCGCTGCTTCACTAGGCGCATCAGGGATGCTTGCCCAACCCGCCTTCGCTGAAGAACTTCGTAAAAACGACAAGCAGGTTTTGTTTATCTGGCTCGATGGGGGTATTAGTCAGCTTGAAAGCTGGGATCCGAAACCAAACACTACTTTTGGTGGACCGTTCAGGGCTATTCCTACCAAGGTTCCGGGTATTCATATTTCCGAGCTTTTGCCTAAAACCGCAACCCACATGGATAAGCTTGTTTTGGTTCGAAGCCTGAGCACTAAGGATAATTCGCATTCCGCAGGGGTCGATCGAATTCAGCGGGGTGATCCAAAAAACCGCGGCGTTACCTATCCCTATCTTGGTTCTGCTGTTTCCAAATTGATGGGGCCTTGCTCTTCTGGAATGCCACCTTATGTTTGGATCAAGCCGATGAGTGGAGGGTTTATTACCAAAGATGCCGGCTTTTTAGGCCCTAAATATGGTGCGATTGCCTTTGGTGATGGCAAAGCACCCGAGAACCTACTCAGGCCCGAATCTGTTTCTCTTGATGCGGATCTAGCTCGTAATGAGCTTCGCGAAAAGCTTGATAAAACTTACAGGCTTGCTCGAAGAAAAGAAAGTAGCGAGGCTTCTAGCACTGTTTTTGATATGGCCTCAAAATTACAAAAACGGATTGATCTTTTTGATCAATCAAAAATGCCTTCCAAAGATCTCGAACGTTATGGCAGCACCGAATTCGGCAGGCATATGCTTCAAGCTAGGCGTATGCTCGAAGCGGGTGTGCGTTTTGTTAAAGTCACTTCCTATGGTTGGGATACGCATGGCGATAATTTCAACGGACATCTTAGTTTGGTTCCCAAGGTAGACATGGCGTTTTCATCTATGCTTGAAGATTTGCAGCAGCGCGGTATGCTCGATAATGTTCTTGTAATACTTATGTCTGAATTTGGTAGAACCCCACGCATCAATGGGCATCTTGGACGCGATCACTGGCCCGAAGCCTGGTCTTTGGCCATGGCTGGATGCGGTCTTAAAAAAGGCTTGGCTTCAGGGAAAACCAACAAACTTGGCACCGCAGTCGAAGGCGATGCGCACGATATTGGTTCCATGTTTCATGTTTGGTTCAAAGCCCTGGGCATCGATTCTTCCGAAACCGAATACGACAATCAAGGGCAACCTTTGCCTATTGCCAATGAAGAGTGCAAGATTATTTCTGAAGTCCTTGCTTAATTAATATGAATCCGATGAGGAGTTATTTCGATGAAGGAAGATTCTAAGGAACTAGCACTTAAGTATAAGACCAAGAAAATCATTGATCTTGCTTGCCCGGTTCAAATTTGCGCTGCTCGTTTCAGCCCTTGTGGTAATGTGCTTGCTGCTGCCTGCTTTGATGGTTCCGTCCGCAGGTGGGATTCTTCTACAGATAAATTCACGGAACTAACTTCTATCACCGGCCATAATGGTTGGGTCCAAGCCATCGCTTTTCATCCTACCAACAAAGTTTTATATTCTGCAGACTCCTGGGGCAAATTGGTCGCTTCCAATTACCTTGATAAAGATGTGGTGCCAATCTGGAAGAATGATAAAGCTCACGATGGTTGGATTCGGAAAATTTCCCCTAGCCCCGATGGCAAATTGCTTGCAACTTGTGGCACCGATAAACTTATTAAAGTTTGGTCTACGGTTGATGGCGCACTCGTCAAGGAATTTAAAGATTTCTCTTGGGATCCTATGTCTGTAACGTTCACCCCGGACTCCAAAGCCATTTTGGTTGGCGACTTGAATGGAAAAATTTCTCAAATTGATGCTTCTACGGGAAAAAAAATTCGTGAACTTGATGCTTCTGCGATGTATAAACTTGATCGCTTGCAAGATGTAGGTGGCGTGCGCTGCTTCGCATTTGATTCGAAGGGTGAGAAACTCGCCTGCGGTGGCATCAACCCCAATCGAGGTGGATTTGTACAGGGCCCTTCACTTGTAATTATTTTTGATTGGAAATCTGGTAAAGAAATCTCCCGCATCCAATCGGGTAGCGAAAACGATGGGTATGTCTACGATTTGCTTTTCATCACCGATTCCATTATTGCTGGAGTTAGCAGCGGGCAGCCCGGTAACGGAAAAGTATTCTTTAATCTCATGGGTGAAACACAACCTTTTATCAGCCTTACCACCATGCCTAATTGTCATTCTTTTGCGCTTCATCCGTTAGGTAAAAAAATTGCTGTCGTTTCCACTAATGCTAATAGTTCAGGTAATGGTAAAGTTCTTGATAAAAACAAGGATTATGCTGCCAATTACTCCCCTATAAATATTTTGGAAATACCCTCCTGATTCTTTTCGAATCAGCTTGCCTGTGATACCTTTTTACCTGTAAGGTAGTACTACAGTTCCTGCTTACATTGGGGGGTAGTATGCAATCTAAACAGCAGTTGTTTATGGATTTTCTTCAGGAAGAAGGATATAGGCCATCGCAGGACGATGATGGCGATATTGTTTTCAAACATGAAGCGGTGACTTATCTTCTTTTTGTAGAAGAAGAGGATAATAGCTATTTCAGGCTTGTTTACCCCGCCTTCTGGGAAATCAGCACCCCTGACGAAGAAGAAAAAGCGGCTAGCTTCATCATGGATATTAATGCTGAAATGAAGGTTGTAAAACTTTATCAGTTGGGTGACAAAGTCTGGGCCGGGGTCGAAATGTTTTGCGAACCCATTGATAATTGCAAATCCGTTTTCCAACGATGCCTAAGGGTTCTTCAACTTTCTTCAAATCGATTCTGCGAGATGATGCGAGATTCTCAAGGCGTTGAAGCTAGGCCCACCGAACTAGGATTTAATACCCCAACCGATGGCTCTAATCCTGATGATGATACTGAAGACGAAAAATAGAACTTTCTATTCTTGTTACGCTTTTTTTCTAGCTTCCAATAACTGGTTGACGGTGTTCATCATTTCTCCTGCAGCTTTTTTCCATGTATATTGCGAAGCGTGAAGTTTTGCAGCTTTCAACCTTTGCGCTCTTTCTTCTTTACGCATTTCCAAACACTTTAGCATTTGCATTGCAATACTAGTGTGATCGTAAGGATCGCAATACAGTGCGTGTTCTCCACATACTTCAGGCATCGGGCCAAGTTCGGATGTGATAACTATTGTTTCTGAAGTCATTGCTTCCAAATTTGGAATTCCAAATCCTTCCCACTTGGATGGGAATACAAACCCCGTGGCACGATTCATGAAGGTGCTAATTTGGTTGTCGGGCAGATATTCGAGTGCATGCACTGGAAGTGTCGCGTTTGTTTCTTTGATCATCCTTCGGATTTCATGTTGCCCTGGGATTTGGCCAATAAGAACAATTTGAAACGAAACATCTGGTTTTATTTGCTTAAGTTTTTGAGCAGCAAGCAATATCCCCGTGATATTTTTTCTGGGTTCCACTGTTCCTACAAAAAGAAAATAAGGGATTAATGGGTTAACACCTGAATCACGCAGGGTTTTAGTTGCATCGGAATCCGAAAGCCTTTTTTCAAAACGTTCGATATCGTGGCCAAGATGAATGACCGAGGTTTTTCCAAGCGATGCTGGGAAGAAATAATGCAGATCGCTTTCCGCACTTTTCGAATCACAGAAAATATGGTTTGCCCGAAGTGCCATTAAACTGACGAAGGTATCAAAAAGATCAGGGTTCCAATTTTCTCCCTCATGTATTCTCTTTGGCACTGCATCATAAAACCAGCCTATGGCCAAGGCTTTACTGTTTTCAACTGGTAACATCCATATGTCATTGAACGGCTCAAATGCTATGACCGCATCGAGTTCGCTTAACGCAACGATTTCTTTTTGTGATTTAATATCTGACGAAAGATTAGATGTGATCTTCTTTGTAGTTTTACTGATTAAATTTCTAAGATTGAGTATGAATGTTTTTAAAATAAAAATTGTTGTTTTTATAAGTGGATAAAAAATTGGAGGTATCAACAATCGGACAATTTTTTTTAATCCCGCCAGAGAAAATGGATAACCGGGTTTTTGGGGAAGGGATAGTGGGTTGCTTTTCAGCCAATCGTTCAAGGGATCAAAGGATAAACTTAAGGGTCGCGAATTAGGAATTTTCTTGTCGTCGAGGCAGATCAAAGTTTGGTGGTTTTGGGAAGATGCATCAACGATTTCGACGATGGCACGGGCAACTCTTCTTACTCCTCTGGGAAAAGTATCTTGTAAATTTGTTTTCAAAAAACCAATCTTCGATGTCATGAATCTTGCTTTCTTTATGAATTAAAAGAAATATCTTTTATCAATTCAGCAATGTAGTTTTCGCAGTTGTGGAATTCGCACCACTTTTTTCCAGCCAATTCTGCTTCTGCGCTCAACCGCGGATATCCTTCAATACATTCAACGATTGCATCCGCCAAACTTTTACTGTCTTCGGGAGTGCATAATATTCCCCCACCATTATTTTTGATTTCTCCTGCCATCCATGTCCCTTTCGTTACCACCGATACTTTACCAAGTCCCCTTGTTTCCGAGAATACTCCGGAGGTTTGGCTATGATAGTTTTCCAAAGTGTAAGGTAGCATAAAAATATCAATCTTAGCCATCAGTTTATGGTAGTCATCGGTACCCATGGCCTCTTCATGAAGTTTTATGTTTGGCATTGTTTTTAGCAAGTTTACTGCTTGAACTGTTTGCCATTCTTGGTGATTCCTGATATTTGCTTGAATTTCCCAATGTATTTCATCGTTTCCTAAAACAGTCGTTACATGGTTGATTGCTTCCGGAATCAGGTGGAATCCTTTGTTAGTTCTAGCATCGCCCAGATAGCCAATCACTAACCCCTTTGAGGGTGTTTTAATTGAAGGTTGTTCAGATGAATATTGTGTGTGTGGGATGGGAAGTACTTTAAATGGTTTATCAATGTAGAATTTGTATTCATCAGCTAGATCTTGGCTATCAGCAAAAAGGTTGATTTTATTTTTAGCAGGGCTTTGGGATAAGTAATTTAATGAATGGCTGTAAAGCCTATGGGGGAAATGGTCTTTTTCTAAATTGGATTTCGAGGTGAAATGTTGGACCATTGCGATTTGTGTATTGGAGGGTGGGGCTAGTTTTTCTGCAAATCGGGTGATCCCGATAATGTCGTTAAAGCTGAAGGTAGGGAAAAGGATAAGAACGGGTTCAGAGTTGTTGCAATCTGGAAGAATCTTACAAAGGTCGGTGAATAGTGAATTACTATGTTGGCGATAATTCCAGCGGGATTGAATAGCGGTTGCAACTCTTGATGGTAATAGATAGGCCAATGGGCTGATGGGGTAATGGTGAAAGAAGTCATGCTTGAAAAAGGCTGTTGCATGTAATTCTTTTTGTATTTGTGCAGAGATCTGGCTGGTTCCAAGAGTGGTTACTTTCCATCCTTTGGCTATTGCGATTTCCCGCACGGATTTACAGTATTCGAAGGAATGCCCTTGGTAATCTTTCAAGGTGTGATCGGCAATTATAAGGTGCATGGTTTAATTGGATTGGTTGCCATTATTAAAAAAGTGACGTTTAATAATTATAGTTTCTTAATTTCAAGTACCATTATTTCAGGGCGTACTTACAGCATCAGGAAAAACAGTATTCATTAATATTTTAAAATAATTACCAACATTATGAAACCCATTCCAGTTCTTTTCAGCTTTCAAGGCTTCTTTTTTTAAAGAAGAATAATTGTTAATAGCTTTTGAAATGGAATCACCTATGCTTTTTGGATCTTCAGGCAAACATAAGATGCCACCACCGTTTTGGTTG
>Ga0208482_1000161_pt1 | contig 22463 bp, 19 predicted proteins | sample LakMenEpi26Sep10_FD_150737 | JGI IMG/M metagenome (GOLD analysis project Ga0208482, IMG submission 150737) | Freshwater microbial communities from Lake Mendota, WI - 26SEP2010 deep hole epilimnion (SPAdes) | ecosystem: Environmental > Aquatic > Freshwater > Lake > Epilimnion/Euphotic zone ... | reverse complement strand
CCTACCCCTGTATCAGTTGACCTTTTTCCTAAAAGCGCACTTTTAGATGGCAAAGGTAGCACCCAACAATTAATCGTTCGGGCCAAGTACAGCGATGGCTCGGAACGTGATGTCACTTCCCTTGCGCTTTTCCTTAGCAGCAATGATAGCTCGGGCAAAGTAAGCCCCAATGGTTTGGTAACCGCAGGTGATCGAGGCGAAGCCTTTGTTATGGCTCGCTTTTCTACCTTCACCGTGGGCGTGCCCTTTATTGTTCTTCCCAAAGATTTGAAATTCTCTTTCCCCCCCACTCCTGAAAAGAACTACATCGACACCTTGGTTAATGCCAAGCTAAAAAATCTTCGTATCGCCCCTTCTGCTACTTGCTCTGATGAAGTTTTCTTGCGCAGGATATTCATCGATCTTACAGGCATGCTTCCTTCGGTTGAAGAATACAAAGCATTCATGGCAAACAAATCAGCAGACAAGAGAGAGCAACTTGTCAAAGACCTTATGGAACGAAAAGAATTTTCAGAACTATGGGTTTTAAAGTGGGCTGAACTCTTACAAATTCGCAGCTCTAACCAAGTTAGTTACAAAGCGACCCTGCTTTATTACAACTGGCTTCAAGATCGTATCGCACGAAATGTTCCTCTCAATCAGTGGGTTCAAGAATTGCTTGGTGCCAACGGTGGTACCTTTAACAACCCTGTTACGAACTACTATCAGAATGAAACCGACATTCTCAAAGTGACCGAGAATGTTGCTCAAGTTTTCATGGGTATGCGTATCCAATGCGCGCAGTGCCATAACCATCCTTTTGATCGTTGGACCATGGATGATTACTATGGTTTCGCTGCATTCTTCACACAGATTGGCAGAAAGCCAACTGAGGATCCACGCGAACTCGTGGTCTTCAACAGTGGCAGTGGCGAAATCAACCACCCCGTTGGTGGCAGGCGCATGGCACCCAAATATTTGGGCGGTGAAACTCCCGATGTTACTGGCAAAGATCGCAGAGGGTTAATGGCTGAATGGCTTGCATCTCCTAAAAACCCTTACTTTGCTACCAATCTTTCCAACATGGTTTGGACGCATTTCTTTGGCTTAGGCATCATCAACGAAGTTGACGATGTTCGTGTCAGCAACCCTCCTTCCAATTCCGAATTACTTCAAGAATTAGGCAAGAAGTTTACCGAATACAATTACGACTTCAAACGCCTTGTGAAGGACATAGTTCTTTCCAATACCTATCAGCTTTCAACCCAGACCAATCCCAGCAACGAAAGCGACACCAAGAATTTCAGCCATTCTTCCATCCGAAGAATCAAAGCTGAAACCTTCTTGGATTGCATTAGCCAAGTAACTGAAACCAAGAACAAGTTTCCTGGTTTGCCTCTTGGTGCAAGGGCCGTGCAAATTGCTGATGGTCAGGTTTCCAACTACTTCCTTACAACCTTCGGCAGAGCCACTCGCGAATCTGTTTGCTCTTGCGAAGTGAAGCTGGATCCAACATTAAGCCAGAGTTTGCATTTGCTTAATGGCGATGCAACGACCCAACGAATTACGCAGGGCAATTTGATTGGCAAGCTTCTAAAAGACAAGAAAACTCCAGAAGAGATCTTGGACGAAATTTATATGCGTTGCCTTTCAAGAATGCCTTCTGCGGATGAAAAAACCAAGGTGCTCGCCTTGGTCAATGCAGAGAAGGATAAAAAGCAGGTTCTGGAAGATGCCTTCTGGGCAGTGCTAAATACCCGCGAATATATGTTTAACCATTAAGATTACGGAGCAGAGGTCATGGTTCGTTCTATAGTTTTGCTGGTAGCATTGCTTTCCTTGGCAACCCAGTCAGCCGTTGCACAGCCTTCAGCTAAGAAAATTAACTATCAGGATCACATCCTGCCTTTCTTCCAAGACAAGTGTGTTGCTTGCCATAACCAGGACAAAAAAAGTTCGGGGGTTATTCTTAACAGTTACAGCAAAATCATTGAAGGTGGTAGCAGCGGTATTATTGTCAAGGCGGGTGACCCCGAAGGCAGTTCTCTTTTTCAGGTGGTTGCACATAAATCTGAACCAGTTATGCCTCCTAAAAGCCCAAAAGTTGCAGACACTTCGATTGTAATGCTTGAAAAATGGATCAAAGAAGGGTTGCTGGAAACTGCAGATGGCAAGGCTTTGGCTTTGAATAAACCCACCGCCGATATTGCCTTGGGTACCGTTCGCAGGGGCAAACCTGATGGCCCACCGCCTATGCCCGAAAAACCTCTTTCGCTTGATCCTTTGGTTGTTACTTCTAAAGGCAATGCAGTCATTGGATTAGCAGCAAGCCCTTGGGCCCCTCTTTTAGCAGTGGGCGGTCAGAAGCAAATCGTGCTTTATAACACCGATACTATGGAATACCTTGGCGTCATCCCTTTCCCAGATGGGTTTCCGACCGTTTTAAAGTTTAGCAGAAATGGTGGTTTCCTCCTTGCGGGGGGTGGCCGCGGGGGCAAAAACGGCTCGGCTACTTTATTCAACATTAAGACCGGACAAAAAGTCCTGACAGTTGGCCAAGAATCTGACGCTGTTCTCGCTGCGGATATCAGCCCCGATCAAACTCAAATTGCTCTTGGTGGCCCTAGTAAGGTCGTTCGAGTTTATTCCACCGTCGATGGCAAACTACTTCACGAAATCAAAAAACATACTGATTGGATTACCAGCATTGAATACAGTCCAGATGGTGTTCTTTTTGCTTCAGGCGATCGAAGTGGAAATCTTTTCGTTTGGGAATCTCATAACGGCAAAGAATATTTCACCCTTAAAGGCCACACTAATTACATCAACAATCTTTCTTGGCGTGCAGATGGCAATATACTCGCTTCGGTGAGTGAAGATGCCTCCCTCAAGCTTTGGGAAGTCGAGAACGGCACTTTAGTTAAATCAATTCCCGCTCACGCAGGTGGTGCACAGGGGCTTGTTTTTCATCGTGATGGCACCATTGTTACCAGCGGTAGGGATAAAACCTCAAAGTCTTGGAAAAGTGATGGAACTGCAATTCTTACCATGGAACCGCTGACCGATTTGGCTCTTAGGGTTGCTGTTTCACACGATGCTGTTTATGCATTTGTTGGCGACTGGAATGGCAATGTAGCTGCATACAAGCTTGCAGATGGGAAAAAGGTGGATGTTTTGCCTAGTAATCCGCCCACCCTTAAAGACCGTGTAGAAATTTCCGCCAAGGAAATCGTTTTGCTTCGTGAACAATTGTCAAAAACAAGCGCTGAATTGACCATTGCAAAGACACAAGATGCGAAATTACAGGGAGATATAGCAACTGCCCAAAAAAGCCTCGCAGAGGCCACCCTTGCGGTCAAAGACCTACCTCCAAAAATTAAGCAACTGACTGCAGATCAGGCCACAGCTTTGGCCCAGCAGACTAAAGCCACCAATGACGTTAAAGCTCGCGAGGCCATGATTCTAGCAAGTACGGATAGCTTGAAAAAAATTAAGGACCAATCAGATAAGAACAAATTAGATGCAGCCTTGGCGAAAAATGCGACTGCTGCTCAAGAAAAGCTTGACAAACTTAAGCTGGATTTACCCGCCTTGCAAAAGGCCCTTCAGGAGAAAACTGCAGCTTATACGGCCGCTGTTGCAGGCCTTAAAGATGCACAAATGAAGCTTATTGCAGCTACGCCTCTGGTTCCCGCATTACCTAAGCAGATTGATGCCATGCAAAAGGCAATGCCTGCAGCGCAAGCGTTAGTTACCACGCTAACCACAAAAGTTCAAGATTTGGAAAAGCAAATTGGGGCCAAGGAAGCATCTTTACAGCGGTATAAGAAAGCTCAACCCCTAGCCAATGCACCAAAATCTTAATATTGTTATAAGAGACTGTTTTTTTGAAATTTTAATGTTTAAAGTTGAGGCCTGACATGGCAGCTATTTCCCGAAAACTTCGTAAAACCTTGCAGAAACAAGATCAACGCCGCTCCAGGATTGAAAATGGCGCGAAAAAGAACAAGGAAAGAGATCGTAAAGAACTTAGGCTAAAAGCCGCTCTTGGAATTGGCACGCTTCCTTACACGCCAACCATCATGAGCTGGTTAAGCCAAGCTATCGACAAGCCTTCCAAGCAAATTGTGCAGGCAGATGTCGATACCTTCTTGAAGGCATAATAAGTCTTCATTTTCAAATTTCACAAAAGCAGTCCTTTCAAAAAAGGGCTGCTTTTGGTGATTAAACCCTTGTTTTATGCTCTTCGCAATATAAATACTGCCACGGTAGTAGTGGAATAAATCCAAAGATTTTAAGCCATCCCCACTCTAGGCTTATTGCAGGTAAGGCGCATTTTTTGCAAAGTCTGGGCATACCTTCTGGGCCGCGGATTACCAAATCTTTGTAAATGCTTTCATGTTGGCTGATATCTGAGGGAGAAACACCCCTTTGGAAAAGTTCTTTTTTAATAATTTCGATCGCTGCGGGTTCCATACCTTGCTGAAACACAGTTACCCTATCAAGCAGGGCCCTATTATCCGCTTTTTTTGCATATATTCGTACTTTTTCGAGATCTAGCTGCATAATTAAAGAACCTGCCAATTAATCGGGAACTTATTCCTTTTCCCCTTCGACTAAAATAACAGATAACATTAATGGCTAGCTAAAACTAATAACTTTTGGATTTGGCCTAGAAAAAGAATAATTTACCCTCGAGTAACCTCTTCTTTTTTAACAATTTGTGTTGTTTAAACGCGATACAGTGGTAATAATTATAACGTGTGCATTTAAGATTATTATGCACATTTTCAACCTTAAGGATTTTACCCATGGCACATAAATCAAACACCAAGTTCTCTTTTTGGCACTTGGTAGCACTTGGTACAGTTTCGACCGGTCTATTGCTGAGCGCCGATTTCTCCGCAGCTCAAGAAAAAGAAACCAAGAAGCAATCTGCCGCCAAGGATGATAAAGAAGTCAAGAAAGACGAAAAAGATAGTAAGGAACCTGCTAAGAAAGAAGAAAAAGAACCAGTAGCTGAAAAATCAGCTCCATTGCCTCCTTATCCAACCTTTCCAAAATTGACAATCGTGGGCAAGACTCCTGAAGAAAAACAAATTACCGAGCAGGTAGTAAAATCGATTAATCAAAAGCTTGAAGCTTCATGGAGAGAAAACAAAATTGTACCTTCCGGGTTCATCGATGATTATGAATTTATTCGCAGAGTAAGCTTGGATGTTGTGGGCAGAATTGCCAGCCCCGAAGAAATCACCAAGTACATGCGCTATCCTCAAGCCAGCAGAAGATCGCAAATTATTGAAGATCTTCTTGCAAGCGAAGATTACCCCCGCCATTGGGCCAATCACTTCACCAACTGGTTTTTGACCCGCTCCGGTACATTCGGCAAAGGCAAATACCACGAAGAGATGGCTGTATGGTTGGAAGATCAATTCGCAAGTAACCGTGGTTATCACGAATTGGCAAAAGAAGTGATTACTGCCTCCGGTGATAATACTGAAAATGCTGCAGTGAATTTTATCTTGGCGCATCTTGGTGAAGCTGTACCCCAGGCTAAACAAAGCCAAGAAGGCAAGTTTGAAATGGTGCCTATTACTTCAAGAATTACCAGGCTTTTCCTTGGTATTCAGATGCAATGCGCCCAATGCCATGATCATCCTTTCAACAACTCCATCACGCAAAAACATTTCTGGGGCATCAATGCTTTCCTACGCCAGGTTGAACGAACGGGCACACCCCCTCCAGAAACCGGAAATAGAATGATGACCCTTCCTAAGCTTGGCCTTAAGGATAATACTTCGACTAATGCAGATGGGATCATCTTCTTTGAAAAACGAAATGGTGTAATTCTCCCCACCAAGCCAATCTTCATGGAAGAAAAGAAGCTTGCAAGTGGTCCTTCAGCTACAGGCAGGCGTGATCAACTGGCTGCCTTCATCATTGATCATGAAAACTTCCCCAAATCCGCGGTCAATCGCATGTGGGGTGTATTCTTCGGCAAAGGCTTCACCTCCCCAATCGATGACTTCAACGAGCAGAATGTTCCTACCAACCCTGAACTTCTTCAAGAACTTTCTTCCAGCTTCAAGAATTACAACTACGATTTAAAGAAACTTGTCCGCTGGATTTGTAACAGCAATGCTTACAACCTCACTTTCGTTGCCAACAAAACCAATGATAAGCCTGAAGTTGAAGGCTTGTTCAGCAGAATGCTTTTGAAATCAATGAGCCCTGAACAGCTTTTTGAATCCCTGATGGTTGCCACCAAGGCAGAAGCTGCTGAAAGCAAAGATGCCAAGAAAAACCTTCGTACTGCTTGGCTTAACAAGTTGGTCAGCAATTTCGGCGATGACGAAGGCAACGAAGTTAACTTCAATGGTACCGTTGTTCAAGCTCTGCTTATGATGAATGGCAAAGAAATCAACGAAGCTATCAGCAGAAAAGAAAAAGGAACGGTTTCGATGGCTATGGCCCGTAATAAATCGAATCCCAACAGCATCATCAACGAGTTGTTTTTAGCAACGCTAAATCGGCCAGCAAGGCCTGCAGAGACCTTGAAAATTTCTAAGGGTCTTGCGATGCGGACTAAGGACAAAAGCCCTATGGATCCATACCAAGATCTTTTCTGGGCACTCCTTAACAGCAACGAGTTTCTGCTAAACCATTAATCACCTGCGCTTTTAGCGTAGCGATTTCTAATCAAAAGGCTGGGGCTTAAAACTCCGGCCTTTTTTATTTATCCGGAATTCATCTGCACAAACCCGCTTATTTCCGCTACGATGCTGCCCATGGAAACCTCGCAATATTATCTTGGGCTGGATGTAGGTGGCACCGCAATGAAAGCGGGGATTATTTCCGTTGAGGGAACGTTAGTTCATTCCCTCATGCAGCCCACCAATAAAAATGCTGGGCCCAAGGCAGGCCTTGCTTTGATGGAAAAAGTCATTCGCCTTTGTATTGAAACCGCTGGGCTTAAACTTGATTCAATTAAAGCTATTGGCGCTGCAGTGCCTGGGATTATCGATCTAAAAAATGGTGTGATCCTTGATGCAGTGAATCTCACCGACTGGAAAAATGTACCTGTTCGCACTCACCTTGAAAACATTTTCAGTAAGCCCATCGCATTCTTGAATGATGCCAATGCTGCGGCCTTGGGCGAAGCTTGGCTCGGTGCAGGCAAAGGCGCTGAAAGTATGGTATTTCTTACCCTTGGTACAGGCATTGGCGGCGGCTTGGTTCACCAAGGAAAAATCATCGAAGGCAGACACGGCTTGGCTGGTGAAATTGGGCACACACGAATTGAAATGTCGAGGCCTAGGCCCTGCTCTTGTGGAAATTTTGGCTGCTTGGAAGCCTATGCCGGGGCTACCTCTGTTTTAAAGCGGGCCTACGAGGCACTTGCAGAGGATTTCAACAAAATCTCCGACCTTCATGAGCCTGCTGAAAAAAAGACTTTATCCTGCAAGGATATTTTCGATGCAGCCCGCAATGGCGATCCCCTCGCAGACCGACTCGTCGAAGAAACTTCCTCCGCACTCGCTTTGGGGATTATCAACATCCTTCATTTCTTTGATCCGGAAAAAGTGGTCTTAGGCGGCGGCATGATTGCAGCAGGCGATGATTTCCTAAAGCGCATCCGCTGGTTTGTAAAAGATCAGGCGTTTAAAGAATGCGCACAAGGCGAAGACATTTGTTTCGCAACCTTGGGGAATGATGCAGGCATCTTGGGCGCAGCAATCGCTGCAAGGCAGATGCTTCTAAAAAACTAGCGCACACCTATTTTCATCTGTTTGAACGCACGGGTTTGATTGGCGATGGCTTCTTCCACAGGAAGCCTTTCCATCGAACTAGCACCATAAAAACCATCCACAACTTTCACCCGATCCAAGATGAATTGCGCATCTTCAGGCATGGCAATCGGCCCACCATGGCAAAGCACCAACACATCGGGCCTAATGGACTTGCAAGCCTCGGCGATTGCTCGAACTTCGAGAGCACTAGTTTCCAAAGATTTCGCTGTTTTTGCGCCTATGGCGCCCTTGGTAGTTAAGCCCATATGCGCCACGACAATATCAGCGCCGGCATGGGTCATCTGCTTGGCTTCCTCAACATTAAATGCGTAAGGAGTGGTCAATAATTCCATATTTCTGGCAGCAGCAACGCATTCAACTTCTAGGCTGTAACTCATCCCTGTTTCTTCAAGGTTTTCGCGCATCAACCCATCAATCAATCCAACTGTGGGAAAGTTTTGAATTCCAGCAAACCCCATGTCCTTAAGTTCTTTAAGAAAATGATCCCGCAGCATGAAGGGGTCGGTTGCGCAAACACCTGCAAGAACAGGCGTATGTTTTACCGAGGTCAAAACTTCGTAAGCCATCTCCTTCACGATTTGATTGGCATTCCCAAAAGGCAGCATGCCGGAAAGAGAGCCCCTCCCTGCCATTCGGTAACGGCCCGAATTGTAGATGATTATTAAATCAATGCCACCTGCTTCTTCGCACTTGGCACTTATGCCTGTTCCTGCACCACCCCCCACGATGGGTTTTCCTTGCGAGAGTTGATGACGAAATTTTTCTAATAGAGCAACACGAGTTAATGGCATGCTTGATCCTTAATAAAAATTTATGCTGCTTTGGCAGGCGTTGAAACAACTTCGGGCTTGGTTCTCTGCTTGGATACTGTCTCGGTGAAATTTAGGAGAGGTGGCAAAAAGAAGAGGGTCATCAAAAGGCAGAAGGCCGCCCCTAAACCAAATGCATGCAAGGGCTGAAATTCAAACAGAAACCAAAGGCAAGCAAACCAAGCTATGAAATGCAGCAGATGCAGGAACAAAACTAAAAATGTAGCACCGGGTCGATTAATCACCAAGGCGCCCAATCCCCCCTCAATCATCTGCCTGCCACGTTCATCTTTGTATACCAGCGATTGCCCTGTCCTTCGAAGGTAATTACCTTTGGCATCTTTCTCCGGTTTGAACACGGCGATTTTTCCTTCTTCTTCCACTTCGATTTCAACCGGGGTGGAAGGTAATGGCAGATTGATTTTAGATTTGTACTCGAGGCGATTGCCTGGCTGCTTGAAGTACACTTCTTTTTTTCCATCTGCACGGGTGACCGTCATCGAAGGATAAGGGGCGCCATCCTCGGGTTTCAAATTGGCTTTTTTATTTTCTGGTGTGTAAGACTGTAATTCATGGATGGGCCTGTAAATCCCAGGCGAGCCATAATCCAACATCATCCATAGCCCAAGAGTCAGCGTAATTATTGCACCACTTGCTGGGGCGCGCCAAATAAAGCCATCCGCTGGCTGGCTATAAATTCTACCTTGGAGGAAATGCGAAAACGCACCACTCACCACGGTAATCGAAAGAAACAAAAGAAAGACACCAAATAGTAATCCAAACAAAGTACGACTCCATGAATCAACGTTGGTTGCCCTTTTCCAAAGCAATGGCCCTAGCTTACTAGATTCATGCCAATAAAAAGCATTGAAATATTCGAAAGCATACAATTTCCCAGAGTTCCCACCTATTCAAAAATACAGATTTAACCCAGAACAAAACAGCCTATTTTAAATCAGCGATCAATCAGGGTATTTGCACAATATACGGCATAACTCTAATCCCAGTGGAACGTTGGTCTGCGTAAAGCAATCTTGTGAGAATCAGCCACATTGTTATAATCCGCCCCGCTGGACTGTTTAGGTTTTCATTTAAAATCCTGTTTGGGAGAGGTGCCACAGTGTATTCCATTTTAATACTTGCAACAGGTTTGGGATTGGCACAAGCGGAAGAAAACAAAACTGCGAAATCCATGCAGGTCGCAAACAATATAAGTTTTCGGGTTCAAACCTCGCAAGAGTTGCTGTACCGCGGTTTATTTACCGAAGAAGCTCGATCAAGCAGGGTTCAATTCCAACGCTCCTACCGAGTCGAATCACGTTGCCTCGTATTAGAAACCGAAAAAAACAGCTCCCACCTTGCATGCCTGACTATTCTAAAGCAACGCAATAACCCTGCATTATTACCCACCATCACTTCCGAACCTCCTGCAACTTCTGTCCGCTTGGAGACTTTCCGTTGCGATTCAAAAGGCATTATTCAACCCGGTCATAATCTCGGAAAGATATCTCTAGACGGCCCATCGACCATTGAATGTGGCTACCTCGTCGAATTACCTAATACAAAACTTGTGGAAAATGACACATGGGAAACCAATGAAGATGGAAGGCCTGTTTGCATCTGGACTATTTTGGGTACTGAAATGGTACAAGGAGTTAAATGCATCAAGCTGATTGGTACCCAACAAACAGAGGATTGGGGAAAAACCCGCGCAGACCAACAAGCGTGGAAAAGGACTGACGCTGTTTGGCTTCATCCACAGTTGGGAGTCGCCCAGAAATTAGAACGCACCATCGAAATAAAAGAACCCGCACATAACGAGCCTTCCCAAAAAAGCACCTTGCGCGTTGAACTTGAAACCAGTCTGGTTTACCCCGGTCAGTTATTCCAAGATCGCAAAAAAGAAATTCAACTGGCTACGAACTATCGCGAATCTGCAAACTCATACACCCAAGATATCGGAAAATATACCCCTCAAACAAAGGCTTTAATAAGGCAGGTTAAAACCCAATCAGAAATCATGAGCCAGACCCCTTATCGCGATGCCATAATCCAGACAACCAAAAGGCTGGAAAATATCTTGAAGGGCGATAGTTCTGAATCCGTGATTATGCCGGTATCAGCAACAAGTTTACAAACTGCAAAGTTGGGCTACAAAGCCCCCGATTTTATCGCTCAAAACATGCTTAAACAAGAATCCGTCAGGCTAGCAAGGCTCGAAGGTAAATCCATCCTTCTGGTCTTCTACAACCCTAAATCTCCTCTCTCCAACGAAATACTTGACTTCGCAAGAACTATGCAAACAAATCATGGCAACTCGGTTACGGTGCTTGGCATGAGCGTGATCGATGATAACGAAATAGTCAAAAAACAAGCCGAGGCTTCTAAACTTAATTTCGCTGTACTTAATGGCAGTGGCTTGCGATCAAGTTATGGGCTTGAATCTACACCCAAGATATTGCTATTGGATGCCAAGGGAATAGTGCGGTTGAATTGCCTGGGCTGGGGCCAAGAAACACAATCGGAAATAAACTCCGAATTGAAACGAAACATTGATAAAGATTAATTGATCCCTTACATGTTCTCCAGTCCGCAACTTCGGTGCTCTTAATTATTTTTGTTCAGACTCTTACTAGATTAACGCTTGAGTCTTTTGCCTTGTTGCCGATACGATAAAGAGGTAGTGCAATCGATGGTGGAATACGAAGTACAACCGAATACGCGCAAGTGTGCGATCAGTGGCAGGGTGCTGCAATCGGGTGAAACCGTGTATACCGTTCTTGCGGATGAAGAGGGAAAGTTGGTTCGTAAGGATTATGCGGAAGAGAACTGGAAGGGTGCACCAGAAGGATGTTTCTCGCATTGGAAAGGCAAGATAAAAGAAACGACAGCGAAAAAAGCCTTCCCTGTAGATGAAAGCCTCTTGATGGATTGCTTCGAAAGATTGGAAGGGCAGGACGACCCCAAGCAACAGAACTTTAGGTATATAATAGGATTGATGCTGGTACGAAAACGGAAATTGAAACTAGTTAAAACTGAAAACCTTGGTGATATGGAAAAACTGGTGCTACGATGCCAAAAAACCAGTACAGACCATGAAGTATTACACACCAAGTTGACCGAAAGCGAACTTGATAAAGTTCAAGAAGAAGTCATGGGACTTCTGGGCTGGGATTAAATCCCCCCGACAATGGAGAACGCCATGGCTCTGCTTAAAATAAATATGCTGATAAAAAAAGCTTCAACATTTGCACTTCTATCACTGATGGTTGGTTGCAATAGTTGGCCTGGTTTAAGAGATCGTGACACGTCAAGAAATGTGCCCACGGAAACTCCAACCGCACAACAACTGGTTGCTTACCTCAATAATAACGGGCAGCGTGTTCAAGCGATTCAATGTAATCAAGTTTCAATCGATGCCAAGCAGGGTAATCAAACAGCGCCAGGCCTAGATGGGTTGATGGTCTGCCAAAAACCAAGAAACTTTAGGCTTAAGGCCAAGGTAATTGGCCAACCTGCGGTGGATATTGGATCCAACAATCAGGAATTCTGGTATTGGATAAGCAAGGTCGAACCTGTTCCCTATGTGTTTCATTGCAATTATGATGAACTTGAAAAAGGAAATGTTCGTTTACCCTTCCCTTTCCACCCCGACATGATTGTTAGCGCATTGGGCATGGGTGAATACGACCCATCAAAACAATACGAAGTAAAAGTGAATCAGCAGAATGTTGAACTGGTTGAGCCTGTTGCAAATTACCAAGGCAAGCAGGTACGCAAGTCTACCGTGTTCCTACGCAAAGCGCTTTCCCAAGGGAAGTATCAAGTAGCAGGACATATCCTCCGCGATGTACAAGGCAAGGAAATATGCAACGCAACCGTTTACGAAGTTCAACAAAGCAAAGAAACCGGAGCAATTTTGCCTCAGCGAATCAAGATAATATGGCCCGAAGAAAAAATGGAAATGGTACTGCGCTTAAACGATATGCAAGTCACTACGGTAACACCAGAACGGTCCGAGCGATTATTTAGCAGAGGCGATTTATCAAGCCTACCAGGCTTTGATCTTGCACGATGGGCACCCGATCAAGGCGCTCCCATCCAGCGAACCCGAGGCGTTGCCCCGTAACCACTAGGCAAGCAAACCTTTTAATTTTAATTTCGCCCTTCCCAACATCGGCCCGATTGAATTAATCGCCAACCCCAATCTTTCGCTTATCTCTTTATAGCTTCGCCCTTCAAAATAAAACATTCCTATCATTTCCCTCTCAGGCATAGCCAACCTAGAAATCGCTTCACTTAAAATATTGTTTTCAACAACATCGGAAGTTGATCCTTGCGAATATGAATCAGAATCCACGATTCCATTATTAGCATTTAAATAGCGCACCCGCTTATTGAACTCTTGAACTGCTTTTCGGTGAACCAAGGTGCAAAGATAAGTCGATAACTTGCTTTCGCCACGGTATCCACGAAGAAATGCAAAATCGTCCTTGAGGATCTCAACAAATACTTCCGAGGTGATATCTTCCACATCTTCGGAAGTCACCTGACAACCCATGCGAAAGCCCACCTGATATATTCCATGGAAAATCAACTGGATATTTTCATCCACTAATTGATTCCAAGCACCGGGAAACCGGTCCAAGCAACCTTCTACCAAATTCTTGTCTGCCGAGTTTGATGCCATTCTTTTACATTTTTTACTTTAGAAACTGGGCAAAACCCATTAACTTCATTATTCTATTGCAATAACGATACAACAGTCACTAGCAATTGACTAGGCTATCTTGTTGACAGGGTGACCGGGCATTTTGCCCATAACCCATATTTTCCTGAATTTTATTATCAGAGGCACTATGAGCAGCACAGATCCTTGGTTTCAGTCTCTTTTCGCAGATCGCATCGGTGGCGCCAACTATGGCAAATCCACCAAAATCTATAAGTTCGAAAAAATCAAACGAGCCAAGCGCGCAGCACTTGCTGCCCATCCAGAACGCAAGCTTCTTGATTTTGGGATCGGCGAAAATGACGACATGGCCCCTCCCCTCGTTCGAGATTTCCTTAAAGCCGAGGTCGATAAAGTTGAAAATCGAGGCTACGCAGATAATGGCATCGCTGCCTACAAAGAAGCTGCGGCGGGCTTCATGCAAAAAGTTTTCAATGTTAACCTCGATCCCGTCACCGAAATCAACCACTGCATCGGTTCCAAGCCAGCCTATGCAATGCTACCCGCAGTTTTCATCAACCCAGGCGATATCACTCTGATGACGGTTCCTGGTTACCCCGTTGCTGGTACTCATACCGAATATTACGGAGGCAAAGTCCATAGGCTTCCATTGCTTGCAGAAAACAACTTCTTCCCAGATCTCGACAACATTCCCGCGGATGTTTGCGAAAAAGCAAAGTTGCTGGTTATCAATTATCCCAACAGCCCGACCGGACAAGTTGCAACCCGCGACTTCTACAAAAAAGTCATTGATTTTGCGCACAAAAACAAAATCATCGTCGTGCAAGATGCAGCTCACATTCTGCTCAGCTACGATGGCGCACCACTCAGCTTCCTGCAAGTTGAAGGCGCACGCGAAGTAGGCGTCGAAGTTCATTCGATGTCTAAAGGATTCAACATGATTGGCTGGCGCCTTGGGTTTGTCGCGGGCCATCCAAAAATCGTTCAAGCCTATGCCGATGTTAAAGATAACTGCGATTCCGGACAGTTCATGGCAATCCAACAAGCAGGTGCTGAAGCCCTTAGGCATCCAGAAATTGGGGAGGCGGTACGGGAAAAGTATCGCAGGAGGCTTAAGAAGTTGGTAGCTGCGTTAAACCAAGTAGGCTTTCAGGCAAGCATGCCCAAGGGCACCTATTTTCTATACATTAAATCGCCCAAGGGTTGCATTGGGCAAACGTTTGCAAACGCCGAGGAAGCCTCTCAATTCCTTATCACCGAGCAATCGGTTTGCTGCGTTCCATGGGATGATGCAGGCTCTTTCCTAAGATTTTCGGTAACCTACATCGCAAAGGATGAAGCTGAAGAAGATGCACTCATGAAAGAAACCGTAGATCGTCTTGGAAAACTAAAACTTCAGTTTTAACAAGAATGAGTAAAAGTATAGGCCAATAAAAAAGCCGGGGCTTCTTAATGATAAGAGACCCCGGCTTACTTTTTAAACTTCCGTTATCGATTGCGCAACTTCTTGAAGAAATCCCTGATTGGCGATTTCTTAGCTTCAACAACTTCTTCATCTGCTACAGTTGTAGAAGAATTTGCAGGTGCTTTGACTGCTGGAGCTGGTTCAACCTTCTTCATTTCCTTAACTGGTTCTGGAGTCTTAGGAGCAGGAGCAGGTTCAACCTTCTTCACTGTCTTCATTGGCTCTGGGGTTGGAGTAGCTGGCTTAGCAGGAGTAGTTGGCTCTACTTTCTTTACTGTCTTCGTTGGCTCTGGGGTTCCAGTAGCTGGCTTAGCAGGAGTAGTTGGCTCTACTTTCTTCACTGTCTTCGTTGGCTCTGGAGCCTTTGCTGAATCACCCTTCAACATTGAAGTGATCACGCCTTCAACTGCATTTGCCCAAATTTCATAACCCTTTTCACTGAGGTGAAGTTGATCAGGCATGATTTCCTTGGGAAGCGCGCCAGAAGCATCTTTGAACTTCGAACCGATATCCAAAAACTTCACAGACTTGCCACCATCGTCCAATTTGGAAATGATGGAGTTCACCTTGTCGATTTTATCCTTTTGGATTTTCTTTGCAGCATCATCTTTGCCGGTATTTCGGGGAAAAACAGCGAGCAACAAAACTTTGGTGCTTGGTGATTTCTTTTTGATCTCGTCAATAATTCCTTTAACGCCATCTGCAATTTCTTCCGCAGTGTTGTCTGTACCATTGCTGTTATTGGTACCAATCATCAATTGCACAACTTTTGGCTTGATGCCATCAAGTTCACCATTTTGCAAACGCCAGATAACATGTTGGGTTCGATCGCCACCGATACCAAAGTTTGCAGCTTTCATAGGAACGAACTTGGAAGTAAAGATTTTATGACCACCGTTTGTACCATGGCCTTCGCCACCCCAGGCATCCGTGATGGAATCGCCAAGGAAGAGGAGGTCTACATTGCCACGCTTGGCAATGCCAACAAAAGTTTCATGTCGTTTTTCCCAGCCTTTATCTCTGGGAGCGGGCTTGGTGGCTGAATTTTCCTTCTTGGAATCCTGAGCAGAAGCAACAGAAACAAGGGAAGAAAAAATTGCACACAAGAGAGCCAATTTCAAAACCTTCATCAAAAAGTCCTTTCATCATAGGTTAAAAAACAAACACATTTGAAACTACATCATGTGCCTAAAATCATGATTGGTCAATCAGCAAACGAAAGGTTTCGCAAAATCAAGGGCTAACCTGTTCGCCGCCACCAATGGTAAACATAGCCCAAACATTGGGAAGTGGCCGATTAGGTGCCACCTTTACAGAACCATCGCAAAATAATGCCATAAATCCTGCAGGATTACTGTTGATTAATCCCAGTGCAGGATTTTGGGAGTTTACATTAAGATCAACTGGCCTCGTCCATTCCGTTGCAAAATCATCATCGACATCCGCAACTAAAATAGTATTCGAAAGGCCATCGCTTATTGCATTTTTTGTAACCCCACCTGCAGGAGAAAAAACAGTTTCCTTTGCGACAGGGGCCAGAAATGTAGTTTTGAATTCTGAATTCACTTCACTATTTCCCGAAGAAAGATACATCTTTGGCATGTAACTTAAAAGGGGTTTGTTGGTAGGGCCATCCCATGGCTCATTTTGATTGAACTTGTTAAACAAATTTTGCTGCTCGATGTAGGGCAGGATAAGCACTCGCCAACTCAACAACGGAGCCCCTTGTGCACTTTTGGTGTAGGGAGGTGGATATTTTCCGTTATTATCATTTGCATAAAGTTCCAATGCATCATAAACCTGGCGAAGCTTGCTCCCAGTACCAGTTCGAGCAACCGCATTTCTTTTCAAGTTCTGAACAGGAATTTCATTTGTTGCAGCGGGAGTGATGGTTGCAGGTGTTTGCTTTTTGGCATCTGCATTTGTATCTGCCTTTGGTTTCTTACTTTTGCAACCAGATGCGAAGCCTAGTAGAATCCCCATAAGTAGAAAAGTAAATATTCGCATGATAAAACCTCACATAAATTAAAGGACAGAAATTAAAAGCGACTCTTACAATATAAGGTAACTTAGCACTAAAGTGACAAATTAAAATGGCTTCAACAAAAAATAAATTGATCGCACCCAAACCCATCATCCAGCCAATTGCAGACATGGGAATTCTTGTCCGTTTTGAAAACGAATCCTTATGCCAAACCTTCTCAAACAACATCAAAAAAGCAGCATATACTTGGGTTTTAGATGTGGTATCCGCTTACAAGGCTGTTGCAATTTATCACAACCCAACCATTATTTCCGTGAAAAATGTAACCACTGAAGTTAACAACATCTTAAAAAATTTAGAACTTAAAACTCCTACACAACAATCCAAAGTGGTAGAGATTCCCTGCTGCTATCAACTAGGCGCTGATTTAGAAATCGTCGCAGAACTGAAAGGCTTAACCACAAAGGAAGTGATTCGCCTTCATTCGGAAACCGAGTATTGCGTTTACGCCATCGGCTTCAGTCCAGGATTCCCCTACATGGGTTACCTACCCAAGGAACTCGAAGGCATCCCCAGGCTTGCTACTCCAAGATTGAAAGTCCCTGCTGGAAGCGTCGGCCTTACTGGCATTCAAACAGGAATTTATCCCGAACAAAAACCAGGAGGATGGCATCTCATCGGGCAAACGCCTAATCTTCTCGTGGATATCCTTACTCAATATTTCGCTTTTAATATTGGCGATAAAGTACGATTCTCACCCATTAGCAAAAGCACCTTTAAAAAACTTATGGGGGCCAAACTTAAATAATGAATCCCAACGATCCCCTATTATTGTTTGTCTATGGCACCCTTAAACGGGGTAAAAAAAACCACTACGCGTTATTGAATGCGCATTATTTGAATGAAAGTTGCACTTCGCCTGATTATCTTCTTGTGGATCTGGGCCCCTATCCAGGAATGGTTGAAAAACCACAGGAGGGTTTTTCGGTTCAAGGCGAACTTTTTGAAATCCCCTATAAATTGAAAATAGAGCTGGACAAAATCGAAGACGCACCTTTCCTGTTCAATCTGGAACTCATCACCTTGGCAGATGGTTCAAAAGCCTTTGCCTACCTCTACAAGCAAAGCATCCTAGAAGCAAGAATGCTATCAGACGGTGTCTGGAAATCCTGATTTTTACTTGATGGGTAAAGAATTAAGAGCGATAGCACAAGAATAAAAAGATTGCATCAAAGATAAGAAGAAATAAGCCTTGAAATAAGATGGCAAAGCCAAAACCTTTTAATACCGGTTTAGCTCGGGTGAGTAAAACCAAACCAGTGATGATATAGAGCAGATCTAACCCGCTGTTGATCGCAAGCACTTTTTGTAGAAATTCGATCGTTGGGGGCGCGGTAATCAAATTGGCCCAACCGATGATTCCATCGATCAAGCCCCAAATCCCGTTCATGAACCAAAAAGCTCGCCAACACTCGGTATCTTTTTTAGGTACGAAATACAAACCTGCAACCGCTGCACCCAAGCTTAGAAATGCCCAAGCAATTAATCCAACAGTCAAAGCAAATAAAATTGGAGGTTCCATATCATCATCTATAGATACATTCTTATTAAGAGTCAACAAAAGTACAGTCTTCCCGACAATCTTTAGAACGATAATGGATTAATAAGCACATGGTCAGAGTTCATCTCGCTATCTACAATATCAGATATTGACTCTGTTTTCAGCGCCCTTTCTCTAGGAGTTTCTGATGTCTAAACATGCTTGGACCGGTGTATTCCCTGCGGTTACTACACAATTTCGCCTAGATATGTCCCTCGACATCGAAGCAACTTCAAAACATTGTGAAGCACTGATTGCTTCCGGAGTTAGCGGCTTAATCATGGCTGGTTCGCTGGGCGAAAACCAAACTCTTGATCCATCGGAAAAACGAACGCTTATATCTGAAATTGTAAAGATGGCATCGGGGCGCGTGCCCGTGTTGAGTGGTGTTGCTGAGATGAGCACCGCAGCAGCATGTCAGTATGTGCGCGATTGCGAAAAACTTGGCGCTAACGGTTTCATGGTAATGCCTGCAATGGTTTACAAAGCCGAAGGCGCAGAGGCGATGAACCATTTCAGGAAAGTTGCAGCGGCAACCAATCTGCCTTGGATGCTTTACAACAATCCCGTGGGTTATCCTGTTGATATTACCCCTGCACAATTCTCGCAGCTTGCAAACATCTCAAATCTTGTCGCACTTAAGGAAAGCTCTGCGAACACCCGTAGGATTACTGAACTGCGAATTGAAGTAGGCGATCGCTACAGTATTTTTGTTGGTGTTGATGATTTGGTTCTGGAATCTTCGATTTTAGGAATTGATGGATGGGTTGCAGGATCGGGAATCGCATTCCCTGCAGAGAACCAATACTTTTGGAATCTAACCCGAACGGGTAAATGGGATGAAGCACGCGAAATGTACAAGTGGTTTTATCCATTACTAAAACTCGACACCCATGTGAAATTTGTGCAGTACATCAAGCTTGCAGCTCAAGAAGCGGGCTTGGGTTCTGAGAGAGTTCGTGAACCAAGGCTTCCACTTTCAGGTGAAGAGCGTGATCGTGTTTTAAAAATCATCCACCATGGCATAGCTAATCGCCCAAAACTTGGAACCGGTAAATAAACCGAATCCAATCTATCGATCGGCGTAGTACCATCTGCTTTAATCCATTCGATTTGGGTTTTGGGAGTTCGTCTACGCCAGCCAAGACAGTAAATTATTGATTCAACCTTGAGAGAATATTGCAAGTTCGTAATGCGCTGTCTATAATTTTATAGCTCTGTTTATAATTGTTGTTAAGGAAGAATTCTAATTTATCTGGGCAATACAATGCTTAATCTTTCTAGGTTCAAACTCGCATTTCCAAGCAAAACAAATCATTGGTTGCTAGGAGTCTCAATCCTCGCGTGCTTGGTGGGTCTACTATCTTTTTTACTTGTGCCAAAACAGGTGCAATCTCAGGAAAATAAGGATGAAAAAGTTACATCCTTGTTACGCTTGGGAAAGGTGATCCCACCTGTCACATTCGTTAATACCAAAGGTGAAAAATGGCAATTACACGAGGAAAAAGATGCTAAGGCCATTGTGGTTACATTCCTTGATTTCAAATGCCCTATTTCGAACCGCTATATTACAGTGCTTAACTCCCTTGCTGAAAAATATAAAACCAAGGGGGTTATTGTTACCGCAGTAATTTGTGATTCGGAAAGTGCTAATGAGCTTGATAAACACACCAAAGAATTTCTTGCAGACTTCAAGGTTTTTTACGACCCGAACCATATCGTTTCAAATCACTTTCTAGCTGATGTTACACCCGAATGTTTCTTACTCGATCAAGACAAGAAACTTATGTATTTCGGGGCAATTGATGATCAATACCAAGACCGTACCACCCGCTTGAAGAATATTAAAACCGCCCACCTTACAGAAGCAATTGATCAGGTGCTTGCAAACAAACCGGTTGAAGTTCAAACGACGCAGGCGATTGGTTGCCCACTTAACAGAGAAAAGAAAGAACCCAGTGCAGAAGGAGAAGTCACCTTCTATAAGGATGTACTCCCGCTATTGCAAAAACATTGCCAGCGTTGTCATCGCCCGGGGGATGTAGCCCCCTTTCAACTCTTAACTTTTGAAGATGCCACAAGATGGGCGGATGATATGAAGGATTATGTTTCCAGTCGCAAAATGCCACCTTGGCCAGTCCGGGGAGGTTTACCTCTCAAAGACGATTTCTCACTTAGTGAAAGTGAAATTGCAGTTTTCTCGAAGTGGGTTGAAATTGGCAGCCCCAAAGGTGATATCAAAGATGCCCCAAAGCCTGTGTCATTTCCTGTAACGAAAGATTGGGATGAAAAGGACCCGCCTGATTTTATCTTAGAAATGCCCACTGAATTTCATCTAGCAGCAAAAGGCGAAGACCACTATAGAATGATCGCCTTTCCACTTAACAACAAAACTGAATTAAACCTCCAGAAGGTGAAATTCATTCCCGGTAACAAACGAATCGTTCATCATGAATTATCTTTTTACGATGGAACAGATGTGGTTTTAGATGCCCAAAAGCGCTTGGGAAAACTCAAGCCTACAGGGACAGGAGATGAAGATTACGGCCCAGGGTATGAATCAGGAATGGGACTAGGTTTCGAACCCAACCCAACTGATATCAAAAGGAACAAAGAGAACCCGGGCGGCACATTGGGGGTTTGGGTTCCTGGTCAGGGAGAAATGTCATATCCACCAAAGGCAACAGTGGTAGTGCCACCAGAATCCGCAATCATCATGCAAATTCATTACCATCGCAATGGAAAACCAGAAACTGACAGAAGCAAGGTCGCAATCTGGCTTTCCAAAGAAAAGCCTGAGAAATATGTTCATTACATGTTGGTTGATACAAAATTCCTCTGGATTCCAAAAGGTGTTTCCCAATACAAGTCAATTGGATCAAGGGTGGTGGAACAGGATTGCGAAATATTCATGATGAAGCCTCACATGCATTTTTTGGGCAAGGAAATCCGGGTTTGGCATCAACCTAAAAACTCAAAAGAACGAAAACTTCTATTTGATTTAAGAAACTGGGACTACAACTGGCAATCCAGTTACTACACCAAGGAATATTATCAACTTAAAAAAGGCGACACCCTTCATGTCGAAGGCATCTTTGATAATTCAGACCGAAACCCCACTAATCCATTCAATCCGCCGCGCATGGTATTCGTTGGCGAAAATGATGAAGACGAAATGGGATATGTCTCGGTGTCTTTTATAAGTCCCCAGCGCCCTGAAGCCGGGCACATTGAATTTATGGATTATTTCTTCAAATTACGCGAAGGTATAGCACTTAAAAAAGCTTTTGGAAAAAATGAAAAACCATCAGTCAAATAAGGACACAAATCCCAAATATCAATCAAGGCGCGATGCCATAACAGTGGTGTTTCTTTCAGGCATTGCATCCTTGGAAAATGGCCATGCAAGTGCGGTGGAAAAGCCTGTTGTAACACCTCCAAAAAACCAACCTGCACCATTTCCTTTTCATGGCATTCTAAAAAGCGATGGAAAAACTTATTCCAATTGGGGATTATCTAACAACACTAAGCCTGCGGTTTATGCAGAACCCATCAGCTACGAAGATGTGCAGGCGATTGTCAAGGATACCGAGCGATTTCCGACCCCGGTAAGTCCAGTCGGGGCAATGCTTTCTGTTTCAAAAACCATCGTCAACGATGGTGGAACTTTATTATGCACCACAAAGCTAGATGAAATCATCGGATTAGAAACGGATGGAAAAGGTCGGAAAATTGTTCGCGTTCAAGCAGGTTGCAGGCTTAAAAAGCTTAATTTATGGCTTCAATCACGAGGGTTCGAAATTCCTTTTCAAGCTGAAATTGGCGAAGCTACCGTTGGATCGGTTGCTGTTGGTGACACTAAAGATTCTTCGCTGGATGGAGTAGGTTTTTTTTCCGCAGGGGTCACTGCCCTTTCTTATGTTAATGCTGAAGGCGAACTCTGCTCAATTTCTGATTCCGAAGATGGGGCTAGTTTCTATGAATTCAAATGTTCATTCGGACTTTTAGGAATTGTCCTCGAATGCCAGATTGAAGTTCGACCAGCAACGCTATGCACCTCTAAATATTCCTTGCATCAATTAAAATCGCCCGAAGACCTATCTGAAGAACTCATTCGCTTGCACA
>Ga0208482_1000156_pt1 | contig 22782 bp, 16 predicted proteins | sample LakMenEpi26Sep10_FD_150737 | JGI IMG/M metagenome (GOLD analysis project Ga0208482, IMG submission 150737) | Freshwater microbial communities from Lake Mendota, WI - 26SEP2010 deep hole epilimnion (SPAdes) | ecosystem: Environmental > Aquatic > Freshwater > Lake > Epilimnion/Euphotic zone ... | reverse complement strand
AGCCGCTTTGTCACCCCTACATAATCATCAAAGTTCAAAGTGTGGGTCCATTAAATCAGATTGGTTGATGTGTGGGTATTAGCTCATCAATTCACATTCACTAACTTTTTTTCAAGCTTGCTTGTCAAGTTCGTACTAACTTAGTATGATCATTATTAATGAGATTAAGTCTCAGTATCATCTGGCCTGAGCCCGCTTGCTAACCAATTAGGGTCTCCGTGCTACAGCCAGCAATGTGGATATTTCCTTGATTCAAGGGGTACTGTTATGCGTCGTCATGTCCCAAGTGCGTTTACCCTAATCGAATTGCTTGTGGTTATTGCAATCATCGCAATTTTAATTGGATTGCTCCTGCCTGCGGTTCAAAAGGTCCGCGAAGCTGCTGCACGCACCCAATGCGCCAACAATCTAAAACAGATCGGTTTGGCCCTGCACAATTATGAAAATACATTCGGGATGTTCCCGCCCGGCTTCATCTCTACCGCCACAGGGACTTGGAGCGGCGGTGGCAACGACGCAATAGCTGAGTCCGGCCCTGGTTGGAGTTTCTTCTCACTCATTCTTCCTTTTGCGGAGCAAGAGAATCTTTACCGGTCTATCAACCTCACCCTGCCAATCACAAATTCCGTGAACACCACAGCACGCAGCACCACGCTTACAATCTACCGCTGTCCATCAGATACGGGGCCAACTCGTGCAACCGTTTGGATGGCCCCGGCCAATGGTGGCAACCCGATGCCTGCCACCGCAGGAACAATTTCCGATATGGCTACCACCAGCTATGTCGGCTGCCTTGGGGGCGGTAACCCCGCTGATGCCCCGGCATATACAGCAATGTATGAGCAGCAGCCCTTTAACGGAATGTTTCACCGGAACCAAGGCATACGGATCGCTGACATTTCTGACGGCACATCGAACACGATCGGTGTCGGCGAGCGGATGAGTGCTTTATCTCCCAACGGTTGGGCTGGGGTCATCCCAGGGGCCACCTCTGTGTATAGTGCCCAGCACGCCGCCCGGTTGGGTCAGCAGGTCGGGGTCACTGCACGACCGGCCATCACACAGGTGACAGTTCACTGCCGCTCTACAGGGCCCAATGCCTCCACCGCCAGTCCGGGTAGCTTCTTCGGGCCGCACCAGAACTCGAGCCTTTTCCTCAACATGGATGGCTCGACCAGATTGATTCCGAGCACCATCAATGTACAAACATTCCGCGACTTGGCTGGGCGAAATGATGGCAAGATCACAAAGGCTGATGAATGATGAACCTACGGGAGATTGTGTTTAATCGGCCCACTTGTTCGCAGATGAAGCCCCACTGCAACTCCTCCATTTTTTGTACCTAAGGGATGGGATTACCGTCGCTCACGCTTACGGATCTGAATTATGTGTTTTGAATCCGTGTTAATCCGTGGCTATTCTTTTGCTTCTAGTGCCCTTTTATTCTGATAATTTAAATATTAGGAGCCTGGCCTTTTCAAATTGCATTCCTCTGGTTTTTCCTTTAGCTATGACTCTCATAGGAGTTCCCACCCATGCCTTCTTTTCTTCCAAGACTTTTGATTGCCGTAATCTTCTTACCTTTTTCTTTACTAATAGCTCAGGAAAAACAACCTCTTCAATCCATCCAAGGGCCTGATTGGATCATGGAAACCAAGAGCGCACCTTGGCAGGCACGCGACTCCCAAGGCGAGTTTGTGCACCGTGATAAACTTTGGATCTTGGGAGGTTGGTTTAACTCTAAAGAGGCACCACCCAGAGACCTATGGTCTTCCCCAGATGGGAAAAATTGGACCCTGAACCATAAGGATCTTCCGATTCTTCATACTGATCTGCCCATGTCCATCTCCTTTAAAAACCAGATGTGGATGATGGGTGGTTGGCACAATGGCAGGCTGCCTGGCCATTCCGCAAGCAACCAAGTCTGGGCCTCCTCCGATGGTTCTGACTGGAAGCAGATTACTCCGAAGGCGCAATGGTCACCAAGGCTTGCTTCTGCAATTGTTGAGTTTAAAGGAAAGCTTTGGATTCTCGGAGGTACAGAAAATTACTACTTCGGTGATAAGAACAGCCTTAAGAATGATGTCTGGTCTTCCGCAGATGGCAAGGATTGGAAGCTTGAATCTAAGAACGCTCCGTGGGCACCAAGGGCCTATCATCAAGCTGCCGTTCTCAATGATAAAATCTATGTCTTTGGTGGTGGGAATTATGTTCCAGAATACTTTGCATACAACGATGTTTGGTCTTCCAGCAATGGTGTCAACTGGGTTAGGGAAACAGAAAATGCACCATGGAGTGAAAGGCTGTGGTTTTCTTCTGTTGTCTATAGAGATCATATCTGGGTTATGGGCGGCTGGTCGAATAAGCCCTCAAAAAACTGGGCTGATTCATGGGTGACCAAGGATGGTAAAAACTGGATCCGGTTCGATTCTAAATCCAGTTGGAAGGAAAGGCACGAGCACTCTACTTTTGTTTTCAAAGATAAACTCTGGATCGCAGGCGGTATGATCCCTCCACTATGCAATGAAGTCTGGTCGCTTTCCCTGCCCTTGGATTTTTTCAGCAAGAAATGATCATTCCTTTCTTGCTTAAAGAGAAAAAGGGGTCAGGTCTATTTATCGGCAAAGTGCCTGAACCAACAATAAATTTACCGAAATTTCAAGCGTAATTCAGTCTCTATGCTTCTTCTGTGCAAATCTCAGAATATGTAAGAAGATTATTTATTACTCCATATTCTTTTTAGCTTTAGTTATAATTTCAGATACTATCATGAATGAATTTATTGTTCTTTGGATCACCTTGAGTGCCATTCTCAAACCCAGAATATGGTGATAAATAAATGGATGCTTCTCAATACGAAATAAATCAAGAACTCGAAGAAGCTTTATTTAAATATGAGGAACAACGCTTATTACAAAAAGATATTTCTCTGGAATCTTTTTTACTATCCTACCCCAACCTCAAGGATCAATTACCAAAAGCAATCGAAAAACTTCAGAGAATGGATTGGCTTCTTACGATAAATTCCGAACCAACAGGCGAAACTTTCCCAGATAAAGAAACCCTAATTCCCAGCAATATTACCAAGGGCGATTCACCCGTTTCAGGATATCGGCTGATCCAAAAAATTGGCAAAGGTAGCTTTGGTGAAGTTTGGGAAGCTAAGGGGCCAGGCGATGTTTCCCTCGCAATGAAAATCATCCCCATGGCTAACGGGCTCGACATTATTGAAATCCGTTCCCTCAATCTTTTCAAATCAATCAGACACCCCCATTTATTATCTATTTTTGGATTCTGGATCATTGAAGAACATCTTTGGATTGCCTTCGAGCTGGCGGAAATGAATTTCCTTGAATATGTAAACAAAAATAAGCCTAACGAAAATGAAATCCTTTCCATGTTTACTGATGCTGCAGAAGCCCTCAATTTTCTTAATCAGAAAAGACACTTACTGGAAGATGGCGAAACCGTTTCTATTCTTCACCGAGATATCAAGCCACAAAACATGTTAATCGTGGGGGGCGCTTTAAAACTTGGCGACTTCGGACTCGCACGCATCCTCGATGAAGAAACTAATCAACACAGCGGTTGCATGACCCCAAGCTATTCGCCCCCTGAGTTCTTTCAGGAAAAAATGAGCGCAACCTCGGATCAATATTCCCTTGCAATTACTTACTGCCAAATCCGGGGTGGTACTTTGCCCTTTACAGGCAACGCCGCTGAAATCATGGCGGGGCATTGTAATCGCCAGCCTGATCTTTCCATGATTCCCATTCATCAAAGATGGGTGGTTGCAAAGGCCCTAGATAAAAACCCATTAAAACGATGGAAAAGCTGTACCGAATTTATAAGTCAGATCAAGCTGGCTAATTCCACTCCTGCCAAAATCCCATCAAGATTAAATCGAAGATCCATATTTCTAGGGGCTTTGGTTGGAGTTGCTTTAATAGCCTTAAGTCTGTTTTCTATTGCTGTTATGGTTAAACCTAAAAAACCAGCCTTTGACGAAATAACCCTAGTGGGGCATCGGGGAGAAGTATATTGCACTGCGTTGTCTGAAGATGGCAAAACTAGCATCAGCGGTGGCGCAGACAGGCAAGCAATTGTTTGGGACCTTGAGAATCATAAACCCAGATTTCAGCTAAATGAACACACCAAAAATGTTGTATCTATTGCAATTTCCAAAGATGGTCATCAGGCTTTATCGGGAGGCGACTTCCTAGACAATAAAATATTCCTATGGGATTTGGTAAAAGGCGAAAAAATAAAAGTCTTGTCCGGACATCTTCATTCCATACGAAATGTATTTTTTTTACCTGATGGAAAAAGGGCAATATCATGCAGTTGGGATTGCACTGCAAGACTATGGGATCTTGAAACCGGTTCCCAAATCCAATTTTTTGAATATTTGGATAAACAGGATCCTAAAAACCTTACTTTAGGTTCTCCCCGGCAGGTTTGGCACATGGGTCTTTCGGGAGATGGTAAGACCATGGTCTGTTGTCTACGGGATGGGAAAATTTGCGTATACGATGTGGAGTCCGGGAAAAGAACCCAAACCCTGAGTGGGCCCGATCAAGTTTACAACTCTTTTTCAATGAATACCGAAGGCACCTTGGCAATAACTGCATTTGGAGGTCAAATGCAAACGCTCAAAGAACCCTACGATTTAAAAATCAACCGCTGGGATTTAATCACTGCCAAAAAAGAAGTTTTAATTGAAACTGAATGCCCCATTACAGCTTTATTTTTTCCCAAAAACACAAGCGATCTTTTTGTATTTCCCAAGAAAGGCTCGCCCTTCCTCTACGATTTAAAAACAAAGTTGAAAACAAACACCCTTGGTCATTTAGACTCTGAGGTGAATTGCATCACTGGAAATGATGACGGAACAACCTTGCTGCTTGGCTGCAAAGATTTCTCCGTAAGACTATTAAAGCGCAATTAACTTTTGGAATCGCGCAAAAGATATATGGGTTTTTAGATGAAGGTGTTATACAGTTCGCCTACTTCTTCTGCGCATGGTGTTAAGCCATGCAAAACAGACCTGTCCCATTTTTTGCCACCCTTTTTAAAATATTAGTTTTAGCTTGATGTTTTTCTTTGATACAAGATGATTACCCGATGGTAATCCCTAACCCAACTTTGTTGAAAGAGTTGCAATGAGCTCGTTATTAATTCTTTTAGTGTTTAATTGCGCTGGCCAAACTAGCGCACCAGTTATCGATGAGGCAAAGCAACTTCGGGATCATGTTAAGGCAAACTACACAAAGTACGAATATCAAATCCCGATGCGCGATGGGATCAAAATATTCACTGCGGTTTATGTGCCTAAGGATGATTCTAAAACCTATCCTTTCATGCTTAATCGCACGCCTTACAGCGTTGCACCCTATGGTATTGATAATTACCGTGAAAAACTTGGGCCTTCCACATACTTCCAGAAGTCTGGCTATATCTTTGTGTATCAGGATGTAAGAGGCCGCTGGATGTCGGAAGGTTCTTTTCAAAATGTCAGGCCCCATAATCCCAAAAAAGGCCCCAAAGATTTTGATGAAAGTACGGATACTTTCGATTCCATTGAGTGGCTTTTGAAAAATGTCAAAGGGCATAATGGCAGGGCTGGTCAGTCAGGTATTTCCTACCCGGGTTTTAATACTGCTGCGGGTATGATCGATGCCCACCCTGCACTTAAAGCCTCTAGCCCACAAGCGCCTGTGATTGATTGGTTCGTTGGTGATGATTTTCACCATAATGGCTGTTTGTTTTTGCCCCACGCATTTAACTTTATGTCCGGGTTTGGCAAGGAACGCCCTGAACCCACACGCAAAGGCGCAAGGGTTTCACACGACCACGAAACACCCGATGGCTACCAGTTCTTCCTCGACATGGGCCCTCTCGCAAACGCGGATAAGAAGTTCCTCAAAGGCGGTATTTCTTTCTGGAATGAAATGATGAAGCGGGGCACTTATGATGATTTGTGGCAAGCAATGAACCTACGACCTCATCTTAAAAACATCAAGCCTGCGGTGATGACGGTGGGCGGTTGGTTCGATGCGGAAAACCTTTTTGGTGCGCTCGAATGCTATAATTCCACGGAAAAGCAAAGCCCTGGGTGTGATAATACTTTGGTGATGGGGCCTTGGGATCATGGCGGTTGGTCACGCGGTGCGGGCGATTCGCTGGGCAACGCCCGTTTTAATTCTAAAACTGCTGAATACTTCCGTGAGAATATTGAGTTCCCTTTCTTTGAATTTCATTTGAAGGATATTCCCTTGCGTAAGCAACCCGAGGCCCATGTGTTTGAAACAGGGACGAATGTTTGGCGCAAGTATGATGTTTGGCCTCCGAAAGATTCCAATCCTTTGTCGTTATTCTTCCAAGAAAAAGGAACCCTCACTTCCAAACCAGACCTCAGTGAAGGATTTGATTCTTATATTTCAGACCCTTCCAAGCCTGTGCCTTACATGGAGCGCATCACCACCAAAATGGATTATGAATACATGGTTGCTGATCAACGCCATGCCGCCCGAAGGCCAGATGTACTCGTTTACCAGTCTCCCGAATTAAAGAGTGATATAACTCTTGCGGGCCCTATAAAAGTTGACTTATGGGTTAGCACCACGGGAACAGATGCCGATTGGGTGGTGAAAGTGATTGATGTTTTTCCGAATGATTACCCAGATTTTGATCCTAATCCCGCGGGGGTTCGCATGGGCAATTACCAGATGTTGATTCGAGGCGAACCTTTCAGGGGTAAGTTCCGCAACAGCTTTTCCAAACCCGAACCCTTCGAGCCCAACAAGCCAACCAAGGTAAGTTTTATCATGCCTGATATTTGTCATACTTTCAGGCCGGGCCATAAACTTATGGTGCAGGTGCATTCCACCTGGTTTCCTTTGGTGGATCGTAATCCTCAAAAGTTCTGCGACATCTACAGTGCACTTGAATCAGATTTCTCGATACAAACTCACAAAATTTATCGAAGTCCAGGGATGCAAAGTGGTATCACTGTTAGGGTGAAATAAACATTCAAAGAGATCATTTTGAATTGCAGATTCCAGAGCATGTATTAAAACGAAAAGGTTCAACCACAACTTCGGGAGTACCCAAGGAGGTTCGTGCTCTGCTTGATCTTGGTCTTATCGAAACCGTGAATCTAGCGGAATGGCTGGTGGTCGATCAAGAATCACTGGCTCGAAATCTATTTCAAAAAGAAAACTGGAACTTCCTTCTGCAACCTTTGGAAGAATCTTTTCGTTTGCTAAAAATCAAAACTGCGCCCAAGAAGATGGAAGTATTAGGGATGGTGTTAGCTCAGGGGTTTCCTACTAAGGCGCAATTTGAGAATGCCCTTCGAAGGCTTAAAGAGAATCCCTCAGATATTGTTCGCTCTTGGGCCTGTTTCATGATTGGCAAACGAAACGGACTTTCACTTCAAGAAAGTTTGAAGCGTGTTCAGCCACTAGCTGCAGATGGAAACATGAGTGTAAGAGAAGCAGCGTGGCTTGCAATCCGACCAAGAATTATTACGCAGCTTGGAGAATCTTTGCGATTATTATTGAGGTTTAGTTTGCATAGGGATGCGAACATCAGGCGTTTTGCAAGCGAGATAACAAGGCCCAAAGGAGTTTGGTGCAATCATATTTCAGCATTGAAAGATAACCCTGAACTTGGCTTACCTTTGCTCGAGCCTTTGCGCTGCGATGGTTCGATTTATGTGCGAAACTCGGTGGGCAATTGGCTTAATGATGCAAGCAAAACTAAACCGGGTTGGGTTCAAGATGTATGTAAGCGCTGGGAAAAAGAGTCTCCCACCAAGGAAACCGCGTACATTATTCGAAGAGGTTTAAGAACGCTGCGAAAAAAGTCTGATTAGAAAGTAATCTTATGGGTTACTTGGCTTCTTCATACTTTTCGAGCAATATGGTAAACTGCATGCTGTTGATATTAACATGCTGCTTGACAATCCCAACTCCTTGGGCAAACCAGTAGGTTGTGCTAACGAGGATGCCAGCACCAGCCACTTCTGCATCCATCACCACTTTCACGGTTTTGAATTTACCTGCAGGAACCTCGATTTCATCCTCATCTGATTTGCATGACACAGATAGTTTTTCATCACCAACTTTGGATTCGGTTTTCCAAGTTGAACCTTTTTTGATGGGGAATTTAAGTATGCAAATGGGGGGAGATACTTCTGTGCCATTATATCTGTTGCGAAAAATGCCTTTTTCAGTAACGTTTAGATGCTCGGTTGCAGCTACCTTTCCCTTCGCAATTGTTTCCAACCGGGCCAAGGATACACCATCGATCTTTTCGATCTTGGCAATTTGGTTGATTAGGTTGGCACTACCCTTGGCAACTGAATCGGATTCAATTTGATAGGTCCACTTGTTACCCGCCTTGAGTGGATAATAGGATTTAGAATCTTGTGTTTTTTCTTGAGCTGTTGCAAGTGGCTGGCAAGAAAGTGCCAAACCAAAAACGAAAAGAATCAATCCTGAAAATTTACACATGATGACCTTACAATAAAGTTGATCGTGGTTGATGGTTACTTGCAACTAGGAAAGCTTAACAAACCATAAACGAGAGGTCGACTAAAAACTCAGGATCGTGGAATTTTCCATCTTATTGTGTTTCTATTGCTTTTTTAAAAACACTTTGGTATTATAATACCATGGCATTAAGGATAAAAAATATATTTTGAATCTATCTTATGGGATCTTGATGAAGACTCTGAAGGTAATGTTTTTCATTGCGCACAACATGGCGTGACTAAAGAAGAGGTTGAAGAGGTATTTTTAAATGCAATGGATGTAGATATTAATCGATCAACCGGCAGACCGGTTGTTTTTGGAGAAACAAAAACTGGCAGGCATTTGATGGTAGTATTTGAGGCGATTGATAAAAATACGGTTTATCCGATAACAGCATTTGATGTTCCAAGGAGGCAAGAATGAAACGGATCGTTCGCAATGAAAAGCTTACTTCAGAAGAATCGGCCAAATTGAATATTATTCGGAATCAGGTAGCTAACGAATTGCCCAGTCTGATTGAAAGGCATCATCAAAGAATGTCGTCCCAAAATCATCTGCAAGAATTGATGATTGAACTGAAATCTGCACGCGAGGCCAAAGGCCTTAGCCTTTCAGATTTAACAGAACTTACCGGGATGGATCAATCAGCATTATCAAAACTGGAAACAGGTCAGCGCCCCAATCCCACCATGGAAACCTTATTACGCTATGCAGATGCAGTGGGTAAACGCTTAGTGGTTTCTCTTGCAGATGCGTTTCCCGCTTCTTAATCATTTGGTGCTTTTACCAGTGTCAAAGTTTCCTTGATGGTGATACCACCAGTTTTTGCGCTTCTCATCGATTGTGCCAGCGCCATGATTCGAACACTGGCTTCCTTGATCCCCACACCATTCCCATGAATGTTCGAGATCAAATTGCGATTTGCATCATCATGGCCAAGATTGGGTTTGTAAGCAAGGTAGGCGGAAAGACTATTAGCTGTGGTTAAGCCGGGCCGTTCGCCTACGAGAAGAATTGCGATTTCCGGTTCGAGTAGATTTCCAATTTCGTTAAGAATCCCAACGCGTGCCTGATGAACAAGGAAAGGCCTGCCCAGAGTCCAACCCTGATTAAGTGCAAGTTCCCAGAGGGAGTCGAGAAGTGGTGGTCCTTGAAGTTTTAAAGCTGCGGGCGATAATCCATCCGCAAGGATGATTTGGAGTTGCGGTTGGAAAGGGCATTGCTGCTGGATGCGATTGCGATCAGGGGGATTTAATTGCCTGCCCAGATCAGGTTTTAGTAAATATTCATGTCTGTTATTGGCTTTGGAAGCGACTTCAAACAGTCCCATTTGATCGATTCGTTCGCTGCGGAAATCGCGTTCCAAATCGATGGATTCAAAAACAGCATCTCGGGCGAAGGCGTGATCTGCACGAAGTAAAAGCCAATCCTTGGTGGAAAGGGCGGTGCCTTTTCGGGCTGCAAATACTCTTGCTGAAGTTAAGGATTTACAAATCGTTTGTATTGCCGCTTCATGGTCCATGATTATTTTTCCTGCATTTGTTTCAGGGAAATAGGGGGGCCTTGAAAGCGGTGCCTTGCTACGGTAAACCAGAACGCAATGAGGAAGATGGTGAGTGCAAGCACAGCATAACCAGCTTTTTCATTGGGGGGCTGGATGCCAATGCAAACAATTCCAATCGATGCAATCGTGCTTAATAATGCCATTGGTTTAAACCAGATTCCTAGGTGCCAGGGGCCCATGCTTTTCCAACTTTTGCCATGTACAAAAAATCCTGCAAGGATGGGAAGCATGTAGGACAGATAAAGAAGGATGGTTGCAGCCGCTGCTATGGTGTCATAAAGATGCGAATAAAGTGTAAACAGGATTGCAGTGATGGAAACCAAAAAGATAGCATTGGTGGGTACTTGGGTTTTAGGGGAAACCTTTTTGAAGAAGTTGGAAAAAGGTAAGCCACCATCTCTTGCAAATGCAAAGGCCATGCGAGATGCCGCAGTTATTACAGACATACCACAAAGGTATTGTGAAAGAACAATTGCGATGAATGCCGGGGCCTGTAAAAGTTTGGGGAGGGATTGTTCAACGATGGTGACAAATGCCCGATCGCCCTGCATTGCAACATGCTTGGTATCATCAATCACCAGGATTGCAACAGCAAGCAGTATATAGCCTGCAATACTGGAAACTATTACTGCCTGCATGATTGCCTTGGGGACTGCGGATGCAGCGTTCTTTGTTTCTTCAGCGGCGTGGGCGGAGCCATCAAATCCAGTGATGGTGTAGGCTGGAAGCAGCATTGCCAGAAAAAAAAGCCATGCGATTGATTCTATTTCGGGCCATACTTGTTTGTCACCTTCAGGAAGGCCACTGAAGTTTTCGAATTGAAATAATCTTTCGGGATGCACGGGCCCGCCAAAAACCAACATCAAAACAACCAGTGCAACAGTTACCATCAGAATCCAGTAACCGCTGAAGATGGTCATGGGGTTAACGATGCGCATGCCAAAAAGGTTGATGGCAAGCTGTGAAAAAGTAATGATGGAAACAGCAATAACCTGAGCGAAGTCCCCTAGATCAGCGCTACCGAAAATACTACTTTCGATAAAGTTCCAGGTGCCCACATTGATGGCAGCAAGGATGATGACAATACCAGCAAGGTTGAACCAAGCAGTAACCCAGCCCCAACCTCTGCCACCTAGAAGAGAGCCCCAGTGATAAAGCCCGCCTGCGGTAGGAAACGCAGAGGCTATCTGTGCCATTGCTGCTGCTACTGCAAATGAAAATAAGCAAGCAATGGGCCAGCCAATTCCAATTGCTGCGGGGCCTGCTGCACAATACCCCATATGAAAAGAAGTGATACCACCCGCAAGGATACAAATGATGGACATGGAAAGCGCATAGTTCGAAAACGCACTAAACCCCCGGAAAAGCTCTTGCTCGTAACCCATTCTGGCTAAGTTTTTTTGGTCTTCGCTGGCGTGTTTTTCATTGGTGTTCATCAAGCATCCTTGGTGTTTTCGAGAATTGGAAGAATATTTTTCATAACTGTAAAAGCTCGGTCTTTGCCACAAAGCGAAGAGCCATTCATGATTCCATTATGTTCAAGCCATGTTTGGAATTCAGGCGCAGCCTTAAGCCCAAGCAAAGACTTTACCATGGCTGCATCGTGATAGCTTGTAGTTTGATAACTAAGCATCACATCATCACCTGATGGAACCCCCATGATGTAATTAACCCCAGCATTGGCCAACAATAGAAGCAGGTTATCAAGCGAGTTGTGATCCGCTTCGGCATGGTTGGTAAAGCAAACATCAACTCCCATGGGTAGGCCCAGTAATTTGCCCATGAAGTGATCTTCAAGCCCTGCACGAATGATCTGTCTTTCATCAAAAAGATATTCCGGCCCGATGAAACCCACCACGCTGTTTACAAGAAACGGGTCAAGGGTTCGTGCCAAGCCATAGGCCCGGGCCTCGAGGGTAAGTTGATCAATACCATGATGGGCATTTGCAGAAAGCGAACTACCTTGCCCGGTTTCAAAGTACATGGCTTGATTACCCAACCAATTAACATTTCTGGATGTGTGATGTTCTAGCACTTGCTCTTTACCTTCCTTAAGCAGGGCGAGAGAGATGCCAAAGCTTTCATTGGTTTTCTGAGTCCCACCTATGGATTGAAATAAAAGATCAATTGGAGCGTTTTTTTTCATCGCACCTAACTGGGTGGTGATGTGTGCCAGGCAGCATCCTTGAGTCGGGATATTGAGCGAAGTGATTACATGATCAATCGATTTCAAAATTGATGAAACAGAATCAATGGAATCTACCGCAGGGTTGACGCCTATCACCGCATCGCCAGCCCCCATAAGCAATCCATCGATACAGGAAGCTGCAATGCCCGAGGTGTTATCGGTGGGGTGATTGGGTTGAATGCGAACGCCCAAGGTTCCTGCAACTCCGGTTGTGTTTCTGCAGCGGGCGATATTTTTAATCTTAGCTGCAATTGCAATCAACTCTTTGTTGGCAAGCAGCTTGGTGACTGCTGCGACCATTTCCGGGGTAAGCCCCAGTTGAAGGTTTTTAAGTTCTGCTCCTTGGGGCAAATCCTGCAATAAGTATTCTCGTAGTTCCCCTACCGTAAGGGATGCAATGGGTTTGAACGCAACTGAGTCATGGGTGTCGAATATTACTTTGGAGACGTCATCGGCATCGGGGTCGAGAATGGGGTGGGCAAGGAATTCGCTTAGGGGTAGATCTGCAAGGGCCATTTTTGCAGCGATGCGTTCTCTTTCATTGTTCGCAGCGATGCCTGCAAGTAAATCTCCGGATTTGGGTTCATTGGCCTTGGCTAAAAGCGCTTTAAGATCTGCGAAGTTATATTGTTCGCCACGAATCACATGAGAATAAGCCATCGATGAAATCCAAGTCTGATTTTAATTAAGCACAAGGTTGAATTGTAATGAGATAAGTGGCTTAAAGCGAAGACCTTTATGAATGGAATTGTTTTATGCCATTTAAAGCGAAGGGGATCTTTGTGGGGAATGCTTAATGGTGAAACATGGGTTATCTCGATTTAGGGTAAGTATTTAAGCTTAAAAAGGATTGGGTTTAAAAGGTTTGATCCTGTTGTAACAGCTATAAGGCTATGTATTGGAATAGGTTGTGGCGAATGATGTTCAAAGCTATATTTTGGAAAAAACAATCGTTTAGCGGACCATTTCCACGCAAGAGGGGTTTAAGATTGTAGTTAAACGTAAATCATGCCTGGTATTTTGCCGAATTGAATAGGAATGGGATGAATGATGTTAAACCTGCCGAAAATAATTCGCTCGAAATTGATGATCGTGGCATTGGGATTTGCAATTATTGAAATTGCAACTGCCGCTGTTCCGGAAGTTAAAAAAGTATCGCCCGGCAAAAATAAAAAATCGCCTGATAAAAATGTTGTATTGTCTGCAGACCCAGATGCTTCCAAGGTTGAATATTTTGAAAAGAATGTCAGGCCGATTTTGGTTAATCACTGCTACGCCTGCCATAGTGCGGATACCAAACCTTCAGGTGATTTGCGGGTGGACGATCGCAAGGGGCTTATTGTTGGTGGGAAGAATGGGCCAGCAATCGTTGCGGGGAAACCTGATCAGGGGTTATTGCTTAAAAGGGTATCGAGTGGATCGAATAAGCAGATGCCTTTGCAGGGCGAAAAATTAAACGATACGCAAATCAACATCTTGAAAAAATGGATCGAAGATGGGGCGGTATGGCCTGCGGTCAAGTTGCCTTTTGCACTGGGCCAAAGCAGGCCCACCTATGAAAAATTAAAGAAAGAGCATTGGGCCTGGCAACCGATAGCAAACCCCAAGGTTCCAGAAGTAAAAGATGCCTCATGGTCCAAGTCGAGCGTGGATAGGTTTATATTTTCGAAGTTGGAAGCTGCGGGTTTGCAACCTGTTGCTGATGCGGATAGGGTTATCCTTATAAGAAGATTGACTTTTGATTTAACCGGTTTGCCCCCCACGCCTGCCGAAATCCAAAGCTTTGTCAATGATACCAATCCCAATGCGTTGGAAAATCTAGTGGATAGGCTTCTCGCAGCAAAGGCCTTTGGCGAAAGTTGGGGCAGGCACTGGCTTGATGTTGCAAGGTATGGTGAATCCACAGGCCCAAGCAGAAATATTCCGTATCCCCATGCTTGGAGATACCGCGATTATGTCATCGATAGTTTCAATGCGGATCTGCCTTTTAATCAATTCATCAAAGAGCAGGTTGCTGGCGATCTTCTTTCCCCAAAAAATGATGAGGATTCAAACCGCCTGAAGATTGCAACGGGTTTTCTTGCCTTGGGTGTCAAAGATGTAAACCAGCGCTTCAAAACACGATTCATCATGGATAATGTTGATGAGCAAATTGATGTGGTTACTCGTTCCGTGCTTGGTCTGACTGTAAGTTGTGCTCGATGCCATGATCATAAATTTGATCCCATTCCGCAAACCGATTATTACTCATTGGCGGGAATATTCACCAGTACCGATAATGCCTCCGGGTTGCGAAATCTGATGGGCGGGGGTGGGCTGGCTTATTATGTTCCTGATAATTTGGTCAAGCTTAAGGGCGCTCTTTCTCAGGTGCCCGACGAAAAGCGTATAAAGCTTCAGGCAGAAATTGAAGATGCCAAGAAGGCGTGGGAGGAAATCAAAGGCACTCCCAAGGGCTTGAAACCTGATGCCAATGGCGAACCAGAACAGAAAAAATTCCGGGTTAAGTTAGAGAAACTACAATTAGACTTATCCGCACTGATGGATTCAGCCCAGGAGTCACTGTCTGCGCATGGCGTGCGGGATTCTAATGTGATTGCGGATACCGAGCTTCGCATCCGTGGTGAAGCAGAGAAACTTGGCCCAGTTTGGCCCCGTGGGTATCTTACTGCTTTTCATGTACCTGATGCCAAGCCTGTCAACAAGCAGCAAAGTGGCAGGCTGGAACTTGCACAATGGTTGATTAGCGAACAAAATCCGCTTGCATCGAGGGTGATTGTGAACCGGGTTTGGGCCCATCTTTTTGGCAGGGGCATTGTTTCCACAGTTGACAACTTTGGCGTTTCGGGTGACAAACCCTCGAACCCAGAACTCCTCGATTATTTATCCCGCCAATTCATGCAAGATGGGTGGAGCATCAAAAAGCTTGTCCGCACCCTCGTGCTTACCAAGGCTTATCAATTATCTTCCCAATCAACCGATAAACATCATCAGGTTGACCCTGCAAATTCCTTGGTTTGGCATCATTCGCCTCGCAGTTTAAGTGCGGAAGAGTTTCGCGATGCAATGCTTGCTACAGGAGGGCAGCTTAATTCGAATAGGATTTCAGGTTCACCTACAAACAATTTTAAAATGAAAGAGATTCGCGACAATGGTGGCGAAGCGAAACAGATTCACGATTCAGCAGCGAAGAGTTCTTATCGAAGTATTTACTTGCCACTATTGCGCGGCCTTACTCCGAAAGATCTTGAAGCATTCGACCCCGTGGATCAAACCTTGGTGACGGGTAACCGCGATTCCACTACGGTGCCCGGTCAGGCTTTGTTTGTGCTTAATTCTTCATTTGTAAGAAGGCAATCTTTGGTGCTTGCAGAAAAGCTTTTGCAGAACTCAAATAGTTCTGATGATGAAAAAATCAAGCAGGCGTATCAACTTATGCTTGGTCGTATTCCGAATGAAAAAGAATTGGAGAGGGGTAACACCTTTTTGGCGGATTATGAATCTGCTGCAAGAGAGTTGAAGTACCCACCAAAACCAAATATGAAGAAGCCCGTTCAAGCCAAGCAGAATGCCAGGAAAAAAAACGCTCCTCCCGCGAACCCTGATCAGATCGAACAAGAGGGCGAATTATCAAACGATGAAGAAGTCTTGCCAAAAGATGGTAAAACTGCGGCTTGGCTCGCTTTGGTGCAGGCTTTGTATGCTTCTGCGGAGTTCAGGTTTATTAAATAATTCAAACGAATGCTTTGTAATAAAAGGATGATGCCATGATAGAAATTTCTCGTAGGCAGGTGTTAAAATCAGCAAGTGGTGGCTTTGGCATGCTTGCCCTCGCAGGCCTGATAGGTCAGCAAGCTAAAGGCGCAGTAAAAGATTCCGCAATGCCTTTGGCGCCTAAAGAGCCCCACTTCACTCCCAAGGCAAAGCGCCTTATCTTCGTGCATATGAATGGCTCGATGTCGCATCATGATACTTTCGATTACAAGCCCCAATTGATCAAAGATGATGGGAAATCTGGCCCTGGTGGTGGAACGCTCACTGCTTCAAAATTCAAGTTTTCCCAACATGGCCAAACGGGCTCGTGGTTTTCAGAGCTTCTACCCAACATGGCCACCCATGCGGATAAGATTTGCTGGCTCAGAGGATTGTACACCGATACCCCCGCACATCCCCAAGCCGTTGTCCAATTGCATACCGGGAGTGCCAATGCTGCTCTTACCCGCCCAAGCATGGGTGCTTGGCTTCTTTATGGGCTTGGTAGCGAAAACCAAGACTTGCCAGGCTACATCACCATCAATCCACCGCCAAACTTTGGTGGTTCGGTGAATTTCGGAAGTGCTTTTCTACCTGCTCACTTTCAAGGAACCAGAATTGATGACAAAGGCAATCTTCCCAACCTTAGGCCTTCTTCCGATACTTTATTGCAACGCAAACAACTTGATTTGATTCAAGCCATGAACCGTGATTTGGCTTCTTCTGCCGGTGCTCCTGATTCTTTGGAAGGCATCATCCAGAACTATGAACTCGGTTTTAAAATGCAGCACAAAGTGCCCGAGCTTCTTGATATCTCCAGGGAATCTCAACGCACCAAGGATGCCTATGGCGTAGATAGAAACGCCACTTCTAGCTTTGCCCGCCAATGTATCATGGCACGCAGATTAAGCGAAGCTGGGGTTCGTTTTGTTGAGATTTGTCAACCGGGTTGGGATCATCATAATAATCTTCACAAGGGCTTGATAGATCGCTGTGGCTCCATCGATCAACCCGTTGCAGCCCTGCTTGCAGACCTAGATCAACGGGGCTTGCTTGAAGAAACTTTAGTTTTGTTTGGAAGTGAATTCGGCAGGCTTCCCACCGAACAAGGCAAGGATGGCCGTGACCATAACATTACTGGCTACCCAATGTTCATGGTGGGTGCGGGTGTCAAAAAAGGCTTTAGTTATGGTGTCACGGATGAATATGGTATCAAGGCTGTTGAAGGCAGAATGCACAACAACGATTTTCATGCCACCCTCTTGGCATTGATGGGCCTTGACCATACCCAGCTTACTTATCGATACGCAGGCCGTGATTTCAGGTTGACCGATGTGGCGGGGAAGGTGGCTCAGGAAATCTTTTCCTAAGTATCTTTTAGCCTAGCGAGAAGTGATTGCAATAAATGCCAATCACATTTGGTGATCAACCCACTTGCTTTAGCACGGCTTTTAATTCCTGAAGCAGCACTTCCACATTACCATGGGTGTTGTAGCCATGGATTGCGATTCTCAATCGCCCAGCATTGCCCATCACATGAATGTTTTTTGATTTTAGATGAGTATGAATAGCATCAGCTTTGGGATGTCGAAATGCCAAGATGCCCGCAACATGTTCTGGATTCGTGGGTGTGATTAGTTCGATGGGCAATTTTGCCAACTCTTCGAGGCAATGCAAAACCAAAGGTCGTGTTGCAGCATCGATTTTTTCAACGCCGATGGATTGGATGTATTGCAGCCCAGCGCGGATCGCATAAATTGCTGGGTAATTGGGCATGCCCACTGCAAAGCTTGCTGCGCCTGGTTTACTTTTAGCTTCGGTGAAGCGGTTAGCGCCAAAGGGCTCTTCAAGATTGAACCAACCACCTGCGGGAACAGTAAGAGAATTATTTTTGGCAGAAGGTACTCCAACTAAGCCACCACCATGGCTTGCAAGAATCCACTTGTGGGTACTGCTGATTATTAAATCAACGCCCTGAAGTTGCAGGGGGATTCTGCCCAGTGCCTGAGTAACATCAACAGCCAAAAGGCTGGGTGAATGCTTTCGTACGATCTCTACAAGATTGGGTACAGAGATTTTAAAACCGTTGAGGAAGCTTACGAGCGATGCATTCACTAGGCGGGTTTTTGAACCAAGGAGTGGCACAAGATCTTCAAATTGCAAGATGCCATTTCGACTCCGCCAAACTTTTACGGTTGCAGGGCATCTTTCCTGCAGCCAAGGGGTTGCGCCTGCTGGAAAATCAAGATCATTGATGACAACTTCATCGCCCGCTTTCAAATGCAAAGCCATCGATGCAAGGTTGTAGGCTTCAGAAGAGCAGGAGCATAAACCGATTTCGGTGGGTGTTAGATTATAGAAAGAAGCAACTAATTCGCGGGTGGCATTCCATTGGTCTTCGTGCAGTAATCTGCCATCCATTCCAAGAAGTTTATCTTGGAAATATTGAAGCAGTGCATCCTTTACAGAAAGTGGGGGGATACCTTCTGCAGCAGAGTTAAAGTAGATCCTGTTTCCGAGGGAAGGAAAATCTTTGATCCTGCTGGCTTCGTCTAGCATTTGAGTTGGCCTATTTTAAATGTTGGCAAGCATGGGGTAGTATTCATCATCTTCGTTCTTGCCACCAAAGCCTTTGCCTACTACTTTTTCGGAAGTAACAAACTCGATCGATTTGATCCACTTGACCATCTTGAAACCAAGTTGGTTTTCAGCTCGCAACCGGAGTGGCGCACCATAAAGGAGCGGTAGTTTCTCGTAATTCATTTCGAATGCAAGAAGGGTGAGATCATGTTGGGCATTGTAAATCGTAAGGGTGTCGTAATATTCTCCACCGTGCAATCCTTCGCCATAGGAATGAAAGACAACCGTTTTGACGTCCTTATGTGGCTTCACTATTTCGATGATTTTATGGAGGGGTATTCCGCCCCAGTGGGCGATCCCCGACCATCCCTGAATGCAATGATGCATGGTGACCTGGTCTTGTTTTGCAATCTTCGCCATATCTTCAAGTGAAAGTTCGATCGGGTTTTCGACCAGTCCGAATACTTTCAAGCGGTAGTCCTTGAAGTTGTTTGCAGAAAGGTTTTTCCATTCATCGCAGATTGGAAGGTTGCCATTGGGCCAGAAATAGGGAGAGATGTTTTCTTTTTTATACTGAACGACGGATTCCATTTTGTTGACGAAAAGCCTCTTGAAGAATCCAAGGATGGTCCGTGATGCAAGTTGTAACCATCGTGGATTTGTCCAAGAGAACCAGTTTGCGAATAGGCAGAATGCTGCTGTCAGGGCAATTGCGGATAGCCCGACTATCATGCCCATCGGGTTGGTATCATCAGTACCGAAAACGATGTGGTTCATGTTCTGGGCAAAGCCGGTGATGATTACCATGGTCACATGGGGGACCAAAAATCCAAGGTAACCTAATAATGCGAGGAAGTGAATGGAACGGGCGCACTGCCTGCCACCAAACAAATAGGGGTACCATTTAAAGCGGTTGTCTATTGCGGGGGACATCGCCAAGCCTGTTAGAAAGGTGATTGGTGCGATTGCAAAGACAACGCCAAAGTACGAAAGTTGTTGCAGGGGATTGTACTTGTAAAACCCGTTTGGTTCGACAGGAAGATGAAAGGTTGCATAGTGCACTTGTACCGACCAGGCATCGAGGAAGATCTGAAAATCCACGGGCACTAGGCGTTTCCATTGGTTCGTGAAGAACAATAATCCCACAAAGATAAGGCCGTTACCGAACCAGAAGAATGCGCTAAGGAAATGCCAGATGCGAGCGATGCCGACGGTATGCCTGAAACCGGGAAGCCCAATCCAAGGCGATAGGTATCTGCTATCTTGCTTGGCAGTCCAGACGGAATCTTTAGGCACCACGATTGGGGTGAATCGGATCCATTCCGAACCGAGGGTGCAATGATCGTTCCAGTAAAGTCTGGGGTGATCTACAAGAATGGAGAGCCCGCTTCGTACCAGAAGCACCATCAAGAAAAAGTTGACAAAGTGATTGATGCGCAGCCATACAGGAAAGCCAATCGGGTCGTTAAATGATTCGGGAATAACCTTGGGGCTTTCGGGCAGGGAAGGCAGACCCATGAGAAAGTATTGAGCCCACGCCATCGCAACGGGGGTTAGCGCTAGAACGGTGAAAGCAACTAGGTAGGGCCATTTGATATAAATACCAATCCGATGATCTTTCGGATTAAGGAAACTATCGGTTCTTGGATTTTCTGCCATGGCTGATCCTTTAATAATAAAAGAACGAGCCTGTATCCTATACGATTTTAGCTGTTATATCCAGCGATTATTGAAACATAAGTTTGCACGCTGCAATTACCATCACCAGGCCGAGAAATCGCAGAAGAATTCTCGGGGGAAGTTTTCGAATTCCCAATTGGCTGCCTAGGAACCCAGCGAAGGCAACAATGGGAACCCAAAGGAAGATTGCCTCGGGTATAAAATGGGTGGAAGCGATGCATCCCATCAGGCCTGCGATGGAATTGACTAGAATAAAAGCTGCACAGATTCCAGAAGTCGTGCGGGTGTTGGCCCAGCCCGAAAAAAGTATGATGGGCGATAGAAATATTCCTCCACCTGTTCCCGTCAGGCCCGAAAGTCCACCTATCATCCCACCTATCATCATCCCTTTGTAAGTACTAAAGCGGTTGGGATACCAAGGTTTCGAATCATCATTATGCAAGAACAACCTCAATGCTCCCAATAAAAGAATTATCACCAAGCCTAATTTAAACCAGCTTAATGGTAACGATGCATACGACGCCAAAAAAGCGCATGGCACCGAAGCGCATGCAAAAGGCCAGAATAATTTCCATTGGAAGTACCCCTCCTTTCGGAACTGATAAGTCACTAGGCTAGCCACAAAAATATTAAGGATGAAAGCAGTGGGCTTGATGATGCTTGGGGCTACCCCCAAAAGAACCATCGCGGCAATGTATGCGGATGCGCCAGCATGGCCTACCGAAGAATACAATAACGCAGCTAGAAAAAATAATAATCCCAGCACTAATATGTGTGACAAATCCAAGAGAATATCTTTCTAACTTATTACGATTTCAAAACATTGATATAACCAAGATACTCTAATCAAATACTTCCTCTTGCACAAACTTTAAGCTAAGCTTGGTGAATCATACCCTTTGAGGAATTTATCATGTGGTCATCCAGCCTTTCATTACTTCTTCTTTGCTCATGCTATGGCTATCAAGATAAACCTGATGTTTTAGAGCGATTACCCCGCGAAAATCTTTTGCTCTTTAGAAATGCCATGGGCAAACCCACTCCCGTCACCACCACGGAAGATTGGCAAAAGCGCAAAGCGGAGATTATCCGGGGCATGCAATCCGTGATGGGCAAACTCCCCGGTAAGGAAAAACGCATCGCTTTAGAGGTTAAAGTCGAAGAAGAATTTGATGGTGGCACCTACGTGCGAAAATTAATCTCCTATGCCAGCGAGCCCAACTCCCGTGTGACAGCTTATCTTTGCATCCCTAAGGATGTGCTTTCAAGAAAAAGAAAAGCAAGCGCGGTGCTTTGCTTGCATGGCACCAATAATCAAATAGGCCATAGCACCGTCGTAGGCATAGGCAATGTTGCCAATCGTGGCTATGCGATGGAATTAACCCAGCGGGGTTATATCACCTTATCGCCTAGTTATCCGCTGCTTGCAAAGTATCACCCTGATATTAAAGCCTTAGGTTGGGAAAGCGGTACGCTAAAAGCTGTCTGGGATAATATCCGTGGTCTTGATTATCTGGAAACTCTGCCTTACCTTGCGCACAATAACTTTGGCGCAGTAGGCCAATCTCTTGGTGGGCATAACTCCGTTTACACCGCTGTTTTTGATGAACGCATCAAAGTGATTGTCTCTAGTTGCGGACTGGATTCTTATCTCGATTATATGGGTGGTAACCCCAAGGTCTGGGAGTTAGAGAAAGGCTGGTGCCAAACGCGATACATGCCTAAGCTTGCATCCTATAAAGGAAGGCTCGAACAAATCCCGTTTGATTTTCACGAAATGATTGGTGCACTTGCACCCCGAAATACTCTTATCATCTCGCCTACCATGGATAGCAATTTTAAATCAGATAGTGTGGATAGAGTTGCTGCATCTGCAGGCAAGATTTTTTCGCTCTATAAGAAGCCCGAGAATTTGCAGGTGCTTCACCCAGAAGGCGGACACGACTTCAACCCGGAAATGCGAGAAGCAGCATTCAAACTGTTCGATAAAATCCTCGAAGTGAAATAACACTGGGCCGGTCACTTCCTCCTTTTACTTTTTCTCTTTTTCTTCCCCCAACACCCAACCCTCTTCTTTTTTGCTTTTACACCAGCATTTTCTCTTTTTCTTCCCCCAACACCCAACCCTCTTCCCTCCGGGAAAAGGGCCCTTCGCTTCGCTAGCCAGGGTTTCAGTCGCCCACCCACTGCTTTTACAACTTTCGTCTTATAGAGCGGCGGATGTCAATCCGCTGGTGCTCGCCCCAAGCCTTTTTCTTATTCTTCCTTTTGCTTCTCATTGATTGATGTGGGTTTGTTTAAAGACAGAGGAGTTGCGATGGGGAAGTCCCACTGCAACTCCTCCATTTGAACCTTAAATGAGAGAACAAAAGGAGAAGAAAAGGGGTCAGGTCTGAATGCCATTAACTTAAGGTGTAAGAGATTACAGAATAAAGGCTTATAAGATAAAAGTGGTCTGGTAAAAACCTTGGCCTCCT
>Ga0208482_1000152_pt1 | contig 23065 bp, 17 predicted proteins | sample LakMenEpi26Sep10_FD_150737 | JGI IMG/M metagenome (GOLD analysis project Ga0208482, IMG submission 150737) | Freshwater microbial communities from Lake Mendota, WI - 26SEP2010 deep hole epilimnion (SPAdes) | ecosystem: Environmental > Aquatic > Freshwater > Lake > Epilimnion/Euphotic zone ... | reverse complement strand
TTCGGGCAACGGCACTTGGCTCGGTGGAGGCAACACTTTCAGTTCGGGGGGGTTGGGCGCCGTCTCCGGACCGACCAGGTCCACGGCGGTGCGTTGCACCAGCAGCCGGAAGCGCAGGGGCGCCTGGCTGCGGTTGATGAAGGACTGCACATCCGCCACCTGCCGGGAGGTGGGCAGGGATGGATCCGTGACCCTCACCCGGGCGCGGATCAGCGGCGGATTCTGCTTCCAGTCGATGGACAGTCCCACCAGGTCGATGGCGGGATCACTGCCGAGGGTGATCGTGCTGCTTCGGAGCTGTTGCTCGATGGCCACCTCCAGCTGCTGGGCCTTGGTCTCCTGCCGGGATCGCTGCAGCAGCCGGTAGAAGCTGCTGCCCAGCGGAATCACCAGCAGGGCGGTGAGGGCCACGCTGGTGAGGCTGAGCCGGCTGTGGAGCAGGCGGCTCCGGTACCCCTTTTCCAGCGTTCCCAGGGCCGCCATCGCCCCCACCATGATCCCCAGGAGGTTGGTGATGAACAGCAACAGGGCCCCATAGGCCTGGGCCCACAGGGAAGAGGACAGCAGAATCCCCACCACACACATCGGCGGCACCAAGGCCACGGCAATGGCCAGGCCGGCCAGGGCCGAAATCGCATCCTTCCGCAACTTGGCGTACATGGCCACGGCTCCGGCCACCAGGGCCACGCCAAGGTCGAGCAGGTTGGGGCTGGTGCGGTTGATCACCTCACTGCCGAAGCTGGGAAGCGCCACCAGATGACCCACCGCCATCGCCAGCAGCACGCACACCACCACCCCCAGCATCAGGGTGCGCAGGGCCCGCAGGAACATCGGCAACCGGCCCTGCAGGATCTCGAAGGCCATCGCCTGCAGCGGCAGGATCCAGGGGGCCACCACCATGGCGCCGATCACCACACCGGGGCTGTTGGCCAGCAGACCGAGGCTGGCGATCAGGGTGGCGCCCACGGTGAGCACCACGAACACCTGGCTGAAGCTGGCCTCGTGCTCGAACTCCTGGCGCAAGGCGTCGAGCCTGGCCTCATCGGACGCGAACAGGCCAATGGGCATCCGTTCAGCAGGCCGGTTAGGACCTGAATCCAGTCATGGAAAAGCTAGGTCGATTGCTGACAGCACGCCGGTGCCGCTGGCAACCACGCAGGAACGACCATGAACCCAGCGCCACGGCTAACCATCACTGCCAGCGAAGGCCGCAAAACCGCCTGCGGGCACTGCGAGAGAATCCCCGCACTCCAACCGGCTCCCCATGCTCCTCGATCTGCGCGGCAAGAAGGCCCTGGTGACGGGCATCGCCAACAACAAGTCGATCGCCTGGGGCATCGCCCAGCAGCTGCACGCCGCCGGCTGCGAGCTGGGCGTCACCTACCTGTCGGATGAAAAGGGCCGCTTCGAGGGCAAGGTGCGGGATCTCACCGCGCCGCTGGCCCCCAGCCTGTTCGAGCCGCTCAACGTGCAGGAGCCCGCCCAGATCGAGGCGGTGTTCAACACGGTGAAGGAGCAGTGGGGCTCGATCGACGTGCTCGTGCACTGCCTGGCCTTCGCCGGCAAGGACGAGCTGATCGGCGACTACTCCGCCATTTCCCCCGAGGGCTTCGCCCGCGCCCTGGAGGTGAGCGCCTATTCGCTGGCTCCCCTTTGCCGCTGGGCCAAGCCCCTGTTCAACCCAGGCGGCAGTGTGATCACCCTCAGCTACCTGGGCGCCGAGCGGGCGATCCCCAATTACAACGTGATGGGCGTGGCCAAGGCCGCCCTGGAAGCCTCGGTGCGCTACCTGGCCGCCGAGCTGGGCCCCGGCAAGCAGGTGCGGGTGAACGCCATCAGCGCCGGTCCGATCCGCACCCTGGCCAGCAGCGCCATCGGCGGCATCCTCGACATGATCCACAACGTGGAGGCCAAGGCCCCCCTCCAGCGCACCGTGACCCAGGAGGAGGTAGGCAGCACCGCCGCCTTCCTGGCCAGCCCCCTGGCCTCCGGCATCACCGGCCAGGTGATCTACGTGGACGCCGGCTATTGCATCACCGGCATGTGAGCGGGCTCCAGGCCCGCAGAGCACGCGCAGTGGCGAGCGAGCTGGTGTTGCCCGCCTGAGCGGCCAGATCTAGGTTGGTCGTACGTGGATGCTGGGGTCAACAACTTGGAAACGTTCAAAGAGCACGTGTTTATCAGCTATGCCCACCTCGACAATCAGCCGATCTTTGACGAGAAGGGATGGGTAACGCAATTCAATGATTCCTTCGGCTCTATTCTTGCGAGACGATTAGGCGCATACCCCACAATCTGGCGCGACGAAGGCAAGCTGCAGGGCAATTCAGCGTTGACACCTGAAATCGAGCAGGGGCTTGCCAATTCAGCACTGCTAATCACGATACTCAGCCCAAGTTACATCAATTCGGATTGGTGCCGCAAGGAACTGCATGACTTCTGTGAACTGGCCAACCAGTCGGGCGGGCTGCTTGTGGACAACATGTCACGGGTGCTGAAGGTGGTGAAACTCCCACCGGAATCCCTGGAGATCCTCCCGGACCCGCTGCGGGATGTGCTGGATTACCGCTTTTACAGTGAGCGCGCTGGAGGATATGAGGATCAACTCGATCCCGCGGCTGATCGCACCCAGTTCATGGCTGCGATCAGCCGCCTGGCTGCCGACGCAGAACGCCTGATCAAAGAGCTTCGCGCGGCATCCACGTCCGCGGGGATTGTGACGAGTTCCGGCCCGAACGACTCCACGGCTACTGCAACACAGCCCATCCTCGTCTATCTGGCCGAGTGCACCGCCGACCTGCGCGAAATGCGTGAGCGCCTGGCTGCCGATCTCAAACAGAGCGGCTGCCTGGTGCTTCCCGACAGGCCCCTGCCCACCCTTGAACAGACTGAATTCTGCGCAGCGGTGCGCCAGACCTGCCAGGAGTGCGACATCGCCATCCACCTGATCGGCAGCCGCTACGGGGCCATGCCTGAAACGGCCGACCCCCAGCCCCGATCGGTGGTGGAGCTGCAGAACCTGATCGCGGCGGAGCTCGCCGGACAGGCCGGGGGGGACCATGGGCTGAGCCGTCTGATCTGGGTGTCGGGCCAACTCCAGCCCAGCGATGACCTGCAACGCTCCTTTGTGGAACGCCTGGATCAGCAGGCCAGTCTCCAGGCGGGCGCAGATCTGATCCGCGGTGATTTTGAAGAACTGAGAACAACCCTGCACCGGCTGATCAAGGCCAGGCGTGAGACCCTCGCCGCTCCTGCCTCACCAGCAGCAAGCTCAGAGGAGAACGAGGCCATCCTGCAGGAGGCCAGTGGGAAGCCCATGGTGTATCTGGTGTGCACCATGGAGGACCTCAAGCAGACCCGGGACCTGAGGAAGTGGCTCAGGCAACAGGGCTGCGACGTGGAACGGCCCCTGTTCGAGGGGGATGCGAAAGCGCTGCGCAACGCCAATCAGGAGCTGATGCAGCGCTGCTCAGCGGTGATCCACTTCTATGGCGCCAGCACTGACCGCTGGTTACATTCAGTGCGCTCCGAACTCCGCAAGATTAATATCTACCGACAGGACCGGCCGCCGATTCTGCGCGTACTCTATGTCGCCGATCCCGACTCAGCCCTCAAACAAGATCAGCTGGATGATCCAGACGACGATTACACCCAGGTGATCGATGGCCGGCAGCAGGACTTCGATCCCACTCCATTGGGCCCGTTGATTCAAGCCTTGCACGCCGGTGGTCAGCCCGATGCCTGAATCTCTCCGCCCAGAGCTGCGCAATCCCTTCCCCGGGCTGCGACCCTTCCGCAGCGATGAAGACCATCTGTTCTTCGGACGGGAGGAGCAGGTCGACAGCATGATCTCAATCCTCGGCAAGCGGCGCTTTCTGGCGGTGGTGGGCACCTCTGGCAGCGGCAAATCCTCGCTGGTGAACTGCGGGCTCGAACCGGCGCTGCACCAGGGCCTGATGGCCAGCGCCGGCAATCACTGGCGCATCGCCAGGTTCCGCCCTGAAGACCGGCCGATCCAGAACCTCGCCAGGGCCCTGGCGAGCGATGGCGTGCTGTTCTCCGATTTCCAGGCCAAGGGCCTGTCGCTGCTGGAGCTGATCGAGAGCACCCTGCGGCTGAGCACGGTGGGGCTGCTCGACATCGTTGCCCAGGCCTCCCGCAACGACACCTTCCAGCTGCTGGTCGTAGTGGATCAGTTTGAGGAGCTGTTCCGCTATCGCCAGCTCGACGCGGTTGCGGGGCAAGGCGGAACCAGTTTCAGCGAGGAGGCCAGCGCCTTCGTGAGCCTACTGCTGGCGGTGCTGGAGGCCCGGCAGGACCAGATCCACATCGTGCTCACGATGCGCTCCGATTTCCTCGGCGACTGCACCCAGTTCCCGGGACTGGCCGAGGCGATCAACCGCTCGCTGTATCTGGTGCCGCGGCTGACGCGCGAGGAACGGCGGGCGGCGATCACCAATCCGGTGCTGGTGGCCGGCGCCACGATCAGCCCGGTGCTGGTGACCCGGCTGGTGAACGATGTGGGTGACAACCCCGACCAGCTCTCAATCCTGCAACATGCCCTCAACCGCACCTGGGCCCACTGGCAGGACCTGGGGGCCAGCGGGTCGCTGGAGCTGAGCCATTACGAAGCGATCGGCACGATGGCGGAGGCGCTGGATCGCCATGCCGAGGCCGCCTATGCCGAGCTGGGAGAGGGGTCGAGGCTGCAGACGGTATGCCGCGATCTCTTTCAGGCGATCACCGACAGGGCCAGCGATGGTCGCGGCATCCGCCGGCCGACCAAATGGGGCCCGTTGCAAGCCATCACCGTGGCTTCAGCGCAGGAGTTAGGCCAAGTGATCGAAGTGTTCCGCCACCCCAGCCGGGCGTTCCTGATGCCCCCTGCAGGCACCGTGCTGGATGAGGAAAGTGTGATCGATATCTCCCATGAGAGTTTGATGCGCGTGTGGCGGCAGCTGAAGACGTGGGGGGACGCGGAGGCGCTGGCGGCACAGATCTACCGGCGGCTGGCGGAGACCGCCGAACTGCACGCCAGTGGGAGTGCTGGCACCCTGCGCGAACCCGAACTCACACTCTTCCGCAAATGGGAAGAGGAACGCCAGCCCAATGCGGCCTGGGCGGAACGCTATCGCCCCGGATTCTATAAGGCGCTGCACTTTCTCCAGTGCAGCCAGGAGGAAAGTGATGCTGAACAGGCCGAACGGGAAAAGAAGGAACGCCAGAAGGTCGAACAGCTGAGACGATGGTCGATCGGGATGGGCGCCCTGGCCGTTATCGCTGCGGTGTTAGGTGGAGTTGCCTGGGTACAGCTTGAGGCAACCAAACTAGCCACTGCAAGGGGGTACGCCACCCTTGCTACTGCTCAGGTCGACAGGGATCCATTTGATGCCCTGATCCACGGGCTGGCGGCAGCGGAACACCTGGCCGATGAACCGGGAGACTGGATTGCCCTGGGGCTGGTACTGGAACAGGCCATCGAGCGCAACTGGCAGATCGGGGCGCACGAAGGGGACCAAAGCGGTATCACCAGCCTGGTGGAACAACGCAACGGCGAGTGGGTGAGCGGTGGGGCGGATGGCACCCTGCAGCGCTGGCGTAACGGCCGGAAGGTTGGCGCACCGATCCGCACGGACCACCAGGCTGTGACCAGCCTGGTGGTGCTGCGCAACGGTGATCTGCTCAGCGGCGGAGCAGATGGCACGCTGCAGCTCTGGCGCGATGGGCAGAAGATCGGTGCTCCGATCAACACCAAGGCAGGGCCGGTACTCAGCCTGGAAGTGCTGAATGATGGCGACCTGATCAGTGGCGGATTTGATGGCAACCTGCAGCGCTGGCGCAATGGTCGCAAGATTGGCGCGCCGATCGCCACAGGTCCGATCGCTGTGTTCAGCCTGTTGGAACTGAAGAACGGCGATTGGATCAGCGGAGGCATGGATGGCAGCGTGCAGCGCTGGCGCGATGGCCGGAAACTCGGTGAGCCAATCGCCACAGGCCAGGGTCCTGTGCGTAGCCTGGCGGAATTGCCGAATGGTGAGTGGGTGAGCGGCGGGTTCGATGGCAACATGCAGCGCTGGCGTGATGGAAGGAAGATCGATCGCCCGCTGGCGACGGGGCATGGCGAGGTGCGCACCCTCGAGCTGCTGGGCAATGGGCAGCTGGTGAGCGGCGGTGCAGACGGCAGTTTGCGCAGCTGGCACCAAGGACAGGAAAACGCCCAAGGCAGCTTCGAGATGGGCGCCCTGAGCACCCTGGTGCAACTGCGCAATGGGGACCTGCTAACCGACGGCGACAACGGCAACCTGCAGCTTTGGCGCCATGGCAACAAGCTCGGTACACCGATTCCCACAGACCAGGACTGGGTGTTGAGCCTGCTGGAGCTGAAGAACGGCGACTGGATCAGCGGCGGCGAAAACGGCACCTTGCAGCGCTGGCGCAACGGCATAAAAACCGGTGCGCCGATTCCCACCGGGCAGGAAGCTGTACGCAGCCTGCTGGAACTCAGCAACGGCGACTGGATCAGCGGCAGCGAAAACGGCACCTTGCAGCGCTGGCGCAACGGCATAACAATCGGTGAACCGATTCACACCGGTCAGGGAGCTGTGCGCAGCCTGCTGGAACTCCGGAACGGCGACTGGATCAGCGGCAGCGAAAACGGCAAGCTGCAGCGCTGGCGCAACGGCAGGAAAACCGGTGAGCCGATTCCAACGGGTCAGGGAGCTGTGCTCAGCCTGCTGGAACTCAGCAACGGCGACTGGATAAGCGGTGGTGAAAATAGCAGCTTGCAGCGCTGGAGTAACGGAAAGAAGGACGGCAGACCAATCGCCACAACAGGAGGGGTGATTCGGCTTCTTGAGCAGCCGAACGGGGATTTGATCAGCATCTCATTCAAGGGTTCCCTGAGACGCTGGCTCAATAGCAAAGAAGTTCTTGAGCAGGCGTGCAAAGAGCTAAGTCGACACCCAGCCTTGGACGCAAAGAACCAAGGCTCCAAAGTGGAAAAAGCAGCAAGAACCACGTGTCAACGGGTGAATAAACCCAGAAGTTCTCAAACTGAGGATTAGCCAAAGATTGGCCTATTAGACAAGCAGGATTCCGCGATCATAAAATTTCCTTTCGCCATCTTCAACGAAGAAGATCTCTAGCCGTTCTTATTACTAAACCCTTTTGAGCACTACAACGCGAATCAACGCTGATAGCAATTCCCTTTATCGTCGCAGCAAATCAAGCGGCCGTAGCTATCCCTGAAGCAACGCCCTTGGGCTTGGGCAGCAGGCACCGCACAAAACCATAGAAGCACTGCCGCTAAAAAGAAAGCACCAAAACTGGAACTAGACTGCCGCACATTAAGGGAGGATGGATGGTAGGTCATGATAAAAAGAAGCGGAAAAAATTAGAAATCAGTACAAGCAGAGACAGAGGGAGTCCAGGAAATCAAACAGGTTATAACAGTTCTCAGCGGCATTATAGCAAACTCCTGCGGGATTCTAAAGCCGTTCGGCACGCGCACCGCTTGGCCTGTAGCAAAGACTACCAGCGTCCAGTCGCTTCTTCATTTTGGGGCTTGGACCAGACTCTTGCCCGAGGGCAGAGCGGAGCGCTGTGGCTTTTCCTTGTTGGATGGCTCCCCACTTCCTTTTTTGACGCTGCAATCTCCTTTGGGGGAGCAACAGATGGTTTGGCCATTGGATGGGGAGCACTTTTCTTTCTTCTTGCCAGCCTGAGCGAGCCGCTCGTCCATCCCCAGGTTGGATGGGCAGACGACCAGTAGAACGAACAGCCAGGCCGCTGCGGGCACGGCTGATGGGACGAAAACCCGGGATTTCATGACAACCACGAAGCATTAAGGACTGGGAAACTCGACAAGGAAACTGAAGACAGAGAGCGCCCAAAGAGCTCAGTGCCTACATGCAAAGAATAACATTAAGATTAAGGGCCGATTTCCTAGACACAACGCGACGAGCTGGCGCCAAGGCTCGCAATTGAAACCTTTTTACCTTGATCCCGTTGACTGGAGCCTCCCCGTCAAGAGCATCCCGACCGTCGAGCACCCGAAATGGTGCTACAGGGCCACTGCCTGGTGGTCAGCAGGCTTTATGCCAGCAGCCCCTGCCGGGCTGGGGGAGGCTGGGTTCAGCAGGATGGCCATGAATTAATCACGCGCGGCCCGGCGCAATAAGGGAAATCCAGGTGGCTGCTGTGGCCTGTGCCGCCATGCTCAAGGGCCAGGATCAGCTCCCTGCGGCGGGCCCACGGCCCATGTGGCTGGCAGTTGCCTGGATCAGGCCCGCAGCTGGCGAGCCAGGCTCGCGGCGGAGAAGAGAAAGCCCTCGGCTCGGGCAATGGCCACCACGGCGCTGCCATCCACGGCGCCATCGATCCGCTGCTGGAGATCGGGGTCGGCCTCGGCCTTGGCAAGAAAAGCCATGAGCTGTGCTTTTGACATTGGGATAATCGATTAGATTGTTTTAACCCTAGGCGGTCGCGGCCGCACCGACACCATCCACGGCGCCATCGGCGGCATCCTCGACATGATCCAAAACGTGGAGGAGAAGGCTCCCCTGCGCCACACCGTGACCCAAGAGGAGGAAGGCAGCGCCGCCGCCTTCCTGGCCAGCCCCCTGGCCTCCGGCATCACCGGCCAGGTGATCTACGTGGATGCGGGGTACTGCATCACGGGAATGTGAGCACCCTCAGAGCAGGGGATTGAGAAAGCGCAGGCCGGGAAAGCGGCGGAAGTCGCTGTCAGCCGAGCACAAGGTGGCGTTGTGCTCGATCGCCAGGGCGGCCAGATGGGCGTCCATGGTGAGATTGCCAGCGGTGTCGGCACCCTGGATCAGCAGCCGCAGGATGCTCCAGTGGCTTGGGCCGGGCTGCACCACCGTGACCAGAGGATGCTCCAGCCATCCCTCGACGAGTTCAATCGCCTGGGTGGGGCTGAGCGGTTGTTGCATCAGCCTGCGCTGGGTGCTGATGCGCAGCACGGCCAGGGCCACGCTCCAGGGCAGAGCAATCGATTCCTGGTGGTTGAACGTGGCCTCCAGCCATGCCTGGGCAGCACTGTGCTGCGGGATGTCCTGCAGGGCGGCGTAGAGCCAGAGGTTCGTGTCGACCAGGATCACCGGCCCTGCCGCAGTTTCTCGATCAAGAGCTCGTCCTCCAGGGCAGCCGCCAGTTGATTGGCCTTGGTGAGGTCGACCCCTGGGGCCAGGCCACCGATGGAGAAGCTCGGGCAGCGGTAAGGCTGCCGTCGCGGCGCCACGGGGTGCTCCAGGCCCGCCCGCAGGGTGTCGTTGACCACCTGCTTGAAGGGCCTGCCGCTGTCGAGGGCCTTCTGGCGCAGCTGCCTGAGCAGGGCGTCGTCGATCGTGAGCGTGGTGCGCATGGCATCAAGATGCTTGTGCCTTTGGCATCATGGCATCAATCCAGGGGCTTCGGCATGATCGAAGCCAGCCACCAGACGCCGGCAGGCGTACCCCCTCCCATGCGCACCGGCACGATTCATCGCGTCACCGGCGAGACCGATGTGCGTGTGAGCCTCAACCTCGACGGCACGGGCCGCTGCCAGGCCAGCACCGGCGTGCCCTTTCTCGACCACATGCTGCACCAGATCAGCAGCCACGGCCTGCTCGACCTGGAGATCAACGCCACGGGCGACACCCACATCGACGACCACCACACCAATGAGGACGTGGGCATCGCCTGTGGCCAGGCCCTGGCCCAGGCCCTGGGCGACCGGCGCGGCATCCACCGCTTCGGCCACTTCGTAGCGCCCCTGGATGAGGCCCTGGTGCAGGTGGCGCTCGACTGCAGCGGCAGGCCGCACCTGAGCTACGGCCTGCAGATCCCGGCCCAGAAGATCGGCAGCTACGACACGGAACTGGTGAAGGAGTTCTTCGTGGCGGTGGTGAACAACAGCGGCCTCACCCTGCACATCCGCCAGCTGGACGGGGCCAACTCCCACCACATCGTGGAGGCCTGTTTCAAGGCCTTCGCCCGGGCGCTGCGGCTGGCCACCGAGATCGACCCGCGCCGCGCCGGCGCCGTACCCAGCAGCAAGGGGGTGCTGGAGCAGGCCGGGGCCCAGTAGCTGAGGGCCGGTCGCTCAGCCCAGGGGCGGCCGGGCCCAGAGGAACAGCCCGTGACGGTTGGCCTCGGCCATGGTGAGTTCCGTGTCGAGCAGCAGGGCGCCGCGCGCTTCCCAGGCGATCCCCGCCAGACCGGCGGCAGCGGCCTTGGCCACGGTGATGGGACCGATCGCCGGCAGGTCCATGCGGCGGTCCTGATGGAGCTTGGGCGCCTTGTAGAGCACGCCAGAGCGGCTGCCGGAGTGCTGGTCATCCCGGGTGGCGGCCACCCACTCCAGCATGGCGTCAGTGCCGGGCAGGGATTCGGTGGCCAGGCAGAGTCCGCCGGCCACCACCGCACCCTGGCCCACATCCACCGCCGAGATCGCCTCCACGATGTAGGCCGCCCTCTCCACATCGGCGCGATCCTGGTCGCTGGGAACCTTGCTGGCGTACAGACCCGGTTCGGGCAACAGGCTGGGGGCGACATCCTCGACGCCCACCACCTCCAGGCCGAGCTCCTCAATGATTTCCGCCAGGGCCCGCAGCGAGGCGTCGTCCCCCTTGCGCAGGGAGGCCAGGATCCGCGGAGCGGCCAGCAGGGTGGAGCTCTCGAAACGCAGGGGATTGAGATGGCGGGGGCGATGGAACTTGCCCACCATCACCACCTGGCGAACTCCCCGCGCCCCCAGGGAGCGAAAGAAGGAGATCGCGCGCTCGAAATAAAACTCCTCCGCCTCCTCGAGCTCCACCGGGATGCCGTGGGGGTGGCAGCAGAGGTGGGACCGGCCGGCCGCGGTGAGGGCCTGGGAGAGAAGGCCGGGCAGCACTCCTGAACCGGCGATGATCGCGAGGTTGGGATCACCCATCCGGGCCGGTTGCAACCGCTGCGTGTTGTTGGCAGTCAACTGCCCCGGAGCGGGGCAGGCCCCCCCGCAGTGGACACGTGCTGGGGCGTCATGCCCGGCAGGCCTGGAGCAGGTGCTGGGGCAGATCCCGAAGCGCGAGCCGCTGCTCGGCCACCTCGGCCCGCAGGTCCTTGAGCCGCACCACGCCCTCGACCGCCTCGCCATCGCCGATCACGGCCGCGTAGCGGGCGCCGGAGCGATCGGCCCGCTTGAACTGCTTGGCGAAGGCGGCGCCGCTGGCATCCCACTCCACCGCAAGCCCGGCCGCCCGGCAGGCGCGGGCCAGCGGCAGGGCCAGTGCCTCGGCCGCCTCGCCCCGGCTCACCACATAGAGGTCGATGGACTGGGCCGGGGGAGCGCTCACCCGGCTCAGCAGCAGCACCAACCGCTCCATGCCCAGGGCCCAGCCGATGGCCGGCGTGGCAGGCCCGCCGAGCTGCTGCACCAGGCCGTCGTAGCGGCCGCCACCGCACACCGTGGCCTGGGCCCCGAGCTGGCTGCTGGTGATCTCGAAGGCGGTGTGGCTGTAGTAATCGAGGCCGCGCACCAGGCGGGGATTGAGCTGCACGGGAATCTGCAGGGCCCCCAGACCGGCCTGCACCTGGGCGAAGCGCTCGTGGCTCTCGGGGCTGAGGACCTCGGCCAGGGAGGGGGCCGCCGCCAGCAAGGCCTGGGTGTCGGGGTGCTTGGAATCGAGCACCCGCAGGGGATTCGTGCCGATGCGGGCCTGGGAGTCGGCATCGAGCTGGTGGCGGTGGGCCTCCAGCCAGGCCACCAGCTGCTGGCGGTAGCGGGCCCGGTCGTCCGGGCTGCCCAAGGTGTTGAGCTCCAGGGCCAGGCCGCCCACACCGAGATCGGCCAGCAGATCCCAGGCGATGGCGATCGCCTCCACGTCGCTGCGGGCATCGGCGAAGCCGAGCAGCTCCAGGCCGATCTGGTGAAACTGGCGCTGGCGCCCCGCCTGGGGACGCTCGTAGCGGAACATCGGCCCGCCGTACCAGAGCCGCTGCGCCCCCTGGCTGAGCAGGCCGTGCTGGATGGCGGCCCGCACCACCGAGGCCGTGCCCTCGGGCCGCAGGGTGCAGCTGCGCTCGCCGCGGTCGAGAAAGGTGTACATCTCCTTGCCCACCACATCGGTGGCCTCGCCGATGCCGCGGGCGAACAGCTCGGTGACCTCCAGCAGCGGCGTGCGGATCTCCTGCACGGCCGCCCGCCGGAAGTGGGCACGGGCGGTGGCCTCCACGTACCGCCAGAGCGGGGTCTGCTCGGGCAGCAGATCAACCATGCCGCGCAGACTCTGGAGCGAGGCCAATCGGTTCAGGGCAAGTGGGGCGAGTCTGCCTGGCGACCCTGATCAGCCGGCGTACTGGCGGTACCAGGCGGCAAAGCGCTCCACCCCCTGGCGCAGCGGCGTGGCGGGCCGGAAGCCCACCCAGGCCTCGAGGGCGCTGGTGTCGGCTGCGGTGGCCTCCACATCCCCCGGCTGCATCGGCTCCAGCTGCAGGATCGCCGGCCGCTCCAGGGCCCGCTCCAGCTCGGCGATGAACACAAGCAGCTCCTCGGGCTGGGCGTTGCCGATGTTGAACAGGCGGTGCGGGGCCCAGCTGGTGGACGGATCCGGCGCCTCCGCATCGAAAGCGGGATTGGCCGTGGCCGGCTTGTCCAGGCAGCGGATCACCCCCTCAACGATGTCGTCGATGTAGGTGAAGTCACGCCGCATCCGGCCCTGGTTGAACACCCGGATCGGCTCACCCGCCAGGATCGCCCGGGCGAACAGCATCGGTGCCATGTCCGGCCGGCCCCAGGGGCCGTACACCGTGAAGAAGCGCAGCCCCGTGGCCGGCAGGCCATAGAGATGGCTGTAGGTGTGGGCCATCAGCTCGTTGGCCTTCTTAGTGGCGGCATACAGGCTCACCGGGTGGTTCACCGGCTGCGCCTCGCTGAAGGGCAGATTGCGGTTGCCGCCATACACCGAGCTGCTGCTGGCATACACCAGGTGCTCCACCTGCTGGTGGCGGCAGCCCTCCAGCACATGGCCCATGGCCACAAGGTTGCTCTGCACGTAGGCCCCGGGGTACTCCAGGGAGTAGCGCACCCCGGCCTGGGCCGCCAGGTGGATCACCCGGCGGGGCCCCACAACCGCCAGCAGCGCCGCCAGCGCCGGGCCATCGGCCAGGTCGAGCTGATGAAACCGCCAGGCGTTCGGGCTGCCGCTGGCGGCTGCCTGGGCCTCCAGCCTTTGCAGGCGCGCCTGTTTGAGGGCTGGGTCGTAGTAGGGGTTGAGATTGTCGACCGCCACCACCTGCTCGCCACGGGCCAGCAGCCGTTCGCACACGCCCGCACCGATGAAGCCGGCAGCGCCGGTCACGAGAACGGTCATCGCCGGTAGCGGAGCTCAAAAGCCGGCATCAGGCCACCGAGGTGCCGTCGTTCAGCAGCTCCCGGAACCAGGCAATGGTGGGCTCCAGCCCCTGCTCCAGGGCCACCGTGGGCTGCCAACCCAGCTCCCGCTGGGCCAGGTCGATCACCGGCTGGCGCTGCAGGGGATCGTCGGCCGGCAGGGGCTTCTCGATCAGCGGCAGCTCCGGGTTGATGCGGGCGCGCACCAGCTCGGCCAGCTGGCGGATGGTGAACTCACCGGGATTGCCGATGTTCATCGGGCCAGTGTGGCTGCCGTTCATCAGCCGGATCATGCCTTCCACCAGGTCGTCCACATAGCAGAAGGAGCGGGTCTGGCTGCCGTCGCCGTAGAGGGTGAGCGGCTCGCCGCGCAGGGCCTGCACGATGAAGTTGCTCACCACCCGGCCGTCATCGGGGAGCATGCGCGGGCCATAGGTGTTGAAGATGCGCATCACCCGGATCTCGGTGCCGTGCATGCGCTGGTAGTCGAAACAGAGGGTTTCGGCGATGCGCTTGCCCTCGTCGTAGCAGCTGCGGATGCCGATCGTGTTCACGCAGCCCCGGTAGCTCTCCGGCTGGGGGTGCACCTCGGGGTCGCCATACACCTCACTGGTGCTGGCCAGCAGCAGGCGGGCGCCGACGCGGCGGGCCAGGCCGAGCATGTTGTAGGTACCGAGGAAGCTCGTCTTGGCGGTCTTGATCGGGTTGAACTGGTAGTGCACCGGCGAGGCGGGGCAGGCCAGGTGCCAGATGCGGTCCACCTCCAGGCGGATCGGATCGGTCACGTCGTGGCGGATCAGCTCAAAGCGTGGATGGCCGATCCACTGGCTGATGTTCTGCTTGCGGCCGGTGAAGTAGTTGTCGAGGCAGATCACCTCCTGGCCGGCCTCCATCAGCCGGTCCACCAGGTGGGAGCCCACGAAACCGGCACCGCCGGTGATCAGGTTGCGGGTCAGGGACGCTGGCATGGTCTCAGCCCTCCCCCACGGTCCACACGTTCAGGCCGGCGGCCCGGGCGGCGGCGCCATCGGCCCGGGCCCGGGCATCGAACAGCCAGGCCGGCTGGCGCATCACCGCCGCCACCTCCGGCCAGTCGATCCCGGCGAACTGCTGCCACTCGGTGAGCAGCAGCAGGGCATCAGCGCCGCTGGCGGCCTGCTGCACGTCCGCCACCTGCTGCCAGCTGCCCTCGCCCGTGCCGGCCGGCTGGCCCAGGTCGGCCGTGATCTGTCCCTCGGGCACCTTGGGATCGAGGATCTGCAGGATCGCGCCCTCCTCGAGCAGGTCTTGGCACACCCGGATCGCCGGTGATTCGCGGGTGTCGTTGGTATCGGCCTTGAAGGCGAAACCGAGCACGCCGATGCGCTTGCCGGTCACGGTGCCGAACAACCTGGTCACCACCAACCGGGCGATGCGCCGCTGCTGCCAGTGGTTGAGCGCCACCACCTGCTCCCAGTAGGCCGCCACCTCCTCCAGGCCGTAGTGGCGGCAGAGGTACACCAGGTTGAGGATGTCCTTCTGGAAGCAACTGCCGCCAAAACCCGGGCCGGCCTGCAGAAACTTGGGGCCGATGCGACTGTCGGCGCCGATCGCCTTGGCCACCTCGCGCACATCGGCGCCGGTGGCCTCGCAGAAGGCGGCGATGCCGTTGATCGAGCTGATCCGCTGGGCCAGGAAGGCATTGGCGGTGAGCTTGGAGAGCTCGCTGCTCCAGAGGTTGGTGGTGAGGATGCGGTCGCTGGGCACCCACTGGCCATACACGCCGGCCAGGGCGGCGATGGCGGCGGGATCCTCGCCACCGATCAGCACCCGGTCGGGCTGCTCCAGATCAGGGATGGCGGTGCCTTCGGCCAGAAATTCGGGGTTGGAGAGCACCGAGAAGCTGCGGCCGTCGCCGTTCGGTGTGGCAGCCGCCAGGATTTTCTGGATCACCTCTGCGGTGCGCACCGGCAGGGTGCTCTTCTCCACCACGATCGTGTGGCCCCGCGCGGCCCGGGCCACCGAGCGGGCGCTGGCCTCCACCCACTTGAGGTCACTGGCCTGGCCGGCACCCAGGCCCCTGGTCTTGGTGGGGGTGTTCACTGAGATGAACACCATGTCGGCCTCGCCGATCGCCTCGTCTACGGCAGTACTGAAGTGCAGGTTGCGGCCGCGGGCTCGGGCCACCACGCCATCCAGCCCGGGCTCGTACACCGGCAATTTGCTGAAATCAGGGTCGTTCCAGGCGGCGATGCGCTCGGCGTTCAGGTCCACCACCGTGACCTGTACCTCCAGGCAGCGGTCAGCGATCACCGCCATCGTTGGTCCGCCCACATAGCCGGCGCCGATGCAGCAGATGCGTTGGATAGCGGGGAGGGTCACGCCGAAAGGCTCAATTGCGCTGAAGGTTACGACGCCTGATCGCCGTGCTCTGCCTTCCCCTCACTATGATCATGCAAGGGGATGACGATGGCTTGCCAATCATAATCATTATGGACGCCCAGTGGGGTATACGGCTTTTCGGCCAGTGAAAGTTCCAACTGATGTGGCCGACCCGAACGGATGCGCATGCCGTCGCTATACGGGAAGGTGAGAGTCTGACCGCGGTTCAGAGTTCCCACAAAAACAAGTTGATTTTCTGCGGAGCGCAGCTCCAGCCACACCTCATCCCGGGACCTCAGGCGCAGCATGGGTGCAGCGGGACGGGGGACAACCAGCGGGGCTTGGGGTCTGGCTGGCACATCTTCACGGGAAACAGTCGGAGATCCCGGCATCGGACGGCGCTTGTTGGCATGCCAGGCCAGCCCAACCGCCAGGATCACTGACAAGGAGCCAGCAGCCAGCAGAGTCAACGACCTGGGGGCAAGGCGCCCAAGCCAACGCTGCGGTCCGTGCCATCCCAACGGCAAGGAGTCCCCCGTTGAAGAACGCGCAGGAGGAAGCACCGCATCATCCTGAATACAGTCTTGAATCAACAGCTGCAGGCGGTGACGTTCATCTGTCAGGAGCGCAATCTCCTGGGCAAGAGCAAGCACCTGAGCCCCGAACTTATCTTCATAGATCTGCGGCAACTCATCGATGAGACGCTGATACTCCTCCAGCTCCCTGAGGGCCGCAGCAAGTTCCCGTTCCAGACCACTAAAATAGTCCGAATCCGAATCTGGCGAGGACTGGTCAGGCACAGGATTTGCCACTAAGACGAATGACAGTCATGCACTCTCAAGAGCCATAAGCTAGCTGAATGTCACGTGCCCCAAAGGGGAGGAGCACAGGGAGAGTTGCGATCACTCCACCATCCCGACCAAAACCTCGCCCCCCGCCATTTGAATTGTATGCAAGCTCACCAGTGAGCTGCGCATAGATAAAAACTGCCTTGGATCGATCAGCAGAATCCAAGATATCCACAACTTGAACGGCTGACCTTGCCCTCCCGCCCCTGAGCCTTTTGTTCCCATCAAAAGCCTTGGCTGCCAGCGAATTGCGTGAAACACCCTCAACTCGTATGGTGTCTGAACCCGGGCTGAAGTCCGTAATCACATCGCCTTGATTGAGTCCATCGCTCAACTTGAAGCGAAACTTATTTGAGCCTCCACCACCCGTCATAAGGTCAGCTCCTTTACCGCCATAAATAACGTTATTCATGAACTGCCAGTGATTTCATCGGCTCCGCTCGTGCCGGTGACCTGCCGGCGAGGAGCAGGCTCCCCGGTACCACCGCCTCCCGAACTACCGCCATCGCCACCTCCGCCCGGAACGCCACCGTCGCCACCTGAACCTGACCCACCAGAACCACCATCCCCGCCTGAACCCACTAGATCACGGATGGTGGTCGCAACCATCGTGTTGGTGACTGTGGCTGCTTCGCTATATAGAAGAACCCTGAATGTTTCATCCCCCTCGGTACTCTGATCTTGGACTGCTGCCAAGGAAAAGCTCACAAGCTGGGAGCCAGACGTCAGTGCTAAGCCGCTGCTGTTGGTGGCCGTCAGGGTCACGGCCTTGGTCACCGGGTCGGTGCTGATCCCGCTCAGCGTCACACCCGCCCCGGCTGTGATGCCACCAGCGACCAGCTCGGCGAAATCCACCCCTTCTGTGGCGGTACCAGTGGCCGAATCCAGCGTCAGCGTCACGCTCTGGCCGGCGGCCAGCAAGCCGCTGCCGCCCAGAGTCACGGCATAGGCCGCCGACTGCCCCTCAACGACGGACGCCTGACCGGCGAGAGCGATCGTGGGTGTGGGCACCAGATCGTTGATCGTGGTGGTCACCACCCCGCTGCTCACCACGGCGGTGCTGCTGGCGAGGGTGACGCCGAAGGTTTCGCTGCCCTCCACCAGCGCATCGGCGGTGGTCGGCAGCTGCACGGTGAGCAGCGTGGCGCCAACCGCCAGGGCCGCGCCGCTGGTGTTGGTGGCGATCAAGGTGACCGCGCCATTGGCGGCTGTGCTGATGGCGCCGAGGGTGATCCCCCCGTCGGCCTTCTCCAGGCTGGAGCCAAGCAGGGCGGCGAAGTCGGTCCCTTCGGTGGCGGTGCCACTGGCGGAATCGAGACTGAAGGTCACGCTGCGGCCGGCGGCCAGTCCGACGCCATCCAACGCCACCGCATAACTGGCTGCCTGTCCTTCCGTGACCGAAGCCGGACCGTTCAAGCGGATGGTGACGGGCAGCACATTGCGAATCGTCGTGCTAACCGGCGACTGGGCCTGCACGAAATCCGTGAGGGCAACGGTGAAGTCTTCGTCTGGCTCGTTCTGCAGATCCACCGCCACCGGCAGATTGAGGGTGGCGATGGTGGACCCCGTGCTGAAGCCTCGGCTGGCGGAGGCCACCGCCCGGATCAGCCCCGTGGCGGCATCCACGCTCACATTGCTGAGCACAATGCCGGCCGCAGCCTGCAGCGATCCCTGCACCAGCGCCGCCAGGTCGGCAGAGAACTGGGCCGTGCCGTCGCCGAGCTGCAGGCTGAAGGGCACGCTGTTGCCACTGGCCAGACCGCTGTCGCTGAGGGCAATGATGTAGCTGGCGTTGGCGCCCTCATTCACCGGGGTGGGCGGTCCGCTGAGGCTAAGAGTCTGCAGAGCATCGAGGTTGATGTCGCTGAAGCGGATCGTCTCGAATCCGGTGATGCTGTTGCCGAAGGCATCGTTGAAGGTGACGACGCCCGCCTCATTGCTCGCGTTGAGCTGATAGGAGGCGAAGGTGCCGGGCAGCAGCAGCACGTCGTTGCCTTCGCCGCCATCGAAGCGAGTCTGGCTGGCGGATGTGGTTACTTGAACAACGTCGTTACCGATGCCACTGTCGACACTGGAGTTGGTGATCGTCGAGAAAATGATGTTGTCGGCACCCACGCCGCCGATCACGCTTGAGCGCGTGAACAGACCATTCACCTTCAGCTGGTCGCTGCCGGATCCGAGATCAATCGAGGCATCCTCAACTGCAGTCTGACCGGGTGCGCCGATCTCAACGATGTCGTTGCCGGCCTCGGTGTTGAGCGATGCAAAACGGAGGGCACCCACAAGGAAGGGGGTGTCGTTGGCATCACCGGTGAAAACATCGGTCTGATCAGTTGCGTTGCCCGTGATGCCCTGAAGCTTGGTGCGGTTGAAGCGGAAGGCCTCCCACAGCTCAGATCCCGATGCGATGTCCGAGTTCAGCTCAGGAGCAAGAGCCTCCAGGCCATTGAGGTAGTAATCGGGTTGGCCAAAAACTGCGCTGCTTTCCTGCTGCCCGTAGAGAACCAGATCAAAGAGAATGTCGCCAAACAGAATTCGTTCGAATCCGAAGATCCGATTGTTATTTGAAACCGCAATACAGTCTCTCTCGTCAAGAATCGATTCCAATGTAACGAGATCATCGCCATTGCCGTCCTTGAATTCAATATCCCAATCAAAGCGGGAACCCTTGAGCTGGATCAGATCGCCAAAGGGAACCTCTTCCAGAGTGAGGCTGTCATCAAGTGTGATGGCAATGCCAGATCCCGAAGGGTCGTTGATTGCGTCACGGTAGGAGGTGTTGGTGCCACCCTTGAAGACAGACTGCCAAGGCATTAGGGCAACGACAGTGTCGTCGCCGGCGCCTGCAAAGATGTTGGACTGGAATATGTAACCTTGACTGGCTTCCTTGTTGACTTCAGCGCTGACAGACTGGGTGATTCCCTGGCCGATCAAAGCGAAGCTGTCATTCTCATCACCAAGACGGATAGTGGTGAGATCAAGGGCGTTGATATAGACGCCGCTGCTCAGGACGCCAGGGGGATAGCCAATGGCTCGCAGGTCGACCACTCCGATTGGCGGAGCTGAATAGGTCGCCAAGCCGGAGGAGATCTTCAGGCCATTGTTGTCCAGTACGAAGGTGCCGACCCCGTCTTCGACCGTGAACTTAAACCCGAGCCCAAAATCGTTCTTTCCATCCAGATTGGCTGGGAGTGCCACGCCTGTGCGGGCAAACCGTTGCGCCTCGGTTTCGGGGATCAGAAAGAACCAGCTGGTGTCGATCGTGCGATTGCCGACCGAAGAGCCCCAGTTCAGGATTGTTGCCATGGCTTGCAGGTCAGCGAAGGTTCATCGGGGGTTGGCCTGCCAACCTTTCCCTGGAGAATATCTAGATCCAAGCCAGATATTAGCATTTGTCACGCTTGCATGCCCTGCAAGGCAGTAGCTAGAAACAAAGGCCTGAACATCTCCTCGGACCCCGGGAAAGCAATTTCACAAACCTGGCGGCATCAACACAGTATGATCAGGAGATTCGGATCATTGATCATGACAGATCAAATTAAAACCCTTGCTTGATCAATAGAGGCCTGCCCGAAAGAAACAAAAGATTTTCTTGGGAAAAGAGCGAGAATAGAGGTCTGGTATCCGACGTCATTGTAGACATTAAAAGCTTCGTTCTCCCAGAAACTCACGCGCAGGCAGCGAGGATGGCTGATACCCATACCCATAAACCCCGCCCTGTTCATCATTCACGATGCGGGGTGTCACCATGATCACCAGTTCTCGCTTCTCCTTGCGGCTGGTCGTTGCCCGGAAAAACTGACCAATCAGTGGAATGTCGCCGAGAATAGGCCACTTGCTCACTTCCTGACGATCAAAGTCTGAAATCACACCGGTCAGAATCAGGGTTTGTCCATCTCGCACCCTTAGGGCACCCGTATCCAGGCTGCGGATACTGAGAATATTCAGGTCTGAGCCACAGCCCTGGGGAGCAGGTTCCCGATCCGTAACCGCTGAGACGCTGGGGGATAAAACAAAGGTAACAAATCCATTGTCGTCGATTTTTTCAACGCGAGCACCCAGCACAAGACCTGCAGTGGATAACTCCGGCGTGCACACCACATTGCCTCCCTGGGACGGCGTTTCAGTTTCGTAGGCTGTCACCACATTGGTCCCAACACGAACCACCCCTTCATTGGCCCGTCTCCGACCGATGGGACTATCCAGGCCAATATTCACGATTCCCTGGTTTCCCTGCTGGGTTGTTGTGGAACCAGACGACTGGCTTCCTCCACCCCCCGTGCTCCCAGCCGACTCAGAACCCTCACGCAGCAAGGAGGGATTTTCCTGCAGGATCAGGGTTGGACTGGCCAAAAGCTTGGTGGATCCAGAAATAATCTGCGCATTCACAAAATTGAAAAAGTTGTTATTGGGATAATCCAGTCCAGGGTTGGGCTGAACAGATGACTGACGAGAAGAGGAGGATCCGGAAGAGTTATTTGCAGATGAATTGGCACTGGAACGAGATCCCGTTTCAGCAGCATTGGCACCACTGCCAACTACAGTGTCTCGTATGGCATCCACAACACTGGAAGAACTCTGACTCTGGTTAGTTGTGCGCCGCCCAAACAGTGGATCAAATGCCGCCTCACGGGGAGGCATCAGGTCACCAAAAGCACCGAGCAGCCGACCATTGTCATTGACAATGAAGTTGTTGCCCCACCTCACGGCAAAGCTGTTTGCAATATCCGCAGCATTATCCAGATTCACATCCAGAATCCGAACGCTCAACGCCACCTGCCGCTGGCGCAGATCAAGCTTCTTCAGATATTGCTCGGCAATCGAAACGATGGCTGGATCACCCACCAGGGTGATCGTGCCCAGGCGGGTATCCGTCGTGGCGCGCAGGCCCAGCAGCGGTCCGCTGGAGGCGCCGTAAGCTTCCACACTGGTGATCGTGCTGCTCTGGGTGGTCTGGGAATTCGAGGACGATGACACCGCCTCACCCTGGGCCACACCTTGCGTCACCGCGGTGGTGATCGTGTTGGTTTTGGTGATTGAGGCGCCGAGATTGGCGAGGTAGTCGGCGGCCGCATTGGGCCCCACCTGGTTGAGGCGGTAGATCTTCGAGAGCTGGGGGCCGAAGGTCTTGGAGAGGGCATTGGGGCCGGCCAGGATCATCCGGCCTTCGCGTTTGCCCTGTAGGCCGGCGGCCAGAAGGGCCGTGTTGAAGGCACGGCCGAAACTCTCTCCGCGGAACGTGAGCGAGATCGGCCTGCTGCCGGGATCAGGGGCCCCCGCAGGTGCGGCAGGAGAAGCCGGCGAGGTGGGTTCAGCCACATAGGCAAAGCCGTAGCCACCCACCTGGGCCAGGGCCATCAGGGCATCCTTGGCCGGCGCGTTCTTGAGTGTCATCGTGACCGGCGGCCCGGAGAGCTCCAGGTAGCCGGGGTTGCGCAGGGTCATCGTGCCCACGGCCATGTCCCCCAGGGGTGGCGCCACGGCCCGCGGCTGCAGGGGCGGCGCGAAGGTGGGCAGGGGCACGGCGCCGGGCTGGGCCAGGTTGGGGCGGCTGGTCTGCAGGCTGGCCTGGGGCACCGGCGAAGCGAAGGTCACGATCAGATCACGGCCATCGGAGCTCACCACCGGCCGGCCCAGGTTGATCCCCGGCACCGGAGTCACCGCGAGGGCGAACGTCTGGCCCCCTCCCTCGAAGCTCACCGACTGCAGGCCCACCTCCGGCAGCGACAGGCGCTGGGGGCCCACCCGCAGACCCGCCGGCACCGCCGTGAACAGCTGCCCCTGCCAGCCCGCACCGCTGCTGCTCTGTTGCAGCTGGGGCGCGGGGCCGGTGCCCTCGATGATCAGCTCGATGGCATCCGGCAGGCGGCGCACCTTCAGCTGCAGGCTGATCAGCGGGTCCACCCGCTGCGACTGGGGAACCTGACTCTGCAGGGGCTGGCCTGCCCCAGTTGACTGGGCGAATGCCGGGGCCGAACCGATCAGCTGGACAAGACCTGCGGTGGCGACAGTGATCACACGGGCCGAACGCAACATCCCTGCCAATTCATGGGCCATGTTTGCGGGAGCTTAACGGCTCCAAAAAGCGCAGACTGGATTCAGAGGTCGGTTTGCCCACATGGCCGATTCGGGCCTGTTCGCACCCTTACGGCTTCTGCTCCACCGCAGGCGGCGGCTTCAGGCCACCTGCAGGAGTTTTGTAAAAGGTGAGGGCCAGCTTCATCTCGGGAATCTTTGCTTTGGGAGCGTCCGCAGGGGCAGGAGAAGCAGCATTGGCGCTGGAACTTTCCACCAACTGCAAGGCAAAATCGCTGGGTACAACCAAAAGAGTGAGTTGTTCTACGGAGCGCATGAAGGCCAGCAGGCTGGGATAGGTGCCCCGGGCAGACAGCAGCACCCGCTCAGCCTCCAGCCCCGCAGCTTGAAGGGGTGCCTGGACAGGCGGGGGGGGTGCAGCCGGAGCGTTCGGCTTGGCCCGTGA
>Ga0208482_1000151_pt1 | contig 23189 bp, 19 predicted proteins | sample LakMenEpi26Sep10_FD_150737 | JGI IMG/M metagenome (GOLD analysis project Ga0208482, IMG submission 150737) | Freshwater microbial communities from Lake Mendota, WI - 26SEP2010 deep hole epilimnion (SPAdes) | ecosystem: Environmental > Aquatic > Freshwater > Lake > Epilimnion/Euphotic zone ... | reverse complement strand
TCCATCAAAGAAAAAAAACAGTGGGATATGTGCAAGTGTTTATAAGCGACCCGGATGGCCACATGGTAGAACTGTGCTCTGTAGCGAAATAAGGCAAATCTTATTGAGCGGCGGATATTAATCCGCTGGTGTAGGAACTCCAACTTGGTGTTAATTGTTACCCACATATCAATACAAGCCTGAAGCGCAAGCGAAGGTAAAACTAATCCTTTCTTTCGTAATTCTTTGCGAAACGGTGGAAGCTGGAACCCGGGCAAGCGAAGCGAATTGCCCTCTTCCAGCGGAAGAGGGTTGGGTGATGGAGAAAAAGAAAGAAGTAAAAGAAGAGAAAAAGTGTAGGGTGAATTGAGTAGGGCACAAGGAAAAACAGAAGGATCAGCCGCCAACTTTTTTGGTTTTGAAACCAAGCTTCTCCAGTTCAATGATGATGCGTTCTCTTTGATCGCCTTGAATTTCGATTTTACCCTCTTTCACTGTTCCGCCAGTGCCACACTTTGATTTCAGCGTGGTTGCAAGTTCATGAATTTGCTCTTCATTCATGGGAAGATCAGAAAGAATGGTAACGCCTTTGCCTTTGCGCCCTTTGGTTTCCCTTCCCACGCTGATAACTTGTTTTTTATTAATCGGTTGTACTGTTGGAGATGCAATAACCTTTTGAGGCAGGGGCGTTAGGTCAGGCGGCCCCAAGCGAGGCGAACCTGTAATCAACCTTGCGATCCAACCGTTGACTTCACCACTTACCAATTCCTTGGTCGCCTGTTTTTCTGTCATATCCCATAGTTCGAATGCGCAAGCGCATGGTTCTAGTATTTCTTTTATAGCCTCTGATTCTTCGGGCAAACAAACCACGATCAATCTATCTGCAGTGATCTCAGGCTTTACAAAAGGAACGGAATAAGAGTTGATCTCTGCAACATAGGGCAGGCCCATCATCTTAAGGGAGTTTTCAATGCTCACCTTCAAGATTTCGCTAATGTTGATTTTGTTGTTAACAAGAAAGAGAACAGATTTAGCAGATGACTTGGCGATGGGAAACCTCCAGAATTCAGATCAATAATTTTGAAAGGAGTCTGGAATGAAAAGAGTTAACTAGGCGATCGAACCAATCTACGGGCAGTGATTTCTTCAGCAAGTTTAGCTAGAAGATCAGCAAGAGGCATGGCGCCCAAATCGCCATCGGTACGGTGCCTAACAGCAACGGTGGATGCGGAAACTTCTTTATCACCTACCACGAGCATGTAGGGGATTTTTTCAAGGCTTGCTTCGCGGATCTTTGCGCCAACTTTATCAGAGCGATAATCGCCTGTAGCACGAAGGCCTGCACTTCGAAGTTGAGCTTCAACTTGTTTGCCATAGTCGTTGAATTTATCACTTACGGGCAGAACGCGAACTTGTTCTGGGGAAAGCCAGAGTGGGAATGCGCCACAAAAATGCTCGATGAGAATGCCCATGAATCGTTCCATAGATCCAAAGGGTGCCCGATGAATCATGATAGGGCGATGCATTTTATTATCTGCACCAACATACTCGAGATCAAATCGCTTGGGCAGATTGTAATCGAGTTGCACGGTACCTAGTTGCCATTCCCTGCCAATGCAATCCTTCACCACAAAATCGATCTTTGGGCCGTAGAATGCGGCTTCGCCTTCTTCTGCGGAGAAGGGCATGTTGAGGGATTTAATAATGTTGATGATCGCGGCTTGGGCATTGTTCCAATCTTCATCAGCGCCAACATACTTATCGCTTTTTGGATCGCGTAAGCCGATGCGGATGCGGAAATCAGTTAAGCCGAGGTCTTTTAATACGAAGAGAACGAGCTCGATATTAGCCCGCATTTCTTCTTCAACCTGATCTGCAGTTACGAAAAGATGCGCATCATCTTGGGTGAACCCACGGACCCGGGTTAATCCGGAAAGTTCGCCAGTTTGCTCGTAACGATAAACTGTGCCAAACTCCGCCAAGCGAACTGGAAGGTCGCGATAACTGCGGGGCTCTGCCTTATAAATTTGAATATGGTGCGGGCAATTCATCGGCTTAAGCAGATAGCCTTCCTGATTCACCAACCAACCCAGAAGGGCGGCGGCGCGTTCAGGCGTGGTAGTTGCTGCAAGGTAAGGTGCAATTTCTACCTTCATAGTATCTAATAGCTTTAACACCAACAGATGAACACAATCTAATTTCTTAGCATTGGTATCAGCATCGGCATAGCCTGGAATGGTAAGTTGCGCCCGATCAAGGAACAAAACCATATCGCGTTCTTTGGATTCATCAAGTTCGCCTGCTGCAAGCCTGTATTGGCATAAGTCGAGTGCAGAAGCTGCGGGATGATAATACAGTGGCGGGAACTGGGCATCGCGATAATACGGGAAATGGCCAGAGGTGCGGTAGAGATCTAGCTTGCCCACATGCGGAGTATAAACAGGGGAGTAACCCCGTTTGACTAATTCATCTTTAATAAAAGACTCGAGTAGGCCGCGGATGATTGCCCCTTTGGGCATCCACAAGATAAGGCCTGCGCCCACAAGATTGCTGATGGTGAAAAGGCGAAGTTGTTTGCCTAGTAAACGATGATCGCGCTTCTTGGATTCTTCGACTAATTTGAGGTAGGCATCGAGATCTTTTTGGGAAAAGAAAGCGGTTGCGTAAAGGCGTTGCAATTGCTTGCGGGAAACATCATTCTTCCAGTACGCCCCTGCGATACTGAGCAGCTTGAATGCCCCGACTTTGCCTGCATGAGGAAGATGCGGGCCTCTACAAAGATCGACAAATTCGCCCTGGCGATAAAAACTAAGGATGGGATATTTCTTTAACTCATCATCAATGTGTTCGACTTTGTAATCTTGCTTAAGATCGTTGACGAGTTCGCGACCTTCGCTGGTACTGCGCTCAAAGCGCTCGAAGGGTTCAGCTTTTTCGACAATCTTGCGCATTTCTTCTTCGATGCGGGGAAAATCTTCCTCGCGAATAGGAGTCGCAGATTCGATGTCGTAATAGAAACCAGTTTCAGTTGCAGGGCCAAACGCAAGCTGGGTGTTTGGAAACAAGCGCATGACAGCCCGAGCCATGATGTGGGCACAAGAATGCCTAAGCACTTCTAATGCATCGGGATCTTTTTCAGTGAGAATTTGAAAAGTGGATTCTTCCTTGGAAGGAAGTTCGCGCTCCAAATCAACAATGATGCCATCGACCTTGGCAGCGATGGCTGCTTGAGCCAGTCTTTTACCAATGGATTCAGCAACATCCCTAGACCGGGTTCCCAAGGGGACTTGCCTAGTAGAACCATCTGGCAGTTTCAGGGTAATCATGGGGGTTGCTTAATGGATTAAAGCGAGATTACTCGCCAATGTAAGGCATTAAAGCCATAAAGCGGGCGCGTTTGACAGCATCTTGAACAGCGCGCTGGAAAGCAGCACAGTTGCCTGTACGCTTACGGCTGAGCATTTTGCCTTGCCCGGTAGACATTTTCTTGAGGGTGCTAACATCCTTGTAATCAACAAAAGCGGGACGAGGGCAACCTTCCTTGGTGCAAAAACGACAACGATTCTTCTTACCTTTACCCAATTTCTTGCGAACCATGGTTACTCTCAACTTTTCGTGAATAAAAAATCAAATACACCTAAGGAAGTCAAATTACAATTTTAGAGCTTAAAGTCAACTATCCCAAGGGAATTGATTTGTAAGGTAGAGTTACTTTCTTGTATAAAGCAACGATATTCAATTTTTTAATTATTCATCGATTCTTCACTAAATAGGTGTAAGTCATGAAAAGAAAAGGGTTTACGTTAATAGAGCTATTAGTGGTCATCGCGATTATCGCTATTTTAATTGGCTTGCTTCTACCTGCGGTGCAAAAAGTCAGGGAAGCAGCTGCACGGATGAAGTGCCAAAATAATCTTAAACAACTGGGGCTTGGGGTACATTCCTATCATGATACTTATTCGTACCTCGTTCCCGCAGGAAACATAAAAATCGGCCTTAGTTGGCATGTGGGAGTACTTCCTTACATCGAACAAACCGCTCTATTCAACAAAGTAAGCCAAACTGCGGGTAACTATTTGGTGACTGGGAAGTACGATATTCCTGTAAACAATAGGGTTGCAACCTTCCTTTGCCCTAGCCAAACCGAAGCCGAAAAAATGATCCTCGCCCCCACCCCGCCCCACAATGTTAATCTTTCAGAAGTCATCAACAACCGGCCGCCTTACACCACTCATTATTATGGCGTAGCTGGGCCAGCGGGACTAAACCCAATTACCGCCGCCAACTATATTAATGAGGCCAATGATGCCACCCATGGCCGAATGGGAAAACAAGGTATGTTCCAAAGAACCGATACGGTAAAGCTTGAAAATATTATAGATGGTACCTCCAACACATTGATGATAGGTGAATTATCATGGTTTCCAGGGTCTGTAACTCCATCTAATATTGCAGGCACCCGCTATCGTGGCTGGGCCAGAGGATGTGAAGACTCCGCAGTTACTGGCTCCGCTGTTTGTGCCGGTATAAAAACCATTAGCAACGCCATCAACGCATATTCCAACACCCTTTTTAATGAAATGCCTTTTGGCAGCCAGCATACAGGCGGTACTAGTTTTGCAATGGGCGATGCTTCGGTAAGATTCTTAAACGCTAGTATTAACATTAACACCTACCGGGCTGCAGCTAGTTACAATGGTGGTGAAGTCTTACCTTTGGATTAATTCTTATGTTAAAGCCTGCTTGCAAACGCCTACTCCTAATGGCAACCCTATGGCTGGCCATCTTGGGATGTAGTGCCGAGGTCTCAACTTTTCCCGTGGAAGGCATGGTAACCTTCAAAGGCAAAGCCATCCCTAGGGGAGAAATTTACTTCGACCCTGATAGTTCAATTAAAGGGCCCCAAGGCAGGGCACTTATCAGGGAAGGGAAATTTTCCACCAAAGAATTTAATTCAGGGATTGTTCCAGGGAAATATATCATTCGTATCCACGGATTCGATGGTAAGCCAAGAGAAGAAGCACCCATGGGAAAAGCACTTTTTTTCGCTTACGAATTACCCATGGAACTAATTGCGGGCAAACCGCTCACCAACGAACCTAGCCAAGGCCAATTTTACAACCCGCAGGGCATCGTGGAACTAATTGTAGGCAAACCGCTCACCATCGAAGTACCTTCGAAATAATTACTTTAATCGATCAAATCCATGCAGGCATACCCGAATTTATTAAAGCTGGGTTAATTAGAAGTGTTCAAAAATTGCCCGGGCAGTGTTTTGAAGCTATGGTTCTAAAACGATAATCATCTTTTCTGTATCAGAAAGGCTTTTAGGACCATGCACTTTATTCGTGCCAGCGCACTTTTTTTAATGCTGGTGCTTACTCCAACTCTTTTAGCTTTCAAGCTGACTAACCCTTTTTTATACAACAGGGTAAATCGTAATCTTCATGGAACGGTTGTTGATTACACTAATAATTCTAGGGTGGATAATCGAATTTGGTCGGAATCGCTTTGTGAAAAACGCGATCTGTATGTCTATCTCCCCCCTAATTATGATTCCAGCAAAGCTTACCCTCTTTTAATTTGGCTGCATGGGTTCAGTCAGGATGAAAATGTTTTCCTCGACTATGTAGTGAAACCTTTTGATTGCGCTATTGCTTCGGGCAAACTTCCTCCAATGATAATTGCAGCCCCCGATGGTAGCTTAAATAAACAACTTAAATTGATCCCTCCAGGAAGTTTCTTCATCAATAGCAAAGCGGGAAAATACGAAGACTATTTCATGAAAGATGTGGTGGGCTTTCTAACCAAAAATTATCTTATTCGCCCTGAAAGAGAAGCTCATGGCTTGGCGGGCACCTCGATGGGTGGCGCAGCTTCCTACCACCTTGGTATCAAACACAACCAGTTTTTCAAAAACATTGCAGGTATATCTCCGCCGTTGAATCTCCGCTACATGGATCACAAAGGTTCTTACATGGGAGATTTTAGTGCTGCTTTCACCGAGTTCCGCACCGATTTTTCCAAAGGCAGTATGACTGTAGGAAAATTCTGTGGCTTCTTTCTCGTAAAAGCAAAAGATATTCAAGCCGACTTGTTCAATTTCAAAGACCCAGAAATCGCTGCAGAAATCGCTGCGGTAAACCCCACGGAAATGCTCGACTTTTATAACATCAAAAATGGCATGCTTAACATGTATCTAGCCTATGGCAGAAAAGATGAATTTAATCTTGATGCCCAAGCAGAAAGCTTCCTGCATCACGCCAATACCAAAGGTATTCATGTAGATGTTAATTACGATCCGCACGGTAGGCACAACACCGCAACCGCCAAGAGATTCATACCCCACATGATTGATTGGTTTGCAATCCAATTCAAAGGGATGGAACCGAAGTAAATAAAAAAGACCTGCGGATGTTCTCCACAGGTCTTCTTTTTATACAGCTTGCAAATTAAATCCCATACTCGCGTTTGGGGCGAATAAATTTCCCTGGTTGGGGAATTGGGTATTTACCATTCTTATCTGCAACCAATGGTGCAGGACCATCCAAGGTAAGCTTGTCCACCGTTGGGGCAAACTCATGCTCGCAATTAAGCATCTCATCATAAGTGATGATCTTACCAGTATGGCATGCCATACGACCCATGGAAGTTACCAAGCTAGCTTCAGCACCACGACGGCACTCATTGTGCTTTTTGTCTTGGCGAATCGCTTCGATTAATGCATCCCATTCCAATTGGTAGGGGTTCAAATCTTCCTTGGTGTACTTCCAAATCTCGTTAGCAGTGGTCATATTCTGGCCCTTGTACATTCTTGCATTGGCAGGCCAATGGCCCCTTGCAGAAATGGTGGCAGAACCCTTGGTGCCATGTGCATAACTGGCGAATTCTTGATCGCAATCAGGCATGTAACGGCCTTCAAGAATCAGTTTAGCGCCATCTGCAAAAGTAAACTCTGTCGAGTAAGAATCGAAATTCTGGTCGACATAATCTTCACGATAATGCCTGCCGCCGTATCCCTTTGCAGAGATCGGCCATGCATCTTTCATCCAACAAGATTCATCAATGTTATGGATGAGGAAGTCGGAGTAAGCACCACCACTAGCCCAAAGGAAACCATGGAAGTTTTTGATTTGATAAAGGAGTTCGTTCATGTTGGCCGGCTTGGGTTTTACAAACGCACTACCTGTAGGTCCAGCAACACGATAAGCACGAAGAAGCGTGATATCGCCAATTTCGCCACCCTTGATTCGATCATGCAATTCGCCTCTGGCTCTACAATGCCTGCACATAAGGCCAACGCCAACCTTCAAATTCTTTGCTTCAGATTTCGAAGCCAACTCAAGCATCTTGCGGGTGCCTGGGCCATCTACCGTGGTGGGCTTTTCCATGAATACATTCAAACCCTTTTCGATTGCATAAGCAAACATCACCCAGCGAAATGCTACTGGTGTCGTTAGGATAACCACATCGCCTGGCTTTAAAGAATCCATGGCATTTTTGTAGCCATCAAACCCAATAAACTGCCTATCAACAGGAACATCAACTTGTTTATCAAAGGCTTTTTTGATGGAGTCATAACTACCTTTAAGCCTGTCTTCAAATACATCAGCCATTGCAGTGAGCTTGATGGGGCCACTTTTAGTGGAGAGGGCATTTTGTGCAGCGCCGGTACCACGGCCACCGCAACCTATCAACGCTACTTGCACCGTATTACTTTGATAAGCGTAAACACCTTGCATGCTCATTGCAGCAACGGCCAGACTTGTGGCAACCGAACCAGTTGTCTTAATTGCTTCCCTACGAGAAATATTCGCCTTGTTGATCTTCCCCACTGTGGGTGCCTCCCTTTTGGTATGAAAAAACTCAATGCAGTAAAACCGCTTGCGCCCTATAATTACAATCGAACAAAATGGGAAGGTCAATGTAAAAGTGAAGATAGGCAAAAAGCGGGCTTCCCGAGTTTCTTTGTTTCATGGTACTTTGATACATCTGAAAACATCTAAACGGGATGGATCCCATGGCGAAAAAAGAAAAACCTCTGTTGAATTATCTAGTGTACCTTGCCATTCGCATTGTTGTTGCGGCGTTGCAGGCAATACCCCTTGAAGCAGGGAAATCCCTAGCAAGGGGCTTGGCTTGGCTAATCTATAAAGTGGATAAAAGGCACAGGCAGGTTGCGCATGAAAATCTCGCTCTCGCTTTTCCAGAACTTGCAGAGGATTTTCCGGCTCGCGATCGTATTGTGCGCAAAGTTCTCGAACACTTCTGCACTCTTCTTATTGAAATCGTGCACCTACCCAGAATTATGAACAGTCGCAACTGGCGTAAATTTCTAGATCTGGGCGATAGCCCAATCATCGTGGATGCCCTTTTAAAAAATCGACCCCTCATGATTGTCACCGGGCATTTTGGAAACTGGGAGATGGCTGGATTTTCTCTCGGCCTGCTTGGCTTTACCACACATGCCATCGCACGAACTTTGGATAATCCACACCTCGAAAACTTCCTGCGATCTTTCCGCGAACGCACAGGCCAAAAATTACTCGCCAAGAAAGGCGACTTCGATCAGATGACCCACATCCTCGCAGCAGGCGGCACCATCGCAACCCTTGCAGATCAAGATGCAGGCCCCAGAGGACAGTTTGTGGATTTCTTTGGCAGGCCTGCTTCCACACACAAAGCAATTGCTCTTTTGGCAATGGAATTTAATGTACCCATGGCGGTAGTAGGCGTGCCCCGGGTGGGCAAACCCATGAAGTACCAAGTCGTTTGCGAAGACATCATCGACCCCCAAGAATACGAAGGCCGACCCGATGCCCTTCATGCAATCACCCAGCGCTACACCAGCGCACTCGAACGGATGATTCGCAAATACCCCGAGCAATACTTCTGGCTGCACCGAAGATGGAAGCATCAGCCCCCTGTGAAAAAAAGTAAACAACCCCAGGCAGCATAGGTTGATGCCGCATAATACTCCCCACAAGGATTGCCATGATCAGCAATGAATCCGATGCTCGATTCTATGTTGCAAAATCTACCATCAAGGGTGCGGGTAAGGGTTTGTTTGCCAAGATTGCAATTGCAAAAGGCGATAAGCTCGAAGTGTTAGGAGTGTTAGTGCCTGCAAAATCGCTTGCAGACCGCTGCACCACCTACGCAGATGCGTATAAGTTTCGCATCGGGAAATATCTGCTGATCCCCACAGGATTAGGGGGCATTGCCAATCATTCAGATACCCCCAACGCCAAAAAAATCATCAAGGGTTCAAGGGTTTATCTAAGCGCCCTCAGGGATATCAACAAAGGCGAAGAAGTGCTTTACATTTACGGTTCATACGCCCAAAAAAGATTCTTAAAAAGTTAACTTCTGATAAAAGCATCAACCTATGATGCTACTTTACAGGGTCAATTTTTTTCTCCCGCTTAGTGACTTTCCAATCTTGAGTAACCTTAATAGGCCCGATGGTCGTAGACTGAGTCGTAATCCAATAAGCCGGGGTTTGCATTGCAATGATGTTAATCCTCTTGTTACTCAAAGGGTTGTTAACATCAATATTCGGGTCAACATGCTGCGTGAAAAATGCTGCGTAATCAATTCCAAAACAGGTGTCAGGATCAATCTTGTTTTTCTTGCTGTAAAGGGCAGAACCCGGATCTGCAGGCACCCAACCAATATCGTCAGCAAAAAATTCACATCGTACACTCATCTGGTTGTATTCTTTGATTTTAAGTTTTTCAATTTCTGTAGCATTCATAATCATGCGACCCCATAAAGATCTTGCAGGCACCTTGTTGGCGCGAAGTATTGCAACAAATAAATTCGAGATGCCACCTGCATCCGACTTCATCATCACGCTTACCGCAGTTGATTTCCGATCCATCTTGTCTGTAAAATCAAAATCTACCTTATAATTTATCTGTCTGAATACTTTGCGTGCGAAGTCAATATCTCTCTCTCCCTCTTGGCGAATCACTTTGTTGTTTTCCATCCAGATTTGGAATTCCTTATCTTTGAATTTCACATCGCCCCACTCCATCAGATAAAGATTTTTTTCCTGTTCCTTCAAAGGTTCAACTTTTACCACAGGCATATCAGCAGTAGCAGGTACTAATTTCCGTGCGGTCAACTCTGCCTGATAACTTACCTTCACATCTACTAAATCTTTGTTGATGGGTTCTTTTACAAGAAGACGATTTAAATATACGGTTCGCATGAAAGGGCTGAAATCGCGCACCTGAACTGGCGGGGTTTTGGCATTCAACACCTGTACCTTCGTTTGTACATTTTTCTGGGTGGGAAGCTCGGGTGCCTTGCAGGTGAAAATACCCCACTCCTTGACATTCATATTTTCGCCACTGGCACGGAATGAAAGTTCACCTTCAAACACAACCGTTTCTACATTCTCAAAGCTCCAGCGGGTTACCACAGGTTTCTTAACATCGTCCGTTTGATTCAACAGCAACCCTAATATCAAATTCAAGATCATGAGAAACTCCTATTACTTGTTGGATTCAATCAAGATTGGGATGCGCAAGACTTCCCAATCTTTTTTACCTTCCAGATAATTCAAATATTGCGCACAAGCAGAAATCAAATGGGCATAACCGCCGGTGTCTGAATAATGATCCCAATCTGACCCGGTCTCGATTCCCGTTGGAATAAAGCCCTTGGCTTTAAAAACTTGACTCCAATTAAATATCCCTTCCGCAACTTCCCGCTCGAGACTTTTAACGACATCCGCTTGGCTGCTTGCCAAGATAAATTCCACCTCATCGCCTTCGATTTTAATGGTATATTTTTCCAGCTCGATGGAATTCATCCAAGGAAACTGGGCTTTGTCCACCGTGGTGGGAATGACGCAATCGATGGTTCTATTTAAACCATTAAGTGTTGCAGAAAATTTTCCGCTGAGCAATACCCCTGCAAAACTTCTTGCCTCTAGATTTCCATCATCTTTGATGATTAACTCGCATCCAAATCGCCTTGAATCTTTTACTTGGGTAATTGTGATTTTTTTGATGTTATTTGAAAGCGTTGCTTTAATCCCAACAGAAGAAGGCGTGGCTTCCAGTGAAATAACATGCTTGCCTAGCTTAAGGTTAGTGGGTACAGCATTCTTGCTTGGGCTGATAAGTGAATCATGAATATTTACCCTTGCAAGGCCTTTATAAAATGTTTCGATCGAGGTATCCCAAAGATCGGGGAATTGCTTGAACGCTTGCAACGCCAAAGCGCATTGGATCATATTTTGTGGCCCGAATCTCGAACCCATCGGCCTTGGCTTTCCTGAAGGGCCTTTCTTATCTGAACGATAATCAGCAGGCCTCCCCGCAATGAAATTAATCGGATGCAAATCAAATCGATTCATTCCTGCAGCAACCAAGGCATCATCTGAATAATAACGATAAAGCTTTGGTTCGGTGAAGGCATCGTAAATGAGTTTAAATGCAGCAGCGCGGGGTAGTTTCCCATGCCTAGCTATCGCAGAATAATACTTGTATTGCTGATCATCTGCAAAACCAGGGGTTGGGTATTTGCGATCAGAGATAGCAGCTTCCAGTGCCTGCCTGTAATGATTATTTAAAAGGGCCAGATTTAAAATCGAGGCATCAGGCACTAAGCGCATGAACGCAGGATCTGAAAGTACAAGCGCAGCAGGCGCATCACACATAGGAATATGGCCATGATGCCGCATTCTGCAAGCCTGTAGATTTTGAGCAGCATCAGAAAGTTCCGTGCGGAAACAATCGCCATCGTTACCTTTGTATTCTCTGTAATAAAGCCAGGAGAGCTGGAGCAAAACCCCTAGATCCTGGGCAAGGTGGTTCGAAGAGCCTAAAGAGAAGCCTGAAAGAACAAACTCTGGGTTTGGTTTTTTATCACTAACAAACTGATCAAACGAGGGAAAAGCAGGAAGTGGATTTTTATCACGCAATCGTTCTAAGCTAACCGAACCGCCATCATCCCACCAATAAGGAACAAAGCCTTTTTCTCCTTCTTGAAAGAGCCATTCTTTTTGCTGTGCCCAGATTTGTTGAGATGCAGGCCTTGCGTGGTTTATCTTGTTCGAGAAGATTTTATCGGAGTGATTCAGCACCCTGCAATAAAAGGGAAGCACATTCATTTCAAGAAGTTCGCGGTAAATAGGATCCCCAGTGGCCAAGCTGGCATTAACCATGGCTGTGCCAAACCAAGCGCCATCATGCATGGTATCCAAGGCCTCGCCTTGAACAAAACAAGCGGGTGCTTTTTCTTTACGCATGTCTCTATATTCATAAGTCATGCCATGCTGCATCGAACCTTTAATAGTTCGCATGTGTTTTTCTGCAACAAATGTTGCAAGTTTCTTCATGAACAAACGGGTGTCTTCTTTTGAAAGCTGATCTTGGGCGATGCAAGGCATTGCAAGCAAGCACATCAGCAAAATAATGCCCGAAGATTTAAGCATGAAAGATGATCCGTAAGTTAAACATTACCGTAGGCATTATTATTGCAGCTTCAAAGCACTGCAACAATGTTCAACTTTAAGGTATCGCAAGAAAAAAAGTGGGATGAATTTTGAAAGGTGAGAGAAAACAAATTGCTCTGGGGAAGAGTTTATCCCCAGAGCAATCAAACCATCTACTCAGTAGCCGCTATGTTTTTCAGCGGGTGAAACCTAGTCTGAACCCATTCAAGCGCTTTCGGAACCGCTTTGTTACCGCTCTTCAAGTCATGCTGCCCATTCGGGTCGTAATCAACAGTGATATTGATTCCCCGCTTGTTTGCAACCTCTAGAAAACTTTGTACCTGATTCGGAATATGAAACTCATCTTTGCCCCCATAGGAAATATAAAGATCCATTTCCCCATCTTTAAGATCATAGGCTTCCATGATTTCTAAAGGATTGATCGCACTTAAACCACTGAGAGCCTGATTACCCATCCCAAACAGAGGCCGATACAAGGTACCAAATCGCAGCACGAAAAATTTTCTGGTACCTAAAGGTTCAAGCCCTCTCATACGAGACCTGAAAGACCAGGCTTCGGGCACATATTTTCCCTTGTAATCTCCGTTGCCATCCACATACCGAAGATTTAATAAAGGCATGAACGCTATCGCAACTTTGAAACGATCTCGATGCTTGATGCCTAATGCAAAGGAAGCAGATCCGCCCATGGAGGGCCCTAATATTGCGTGGAAATCGCGCTCTGGCCTGATGGAATAATTGGCCATCATGAAATTATAAACATCATCCATTACATAATCTTCAAAGTTCCCCGCACGGGAGTTCGCCCAAAAGGTTGCAGGCTTGCTTAAACTTGCCTTTCCATTCATGCTGCCATCAGGCGCCACAAGAATAACTGGGTCCAACCTTCCATCTTTGATGGCCTGATCAAACTGATCCACCTGAGCTTGGAAGAAGAATTCTTCATCCTGAGCTGCGCCATGCAAAAACATCGCAAAGGGATACTTCTTTGCTGGGTCGTATCCAGGGGGAAGGTAAACATACATATCCCTTTTCTGCCCCAAAGCAGCAGAATAAATACGACGATCTTTCCCATGATTGTTGGTGTAATCAACCAAGTTGCCATGCAGCTTGCGATTGACCCGTTCGAATTGGTGCCTGCCTAAAATCGCAGGAGGAGCCTGGCCAATGCCAACACCATCCACCCAGAATGAAACAATGAACGACCAGAATGTTTCCATAGTATTTTTTTGCATATGAGTTCAGATAGGTTTGCATGTTCAACCCCAATGGCTGACATGCTTTCAGAAATAATGTGCACCATGCTCGGCATACAGGCGGTGTAAACTTTAATTAAAATTGAAATTTTTTCAAAATGGAGGGCCGATTATAACGACATTAGAGACAAAACAATCTTGGAAGAAAATACCTTCAGGAGGATAATCACGATATTTTCCCAAGCTTTACCAATGCATTTTGTCAAATGCCTTATTGCATCTAAAAAGCTTTATTGTTGATGAGCTAGTTTTAAACCATCGGGTATCAGAGTAGAGGTGGTAACAATTATTTACTTTAATTGGATATTAACGGGTATTAGCACGCTTTGGGTTTGGTTTCCTTTTAAAAGCACCCGAAGCTCTGCGATGGTTTCGCCTGGCAGTAATTTCTTTTCATCCAAGAGTAATCTGATAGTTGCGTCATCCCCCGGGCCTTGCGCGTAGGTGCATTTGAATGCAGGATGCGAACATTCAACTTTATCAACATTCACAGGTTCGGTGCCTGCCTTATTAATGCGAACTATTTTTGCCCCAAAAGGAATTCCAACTCTACCTTCTAAATACAACCTTGAAGGCGCAGCACTCGCTAGCTTCCCATCGCGTTTAACAATGGTCAGTGGAATTTTCATCTCCGCATAAGAGGCATCATCAGAAACCAGATGGATCCAAAGATCATGCTTACCCGGAGTTAATAAATCTGAAATAAGAATCTTGATGGTTTGAACGGATTCTTTATTTTCATTTAGGGTTGAAGGATGAATCTGAAATGTAACCTGAGCATTGGTTGAATGTGCTGCAACAATTCGCATGGGCTTGGCACGCGTATCTTTCACGCTGAAAGTATGAGAGATCGCACGATCTGTAAAAATTGTAGATGCTGCTGGGGTAACTTCCACTTCCACTTGAATCAAAGCTTTTATTTCTAACGCTAGCTCCTTGATTTCGCCTGCTTCTTTGTAACGAATGTTGATGCTAAAACGATGAACACCTTTTGGCTTGGTCAGTGTGTGGATTTCTATAGGCAAAGTAATTTCTTCGCCTGGGTTTAAAATTGTCTTGGAAAGGGTGGGCCTTAAACAACCGCAACTAGGCAGAGTTTCCAGAATCTGAAGAGCTTCTTTACCTTTGTTGTTAAGAGCAAAAGAATGCTTGAAAGGCTTACCAGCAATCAAAGCCCCCGCATCAAAAGAAGATTCTGGGCAAATAAGCTCAGCCCGAACACAAGGCGTTCCTGCCCATAACCCCAAACCTAACACAACCAGTGTTATTAACCTGCTTTTTGTCATTTACCTCTCCAGCCTTATTCTGGTATTTTTCACCTGATGATCGACAACCTTGTAACCAAATTTAGGATTGGATCAATCTCAGTTATGAACTACAAAATTTTTAAAAACTTTTGTACGAAATCTCATGATTGATCCCACTAATAAGGTGGCTCGATCTCTTAATTTAATTCTTTGGGAATGCAAGCATGCGCATTAATTATAAGTTTCTCTTCAATTATCTCGATGATCGACTGGATGCCTCGCAAACCCACGAGTTAATGACTTTGCTTAAAGAGGAACCGAAGGTGCGCGAAATGCTCGATCGCCTAACGCATGTTTTAAAAAACCCTCTACTTCAACAACCCCATGGCAAAGAAGGCGACTGGCCCAATGCCAATCTGGTTTCCATCTACCTTGAAGGTTCCTTAAAAGGTGATGACCTAAAAACAGTGGAAGATGTTTTACAATCTGATGATTATTTCTTGGCGCATGTTGCAACCTGCCATAAAGTAATCAGCGGCTTAATTGCAATTCCCGTTTCCCCCAGAACTTCCATACGATCCTATGAATTGGGTACAGAGGTAGGCGCAACACAAAGTGCCCCACCAAGGCCCAAGATGAAATCGTCTGTCATGCCAAAAGCCCAGACGCAATCAAAAAGCATCTCGAAAAACAAATTGATTCTAATGATAAGTGGCCCCATGCTTATGATCGTTCTTGGGATGCTGCTACTTAAAATAATGCCCCCCACGGTAAAAAACCCCGAGGAATCTAAGGGTATTTTAGAAATGCCCAAGGTAGAACCAGAGAGTAAAACCCTTGCGAAGTTGCCTGAAAAAAAAGAACCGCCTATAGAAGCCCCAAAAGTCGAGATGAAGAAAATTGAACCTTCAATTCCAATAACTAAAGCAGCCATCCCAATTCCCAAGGAGGAGCCCAAAGTTTTAAAAATGATTGGAAAAGTCGATAGTGAAACTCAAACTGAAATCGCAAGCTTGCAGGAAGTTGCACGCGAAAAAATTCTTCTCTTACACAAACCCCTTGAAAACCAACCTTTTATCAGAGCTCTAAATCCAACATTTCTCAGCACCTCGTTTATTTATTTGTGCCTTCCAGGTAATATGCTCAACGCCGAGATAAACAACCAATTACAAATTAACTTCACAGGTGAAACCAGAGGCGCAAGCTTTGATCCCATGCATGTTCCCTGCGTGTTTCGGTTTTATGCCAGAAGTGTAAAGCAAGTAGATATGGCTTTAAAAAGTGGCAGAGCTTCTATTAAAACCAAAGCTCCTGCAACAATCATCGTACGCTCCTGGGATTTAAAAACAGCATGGGAAGTTAACCTAAAAAATGATTCAGAACTAGTACTTGAAGCAAACACAGAAACGATTCTTCTAGGAGTTTTGCAAGGATCTTGCAGCATTCAACAAGAGGGAAAAGAAAAGCCCCTACCAGAATTTCTTGCAGGCAGCCTACTTACAATCAACGCTCAAGGAGAAACAAAAAGGCTTACATCTCAAGAAAACAATTTAATCTTTTCAAACCAACCCATCCCTCTTGAATATGTTTCCAACAACAAAGCTCTGGGTGCTGCATTGGATGAACTGTTACTTGCATTAAAACCCAATCTTGAGATCTCTCAGGCGATTCTAGCTTACATTCTTGCCAACAATAGTAATGATGCCAGGCGAAACATTGGATGCCTAGCGTTGGCAGCATTGGGGGAAGGAAAAAAACTTCTGGAACTTTGGCGCACCGATACCGTCCAACAAAGCATGCTAAGGCTATATAGCATCCAAGGATTAAAATTATGGTTGATGATGGAACCGACGGGGGCAGACTTGCTTTATAACACATCATCGAAAGAGGGATGGTTACCGCAGGCAGGGTACACTCCCGAACAATCTCAGATCCTTAAAAACCTTCTGACACCTAGGCCCAATGTAGCCCGAAAGCAAGATTACGAAGAATTAATCGGATTATTATTAAATGAGAATACAAAAATCCGAGAGCTGGCATACCTGCAATTGCGATACTACGACAAAACCGAAAAGGAGTTACCAAGCTTCCTCTCTTTGGCCCAACCTGCCTCACGCACGGTTGAGGTAGCAAGATGGCAAGAATTGCTGAGAAATGGCCTTTTACCTGTCAAATCAGAATAATCTTATTCATTGATGGGCATGGGCTTATAGAATAATCTCTGATTAATTCTTCAAGGAAAATAAAATGATTGCTGCCTATATCAACAAGCCTGGTCCCTGCAATGAAATCATCGTGGGCGAGATCCCCACACCACAACCCATGCAGGATGAATATCTGATCCGAATAAAGGCCATCGCCCTTAATCCCATTGATATGTATATTCGAGCAGGCACCATTAACATGCCTCTACCCAAGCAGTTTATATCGGGATGTGACTTTGCAGGCGTGGTAGAAAAAGTTGGAAAAGATTGCTCCCGCTTCAAGGAAGGCGATCGGGTCTGGGGTTCGAATCAAGGACTTTTAGGCAGACAAGGCACCAGCGCAGAATTTGCAGCCATCAAAGAAGATTGGCTCTATCCATCACCAGAAGGCGTTGATGATCAGCAATTAGCTGCAACCTCTCTGGTCGGAATCACCGCCCACCTGGGCTTGTTCCGCAATGTAAATCTAAAAGCAGGCGAAACGATTTTTGTAAATGGTGGCACAGGCGGAGTGGGTAGCATGGTAGTTCAAATGGCCAAGGCCATCGGGGCCAAGGTTATCACTACGGTTGGTTCAAGCGCAAAAGAAGATTTATGCAGAAGTTGGGGTGCAGATAAAGTCATCAATTACAAAACCGATGATATCCCTAAAGAAGTTAAAGATTACACTAATAATCAAGGGGTTCATGTTTGGTTCGAAACACAAAGAGAGCCTGACTTTTTTAAAATAGTAGACCTGATGGCTGCCCGTGGTAGAATTATTATCATGGCGGGTAGAACCGCACAGCCTTTATTTCCGGTCGGCCCTTTTTATGTTAAAGGCCTTACCCTTACTGGATTTGCAATGTTTAATGCTACACCCGATGAGCAAAGGCGATGTGCCAACGATATCAACGCATGGCTAGCATCTGGAAAACTTAGATCTCATATCGGGGCGGCATTTCCTTTGTCCAAAACTGCTGAGGCTCATAAACTTTTGGAAGAAAACACACTCAAAGGTACTGGAACTCTTTCAGGAAAAGTCATTCTGCTTCCCTAAGTGATCCCATGAATAAAACATCCACCATAATCCTGCGTGGCGTAAATCAAAACTTCAATTCCATGACCTGGAGCTTTTCAGAATCCACCTTCGTAGGCAGAGACAAAAACCTTAAAGTATTTCTAGATGATAGTTCTGTCAGCAGAAAACATGCTGAAATCTCTTTAACAAAAATAGGCTGGCAGGTGTGCGACCTCAATAGCACCAATGGCACCTTTATCAATGGGAAGAAACTATCAAAAGAAACATTTACCCTTCTGCCAAACGACATCGTGCAATTTGGTGAAATTGCATTGAAGGTTGAGAATATTAATGATCTCCCGCCCACCAAATCCACGGAAGAAGCTTTAACCGATGATTTTAACATCGAGTCGGTATACACTTCCAATTGGGATGAATCGTTTAAAAGCCTCGGGGTCTTGGGCGACAGAACCCCCAAAGCAGGAGAAAAAATCTTTGCTCTTCTTCGAGCAGGCCACTACCTCGCAAATGTTGAGAAACAAGAAGAATTATTGAAAAATATTCTTACAGACACCGTGGCAGTACTGGATGCTCAACGAGGTGCAATCGCCTTAATTTCTCCGATCACGAATAAACTTGTACTCAAAGCCATCGAAACAGGTTCCGAATCTAATAATAAGTTAAAACCCACCAACCTGCGTATTCCCTATAGCGACACCATTGCGCAAAGATGTTTGGCAAAAGGGGAATCCATTCTTTATAAAGGTTCAGATCATGCGAAAAACATCGAAGGACAAACGGGCAGTATTTCTGAAGGTGTGATGGAATCTATTCTATGCGTGGTACTGCGCACACCTCGAAAAAAACTAGGCATCCTGCATCTAGATCGTGGCCCATTACAACCCGACTTCACTAAAGATGATCTTAAACTTGCTGATGCTCTTGCTTCGCATGTATCCTCCGGTATCGAATGCGCGATGCTTCTTGATAAGCAACGCAATCTGTTTTTAAATACTGTCACCATTCTGGCGCAAGCTGTGGAGCTGCGCGATATCTACACCGGGGGGCATACCCACCGCGTTACCGCAATTGCTATGCTTCTTGCCCATGAAGCAAAGATGAATGAAGACGAGCTCGAAAAAATCCGAACGGGAACTCCGCTTCACGACATCGGAAAAATCGGCATCGATGATGCAATTCTGCGTAAACCCAGCAAGCTTACCCCCGAAGAATCCGAAATCATGAAACAGCATACTACCAAGGGTGCTGCCATCGTCATGCTAGTTCCCGACCTTATTGAAATCATCCCTATCGTAAGATCACATCACGAAAGATGGGATGGTAAAGGATACCCAGATGGTTTGAAGGGTGAGAAAATTCCCCGTATCGCAAGAGTAGTTGCTATTGCTGATGCAATGGATGCGATGGTTTCGGATAGACCCTATCGTAAAGGGCTTTCACTCGAAAAAGCATTCGAAGAAATAGGTAAGGGCAGGGATACCCAGTTTGATCCAGAGCTTGTAGATGCGTTTTTGAATATGCGCAATCTTCTTGACAATTATCCTGAAATCCCAGAAGCATAATTCAATTTAAATCTGATAGCTGGATACATTGTCAGCGTTGGCCCTGCGCAAAATCTCTGCGAGGGATAATTTTTCAAGAATACGAAGCTGCTCGGTATGAACCTGTTTCCAGGTTTCCGATAGGGCATTTACAATCGAAGAGGAAGTTTGAAAGTTAGTGTCTTCGGGTGCTGCAAGGGCACGATCATCCACCGCACGAATCACATCAGCGATACTGATATTTTCAGGCTTGCGCGCCAAATTATAACCACCTGAAGCACCTCGCACGCTTTTCACCAACCCCGAAGTTTTAAGCTGCAACAAGATCTGTACTAAAAATCGCTGGGGTATCTGGTGGGTATCTGCGATCGCTTTGATACGGGTTGGTTGCGTTGCATCCATGGTTGCAGCAAGTTCAAGCATTGCAAGGCAGGCATAGTCGGCTTTGGCAGACAATCGCATCTTTGGAACTTCCTTCCAAGTAAATTCCCGGATTGAAACAAATCAATCAGAACAATTGCTGATCTTCTAAATACCACTTCCTTCTTGATGTTCGATCACATGCAGGCCGCATTCTTTTTTTGCAGAACCTGCCCAGCGCCCACTGCGCTCATTTTCGCCTTCCTTCACCTGCTGGGTGCAAGGCCAGCAACCTATACTTGGGTAACCCTGATCATGCAGGGGATTGTAAGGCACATCGTTTTTCACGATAAAGTCCCAGACATCTTTTTTGTTCCAACGCAATAGTGGATTGATTTTCACCAAGTTGAACTTGGCATCCCACTGAACCACTCCAGCTCCTGCACGATGCGAAGTCTGATCAGAACGAATTGCACTAATCCAGGCATCATAACCTACAACCGCCCTACGCAATGGCAGCACCTTGCGATCAAAGCAACATTGGTCGGGCCTGTGCCTGTAGAGTGGCCCGCCATGCTCTTTCTCATATTCCTCGATGGTCAGCTCGGGGCGTACATATTCGACTTCGATGTTATAGCGTTGTTTAATTTTTTCGCGCAGATCGAGTGTTTCTTGAAACTGATAACCTGTTTCCAGATTAAACACCTTCACGCCTGGTTCGATTTCAGCAAGCATATGGAGGATACAGCAACCCTCCGCGCCAAAGGCGGTCGCCATCGTTAACTTGGGATAAAAGTTTTTGACCGCATAACGCAAAATATCCTGAGGCGTCCCTGTTTCCAAAGAAACACACGCTTCATTCAACTGCTGTTCTGTCCATTGAGTCAATGCCATGAGGCAACCCGTTATGCATTTAAGTAATCAGCACATACTATGTTTATCAAAAAGGTGATGTTAAGGACAATAGCGAGATGCCCAGAAGGACCGAATAATCTATTTAAAAAGGGTAAAACAGAAACAAAAGATTCTAAAGTTTACCCTTGGAACCCGAAGAGTAATCAAGTTTTGGGCAGGGAACAGCTTGGATTGTTGGCAACACGGTTCCAGGGCATTTTCGCCAGCATCATTCCCATACCACAAGTATCTGTAACCCCTGCAAACATCAAGCCACACCCAATAAAGGTGGAAATAAAGCCCAATCTTGGATCAACAAAAAATCCGAGTAAGCTGCCGAGGGCGACCAAAAAACCAGCAGCAATGCGCACCTGCCTTTCCAAAGACATGACCTTTTTGCCATGGGTGATGGGCAAGCCTGCCTGAGCACAAGCAAGTGTTCCACCTTGGATGTTAAAAACATTGGTATGCCCTGAAGCAAGAAGAGTTTCGCATGCTTTCTTGCCACGCGAACCACTTCTACACACCACATAAACAGGGTCGGTGCCTTTGAACTTTTCTCCCACTACTTGTGGAGTGAGGGAATCCAATGGAACAAGGTTTGCAAAAGAAACATGCATCTCTTGAAACTCGACCGGGGTGCGCACATCTATCAAGGTAACAGGACCCGCATTTTTTCGTTCCATCAATTCCGCAGGTGTAATCTCGATCACATTCATGGCATTCTCCTCGTTAAAACCAATTATATACCCATGCCTCTTGCTGCACTGAAAGTTTTATATGCACCGCTAAGATTGCAACACTTGTAACCATGCTGCGAAAGAATTCTGCAGGCGTTATAAGAACGCTGCCCAGATTGGCAGTAAACAATCCAATCGCTTGAAAGATCAATCTCGTTAAGACGGGCGCGAATCTGCCCAAGAGGAATATTCAAAGCCCCCGGAATCATTCCAGCTTCCACCTCTTTGGGTTCGCGAACATCCAAAAGTTTTGCGCTTCGTTGAACTCTAGCTTCCACCTCGCTCCAATGAATAATCTCAACCAGATGATTGATATTGTTCTGAATAACCATGCCCGCAAGGTTAACGGGATCCTTGGCACTTCCAAAGGGCGGGGCATAGCATAGTTCGTAATCAACCAGATCATCCATGGTTCCCCCATGATGAATCGAGGTAGCAATAACATCGATGCGTTTATCTGCACCATCTTTGCCTACAGCTTGAGCGCCAAGTATTTTGCCATCTGTGGGCGAAAATAAAACCTTCAACGAAATAGGATGGGCACCAGGATAATACCCTGCATGAGAATTTGGATGTAGATAAACCGTTTTGAAAGTAATCCCTGCTTTAGAAAGAGTCTTGGCATTGGCACCCGTGCAAGCCGTAGTGTAATCAAAAATGCGCAATATTGCGGTTCCCAAGGTGCCCCGATACCGCGTGGGTTTTCCTGCAATGTTATCTGCAACAATTCTTCCCTGCCTGTTCGCAGGGCCTGCCAAAGGCACCTGGGTTTGATTGCCAGTTATTGGATCAGTTACTTCAATTGCATCGCCAATCGCGTAAATACAAGGGTCTGAAGTACAAAGGTGATCGTTCACCTTGATTGCACCGCGTGCATTTACTTCCAACTTCGCATCGCTTGCAAGGTGCGACTCAGGCTTTACGCCAATACCTAAAATCACCACATCCGCCTCAATACTCGAACCATCATCCAGCACGACATTCAATGAATTGATCTTCGAAGAAGCGTCCTCAAATCGCGCCACTTGGCGATTAAGGCGCAAATCGATTCCTTTGGCAATAAGCTCTTGATGAATAGGGGTAATCATTTCAGGATCGAACGGATCAAGCACTTGGCCTGATCGCTGGATTAAAGCAACTTCGAGGCCCCGGATTTTAAGTTGCTCTGCCATCTCAAGGCCAATGAATCCCCCGCCTACCACCACTGCTTTTTTCCCTTGCTGATTTTGAACCCAGTTATGAATGCGATCGGTATCAACGAGATTGCGCAGAGAAAAAATGCCAGGCTTTTCTATCCCGGGTATGGGGGGAATTATTGGTGCAGCCCCGGGTGCCAAGATCAGCGTATCATAAGCTTCTTCATAGATAGTATTGGTTTCGAGATTGCAGACTTGGATTACTTTTTTATCTCGAAGAATCGCTATCACTTCAGAGCGAACCCGAACATCTAGATTAAGGTTGGCAGCAAGCTTTTG
>Ga0208482_1000149_pt1 | contig 23301 bp, 14 predicted proteins | sample LakMenEpi26Sep10_FD_150737 | JGI IMG/M metagenome (GOLD analysis project Ga0208482, IMG submission 150737) | Freshwater microbial communities from Lake Mendota, WI - 26SEP2010 deep hole epilimnion (SPAdes) | ecosystem: Environmental > Aquatic > Freshwater > Lake > Epilimnion/Euphotic zone ... | reverse complement strand
TTGATCATTAAAGGCCTGGCATAGCGGCGAACTGGTGTAGATTCGGTAGCGATATAAGCAAAGATCTTTTTCGACACGGGAAGGTTTAAGCTTGGTGTGTACCAGAGTTTGAGTTTGATCTTTGGCATCTGCGCTGATGGATAAAACGGAGGAGAGAAAAAGAGAGATCATAATAATAACACCTTAAAAAAGAAGCCCCGGAATAATAGTCCCCGGGGCCTGTTCATTATTCAAGCTCAGGCATGCATTATGCTTTAAGCATTTCATCATGTCGCATTCCGCTTGGCGGAAGGTCTGCTTTTCTGCAATTAGCTAGCGCTGATTTAGCGCCTGCATGTTGCTCTGCATCGTTGTCTTCCCACTCGATGCTGACAGCACCATCATAACCGACCCGGTTAAGTTCCACAAAAATTTCTTCCAGAGAATTTGCATCCCTGTCAGTTCCTGGGGTGACGAAATTCCAGCCATTAGTCCAATGGCCCATGGGGCGATGCCCACCTAGCCTACCTGCTCTGCAATGTTCTTTCATCACTTGAACACCTTTAACATGAGCGCAATGGATTCGTTCTGAAAATTCACGGATGAAGTGAATCACTGAAACATTCTGCCATTCCATGTGCGATCCATCGAGGTTGAATCCAACCACGCTTTGGTAGCCGGCTTTATCCATGGCCTTGAGGTAATCGTTTGCGGATTCGAGGTCGCCCATGGCGCGTTCGCTTGGGTGGCACTCGAGGTCGAAAGTAACACCATACTTCTTGCAAGCATCCAATACTGGTGCAAATCTTTCAACCAGGAGTTCCAAGCTGGTGTCTCGAACATCAGGGATATTATACCCCCCGATGCTAGTTGGAAGTGGTGGGAATAAGAACCAATGGCTCCAGCAACCAGCGGGTGACCCTACGAATCCTGGAACTGCAACTTTTCTATTCTGCAATTTTCCGAGGTAATGGGCCAGCCTTACGATGTTGATCAAATCAGTGCGAGATTGATCCTGTACGAGTTTTGCAACTTCGGGGGGAACATAGTAAGGATCCGTGCGGGGTGGGTTGTTGCCCTTGCCACGCCAAGATTTATAAGCTTCGACAGCTTCACCGCCCACAAATTGCAAGGTTTTTGCAGAGGGCTCATCGCCTAGGGCTTGGCCTTGAAGGTGTGATGCAATGGTGAAAATTTCCAAGTTATGTTTCTTGGCCAAATCGACTCTTTCTTTCGCGTAGGCTTCTGCCCCAGCATCGGTAGAACAACGGGCGAGATCAAGTTCCCAGCTAGCTTCTTCCCAGCCGTCAAAGCCGGATTCTTGAAGGAATTTTACCCATTCAGCAAAAGGTACATTGCCGAATTGTCCGCGGACTAAGCCGATTTGATGATAGGATGATTTGCCAAAACGGTGTTTATCAGTTTGCTTGTGACCCACATTCAGGTTCCTTAATTAAAGTAACATTAAGACAGAAAGCCTTTTAAATATAACTTTTTCAATCGATGAAACAATGATAAATTTCAAGCAAAAGGCTATTATCAGGATAATTTTCCCGGTTCTGCAAATTGCTTAAAGAATTGGTTTAACCAATAAGAATGGGATCAGTTGGTACCAAACCAATTATTGTCCCACGAAGCATGGAGGTTGCTTAGATATTTGTCCCAGTTTTCTGGAGAACGGTATCGTGGGTAAGGGATGGGCCTAAGGGGCTTACCTTCATTTCCTTGGATGATTTCGAATTTACCCGGCCCAATTATTTTGCCAAACCTTGGGATCATATATGTATGGAGAGTGTCTTTGTCGATTTCAACAGGCCCACCAGGCGCTGGAAAAGTTCGGCCTCGTATTGCTTGAAGTACTTTATCTGAATCAAATGACTTTGCTTCTCGTACTGCTTGGGCCCATAAGTAAACACCGTAGTAACCTGCTTCCATGCTGTCATTCACGATGGTGTCGTTGCCTAGCTTGGTTTTAACTTTTTGTAGGAAGGCCTTGTTTTGTTCGGTATCAATGGAAGGGAGATAATTCCAGCCTACAAAATCGCCCGTGCAACTTTCAACATCGAGTTCTTGAAGGATTTCGGCACTGATGTGGAAAGACAAAGTTGGGATGGTGGAACCTTTGATTCCCTGAGCTCTAAGAGCGCGGAAGAAATCGCGGTTGGAATCGCCACTAAGGGTGTTAATGATTAGGTCGGGTTTTGCTTCGGCGATGGCTTTGACCACGTCATCGAATTTGAAATTGCCCTGATTCAGAAGTTTTTCGCCTGAAAGAACAGCTTGGATAGTTTTATCTTCTTCTTTAATATCTTTAAGTTGCTGGGAAAGAATTTCCGAAGCGACCTTGGAATAAACGCTGTTCACGCCAACATGAAACAGCTTTTTTTTGCCTAGCGTTTTTATCATGTGGTTAAAGGTGAACTCAAGTTGCTGATTGGGTGCTGCACCCAGGTAAACCACATTGGGGTTTTGTTCCAATCCTTCGTAGGAAGTGGGGTAAAAAAGAATGTTATTATTTCGATTGAAAACATTGAGGCATTCTTTTCGGTCGGTGGAGTTCCAGCAACCAAAGATAGCCTTTACTTTTTCTTGGGTGATCAGTTTTTCGGATTGCGTTGCAAAAATTTCGGGGTTGGACTGTCCATCAGATTCATAGGCAATAATTCTACGGCGTGAAATAGGGATCCCTTTGTCGGAGTATTCCAGAAGGCCTCCGCTTTCGTTTAATTCTGCTATGGCCATCAGCGTTAGATCTTTGACATTCTTACCTGTGGTTCGCATGTAACCTGTGGTGCTATGAAGCACACCGACTTTGATGGGTTCACCAAAAGCTAGGCCGCTAATAGCATTTGAATGGGTTCCAAAAATACCGTAATTAAAAGCAAGTAATCCAATGTTGATAATGGCTGCCAATACAATCAGCCCTGTTTTCCAGTTTAAATACCAAGGAGTAAGGCTAGCTTGGTAACCCTGGCCGGGCAGGTTTGGCGTGGGCAAAGCGAACGATGCGGAATTGGTCGTATTCGGACTTTGATGATCTACTTTGTCGATTTCGTCAATTATTTTGATCAAGTCGTTGGCAGAAGAAATGCGTTCAGAAGGCTTTTTTGCCATTAAATTTTGGACTAGTTCTGCAACTTTGAAAGGAACAGTAGGGTCAATTAAATTAAGTGGTTTGGGTTCATGCAGTGCAAGGGCATTCATGATTTTTAGGGCGTTATCGCCTTTGAATGCGAGTTCTCCACTTATCATTTGATAAAGCACGCAGCCTATACTGAAAAGATCACAGCGATTATCGAGTGGCAATCCGCGGGCTTGCTCGGGGGCCATGTAATGGGGCGTTCCCATGATCATGCCGGATTCATTGCTGCCTTCCTCGGTATTACTTACCGAGGTGGCCAAACCAAAGTCGAGAAGTTTTACCCTTTTCCAAGGTCTGCCATGGCCATCCGATTCGAGCCAAATGTTGTCGGGTTTGATATCCCTGTGAATTAAGTCGCTTTCATGGGCTGCAGCAATGCCCAAGGCGACTTCCCGCATGATTCGAAAGGCTTCTTCGACAGGGATTTTTCCCTCTCTAATTAACCGTTCACCCAAAGATTCACCCTGTAAAAATTGCATTGCAAGGTAGGGCACATTGTTTTCGAGGCCAACTTGAAAAACAGTTGCAATGTTATCGTGCGGAATTGCTGCGCCTGATCTTGCTTCTTGCAAAAACCTCTGGCGGTGGTCGGCTTTGATTGCGATTTCAGGCTTCATTACTTTAAGTGCAACTTGCCTGCGTAAGAGTGTATCTTCCGCTTCAAAAACAAGACCCATGCCACCTGCACCCAATAGCTTGATGATTTTGTAACTTCCCAGCCTACCTAATTCGTCAGGGCCTTGCGGGGAAGATAAAAAGCTTAATGATACTTTGGTTCCTTCAGGTGATATTTTGAATTCTGGCACCGAACTGCCATCGCTGTTGTATGCGGTCGTTGCCTGGCCTTTGGTGCCTAAAAACAGATCGTCCGTTTCGATTTCCAGCTTTGGCATGGAATCGGTATTTCGGGTGACAGTGTTGCTTTCTGTATTGGTCAATTCAGATGGAAGATTAATGCTGTCATCAGGCGAAGTGCGAAGTCTGAGTTTGGCAAGTGCACGTTGACAATACACGCAAGACTCAACATGCTGACGCAAGCCAAGAGAAGTCCACTGCGACAAATTGCCCTGCAAAAGCTGCTCTAAATCTCGTTTTGGTGGGCAGGTTTTTTTTTCTTCCAAAATATCCATGCATCCTCATCAAGGGCTTTGCTATCCATAGCACTGATATTTAAATAAACACTTCTAAAGTTTTTAAGATTAGGGACATAAAACTTTATCAATCAGAAATTTACACTAAATCATTCTAGGCTACATAATCTAGCCTAGCCATTTAATATTACTGAATTTCACCCTTCTTTCAATAAACACTCATGATTAGCCTAAAGTTTTGCAAAATAATTAAAGATAGGCTGTGAGTGTTTTTAAATGTTGGCTATTTAAAATCTGATTTATTAAAGCTATTTCCCCCAAAAGCGGTAAGATTTCATTGAAGAAGTTGTTATTGAACAGCTTGTTTGACTTCGCTTTTTTGGCAACCCGATGGATTTGTGGTTTCTTCATAATCCTGCTTTTCTTCTTTTATTGCCTTTTTTGGCAATTCCGTGGTTTGATTTCAATAAAAACACCAAGGCTTTCCCTTTTCCAGGCTGTTTTTTACTTCAAAACCCCATTGTCAAAACAAACAAGATGGGGCGCTTGGGCAGGTTTTCTTTTGGCGCTTGCCTTTTGTTTCTCATTCTTGGATTGGCTCAACCCTCAAAAATCATCAAAAACAGTTCTGTTAAAATAGAAGGTTTGGCCATTGAGTTCGTTCTTGATATCAGTGGCAGCATGGCTGAAAACTTGATATTGGAGCAAGGTCAGCCCATTTCAAGGATAAATCTTGCTAAAGAAAATATGCACTACTTTTTGCAAGGACAAAGTGCTAATTTTTCTGCCAATTCTTTTAAGCAGAATTATGAAGGGCGGGCGGGCGATTTTATTGGTCTAGTTGCTTTTGCATCTCGCGCCCAAATTCTTGTACCCTTAACTTTGGACCACTCCGCTTTTTTATCGGTGCTAGACAAATTAGAACCTAAAAAAGTTCCCGGTTCTTCCGAAACCAACATCGCTGATGCGCTCACTTTAGCTATCGATAAATTACAATCCCTTCCAGAACAACGAAAATTGATTCTTCTATTAACTGATGGCGAACAGAATGTGGTAACCCCCTTTTCAGGTTTGAATCCAGTCGATCTTGCAACCCTTGCTGCAAAACTTAATATCGCAATTTATACTCTTGATGTTGGTTATCCCACGGGGGATAAGCTTTTTGAAGACACTGCCTCTTCTGAAGAAAAAGAAAAGCGAAGGCAGGCGCAGGAGGGATTAAAGCAACTTGCCCAAATAACCAATGGATTGGTATTGAATGCCTCAGACGAAAAAAGCATGGCAGAGGCGTTTCAGAAAATCGGGCAATTGGAGCAGCAGTCGCGCCTTTCTTTGTATTCCAAACCAGTGCAGGATTTTTACCCCTGGTGCTTTTTCACAAGTTTGTTTTTTTGTGGCTTGGGCATCTTTTTAGCTGGCAGTCGCTGGCAAAGGATTTTGTGACCCATGAACCATTTCTTTGAGCATCCCTGGTTGTTATTGGGCTTTTTCCCCTTGGTTTTCGTAGTCATTGCGTTGTACCGAACCCAACTAAAGCTTGCTGTAAGCTTGGCCTTGTGGGTTCCCCCCAGAAGCATCAGGCCCATATCCTTGATTTGGTTTATCAGGCAAAATCTTTTCTTGATAGCGGGTATGTTGCTTTTAGTTTTAGCTTCTGCTGGCCCGTTGCTTTCTAATCAGAAAACCAGCGGATTTGAAACAAGGCATGGGTTGGTTGTCATCGCACTAAAGGCGAATGAAAAATCCACACAAGCTTCGATTAATATGCAATCTAGATTACTTTCGCAGATACAAAAAGAACATTTTCTCAGGGAAGGTGGCAGAATAGGATTGATGCCTTATGGCTGGGAAAGTGATATTTTTTGCCCACTGACTTTGGATCCAGAGTTTTATGATTATGTGGCTTCATCATTGAAAAGGGTTTCTAGAGAAAGTGCAAAATCTGATATTTTAGAGAAAGGCTTTTCGTTGGGTGAAGCACTTAAAAGTTCTTTGGAAACAATGCAAAATCAAACTTTAAACTCAAAACAGATAGTTATTGTTTTATTTGAAAACTCAGGCAGTGAAGAATCAATTCAGGATGCTTTAATTCATGCTAATATCCCATCTGATATTGGATTGACATTAGTGTTTCCTGAGGCAATAAAAGTGCCCGAAATTTTTAGCTCTTATTGTGAAAGTCAAAAGGCCCAAGCTGTGGCGCTGGGTTCGAAAGTTATTCCGGAAGGTCGTGTTATAGACGTTCTGAAAAAGGGGGATTCCCGCGATGGTTTTATTCAAGATGCGAAATTAGTTTATGGTGCAGCGCCTGCTTGGTTTGCCTTTCCCGGTTTACTTTGTCTTTTGTTGGCTTTTATGTTTCCTCCAAATGTTTCGGCATTAGTGCACCAATTAGCCAGCCGGGGGGATAAATGAACCCAATTATTATTACCTTGATGCTTCTTGGAGTTTTTTTTCAAGGGCAGGAAGACCAAGAGGTTGTGCAGGGCATTGCGTTCTTTGAAAAGGGCGATTTTAAAAACGCACAGAGATGTTTATCCAGCAGCATCCCTAGGGCCCGTGATGTTGCCAAAGCATCTTGGTGTTTATCATTATCTAATATTGCGATATCTAAAAACGCAAATGTGACAGAAAAAGAAGCGCTTCTTGAGGTAGCCTCGGGCTTGCTAGAAAATCTTGCAGGTTCTGCTTCGATTTATGAGGTGCCTGCAGCTATTGGTTTTAATGATTGTGTGTTACAAACTTCCCGTATTCGGAAATTGCCCTACCTTCTGAAAGCCAATGAATTACTCAAAAAAGCACGAGAAACCCTAGAAGTTTCTGATGTTGATTTAATGAATATCAACAAAAGAATTAGATATAACTTGTTTCTGATCGTGCAATTTGAGGATTCTGCAGATCAATCTTCTCAATCAAAATCAAACGAAGGTGGCAAGAATCAGGGAGATAAAAATTCGCAGACGAAATCTGCAGAGGATAAAAACAAGGGTGGTGTTTCTGATAAGGATCCAGATAATTCAAAAGGAAAAAAAACGGATAAGAAAGCAGAGGGCTTGACGGATAAAGTGCAAGCGGGCGCAGGGAATCTTGATCTTGTCCCTTATCGCGCGAGTTTGCAGGATCTGAGCAAAAAAGATGCTGCGAAATTAATCAGAGATGCTGCAAAAAAGGTAAGGCAAGCTGCGGGCGAGGATCTACCTTAATGCAGGCGATGAAAAATATTTTTGCTCTATCTCTTTTTTTATGCTTTTGCGCTTTTTCGCAGGGTGTAGATGGAGTTGATTCTTTAACACCTTGGATTCCAAGAAACCTACCTGATGGCATGCAATTTAGTGGTGCGGTAGGATCCCGCTTTCGTATTAGCGCCTTGGTTAAAGATGCGATTATCAGCCCTGGCTCTGCATTTGATTTTGAAGTCGATATTCAGGCTACTGGAAGGGTGTTGTTGCCTCCGGGTGAATTTGATTTTGAATCGATGTTTGCAGGCAATTCTTCTTTTAAGGTTGAGGTATTGCCTGGGTTCACTCAATCCGATGCGAAACGATGGCGCTATTTTTGCAGGCTTTGGCCTTTGGAAGAAGGTAAATTAGAAATCCCTGAAATTCCCTTTGCGTACATCAACCCGGATATTCCTTGGCCTAATAAACAACTGATGCTGGATTTTTCTGATTCAATTAAAGTGGAGGTATTGCAGAGGAAGGTTTTTGCTGTAAGTTTACGCGGGCCAGATGTTGTTTTTGATGTTGATGGATTGCGAAAATCGCCTTGGTTGAATTCTGTAAGAGGGTTTGGTTTAACAGAATTTATCTGGATGTTTTTGACTCCACCATTTGTGGGAATCATAATTTGGAGCGTTGCAAAATACCGCGCCAGTATGGAATTGCTTAATGCCCGAGGGCGAGCTTTTTGGGTGCTCGAAAACCTGACAACTCTAAAGCATAAAACTGATTTACTTCAGGCAGAGGGTGTATTTAAATTGATGCAGGAATATTTTCATAGTTCTTTTGGTATGTCGGGGGTGGTGACCAGTGCTGAGATTGTAAACGGGCTATTTGCTAAGTGCTTAAATCACAATGAAACCCAGCAATTTTCGAAGTTTTTTAGTGATATTGAAACGCTTAAATTCAATCCCGATTTCTCGAAAAATGAATGCGACCTCATTGATCAAGCAATTGCTTGGATTCGCATTTTGGAGGTCAGGCGATGAACTTTGGGATGCTAGTTTTTATTTGTTTAGCCTTTCCTTGCCAGAATGCGCAGGAAGATTTTGATCAAGCCAGGGATTTTTATAATCAAGGTTTGGCTTTGAAGAATGATGCGACTCAAGCTGCCCCTTTTTTTAAACTATCATCAGAGGCCTTTAGGAAATGTGCGGGCCATTTGCCTGAAACACCTACTTTTTTTCGTGAATGGGCTGCTGCAGAGTTGTTAGCAGCTAATCCTGCCCATGCGTTGGCGGTTTCGAATCAAGGATTGCGCTTGTATCCTTGCGATTCTCAACTCTTAAAAATAAGCAATTGGCTCAAACAAGAATTGAAACTTGATACGGGGGGTGTTCCAGCTTCGTTTAAAGTATTAGGGTCGCGCAATATTATTACTCTTTTAGGGGTGTTTAATTTAACTGGTTGGGTTGCTGTTTTTCTTGCTAGGGGCCGATTGCGGAAACTAGGTCTTTTTCTCGTTTGTGGTTGCATGCTTGGAGCTGGTGCGGTTATTCAAACATCTGATGATATGCAAAATATTGCTTTTAAAGCAATTGTAGCAGAGAAACCCCTTTTTCTAAAAGTAGGTAACGACTCTACTTACCCTGATCATTCTGGGCCTGCTCTGAAGCCTGGCACCGCGATTAAAGTTTTGGATCATCAGGAGGATTGGTTTTTGGTTAGCACTATGACTGGGCGATTTGGCTGGGTAATGTCTAGAGATATTTTAATTGATTGGGGCAATTAATAATTATTGCTGTTATAGCTTGGGTTTCTTTATTAGAATAATCAAATCTAATTCTCAATGTCGGGCTAGATTTGAGGAGTATCTAAAGGTGTCAACGGATAAAATAGGCGAATATCTAAATCAGTTTAACCACGCTCGAAAACAAATGGTGGAGCAGTTGGGCCGGGTTATCATCGGGCAAACGGATGTGATCGATCAAATCTTGGCCGCAATCTTTACGAAAGGGCATTGCCTTTTAGTTGGTGTTCCTGGTCTTGCCAAGACCCTTATGGTTAGTTCGTTAAGCCAGATTTTGGATGTTTCATTCCGCAGGGTTCAATTTACCCCTGATCTTATGCCTTCGGATATTACAGGCACCACGGTTCTTGATGAAAAAGAGCCCGGGAAAAGAGAATTCCGCTTTGTTAAAGGCCCCGTCTTCACCAATATTCTTCTTGCTGATGAGATTAATCGAACCCCGCCTAAAACTCAGGCTGCCCTTTTGCAAGCGATGGCGGAAAGAGAAGTCACCATCGGTCAGGAAACCCATAAACTCCCTGATCCTTTCTTTGTGATTGCAACGCAAAACCCCATCGAGCAGGAAGGCACTTACACGCTTCCCGAAGCCCAGCAAGATCGTTTCATGTTTAATATTTATGTGGGTTATCCTTCGTTTGAGGAAGAAAAGAAGATTCTAACCCAGACTACCAAGGATGAAGTTCACGAGTTAACCAAGGTGTTAAGCAGTAAAGCTATTATTAATTTGCAGAAATTGGTACGTGGAGTGCCCGTTGGGGATTATGTGGTTGACTATGTTGCCAAGTTGGTGCGAAGCACTCGCCCTGGATTGGATGCGCCTGATTTTATCACCCGTTGGGTGGATTACGGTGCCGGCCCTCGTGCTGGCCAGTTTTTAATTCGTGCAGGCCAAGCCTTTGCCGCTATGGATGGGCGCTTTAGCGTGTCTATAGATGATATTAAGAAAGCTGCTGTTCCGGTTCTTAGGCACAGGGTCGGGGCCAACTTTCAATCGCAAGCCGAGGGCAAGCGCAGTGATGACATCGTTAAGCAATTGCTGGCGCATATTGGCGAGCCTGAAGTTTCGAAGTATGATCGTGGGACTGGCAGATCCAGACCTACTGCCCCGATGAAAAGGCCTGAGTTTTGAATCTTTACTAACAATGGACCTACTCTTTTGAGGAGAATATAATGTTTAGATTTGGCATAAAAAAGACTTGCATCTTTGGGCTAGGAGTTATAGGAGCTGGGTTGTCTATTTACTTGCTCAGTGCCGATAAAAAGGCCATTGCTGCAGCTCCAGATAAGCCTGATTTCGAATTCGCTTTGCCCAATAAGGCTTGGATGAAGACTGATGCGGAACAAGTTCCCATTGTGTTTTTGAATCGGTCGCAAAACGCCGCCGAGTGGGATAAACTTCCTGCTTATTGGAATGAAAGCACCCAGAAAGTTACTGATACTATAACGGGAAAACAGTCAGACATGGCTGTAGTTAAAATCAAGGTGCCACTTGGTTTGACACAAAACCCACCCGTTCCAGTTGAAAACCCCATGACGGTTGCCAAGTGGAATCTGGGCAAGAAGATTTATTTTGATCCGATTCTTTCTTCGAACAATACTGTTTCCTGCGCTTCTTGCCATAATCCTGCAATGGGCTTCACAGACCAATCCATGGTTTCAACTGGGATTAATGGTAATCTTGGTGGCATGAGCTCTCCTTCTGTTTATAACTCAGCGTTCAGCTTGGCGCAGTTCTGGGATGGCCGTGCTGCTTCTTTGGAAGCTCAATCTCAGGGACCACCGCAAAATCCTTCTGAAATGTTTGATGGCAAGGGTAATGCTTGGGATGCAGCGGTTGAAAGGCTGAGAGCCAAGCCAGAGTATGTTGCGATGTTCAAGGAAGTTTTCGGAACACTGCCTACCCGCGATGGTGCTGCCAAAGCCATGGCTGCTTACGAACGCACTGTTCTTACAGGAAATTCCATTCATGATCGTACTGAAGTTGCAATGCGAAAAAGAGTTGGAGAAGAAGAAACAGGCAAGTTCGAAGTGCTTGCAAAGGATTATGAAAAAGTGTTATCTGAAGCAATTGCTGCCAAGGATTCCAGCGCTTTAGATGCACTAGGCTTAAAGGGTGATGATAAAGCTGCTACCACTGAACTTGCTCGAAGCATTAACAACGGCAGGATTTTGTTTAATGGTAAAGCCCGTTGCAATGGGTGCCATGTTGGAGATAGTTTTTCTGATAGTCAGTTTCATAATTTGGGTGTGGGCGCTAAAGCAGGACAGTTGCCTGAGGGTATGTTGGGTCGATTTGGAGCTCAGCCAACAGGTCAGAAAAATCCTGAACTTGTAGGTGCGTTTAAAACCCCTCACCTTCGTCAGCTTCTTGCAACTGCTCCTTATATGCATGATGGCAGCCTTAAAACGCTGGAAGAAGTTGTGGATTTCTATGATAAGGGCGGGAATGCAAACCCTTTCTTGGATGTTCGCATGCGTGATTATGCCAGCGAAAAAGCATCGGGTCCTAAGGCTATCAAGCCTTTGGCGTTGGGCCTTACTCCTTTTGAAAAGAAGGATTTGGTTAACTTCATGAAGGCACTAAACGGCGAAGTTGCTGAAGCGATCGTTGTCGATCCTTCGAAGTTCGCCAAGTAATTTATCAGGTTTAATTGAGGGAGGCATTTCATGGCTGGATGGTTCAGGGTATTTCTGTTGCAGGAAGAGGGCCCCGAACCATTTAGGATAATGGAATGCCTTCAGTCGTTGATACCTGAAGTTAAGGGTAAATTTCGGACTGATGAGGATGGGTGGTTTCAGTTGATTCTTGATCATCCTTCGATTGGTGAATTAACTATAGATCATTTTCTGACTTCAGAAAAAGGCGTTCGTGCAGAGATCAACACTTGGGCTGCATGGCTTGAAAGCAAACAGCGGTTTGATCTGATGGAACGAATCATTCAAGTTAAGCAGATTTTATCTTTCGAAGTTACTCCCGAGATGGATGATAATGTTTCTGATGCGCTTGTTTATAAGCGCTTGGCTCTTGCCCTTGCTGCATTGGCAGAGGGAGTTGTTCATATAGATGCTATTGGGTTTTTGGAGCCTGATGGTACCCTTTTGATTGAAGATGAAGATGCCATCAGAGCGGATTTGAAATGAGCTCTTCTGAAAAATTCCTTAAGCCTGAAGTCATCAATCAAGTTTCGAGGCTCGATTTACGCGCTAAGTTTATTGTTGAAGGTTTTCTTTCTGGGTTGCATGCCAGCCCTTTTCAAGGCTTCAGCGTTGAATTTTCCGAACATCGCAAGTACGCACCAGGCGATGACATCAAAGACATCGATTGGAAGGTTTACGCCAAGACTGAAAAATATTATCTCAAGAAGTTTCAAGCCGAAACCAATATGCTCGGCTACCTCGCAATCGATCAAAGCGCTTCGATGGGGTATACCTATAGGCAGGATCTCACTAAGTTTGAATATGCAACATGCCTGGCGGCAGCGTTGACGTACCTTATGATCAACCAGCAGGACCCCGTGGGATTGGTCACGTTTGGGGAAAAGCTTAAAGCTTGGTTGCCACCCCGCAGCAAAAGAACCCAATTTTCCTCGGTTCTTTCGGTTCTTTCAAAGCTGGTACCTGAAGGCATCACCGATTATGGCTCATGCATGAACCAGCTTACTTCCCTGATTAAAGGGAAAAGCTTGATTATGATTTTCAGCGACCTGCTTGCAGATCCTGAACCCATTATTAAATCAATCCACCAGCTTAGGCATCGTGGGCATGAGATCATACTTTTTCATATTCTTGATGAGGCAGAAGCCAATTTTCCTTTTGATGGCATGGTTGAATTTGAAGATGTTGAAACCCCGACTGTAGTTACTGTAGATGCCTATGGCATGAAAGATGATTACCTTGCGGCGGTTAAGCAGTTTAGGGAAAAATACAAGGATGAGTGTTTACGCAGCGGTTGTGATTATGTTGCGATCGACACGAGTGTAAACTTCGACAAGGCTTTGATGGAGTATTTGCTGCAAAGGCAAAGGCGGTTCTGATTTGTGTTTTTCTATGGGTTACCCTTGGGAAACGAAAAGGTTGTTGAGTTTGAAAATTACTTGAACCATTTCTAGGATCTTGAACCATTTCCCGGTAGTATGTCTGGATGAGTTTGAGTAGGTGCCCTTTCGCTTAAGTGGTTTTAGCATATGGGTTTTGTTCACGGATATTTGCTTGCTGGTTTGGCAATGGTAGCGTTGCCTGTGCTTTTCCATCTTCTCATGAAGCAAAAGCCCAAGCGGATCAAGTTCCCTGCAATTCGATTTCTGCTTCAAAAACAAAACAAAAACCAGCGCAGAATGAATATTCAACACTGGTTGCTTTTGCTTTTACGAATGTTGGTGGTGGCCTTGATATGTTTGGCGTTATCACGGCCCAGAATTACCATGGGTGACTTTTCATTTGGTAGGGATCAGCAGATTGCTGCGATCATGATTTTTGATACCACCCCGAGCATGGATTATAAAATAGGCGATAAATCCAGACTTGATGAAGCTCGCTTTCAAGCCAGCAAGTTTCTTGATGAAATTTCTCCTGATAGCAAAATTGCTGTTCTCGATCTAGGTGCCAGTTTGGAAAACGCAAAGCCTGCAGCTCAAGAATGGTTGCCCGGAAGAAGGCAGGTCGAGCAAAAACTCGCAGAATTAAAAACCCACCCTGCAGGAACCACCCTCGCTTCTCAGGTTAATTATGCATACAGGCTTTTGCAAACACTTGGCGAAGGTGAAGGTGTGCCTCCTAAGTTTGTCTTTATTTTTTCAGATCGAACCGCTCAATCATGGAATGGTATGGAAGGTGGTGGCGTAGTTATCCCGAAGGATGTATCCACGGTTTTCATCGATGTTGGTGAAGATAATCCTGCAGAACTTGCAATCGAAAAAATGACGGTTGAGCCTGCCGTTGTAGAGCCGGGTGGTCGTATTAATGTCAGAATGTTTTTACGATCCACGGGGATTGATCATAAGGCTTTGGTGAGTTGTTCGATCGAAAACCTGCCGGCAGAAATGAAGATTGCGGATAAGAAATCCTATCTTTGCCCGAAAGGTGTAGCTACCGAGGCCTTGTTTGAATTGCCAGTACCCAAGCTCGAAAATTTAGAATCTGGGCCACAGTATTTTCAAGTGGTTGCGAAGCTAACCTCCACCGATGCTTGGGATGCCAATGATAAACGGTATGCAACTTTTCAGGTTAGGCCAAAGCCTGGGGTGCTCATCCTTGCAGAAGATACAAAAACACCTCGTATCATAAGGGCCGCACTAGATGCTTTGGGCTCCTTTAAATCGGAGACAAGGGTTTTACAGGGCGTGCCTAAATTGGATGATCTTTCTTCTTTCAAAACGGTTGTCTTGTTTCAAATTAACAAGCTGGATCCTGCGGTTTTGCAGAAGTTGCTGGCGTATGTAAAGGCTGGTGGTGGCTTGGCGGTTGTGCCTGCGCCTGGCATGAATTTAGAATCCTATGGCACAGCAGAAGCCAAAGAACTTTTGCCTATAACTTACACTTCTTTTGAACGAATTCCTGCAGGAAAGCAAGGATACTGGCTAGGTGGATTCGATAGCGCCAATGCTCTTACTGCGCCTTTTAAAGATTGGATTGCATCTGCAGATCCGGATTTTAATCGCCCGGAACTTCGCCCTTTTGTACTGGGCCGATGGAAAGTGAAGCCTTCGGAAGATTCCAGTATTCTTGCAAGTTACATAATTGATGGCGCTCTTGCGGATGCTGCTTTGATCGAGAAAAGTTTCGGGTCTGGAAAAGTTGTTGCGTTCACCACTCCCTTGGATGGCAGCAAAATGGAAGGCAACCGGTTTTACAATAACTATTGGCAGGATTCCTCTTTTGGATTGGTGCTTTTGGATCGAACTGCGAAGTATCTGGGGGGCGAGAGTCGACTTCCTGAATTGCAATTTCTTTCGGGTCAACCCGTAGTCATCCAGTTGCCTGCACCGCCTTTGAAAACCCCTTTGCAGCTTCGCGGCCCGGGTTTGAGTGCTACAGAAAGTGTTATTAATTTGGGTGAAAATCGCGGCCCTTTGGTTTTGAGGCAGGCGGTTGAGCCGGGGAATTATCAACTTCTTGATAACAAAGGAAAAGAGCTTTCCTCTTTTAGTCTTAATATTGCTGCGGAGGAATGTTACCTCGAAAAGATTGCGATTGAAAAGGTGGAAGAGTTATTTGGCAAGGGATCGGTTGTTCCTTTGGGCAAGGATGCTGATTTGACTGAGCGTATCAGACAGAATTACAAGCCACCCTTAGAGTTGATGCCTTGGTTGCTTTTGCTGCTGCCTTTTATTCTTACGATGGAGAGTTTTGCAGCGAACAAATTTTATAAAAAGGAACCACTCCCTGCATGAAAATGCATGTATCTACTGCTGGATTGCGGAGGCACTCCCTATGGATTGGGTGATTGATCCGCTTTGGCCATGGTCCACTGCAATGGGAATGCTTGGTGCATTGCCCTTGCTTTCAGTGCTTATGCCCTTGGTGATAATATTGGCGGTGGCGATAGGATTGCCAGCGGCGTTCCCGTTATTGGCAAGTCGGGGTAGCAGGATAATTGCTTTGGGGGGTGGGATGATTTTGGTGGTTCTTGCGATGCTATGGACTGCATTGCAGGGCGCGCTGGGTGGTGGTGGATTGATGATGGGTTTTCGAGCGGTAGGCGGGTTGATGTTTTTCGCCCTTCCTGCGTTGCTTGTTGGCATTACGATTTGGACTTACATTGGAATTCCTCGAGCTACTACTTCTAGGATAGGAATTATTCTTTTTGTTCGGTTGCTTGCGATGATGTTGGCCTTTCTTGTGGCTTTCAGGCCATCGCTTGCGATCTTTGACAAACAATCTGTTCGCAGCATCATTTATTTGCTGTTGGATTCTTCCGAGAGCATGACGATTCTTGACGAGGCGGATCAAACATCCCGCTGGGATCATTTACAACAGGTGTTGAAAGATAATGATCCACTTTTAAAGCAGCTTCAGACTCAAGATACTGAGGTGAAAGCATTTCAGTTCTCTTCCCAATTATCAGATTATTTACTCGAGAAGCCTGGCATTCCTTCGGGTAAAACCACGGATCTCGGTAATGCCCTTAAAGGCGTGATTGATAGGACGGTTGGCCAAGAGCGATTTCGTGGTTTGTTGCTTTTTAGCGATGGTGCGGATAATGGAACTTCGAGGCAACCTGCCCTTCCTTTGGCTCAGCGACTGCGCGATCTCTCGCTTAATGTTTATTCATTTGCTTTGGGAAAACCAACCACAACTGCGGGCCAAAATGATCTGGCCCTTGTTTCCATTTCCACTGAACCCACGCCTACTATTCCACTTGGGGGTGAGATTAGCGTGAAGGTGAGTTTGAATGCCCCGGGGTTTGAGAATGCCTTGGTGGGTGTGCGCCTTCTATTGGATGGTGTGCCCGTGGCGGCTAAAATTTTTCAAGATGATGCTGAAGTAAAAATTGTTGGAGTGCCTGGGCAAACTATTCAGCTTAAGCGCGCAGAGGGCAATGAGATTTTGATCAGGCATAAGCCTCTAGCCACTTTGGGCGAGGTTAAGGTTACGGTTCAGGTGGGCGACCCTAGGCGTGATTTTCTGCCATTGCCTGGCGAAATCAGCGCTGCAAATAATCAAATTGATACGTATGTTACGGTTGTCAAAGAGGGCACTCGAGTTCTTTTGGTCGATAAATTGCGGGCCTGGGAGCCTCAGTTTATTTGCGATGCGCTAGGCAAGGATTCTAAAATCAGCCTTTTCCCAGTTTGGCTTCGGGGTAATGACAAACCCGATGATGATGTTCAGGACCTTTTTCGTTTTGATCAGCGTAATTATGATGCAATTATTTTTGGTGATGTCACCGCTGCACAAGTGAAGGCCCTTGGAAATGATGTACTTGGTCAGATCGAACGAATGGTGTTTGAAAAAGGCACAGGGTTTTTAATGTTGGGCGGATACAGCACTTTCGGTAATTCCGATTGGAAGGGTACTCCCATCGAAAAACTTCTTCCCGTTATGCTTGATGTTCAAGGGCAGATTGATGCGCCTGTAAAAATGGTCCCTACCGATGATGGGCTAAGAAGATATTCTTATATCCTTAAAATCTCTAATCAGGTCGCAGGTGCTCAGGGTGCTTGGGCCAAGCTTAAAGAGCTGGATGGCCAAACCAAATTAGGCAGTTTGAAGCCTGGCTTATCTTCTGTGCTTGCAGAATCCGCTAGCAAAGAGCCTTTACTTGTTACTCAGAATTATGGGAAGGGCCGAACCTTGGCCTTCGGAGCGGATACTTCTTACAAATGGATCCGCGATCCTGAATCTAGGCAAAATCATGCGCGATTTTGGGCTCAGATGGTTCGCTGGCTTGCAAGGCAGGAAGAGATGGAGGGCAGCGTTATTGTTATCCCTGATTCTAGGCGCATCCCCGCCAACAATGAACTTGGCTTCCGGGTAGCTCTTCGCGGCAAAGATGGCAATGAATTGGAAGCTGGAAAATATCAAGTTCAGGTTTTTGGCCCTGATGGTAAAGCGGTTCGGGTTCCAACTTCCAAAAAGGGTACGGAAGAGCGTGGTGTATTTTTAAACTCTGAGTTATCTGGTGAATACAAAATTGAAGTTGAAGCTGAAGGTAAAGACCCTAGCGGGGAAGTGATTGCTGGCAAATCTTCTGCGCGCTTCATGGTTTATGATGAAGATCTTGAAATGACTCGCAGGGGTGCAGACCATGATTTGTTGAAGAAGATCGCTACTGCGGGTGGCGGAACTTTCCAGCGAGTTGAGGAATTGAAAACTTTCCTGCAAAAGATGCTCAATGAACCTCCTCTGACTGAAAAAGCTGGGGGCAAATATTACCCCGATTGGAAATCGAACATCGGGTCTCCTATTTATGCTTTTATTATGATCTTTTTTATTGGCATCGTTGCTACCGAGTGGTTGCTCCGTAGGTGGTGGGGTTTGGTCTAAGAAAAGCAAGAATATTTGAAATTTCCCAGAGCTATCCCATTCAGCTAATCTAAACGCAAGAAACCCTACTTTTACGAACGTAAAGCATTGTTATTTAATGATTTACGTCAATACTCACGCTTGTTTTGATAATTTAGGTCGAGGGGCTTTTGGTAGGTTGTTACGGTTGTAGCGAAAAGATATTGGCATTCCTGCAAATGCCTTGTGGAAGAGTGCACTAAGGGGCGTTATGATATTATCTTCCAGTCAGGGTTGGCTGGATCTGCCAGGGATGGCTAATGAGGTCAGGCAGTCCGTTTTTTTCCGTAACTTTGTGGGGAGGTGGCGGGGTGTTTAATTGCTCAAAGGGTCTTCGGCGATGACGATCAGGCCGCAAGATCTGGGTGACCCGTCTTTCCGAAACGATCTGGGTCTCGAATACAATTATTTGGCAGGGGCGATGGCTAATGGCATTGCTTCGGTCGAATTAGTTGCAGCAATGGCACGCACAGGCATGCTTGGTTTTTTTGGTGCTGCTGGCCTTTCTCTTTCCCGCGTTGAAGATGCAATCCAGCGATTAAAATCTGAAGTCCCCAACAAGCCTTTTGGCTTTAATCTTATTCACAGCCCCAATGAACCCCGTCATGAAATGGCTATTGCAGAGCTTTACCTGCGCGAAGAAATCCGCTTGGTGGAAGCTTCCGCTTATCTTGATTTAACTCTGCCTTTGATCCTTTACAGACTGCATGGCATATACCGCGATGTCAATGGAAATGTTGTTACGCCAAACAGGGTGATTGGTAAAGTATCGCGTATCGAAGTTGCTACCAAATTCTTCAGCCCTGCCCCAGAGCGATTTGTTAACGAATTAGTTCAACTAGGAAAGCTAACCCCCGAGCAAGCCAAGCTTGCTTCTTTGGTTCCTGTTGCGCAAGATGTCACGGCTGAGGCTGATTCTGGCGGCCATACCGATAACAGACCTGCAATCACACTTGTCCCCACCATCATTGCTTTGCGAGATCGGTTACAAGCGCAGTACAACTATTCGCATCCATTGCGGGTCGGCGCTGCGGGTGGTATTTCGACACCAGCATCTGTTGCAGCGGCATTTATTATGGGCGCAGCTTATGTCGTTTCAGGTTCGATCAATCAATCATGTGTTGAATCAGGTTCTTGCCCAACGGTTCGTAAAATGCTTGCAGAATCTGGTCAGGCCGATGTTGCGATGGCCCCTGCAGCAGACATGTTTGAAATGGGAGTTAAGGTACAGGTTCTAAAGCGCGGCACCATGTTCCCCATGCGGGCTCAAAAGCTTTACGAAACCTACAGAGATTACGCTTCGATCGATCTTATTCCTGCGCTTGAAAAAGCTCAATTAGAGAAGACAATCTTCAGAGCTTCCCTCGAAGAAATTTGGGAACAGACCAAAGAATTCTTCATCAAGCGAGACCCCGAACAAGTCACCCGCGCAGAGAAAGATCCCAAGCATAAAATGGCTTTGGTCTTCCGATGGTATTTGGGCCAATCCTCACGATGGGCTAATTCAGGCGAATCTACCAGAGTTGTTGATTATCAAATTTGGTGTGGCCCTGCGATGGGGGCTTTTAATGAATGGGTCAAAGGCTCCTTCCTCGAAAAACCCGAAAATCGCAAAGCTGATATTGTTGCATTGAATCTATTGCATGGCGCAACGCAGTTGATGCAATTCCGTATCTCCTCTTTGCTGGGTTTGGCTAAGCAGGGAAGCCCTTCTCCTGTGCCTATCGAATACGAAAAACTTAAAGAGCAACTGGGTTATGCAGGAGTGACCGCATGAGTGATGCAACTCCCAAAATGAAAATGGAACCATTGGCCATCGTTGGAGCAGGTTGTTTCTTTCCTGGTTCCGAAGGATTTGAAGCTTTCTGGAGCTTCGTAAAAAGTGGCAAAGATGGTATTACCAAAGTTCCCGCTTCTCATTGGAACCCCGAAGATTACTTCGACAAAGATCCCAAATTCCCTGACAAGGTTTATAGTCAGACCGGTGGGTTCATCTCTCCTGTTGATTTTTCACCAGGCGACTTTGGCATTGCTCCCAATAACCTCGAAGCCACCGATACATCACAATTACTCGGCTTGATGGCTGCAAAGCAGGCGCTTGAACATGCTGGATACCAATCCGGTATTGGTGACCCAAAGCCCGGCTTGAAGCCTTTGGATCGCTCGCGTGCCAGTGTCATTCTCGGCGTTACTGGTACTCTCGAACTCGTTATTCCCCTTGGCGCTAGGCTTGGTCATCCCCGCTGGCGCAAGGCGCTTTCAAAGGCTGGCGTTGATGATGCCACAACTCAAAAAATAATCGATGACATTAGTGCTTCGTATGTTCCTTGGCAGGAAAACTCCTTCCCTGGGCTATTGGGAAATGTCGTCGCAGGTAGAATTGCAAACCGCTTTGATTTCGGCGGCACCAACTGTGTTGTTGATGCTGCGTGTGCTAGCTCACTTGGGGCTTTGCATCTTGCAGCACTGGAACTTTGGTCGCATCGATCCGATATGGTGATCTCGGGCGGGGTGGATACCTTCAACGATATTTTCATGTTCATGTGTTTCAGCAAAACTCCTGCTCTTTCTCCCACAGGCCATTCACGCCCCTTCGATGCAGAGGGCGATGGCACCGTACTAGGCGAAGGCCTTGGTCTTTTTGTTCTCAAGCGTCTTTCTGATGCTGAAAAAGCTGGCGACAACATTATTGCAGTGCTTCGTTCGGTTGGTACTTCAAGCGATGGAAAGGGAGGCGCTGTTTATGCCCCCCGTGCTGAAGGCCAGATGAACGCGCTGCGGGCTGCCTACCAAGAAGCAGGTATCTCCCCCGATTCCATCGATATGGTTGAAGCCCATGGTACTGGCACTAAGGTCGGTGATGCGACTGAACTGTCCTCGCTTTTGAAAGTGTTTCAAGAGTCAGGCAAAAAAGGTTCTTGGTGTGCGGTTGGGTCTATTAAATCTCAGATCGGGCATACGAAAGCTGCTGCGGGCGCTGCTGGTTTGCTTAAAGCTGCTGCTGCTCTTTACAATAAAGTCTTGCCCCCTAGCATCAAAGTGCGAAAGCCTCTTGAAGGCATGAACCGTGGCAAAGGCCCCTTCTATTTCTCTGGCCAAAAGCGCCCTTGGATTTCAAACCCCAATCATCCACGCAGGGCCGCTGTCAGTGCTTTTGGTTTTGGTGGCAGTAATTTTCATTGTGTACTCGAAGAATATCAGAAGACGAAAACGCAACCTGATTGGGATGGTAATACCCAGATTCTTTCTCTTTGCGCTGCTTCCAAAAACGAACTGCTGCAAAAGCTCGATGCCTTGAATGCTCAACCCAAGTGGGAACAATGGCGCAAGGATTGCTTTAAGTCGCGTTCGAGTTTTGATCACCGCATGGATTGGCGCTTGTTGTTAATTACCCGCAAGGGCGAATCAGATATCGCTCAAGTATTGCAAAAAGCTCGTGAATCTTTGGCGCAGTTTCAGAAAGATAAACCTCTTCCCCTTGGTGTTTTCATCGAGCAGGGGCAACACTCGGGCAAGCTCGCTTTTCTTTTCAGTGGTCAGGGCGCACAGTACCCAGGAATGCTTCTTGATCTTTCCTGTATGTTCCCCGAAATGCTGGATGTCTTCGAAAAGGCCCATGCGCTACAACTAAAAAATCAAGCAGAAGCAACATTGCTGGTCGATCTGATTTATCCTCAGACCACTTTCGATCCCAAAGAGGCAGAACAGGATCTTTTACGCTTGCAGGATACACTGAATGCACAACCTGCATTGGGCGTGATTGAACTGGGTGCAATGAAAGTTCTTAGTCGCTTTGGCTTGACTCCCGATTTAACTGCTGGGCATAGCTTTGGTGAGCTTTCTGCGCTCGCTTGTGCGGGGGCTTTCACCGATGAGAAGTTTCTTGACCTCGCATTCCAACGGGGCAAATGCATGGCTCATGCCTCTACCGGAAACGGCGGCATGATTGCAGTGCTTGCGCCTGAAAAAGATGTTGCAGCTTTGTTTTATACAAACGGTATATCCTTGGTTCCTGCCAATCGAAACACTTTGAACCAAATTGTTTATGCAGGGCCTATAGATCAGATTGATCTTGCTGAAAAAGTTCTTGCAACCAATGGATTTAAAGCGAAGAAGCTTCAGGTTGGTGGCGCATTCCACAGCCCGATGGTCGCCAATGCTGAGCAGCCCTTCCTTAAGTTTATCCAATCGAACATTCAGTGGAATACAACCAAGATTCCAGTTTACGCAAACTCCACTGCCTCTGTTTACCCAACAGAAAATGTTGCTGCGAATAAAGTTCTTGCAGGCCAGTTGGCGAAAAGTGTTGAGTTCAGCCAAATGATTTCTGCAATGCACCACGATGGAGCAACCACGTTTGTTGAAATCGGGCCTGGTGGCAGACTAACCGGCTTGGTATCTGAAATACTTAAGGGCCAAAAGCATAATGCGATTTCGCTTGATGCTAGCCAAGGTAAGAAAGCAGGCGAGTACGATCTCGCAGCATTATTATGCAAGCTTAGCGCCTTGGGCCTTAAGGTGGATCTTGCCCAGTGGGATAAGGGCCTTATTGATGCGCCTGTTGAAAAATCAGGGTTCACTGTTGCGTTGACTGGGGCCAATTATGTTCGCACCAAAACCGATAAAGTGGAACCCAAGACGCCAAGTGTTCCTAAAGTTACCGCCCCCGTGTTAGTTGCTGCAGAAAAAGTTGCTCCAGTTAAAGTTGTTGCAGAAAAAGTGATTGAAACAAAAGTTGTATCTCCATTAAGTTCGTCAAGACCGCTTGAAAATCCGAAAATTATAACCCCAACCATGACCCCGCAAGTAAATCAGGAAGTGAAATCCGTACCGATGTCAAATAGAAATATTAATTCAGAAGGCATAGGTCGTGTGCTTGATGTAACTAAAGCAAGCCTCGATATGCTGCAAAAATTGCAAGAACAATCCTCCCAGATTCACAAGATGTTTCTGGAAGGGCAGGAATCTGCACAGCGTAATTTGCACGCCCTTATCCAACAGCAGCAGATTGTTTTGCAGGCCTCCTTGGGTTTGAGCACTGCGATGCCTCAACTCAAATGCGAAGAAAAAGTTCAACCCGTTGTTTCCTACACCCCTGCACCTCCAACTTCCTTTGTC
>Ga0208482_1000148_pt1 | contig 23355 bp, 15 predicted proteins | sample LakMenEpi26Sep10_FD_150737 | JGI IMG/M metagenome (GOLD analysis project Ga0208482, IMG submission 150737) | Freshwater microbial communities from Lake Mendota, WI - 26SEP2010 deep hole epilimnion (SPAdes) | ecosystem: Environmental > Aquatic > Freshwater > Lake > Epilimnion/Euphotic zone ... | reverse complement strand
AAACTCTGCAGCAGAATTATCTGTAAAGATCCTGGAACTGCCTCAAAGCAGTGCAGAAATTGCTGAAGTGTTTGACGCTTTTTTAAGCAAAAAAGAAGGCTTGGCTCCAATTCTTAAGGTGCTTGCGAATTCTACAATCTCTACTGATGCAGCGAAGGTGGGCATTCGTCAGGCAAAAGGTTCGGGTCGTGATGTGACTGAACTGGTGAAGAACCTCGAAAAAGCCGGTAAGATCGGCACTGTTTCAAGAGAAATCAGCAAGGAAAAACTTGCCGAAATGACCAAGGCTGTTCTTGCCCAGGGCGATCCTGCTAGGGGCGAACTTGTATTTAGAAGGAAGGAACTTGTCTGCATGAAGTGCCATGCAATTTCAGGTTCGGGCGGCTTGGTGGGCCCAGATATGACCAGCATCGGTGCCAGTGCTCAAGTTGATTACCTGATCGAATCCATGATCAATCCCAACAAAGCAATCAAGGAGAATTATCATTCCATCGTGGTTACCACCGATGATGGCAAAGTTTTCAATGGCATCAAGGTTAGGCAGGATAATAATGAATTAGTTCTGCGTGATGCGGAAGACCGGCTTATTAACATCTCGCTCAAGAAAATCGAAGAGCAAAAAAACGGTAAATCTCTGATGCCCGAAGGCTTGGTGGATTCTTTGACGCAAGGTGAGCTTCTTGACCTTGTAAGATTTCTTTCCGAGTTGGGGAAAGTCGGCCCTTACGGCCCAGGCAAGGCTTCCATCGTGCGCAGGTTCGAAGTTATGGAACCCGATGCAAATGCCTACACTGTGTTAGGACGCAAGGGGCAGGATGCCTTTGCAAATCCCGCAGAGAATCTTAAATGGTCGAATGCTTATTCCATGGTGGATGGCACCCTGCCTCTTCGAGACCTGCCTTTATTGCAACAAAAACGAAGCCTTGAAAATGTTACCCATACCATGGCATTTGTTCGCTTTGGTTTTGAAACTAGCAGCATGGGGAATGTTAAAATCATGCTGGACAAGTCTACCGGGATATCGGCATGGGTGGATGGCAAACCTGTTGCAATTGCGCCAACGGGCCTGATTAACCTTAAGGTTACTCTAGGAATTCACACGGTGGTTCTTAAATTAGATGGAAAAGTTGCAGGAGCAAAAGTTGAAGTTGAAGATGATAAGGAAAGCCCTGCAAAGGTTAAAATAGTGCAGGGCAAGTAAGCTATTATTACATCGCAACTAGATCCCAGTTGATGCTGGGTTCAGGAAACTTTGGGTGCTTGTGCACTAGTGCAGGAAGGTTTTCATCCTTAAAGTATTGCCCCACCCGTTCTTCAATCTGCTGGAATCTATCTTCAGAAGCCTGATGAGATAGGTTTGATACATCACCAGCAATCCATCGATTGCGTATCCGTGCAATCTCGCATAGCAGGGATGCATAAATTTTCTGGGTCAACCGATGGTAGCAGCGCGGATGATTCCCGTGTTCAGTGCTCCAAAAGTTATCTGCATACGCATCAGGATTACCAACTTCAATCCAATGAAATTGAGCATCCACAAAAAGGTTGCAGGCATTTGGGTTTTTCTTGCGCTTGAGAGGCGCCTTTTTTATCGCAGGAAGACTCTGTATATCTTCCGAAACTGAAATGTTGATAGCTAGCATGACCAATCCTTCCTGAATTCAGGTGGCTGGCGCATCCTTGCGCATGATATCAATTTCTATATTCATCTTACGCAGCGAACTACCTATTTGTTCGTAAGAAACCATGAATTATTTGTGTAATTATCATTAATCAAATAAAAAAGCTCTCTCCCACAACTATTGCGGGAGAGAGCTTTTACTGAATATTAGCCGAAATCTATTACTTTACTTCGATCGCGTAAAGAGTTTCAAATCCGCGAATATAAATTTTACCATTCGATATCGCAGGTGATGAAGTGATTTGATCGGGAAGCTTATTGGTCGCTATAATCTCAAACTTCGGCCCCGCCTTCACTACGGTTACCGTGCCATCTCTCGCTGCAAGATAGATTTTGCCATCAGCTAAAACAGGGGAAGCTCTATGGCGGGCGTTGTGAGTTCGCTCGTTGTAAAGTTCTTTTCCAGTCTTGGCATCCATGCAGATTAGGAATCCGTTTTCCCTGCAGAGATAAACCAATCCATCATGAACCAATGGCGAAGGTACATCAGGGGTGCTGGTGGGCCTGCGCCATACTTCACTGCTATTGCCCATGGTGACCAAACCAGAAGCCCCTGGTTTCAAGCCAACTACTGGGCCATTCTTGGCGCTAGGTATCACAATAAGATCGGTGACTGCGACGGGTGAAGCCACGAACCTTAGGGTTTTGTTGTACTTATCTTTGGGGTTTAAGCCGCCTACACGCCAGAGCTCCTTGCCATCCGTAAGTGAATGACCGGTTGCGTAATCGTTGCCATGCACGATCAATTGGGTTTCCTTGCCATTGGTCCAGATGGTTGGTGAGGCGTAGGAATGCTTGCATTCTTCAACGCCATCGCTGGGTCGATCAATTTTCCAAACTTCTTTACCAGTGTTTTTATCAATGCAAATCACCTTGGCTCCGCCATCGTGAATCAAGGTTTGGTAAAGTTTGTCTTCATGCAAAACGGGTGTGGAGTGGATTCCGAATTGGATTTTGAATGCGCCATACTCTTTCTGCATATCCATCTTCCAGACTTCTTTGCCTGAAAAATCATAGCAGCCAAGGATACCAGCACCGACAAAAGCCCAGACATTTTTGCCATCGGTGGAACAGGATGCGGAAGCGCCATTACCTTCATCCACTCTTACCTTGGAGCTGCCTTTTGCCAATACATTTTTCCAAAGCTGTTTGCCTTCGGTGCTAATGCAAAGCAATACTTGGTCTTCGCCATCCACACTGGTAAGAAACATCTTGTCGTTCCAGATCACGGGGGTGGAGCTGCCCATACCGGGCATGGGTAATTTCCAAGCGATATTCTGCTTGTCGTTCCAGGTGGAGGGGAGTTTGGTTTCTTTGGAGATTCCATCAAAGGATTGTCCGCGCCAGTTGGGCCAGTTCTCTGCATTGGCAATCGAGGTGGAAATAATCAGGGAAACGCCTAATGCGCTAACTCGAATGGACTGTGATAAGTTTTTGGAAATCCCTAACATTTGCAATACTCCTAGATTTTGAAAAACGAGGCAGGTTTCAATACGCAGATATCTCTCCATGATAGCATTCTTTAGTTATCAAAGAAGATAAATGTGGTGAGGGTTAAAACTTCAAAATTATCAACTCGGAGTAATTCGGGGCGATGCAATTTGCAATTCAATATTTAGTTTTGGAAAGATAAAAAGCTAATTACTTTCGGAAGTGTTTTGGGCGTTTTTTTTCTCGCCATATACGACTAATTTGATCAAGATTCAAACTTTGAATCCAAAAAATTCCCTCATAAAAATCACTTTTCTGTCATAATTGCAATTATTCTAAAATTCAAGATTGTTGTTAAGTTGTTTTATATTAATTACTTATGGTTATTTATATTGCGTAAAAAATAAAATTCACCTTGATTATAATTTTAGTGAACTTATATTGACAAAAGAACGATATATCATTAAGTTGATAAACATAATGTTTTAGGGAGTGCAAGTGATGAATCGTACTCGTTTAGGTTTCTTGTTTTCTTTCGGATTTACTCTTTTGCTTTCCGGGTGCCAAGGAACTGAAACTTCTTCGGCGCTTCCTTATGAGGGGGAGGTCAAAATCAATGGCAAGCCGATCTCTGGGGCAATGGTGGTTTTTCATTCCAAATCAACAGGTGACCAAATAGTTTCGCCTTCAGGTACCACCGATGGAACTGGGAAGTTCCGTTTGACCAGTAACAAAGAATTTGATGGTGCGCCTGCCGGGGAATACGCAGTGACCATTACTTGGTTTAAGCCAGTTATCACCGGTAACAAAGTACGAGAAGGGGATGGAGTTGTACGGAATTTTCTCCCAGCCTATCTCGCGAATCCACAAACGTCCGGGCTTGTTGCGTCAGTTCAAAAAGATCTTTCGCAAGCTAAATCTTTTGATCTTCGATTTCAGCGCTAGTTTTTACTTTTTTTTAAAAGGAGTCTTCTCATGGTTAGTCGTTTGTTCAATGCTAGGAAGGCATTTACACTTATAGAGCTCTTGGTAGTGATTGCTATCATTGCAATTCTCATCGGGCTTTTATTGCCTGCGGTGCAAAAAGTGCGGGAAGCCGCAGCTAAAACACAATGTGTTAATAATTTAAAACAACTGGGCATATCCATTCATGGTTATGCCAGTTCGAATGATAGTAAAATTCCTACCAGTGCTAGACCTGGTGGGGTGACTACTTCCCCAAGAATTAGTTGGGCCGTGGCTTTGCTGCCTTACTTGGAGCAGGGAAACTTGGTTAAAACATATGACTTGACTACCAATTGGAGTTCCGCAACTAACCTAGTTATTACCAAGCAGCCGATTAAAATCTTTCAATGCCCAGTATCTGGGGATGAAACAAGGTTAGATGGGGATCCTCAAACAGGCACCTGGGATATAGTAGGTATATCAGATTATGCTGCAGTAACAGGGGTAAGTGCCATTGCTACAAATGTAAACACTACTGGGGCAGCGATACCCGGGATCATGGAAAAGAATAAAACGGTCAAGCTTCTTGATGTCAAAGATGGGCTTTCCAATACCATTGCAGTTACAGAATCTTCAGGCAGACCCAGACTTATTCAAAAAGGGGTTAAAGTTGGTGCGGTCCCAACCAATAAAGTAAATGGTGGGGGCTGGTGCCGGCCTGCTTCGGATATCGATTTTATTTCATCAAATGCTTTAGGAACGGGTTATCCTGGCCCCTGCGCTGTTAACTGCACTAATGGTTTTAATTACCCAACCTATAACATGGCTCCTTTTGGTACAGAAGGAACCAGCCAGCCCTATTCTTTTCATACGGGCAGCATTAACAATTTATTAGGTGATGGTTCTGTTAGGTCGATAAATGCAGCAGTTTCAGTTACTGTATTTGCCGCCCTATGCACCCGTGATAATGGCGAAACCATCCCTGGTGATTATTAATCCTAGGCAAACCAAAAAACTGGTTTTCGCTTGCAGGCATACTTTGGTATGCCTGCTTTTTTTATTTAGGATGTGCTTGATATCTGTTTTTACTTGCTTGGTTTTTTCTAAGAACGCAAAATCTCGACTAGCGAAATACCTGGAATTAAAAACATATCCAATCAAATTCAAAAACTGAGTCTTTATAAAATTTGATTGGCCCAAGAATTGCTTCCATCTAATTCGTTTTTATATTTCAAATACTTTCAATATTAATAGTTTATTCATCAAAAAATTGTTAGTAAGAAGGCAAGGTTTGCTACATTATTAATGTAGTTAAGAAGTAAATAGTAAAGGGCAATTTATGTTCTACCGCAAACAACATAAGGGGTTCACCCTGATTGAACTTTTGGTAGTGATCGGTATTATCGCATTACTAATCGGCTTGCTTTTGCCTGCCGTTCAAAAAGTCCGTGAAGCTGCCGCTAGAATGCAATGTGCCAACAACTTGAGAAATATTGGGCTTGGCGTTTTAAATTCCGAAAACACTTTCAATCGATTTCCCTTATGTCGGGTTTCCAATGCGGTAGGCAGGGCTATTTATGGTAACTCCAATCGCTCTCTATTTGTATTGATTTTGCCTTATATCGAGCAGGAAGCGTTATATAAACAATATGAAGGAATATATTCGCCTTTCCCAACTGCAACTGGGGCATCCCGCAGAAATTGGGACCACCCTGACATGACTAGCATTTACCAGACCAAGATGAACATTTTAAACTGCCCATCCACCCCAGCAACTCAACCTATCTCTGGTAATGCCACCCATGCTTACACAAATGCTTACACCTCGGATTACAATGTCATGAATGGCGTGGAAATCAATAGCGTGCCTAATGCCTATTCTTTAGGGCTTATACCGTATACCCTCGATGATTCTTCTAGGCGAGGCATTCTAGATTTTAGCTTTCAAACTACAATGGCTGCTATAACTGATGGCACTTCGAACACAATATTAATTGTTGAGGATGCAGGTAGACCGAATAGATATGCCAAAGGAAAAATTGCACCGGGCACCGCAATTTCTGGTGGAGTTTGGACCGACGATGGCGGAACCTTCACCCTGCATGGGTACTCCACAGACGGGCTTACTCAGGGTGGGCCTTGTGCCTCTAACTGTAGCAATAATAACGAGATTTATTCTTTTCATAACGGCGGTGCCAATGTTGTTTTTGGTGATGGATCAACACGGTTTTTCAAGGAGAGTATTAGTGTTGGTGTAGTTGCAGCAGCTACAACTAAAAGCAATGGGGAAATAGTAAGTGTGGATTAATTCGAAGTACTACTTTCCGTTGCTTTTTTCTTGCATTGTGGTCTCAGGATGCATGGAAAATTCATCATTCAAACCTATCGTGCCAGTTTTTCCTGCCTCTGGTAAAATTCTTTATCAAGGTAAACCACTCGCAGGAATTATCCTGATTTTTCATCCTGCAGATGTGAATCAGAAAATTAAATCGCAGGCAACAACGGGCGAGGATGGAAAATTTGTAGCAACTACTTTTAAAACCGCGGATGGCGCCCCAGAAGGTGATTATACAATCACTTTAACGGTATCCAGCAATGAGTCTGATTCCGCCAGGGAAGATGCAGCAATAGAAAGAAAATCCCGTAAAGAAGGGCAGGTTCGGTTTCCTCCCAAATACCAAAATCCAGCCACTAGCTCATTGAAAGTTAAAGTAACCAAAAATCAGCCTGATCAAGGAATCCTAGAAATTAATTAAGCTTTTATATTCCTGACCTTTAAATCTTCTAAATAGGCTGTCATATAGTTTTTTTGAAAGCGATAGTAAACAGCACCTATGGCAATATTGTGTTTGGCAAAGATTAAGCCCTTTAGGAAAAACTATTAAGCTAGTATTGTTTTTTTGGGTTAGAAACTAATGGAAATGCTTCTGGGTTTCGGATCGATGCTAAAGAAAGATCGATATCTAAATCTGGCCAGTACAAATGGTCTTGTGTCGGCCATTGCAAATTGCAAATTTGTTTGACTGTAGCATTTAGGAACCATGGGAATTTCTGAAAAGGAACAAATAATTCTTCTGTTGCAATTAACAGCCAGAAACCATTGATTGAAATGTTAAGAATTTCCGGTGCCGAAATGTCGATGCCATGATTTGAGTATGTTGGAGACATACTTTGTTTCTTCCCCAGTAAGGCGTGTTTCTGTTGAGTATTAGTAATTCTGAACAAGATGCATCGTACAGGTTGATAAAACCACTGTACATATCCTCTTAGGGATTACTAGATAATTTATCAATACGAAACGCCCACAGACTTTATGGAAAGCTGCGGGCGTTTGGTTTAATCTGCACTCAAGTTATTCTCGCGATTGTATCGATGCGGTAAGCACTTTTTGGATTCGTTCTTGGCATTCATCCAAATGCGCCCTGCTTGCATCTTCAATGATCAAGGTTTTGTCTGCAAGAACAACGACAATGTTCTTTTGGATTTCCTTCAAATGCATTCTCGCAAGGCTTTTGCCATCTGAAATCCCGCCTGCATTCAGCACCAGGTCGGAAAGCGATTGCACATACTTCCTCTGCAAATTCCTTCGGATGATTGAAAGATTGACATCCTTTTTAGCTTGCTTAGGAGCGTTGGCAACATCTATCCAAATACCATCGGTCAATGAACGAAATACTTCACTCATGGCGAGGGGTTTGTCGTTTGCTGCAGCCTTTGGAATGTTGTTTTGAATTCTTGAAAGCGTTGAATTATTCAAGAACTGATTGATAGCAACACTTTGGATCGAAAGCACTTTTTGGTACAATGGGAAATCCACGCTTGACATTACTCGGTCGTTGCCCCAATGCATCCAGCGGTCTGCTGCCAGTTTGCGCAGCAACTCGGGTGGGAACGAAAATGCTGTATCTGAAAGTATGTTTTCCTGCACGAACTTCAGTGCATCGCGTTGCTTAGCACCACTCACTGGAATAAACGGATCACGGGCACCTGGGTCGCCACGATGATCTCGATGCATGTACTCGCCACCAACAAAGTTAGAAGCCAGCGCACCTGCGTTGCCATACTGGTTTAATATTACCGAGAAAGCGGTGCGAACGCGTTGATAGCCTTCGCCCGGTTCGATGGTTTTTTCAGCAAGGCCCTGTACGAGTTCCTTGGCAATCTGAACTCGCTCTTTGGCGAATAAAAGTGGATCTGCTCCCAGATCCCAAACATTTACCAATGGATCTGAACTGGCCATCATGTCTTCATCGGTTGCGTAATCATTACCCGAGGTTGGTGCAAGTTTGGCAATTTCACGAAGCTTTTCAACTTCCCCATCCGTGCCTCCTGAAAGGGGTTTGTAGGCATATTCAATGGCCCAGTAATCATAGACGCCTAGGGTGTTGGTGTAGTAGTCACCTTGTTTTTTGCCCTTGGGCGCAATGTTTGTTGGCGCGTAATCCATGACCGATCCCACCAATCCTTGCTTTCGGGTAATGGTGGTATCATGAAGCTGATCGTTCTTTAAAAAGGTGCTGGCTTTGAAATTGTGCCTTAGCCCAAGTGTATGGCCGACTTCATGCATGGTCACTTCCTTGATGGCTTGGGTGAGAAGCTCTTCAGGGATTTTTTCGCCAGGCTTTAGTAAACTGCGATCCATGGAAGCCAGTGCTGCCAGGCTTAATTCATGTTTCATATGCGAACTGCATTGGCAAAGGCCATGCTGGCCCGCAAGTTCGATTGCACTTTTGCGATGGTCATCCGTGGTGTTTGCATTATTCCAGTTAAGGCCATCGCGGAAAAAGCCGGGTAGGGTGGGCGTCTGCAGGAAGTTCAAACCTTTGCGTGCTTCCATAATGGTGCTCGCTGGTTCGTTGTTTCCTGAATACACCTTTGCTTCCTGCCTCCAGAATCGAACCATGCTTGCATCGAAGATGATGTCTGCATCTAAAATTTCACCTGTCAAAGGATTGGCCCGTGATGGCCCCATTGCAAATCCTTGATCGGTTGCTATCCATCGGAAGGTATTGTAGTTGATATCTTCGGGATCGAAATCTTCGTTCTCTTGCTGGCGTACTTCAATAGCATCTCGGAATCCGATTTTTTCAAAAGCCTTGTTCCATTCAAGAATCCCTTCCCGCACCGCGGCACGGTATTCATCGGGAACCGATTTTTCAATCCAGAATATTATCTTCTTGCGTGGCGGCGAAAGCTTACCAGGGTTCTTTGGATCTGCAGGTTCAGCTCGCTCTAATCTCCAACGATTCACATATCGAATGAATGTGGTATCCGTGTTTTCAGAACTAAAATCCTTGATTGCACTAATGAAATGGCCCACACGATCATCTGCAATTCGGGGCTGATAGCCAAAGTCTGAAAGCGCACAGATGCCATAATGGATCACAACATTTTCACCACGCGAGTCGATTACGCTATCGCCATTTCCTCCATGAAATCCGCGGTTGCGGCCACCCGTGTAAGTTGCTGAAACTTCAAGTTCGATGTTCTTGGGGAAAGCCTTGACCTTGCTCCAAGTGCTTCTGCTGGGGTCAAACATTCCCACTCCAAGTTGAGCAAAATCCGACATAAAGATATCGTTGAGGTTGATCAGAACACTCTGCCTGCCTGGGTTGATGGAAATGATTCGCAGTGAAAGCAGTGTTGAATCGGTGTAGGTTGTTTCTACTGCTTTTGCGGTGGGGGATCCTGCCTTAGCAGTGAAGCGAACATTTTTTCTGACCAAGTGAACTTTATCGCCCACTTTTTTAAATGCTACAACCCATTGGTTGTCGAAATTTAGAGTATGGCCGCCCATTCCTGCACCACGGGCGATTGCGATGGGCAGCAGAAAATTCTTTTCCATTTGGTCGGGACGGATTTCCGCGTAGAGTTTGTCTTCCTTAAGATGAAGCCGAAATAATCCTTCGTATTCTTTTGCTCCCTTTACAACTTTGTCGAAATCTTCATACTTCTTTTCTGCTGCTTCGCCCTGACCGCGAACATTGGCTGAATTCATCAGGGGGATGCTGATTATTGCAAGCAGGGAGGCCAAGCCGATCAATCTATAAAACATCACCATTTCTCCAACTCTAATAAAAGGGGAATCAATTTTGTAGAAATCTAGAGCTTTCAACATAGATGGTTCAAGAGACAACCACAAGAGAAAATCACCCATTCTTGCCCATTTAGCCAACTAGAATAATCGTTAAAATCATTACAAGTTTAAATTTTAAAACTTGTAGAAGCTGGCGCCCTTTTAAGTCGATGCTAATACATGAACTTTGATTTTATCTTGCGAACGCGCTTGCACAGAGGGCTTTTCGATGGCTACCAATTTTACCCGACGAACTATCTTGCAAGGCCTTGCAGTGGGGGCAGTTCCAGCACTTTTGCCAGCAAATGCTGAAGCTCGGATTAAACATGACGGCAAGGTGGTCGGGCTTATGTCGGGCGCCCGAGCCCTAGTTGAAACCCTGCTTGCAGAAGGTTGCGAATGCGTGTTTGGGATTCCCGGCGCTCAAGAAAACGAGCTTTGGGATGCTATGAAATCCCGTGATCTTCCTTATTTGTTTGTCACCCATGAATTTTCTGCCTCGACCATGGCAGATGGTTATGCCCGAGCAACAGGCAAGCCCGGGGTGATCAGTGTGGTGCCTGGGCCAGGCCTTACCAATTCTCTTACAGGCATTGGCGAAGCTCTTTTAGATAGCATTCCCATGGTTTGCATTGTGGGCGATGTTGCCCGGGGTGAAAAGTACCGACCTTTTCAGGTGCATGAACTTCCCATGGAACAACTTCTTAAAGCTGTCACTAAGGAAGTGATTTCTGTAAGTACAGTGGATGAAATCCCCTGTGCAATCCGTACCGCATTCATGAAAGCAAAGGAAGGAGAGCCCGGCCCTGTTGGAGTTTTAGTTCCTTATAATCTCTTTATCGAAACTACCAGATTTAATAATCAGCCACTTCCAAACCCAGGCATCCCTTTCGATGAAGCTTGCTTTGCAGAGGCACTATGCTTGCTTAAAAACTCCAAGCTACGTGTTGGAATATACGCTGGAATCGGGTGTCAGGATTTCTCCGATGAACTTACCACCCTTGCAGAGGTACTGCAGGCCCCTGTTGCAACCAGTGTTTCAGGCAAGGGCGCAATCGATGAATGTCACCCGTTGGCAGTAGGTTGGGGTTACGGCCCACAAGGAACGCCAACTGCTGAAAAAGCTTTTATGGCTGTGGATTTAGTACTTGCCATTGGCGTCAAGTTCAGTGAAGTTTCCACCGCTTTTTATTCTCTTCCACCCAAGCCCTACCTTATTCATGTAGATGCCAATGCTGATAACATGAACAAAATTAAAAAAGCAACCGTTGCGGTGCATACCGATGCTGGCTTCTTTATGAGAAAGCTTTTGGAAAACGAATCCGCTATCCGCAGAAATAAAAGCGAAAAGCTAACCTCTTGCATTGCTTCATGGAAGGCCGAGGATGCCCGGGCTAACGCTAAGCCAAATTCAAAGTGTGGCATTGATCCGATGCAATTCATACTGGCATTAAGGAAGGCGACAAAACCAGATGCCCTCACTTATGTTGATGTTACCTTAAGCGAGCATTGGGCTGCTGAGGCGTTTACCACCCGCAGGCCCAGACATTATTTCAATCCAACCGATAATCAAGCGATGGGTTGGTCAATTCCTGCATCCATTGGTGGCCAGAAAGCTTTTCCAAACAGACAAGTGGTAACTATCACCGGCGATGGATGTTTCTTGATGAGTGCGATGGAAATCTCGACCACGGCACGAGAGTGTTTGCCCGTGAAGTTTTTCGTGCTCGATGATCAGACTTACCATTACATGCAAAAGCTGCAGAAGCAGGCGTACTTGCGTACTACTGCAACTATTCTTGCACGCATGAATTATGAGGCTTTAGCAAAGGGATTTGGCGTGGACTACCATGAGATAAAACCGGGCGATGATCTTGAAGCTTCGATTCAGATTGCTTTGGATAAAAAGGGGCCGGTGTTGACTAGGGTTATCACGGATTATGGTCAAAGACCAGTGCGCTGGATTGATGCTGTGAAGGATCGTTACACCAAAGAGCTTTCCGGCAGGCAGAAGTTAAAGTTCATGGCACGCATGGGCGCCCGTGCCCTCGACCTGAAAAAAGATAACGACTAGTCTTTTAAAAAGGCAAAGTCATTATCTTAAGAATCATTCTTTAGGGGTTGGTGCATTACCGAACAAGGGTTATTATTTAATTAAAGTGCTTCTGCGGCATGGTAGACAACGGATTTCTCTGAGATGCTGCAGGAAATAAAAAACTTGATTTTATCTGCGGATATTCGAGTTTCGGAGCATGGATACGATCAAATTGCTGAGCATGGTCTTAATGTAGATGAGATAATTGCAAGGATTTCAGATGTAGTTGTCGTAGAAGAATATCCCGATTATCCAAAAGGGAAGGCGTTGTTGGTTTTGCAGAAAGATTCAAACGGGGCCTTTGTTCATACGGTATGAGGAATCCCGCGCAGATTTGAAAAACCTGCCGTGTTGATAACATCCTATAGGCCAGATCCGAAGTTATGGGATTCGGCATTCAGACAAATGTTAAAAAAATGATTACACTCAAAAAGACCAAATTGATCCATGTAGGCCGGTATGCAGCAGAAGTTGCAGTGGAATTGATTGACGATGATACCGGTTGGGCTCCTTATCTGACCGTTGAAGATGCTAGAAAACTTGACAGAGTTAGAGAGTTGTTGCGGTACGAGCGGATTGGTGAAGCTCTAAAGTATGGTTCAGTGTTTGAATTACAACCCGTGCCCTCGACCTGAAAAAAGATAACCACTGATTTGGTTTTAAGTACGACTACTTTAAAAACAAAACCCATCAGAATAAGTAAGAAGTGTGAGCGACGGAATTAGACTCTCTTCCAATGAGCGGCGGATGTAAATCCGCTGGTTAGTGCCATTTCTCTACAAAAGAACACTGAAAAGCAAAAGGTATTTTAGCCACGGATTAACACGGAATTACACTGGAAAAAGAAGAAAAACGGGGAATCGAGAAATACAGACAGCAAAAAGACTAGACCTCCGCATACGCGAAGGTGACCAAGGCGCTGGGGCGGCGAACCTCCTCGTTTCCGTCATTCCCGCGTAGGCGGGAAACCAGAAATACAGGCAGTCAAGAAGAGGCAAAAAAAAGGGAGCGGTCTCTTATCTTTCTTTGCGTCTTGGCGGTGAAGGTTTTTAAAAGAATCAAATCATTCTTACTGCGAAGGCGCAAAGACTTCGAAGAGGCAAAAGAAGCGGGAGGTTTCAGAGCCGGATGCGTAAGCGACGGTTCTTTCTTGCCCAGGCGCATACAACTTTTTATTGCATATCTTTACAAGCCTGAAGCGCAAGCGAAGGTTTTTAAAATGCCCATTTTACACTCACCTATTATTCCTTCGCTTGCGCTTCAGGCTTGTAAGACAAGAGATACCGTTAAGAGTCGGTTTCCACATCCGCCGCTCGATAAAAAAAGGGGCCCTGAGAATGCCGAAGGGGCTCTGAAAGCAACCGTCGCTGACGCATCCGGCTCTGAAAGATATTTACCCACTTGGCATTATCTACTAGCTGAATCGGAACGATTTCAAGAATCGTTGGTGAGTTCTTTCAAAGTAGTTTGCAGAACGGTGCCATCTGTGAACGGAATAAAAATAGAGTTGTCTGCGCCTTGATACGGTGTGGTAGAAGGGAACAATCCTTCGGGGAGATTGAATCCCATTTTTAAAACCTTGCCTGTGGCTTCGTCGAGAAGAAGGGTATCGCCCGATTCCAGAAAGAGCAAGATTTTTTGTTCAATTACAAAGGGTTTTACAAGTGGAGCAGAGGCAAGCGGTATATCCCAAAGTGTTTTTTCTCCAGTTAGATCAATCCAGAAAAATCTTCCAGCATTTGAAGCAACAGCATAACGGAGAGGGCGGTTGGCGCCTTGAACAATCCAACTTGCTTTCGGTGTCACCTTTAAATCAAGGGTGTTCAATTTTTGGATAGAGCCATCAGGCTTGGATTCAAATGGAATGAGTTGTCCCTGAGGGTCTATGAAGATTCCAAGTGTGCCTTTTTCTGTGAAGATGGAATCAAGGGAAAAGCAATGTGTGGGGGCGAAGTTTTGCGGTGCCTTGGTTTTTTCGAAGTTGGCATCAGGGACATTGTTCCAGCGGAAAAACGATATGCCATTGGTGCCATCGGAAAAGCAGAAAGTGTTGTTATCCAAGATTGCGATTTTGCATTGGGTGTTTTTGGCAGCTTCAGGAGATTTCCAAGTGGGGCCGGTGGATAATATTGGCTTGTTATCTTTAAGCCAGATGCGTGCGATGCTTCCATTGGATAAAGGGATGAGAATCTGATTTCCCAGCGTTTTTGGAATCCCTGCAAAAGCGTGAGTTATCTCAGGAATATCGAGTGATTTAATATTTGGAGATTCATTATCAAAATTAATGATTTTTAGAGTCGCTTTATTTGAGATGGTATCTTGGAGGATTTGTAGTGCTGATTTTTTATCTTCCAATTGCAATAGATACGATAAGGTTTGCGAATCAGAGTTCAAGTTTCTAGCGATACATAAGGCGCCCTCGGCCCAGTTTGATTGCAATGTGATGGGGGGTAACGGGTTGTTTTTTGCAAGGAAAAGGTTGCCTGCATTGTCTGCAAGAAGGAGGAAGTTTTTTTCTGGTGTTAGAGCGATGGAAAGTGGAGCGCTTTCAAAGCGCGGAGAAAGCAGTGTTTTCCACAAGAGTTTGTTCTTTTGGGAATCAACCAATTGGGCGATGGTGGAACCGTTGGGCAGTTTGCCTGTAAAGGCCCAAGCGTTTCTGGAAAGAGCGGGATCTTCTATAAGGGTAGGTTTTGAAGATAGCGTCCCTGTTTGGTGAAAGGGAGGCTTAGAGCTTGTCAGTTTAAGCCCATCCCGCAAGTTCCATGCAAAAAATAGTTTGCAATAGTGGCCATTATAAAGGATATCGGCTTCGGTTTCGTCAAAGGCAACTACCTGGGATGTACCCTTTTTTTGTTTGAGTGATTCAAACAAATTGGCCAGAGGTTTGTTTTGGTTTTTGTCGTCGAAGAATGGAACGAGAGGTGCTTTTGTGGCTTCTTGGTTCCATGCGAAAAAGGAAAGCGCTTGTGATTCATCAAGAATCGCAAGCCTGTTTTGGTAGGGCACAGGGGGGGTAGACATTCTACCAGAAATCAAAGTACTATATATAGGATGTTTTATGTAGTTGTTTTGATTTGTGGGTAATGGAAAAACGCTAATGGTGGTAATGGGCCCCGGTTCTTCGATGCATAGAAGAATATGGCTTGGTTCTTTTTGGTTGGTTAAGAAGACGGGGGTAGGGGGAAATATTAGGGAGCCGAAAGCGTGGTTTGAGGCAATGATGCCTGTGCATTTTTTTGTGGCGAGATCCAGACAAAGAATATGTCCTGGGTCTGCGGGAATAAAGCTTGCGTTAGAATCGTTGGGAATACAAAGGGGATGAAGGAGGGCTTGCCCCAGATTCCAGCGCCCAAGGATATTCCCACCTGCCAATTCCACTTCAACCAGAAAGCCTTCGAGGCATGGTATCAAAGCTGTGTTTTGCCATAGAGTGATTCCTGCAAGGCAGGTTCCGCCCAAGCTCGTTTTCCAAAGGGTGCTGCCTGATTTGTCGAGGGCAGATAGGCTTGTTCCGTTATCTTCAAGGGTGATCAGGCTGGCATCTGTCAATTGATTGGTAGAGAATTCGAAGGGAGGGGATTCGACATCGACACCAAGCCTTTTGATCCAAAGTACATTTCCCCGAGTTCGATCAAGGGCGTAAAGAATTCCATGGTTTAGGGCTAAAAGGGGAGATTGAAGTTCTGGGGCCCAGTTGGGGATTCTCAGAGATTGTTCAGGGTGTTGGAAGTATTTCCAGCCTTGAAGTAATCTTTGAGATGATGGGGATTGTTTTTCTTGGAGGTTGTTTTTTTCGTATACGATGGAGTGCAGGTGTCTGGTTTTAGCAGTTTCAAGTGCGACCTTACAATCAGATATATTGTTGGACTTTGGGTTTTTCAATAATTCCTGTTCCATGAAATATTGGATGGATTGAAAGGCAGTGTGGGCGGGCAGGGCCTCTAATTGTTTCAGTTGGGCAAGGAACCGTGCTTTTTCTTCTTCTTCAAGTTTCTGCTTGGCGAGGATGCTTCTTTTTTCTGCTATCAAGGTCAATACCGCTCCCGCCTCGTCTCCAGAGGTTTTCTTTTTTACATTGTTTACTTCTACCTCTACCCAGTCTAAAAGAGAGGGCTCTGAAATTGATTTTTCTAATAGCGATTGTATCAACCCCAAGTATTGAAGCCAAGCAAAAGGGGAGTGCTCTGAAGTTGTAAGTGGCTTAGTACGAAGCTTTTCAAAAGTTTCAGAAGGATTGTGAGATTCCGATTCCAACCCATTTCGTAGAGAGGCGATTTTTTCTAAAAACAAATATTCTTGATGCCATGCACTTTGTGGATGAAGCGATGCTAGTTCCTCAAATTTCACCGAAGCAAGCAAAAAGTTTTTCTCTTGAAGTTGTTCTTGGGCATAGTTGCGTTTCTTCTCTTCGGTTTCTAGCTTTGCGACATCAAGGAAAAGCCAGGCAGCAGTAAGCCCCAGCATTGCGAGAACAAATAAACCGGAAACAATCAAGAGGGGCGCGATGGATGAACTTTTAGGAGCCTGCTGGATTGGCGCAATTGTAGCTGCGGGCTCTTCGGGCGACAGGGTGTTTGTTTCGCCGTTCTCGGTTTCAGGCTCAGTGAGGTTGAGAGAGGTTTTTGGTTGTACCGGTGGTTCATGATCTCTGAAAATAGTGACTTTAGGAACAGTGGTGTTTAAGGGTGGCTGGCCTGCAAGAAGCGTAACACGGGGTGAAATATTTTTTGGGGTAGATCCAAGCCGTGTGGCTTGCGGGTCGGCGTCTTCTTTGATCGGTTCGTAAAAAAACCATTCGCCACAAGTGCATTCATGATAGTGGGATTGTTGCGGGTACTTAAGCCGGATGCGCACCCCGCAAGCAGGGCAATTCGTTTTCTTCGGGTATTTCGTCATGCAGCACCAAAGACTAGCAGCTTGGAAAGTTTTATTTTACACTAGACCTTAAAGGATTACATCTTATTTAGATTGGGAAATAGTATCAGGCATGCTGATGATATTCGGTGCAGTTGGAATATGTGCCCAGGCGGTTGCAGTTTCAGGCTCCAAGTTTTAAGTTTCAGATGGCAAGTTATTAAGGGTGGTCAATGATTACCAGATTATCGCGGTGGATCACCTCTTCGTACGGTAGGATGCCTAAGAGTTCGATTATTTTGTCGGACTTTTTCCCTGCGATTTTTGCGATATCGGTGGCGGAGTAATTTGAAAGCCCTCTGCCATACTCTTCGCCCTCAAGATTGCAAAGCGATACGACTGCTCCCTTATGGAAGGTACCGCTGACTCTTGCAACGCCAATGGGCAGCAGGCTTTTACCCTTGGAGCAAAGTGCGACAAGTGCCCCAGCATCGAGAATAATCTTTCCTTGTGGGCGGGCGGCCCATCCCAGCCAGCGCTTCCAGGCGGTCATGTTTTGTTCTGCCGCAAGAAATAGCGTGCCTATTAATTCCCCCGCGAAGATGCCATCAAGCACTCCGGGGATTGATCCATTGGCCATGATTACCGATTCGCCCGCCATGGTTGCAAGCCTTGCAGCTTTGAGTTTACTTTTCATGCCACCAGACCCGAGACTGCTTTTCGTCACCCCTGCCTTTTCAAGAACATCCTTGTTAATTTGTTTGACTGTGTGAACCAAAGAGGCGGTAGGGTCGGTGTTGGGATCAGCGGAATATAAGCCATCAACCACGGTAAGGAGGACAAGTAAGGGTGCCTGAATCAAATTGGTGACCAGTGCAGCGAGGGTGTCGTTATCCCCAAAGCGGATTTCTGCAACGCTGATGGTATCGTTTTCGTTGATGATGGGCAGGCAGTTAGATTCAAACAAAGTGAGGATGGTATTACGCACGTTGAGGTATCGGGTGCGGTTGTCAAAATCGCCCGCAGTAAGCAGTATCTGTGCAGTCGGTATGCCATAGCGTGCAAGGGAATCTTCGTAGGCGCGCATAAGGAAAGATTGGCCAACTGCGGCGCAGGCTTGAAGGTGCCTAAGGTCGGTGGGTCGTTGTTTAAGCCCAAGCCGGCCCATGCCCGCACCGATGGCGCCCGAACTAACAAGGGCGACTTTTTTTCCTGCTTGTTTCAGCCTGAAAATCTGGTCCGCTAGGCTGTGAACCTGGTTGGGTTCGAGGGTGCCATCGGCTCTGGTTAAAACATTGGTTCCAACCTTAATTACGATAGTTTCAGCGTTTTTCAGAATTTCTTTGCGTTCAGCGTCCATGTTGGTTGATTCGGGAAAGCCCGGCTTTCAAAGTAATTTTAATATTTCTGAAACTAAATAACAACTTACTTCGTCTAATATATAAGTTCAAAAGCGAGCGTCAGGTTTGACCTTTGCCTTTGGAACGCATATACTTGGTCATGGCCTTGGTTTAGAGAGTCTGGGTTTTAATAAATCGGAAGTGCTTTTTTCCTACTTGACGGAGATTTTGCATGAACCTCCGTTTACCTCTGATCCCAATGTTGCTTGCATTGGTTGGTAGTCTTTTTGTTTCAACCTCACTTTTTGCCTTTGATTCAGAAGAAGACCTTCGCTTGTTGGAAAAAGCTCGAAAAAGCGAATCATCTGGTGCGTATTCCCGTGCCGCAAATTTCTATGCGGAATACCTCCGTAAAAATAGAGATGATATGGAAGCCAGAGATTCCTTTAATCGCATGGGCAGAATCCAGCAACAGCAGGTGCGCCTTAAAGATGAACAGTACCGAAAAATTGTGGTCGCCCTTCGTCCTAGCCAAGTGATTGATCTTTGCATTTATATTGCAGAGGTGCTGGGGGCAAACTATGTTGAAGCAGATCGCGCCCGCCCCGAAATACTTTTTCATCATGCAACCGAAGAAGTTCTCCTTCTGCTCAGAACACCTAAACTCTTAACTCCAATTCTTGGGACTTTAAATTCCGAAGCTGCAAAAGCTATCGAGCAACGTATTCTTCAGCTTCGCAAGCAGCCTATTCAAAACCTTGCTGAATTACGCGAAACTCTTATCGAATTAGCAGGCGAAGTGCGTAACTCCGGCTGGTCTGAAAACACCACTCGGGCCTGCAACATTATTATTCTTGAATGTGCTCATGGGGCCTGCCATGGCCTTGATCAATTTACCCTTTTATTCACGCCATCCCAAAAAGTTGCAATCGACTCTGCTTCTGCAGGTAGGCAATCCGGTATTGGTTTAACCTTGGTGCCTTCCGGCTCTTACTATGAAGTTTCTCGAATCATCCCAGGCAGCACCGCCGAAGAAGCTGGCCTTCTCAAAGGCGATTTGGTCATTTCCCTTCAAGGAATTCCCGCTCTAATGATTTCTCCTGCACAAGTTCATGCCATGCTTACCATTCAAGCGGGCCAAGAAATCGAATTGCAAGTCCAACCCCAAGGCATGAGCACCATCACCGATCTAAAACTTCGTAGCCGAATGCTTCTTATTCCCAGCGTTGACTGGGAAGTGCTCAACCCCATGAATGCCGATCCCATTGGAATCGTTCGCATTTCTTCTTTTCGAAGCACCACCACCAATGAATTCCGCGAAGCTTTAGCTCGCTTGCAAACTCTTGGTATCCGTGGGCTTCTTCTCGATCTCCGGGGAAACCCAGGCGGCGCTTTTAAATCTGCCCTTAGCTCTGCTGATCTTTTTCTTGAAGGTGGCACCATTGTTCATGCGGAAGGTCAGGTTAAAGAATTCAACAAGTCATTCACTTCGACCGGGCAAAATCCCTTTCTACTTCCAACAGTTATCATGGTTGATGAAGATACCGCAAGCAGTGCCGAGATTCTTGCAGGCGCTTTGCAACTTAATGGTAAAGCCAAAATTGTTGGCAATCGCACTCGCGGGAAGGGTTCCGTTCAGTGCCTGATTCCGATTGATAAAGCCCCCTGGGACAAACTTCCGGGAGGTGTCCAGTTAACCGTTGCAAAGCTTCGACTTCCCACAGGCCAAACCTTTGAGCGCGGACTTTCTCCAGATGTTAAAATCGAAGGCGATGCAAATGCAGTTTACACCGCAGCTAAACTTGAACTGCTTCGCCAACTTGGCAAAATGAACGACCCTAACCCCTAGGGTCAAAAGATTCTTAACTCCAGCGCCTTCGCTGCCCTTTCTCTGAATTAATGCACACCTTTTCTTATTGAGCAGCGGATGTAAATCCGCTGGTACTTGCCCCACGCCTTTTCATTTTCCTTTTTTTGCTTTTTTTTTTACTTTCCTCCCCCAACTCCCAACCCTCTTCCCTCCGGGAAAAGGGCCCTTCGCTTCGCTCGCCCGGGTTTCTATCCACCACCACTTTTATTTAATGCCTTTAAGCCCACCCACTGCGCTGGGTGGATCGCTTCCTTTTACTTCCCATTAATTGATAGGGGTTTATTTTAAGACAGAGGAGTTGCGATGGGGAAGCCCCACTGCAACTACTCCATTTGAACCTTTGGGCATGAACTTAAAAATAGTTTAAAGATATTGTTTTAGTTTTAATCCGTGGCTAATCTTCTGCTTCTGCTTGGTCTTCTTTTCGTGAAATTCCGAGGCTCATTTTCTGCTTACCATGCGACTTTAAGAAATATTTACCAAAATAATTAATGCTTAACTTTTTATCAACAAATTCGCTCTATACGCTCAAAACCCCTTTTTTTACGAGTTTTTTCAAACGCCAACATTAAGAGAACATTAAGATTTCCGAAACTTTATTTTTATTCTAATTTGCATCTTTTTTTGATATTGATTACCGCCGCTTTTGCCGACCATTATTCAAAAGAGGTAAGCTCGCTCATTATTAATCAGTCTCTCTCGCAATTAATAATGAATCCAACCTAATTATCGCTTTAGGTAGTATTTGCTGATTAGGAAACTTTTGAAAGGTTCTTTCACGATGTCATTAAATTTTTTCCGTAAGATTTTCAACCTAGATCTAACTAAAAAAGCTTCTCGTAAAGGTATTCGCCGAAGGCTCGAAATCCTCGGCCTAGAAGATAGAATTGTGCCTGCTGTTCCTTTCTCGCCTGCTTTTCCCCATGCCTTATCTATTAATACGGGAAGCGGTGCTGTCACCACTTCCGCTTCGTTCACGGTTACTTTCAATCAGCCTGTAATCGGGGTGGACTCTACTGACTTCAATTTAATTGCTACAGGAACCGTTGCTAACGGCACCATTTCCTCCGTAACCGGTAAAGATGATACTTACACCGTAAATGTCACCGGCATCACTGGTACCGGCACCATTGGTGTGAACTTGGTCGATTTGCCAACCATTACCGCCTTGCCTTCGTTTGCACCTCAAACCACCTTCGCGACGGGATTATCGCCATACTCCGTGGCCTTGGGCGATGTGAACGGCGATGGTAAACTCGATATGATCACTGCGAATCAAGGCTCCAATAACGTCGGCGTGCTCTTGGGCAATGGCAATGGCACCTTTCAAGCCCAGCAAACCTTCGCAACGGCACTTAATGTTTCCTCCGTTACCTTGGGCGATGTGAACGGCGATGGTAAACTCGACATCGTTACCGCAAATCGCGACTCCAACAACGCCAGCGTGCTCTTGGGTAATGGCAATGGCACCTTTCAAACCAATGTAGACTTAGCCACGGGAACAAGGCCACGCAGCGTGGCCTTGGGTGATGTCAACGGCGATGGCAAACTCGATATCGTCACCGCAAATTTTAACTCCACCAACGTCAGTGTGCTCTTGGGCAATGGCGATGGTACCTTTGCAGCTCAAGCCACCTTCGCCACGGCATCAAAACCTACCTCCGTAACCTTGGGCGATGTGAATGGCGATGGTAAACTCGATATCATCACTGCGAATAATTTCAGCGGTACGGCCGGCAAATACAATGCTAGCGTGCTCTTGGGCAATGGCGATGGTACCTTTGCAGCTCAAGCCACCTTCGCAATGGGAACTTTTCCAACCTCCATTACCTTGGGCGATGTTAACGGCGATGGTAGACTCGATATCATTGGTTCTAATTATGGGTCCGACAACGTCAGCGTTCTGTTGGGTAATGGCAATGGCACCTTCCAAGCCCAGCAAACCTTCGCCACGGGTGACGCTCCATACTCTGTAACCTTGGGCGATGTGAATGGCGATGGCAGGCTCGACATCATCACCGCGAATTATTACTCCTACAACGCCAGCGTTCTCCTAGGCAATGGCGATGGCACTTTTGCAGCACCAGTCGGCTTCGCCGGGGGAACTAAGCCAAAATCCGTGACCTTGGGCGATGTAAACGGTGATGGCAGACTCGACATCATTACCGGAAATACTTCCTCTAACGATGCCAGCGTAATCTTGGGCACGGGGGGTAGCGCCATTACTGCTACTTTCACGCCCCAGCAAACCTTCGCCACCGGAAATGGCCCAAAGTCTGTGGCGCTTGGCGATGTGAACGGCGATGGTAGATTAGACATGATCACCGCGAATCTTTATGCCAACAGCACCAGCGTGCTCTTGGGCAATGGCAATGGCACCTTTGGACCCAATACAGACTTCGCCACGGGATCTAGTCCTTCCTCCGTTGCCTTGGGCGATGTGGACGGCGATGGCACCCTCGATATCATCAATTCAAATTTTACTTTTCCGGGCAAAGTCAGCGTGCTATTAGGCAATGGCAATGGCACCTTCCAAGGTCAACAAACCTACGCTACAGGAGCAACTGCACAATCAGTGGCCTTGGGAGATGTCAATGGCGATGGCCGTCTCGACATCATCACTGCAAATTATATTTCCAACAACACCAGTGTGCTACTAGGTAATGGCGATGGCACCTTTCAACCCAAAACAGACTTCGCCACGGGAACTGGACCGCGCTCCGTGACCTTGGGCGATGTGAACGGCGATGGCAAACTCGATATCATTACTGCGAATTCTAGCGCCCCCAGCGCCAGCGTGCTCTTGGGCAATGGCGATGGTACCTTTGTAGCTCAAGCCACCTTCGGTAGGGGAGGTAATCCACAATCCGTGACCTTGGGCGATGTGAACCGCGATGGCAAACTCGATATCATCATCGCAAATGAAGCCGATGCCACCGTCAGCGTTCTCTTGGGCAATGGCAATGGGACTTTCCAAGGCCAGCAAACTTTCGCCACGGGGGGAAGTCAACCACACTCCGTGACCTTGGGTGATGTGAATGGCGATGGCAGATTAGACAT